>WNFL01445490.1_pt1 | contig 26315 bp, 22 predicted proteins | sample 5400361 | NCBI WGS metagenome assembly WNFL01 (sample SAMN13153351, study PRJNA577476) | soil metagenome | isolation source: 40 cm soil on Douglas fir-dominated hillslope | place: USA:California | collected 2013-09-17
AGCAGAAGGCGCGTGGCTTCGTCGAGCGGCGCATGCGTCATTCCGGACGCCGGCTCCTTGCTCGTCATTCCGGACGCCCGCTGCGCGGGCAATGATCCGGAATCCATTGCGTCGAAGAAGTCGCGCGTGCGCTCTACCGGACGCAGCATCACGTCGTGGATCGAGAGTCCGCCGATCTTCCAGAGAAGCGACTCGGCCTTGAGCCGCGAGCCGTTGCACGTCGCGCAGGGCGTGTACGCCCGGTAGCGCGAGAGCAGCACGCGGATGTGCATCTTGTAGGCCTTGGTCTCGAGCCAGTTGAAGAAACGCTGCACGCCGTACCAGTGCGACTTCCCGGTCTTGCGCCAGCTCACCCAGTCGTCGTCCCCGCCGATCACCCAGCGCTTCTGCGCGGGCGTGAGATCGCGATACGGCTTGTCGAGCGGAACGCCGCGCTTCTTCGCGAGCTTCTCCAGGTCGTCCTGGCACTCGTCGTAGCTCTTCGACTGGAACGGCTTCACCGCGCCCGCGCCGAGCGTCTTCGCTTCGTCCGGGATCACCAGGCCGTAGTCGACGCCGATGACCCGCCCGAATCCACGGCACGTCTCGCACGCGCCGATCGGCGAGTTGAACGAGAATCGCGCGGGTGTCGGATCGGCGTAATGGATGTCGCAGTCGGGGCAGTGCAGGTCGGTCGAGAAGCGCCAGATTGTCATTCCGGACGGCTGCTTCTCGCCCGTCATTCCGGGCGCTCGCTTCTCGCTCGTCATTCCGGACGCCCGCTGCGCGGGCAATGATCCGGAATCCACAACAGAGTCGCCCTGGCTAGCGCGGGTCCCGGATCGCTGCGCGTCCGGGATGACAATCGCTTCGGCCGCGTCCGGGATGACGTCGGCCACGAACACATTCACCCTTCCACTTCCATATCGCAGCGCGGCCTCAATCGCCTCGACCACCCGCGCCTTCTCGGCGCTCTCCATGCGAATGCGATCCTGGACCACTTCGAGCCGCTCGCCTTCGCGGTGGTGGATGCGCGTGTAACCCTGGCGCTCGAGGAGCTGGGTCACTTCGGCCTCGGTGAAATTCTTCGGCACGTCCACCGGAAAGGTGATCACCAGCCGCGGCTCGCCATGGGACGCCGCACGCGCCTTCATCTCCGCGAAGATGGTTTCGGGCGTGTCGCGTCGAACCGGCTGCCCGCAACCCCTGCAGAAAAGGCGCGCGGCGCGGGCAAACAGCAACTTCAAGTGGTCGTTGATCTCCGTCATCGTCCCGACCGTCGAGCGCGACGTGCGCACGGGATTGGTCTGGTCGATGGCGATGGCCGGTGGAATGCCCTCGATCGCGTCCACCTGCGGCTTGTCCATCCGGTCAAGGAACTGCCGTGCGTACGGCGAGAACGTCTCGACGTAGCGCCGCTGGCCCTCGGCATAAAGCGTATCGAAGACGAGCGACGACTTCCCCGACCCGGAAGGCCCGGTGACGACGATGAGCTCGCCCGTCGGAATCTCCACCTGGAGATTCTTCAGGTTGTTCTGGCGCGCGCCCCGAATGCGGATCGTGTCGTGCCGCGCGTCGCCAAGGGATGCGGGATCGGCGGCCGGTGCCGTGGAAAGGTCGTTCATGGGAGGTTACGGATTGCTACGCGACCCGGCGGAGGGGGCGCGGCGAAACGGAAGAACGTTATTCTACCGTCCATGGGACCGCTCAAACGAACCCGTGGATTTCTCGGCGCATGCACGGCGGTGCTCGTCGCCGCGTGCGGCGCGGCCACCCCGTGGCTCGCCTCGCGCCAGCCGCCGCCCAGCGTGGTCCAGGGCATTTCACCTGCGGAGCTGCAGCGGCATATCGCCACGCTCGCCTCGACGCAATTCGAGGGGCGCGCGCCGGGAACCCAGGGCGAAGAGCTCACGGTGGACTACCTGGTGCGCGAGCTGCAGCGCGCGGGCGCCCGTCCCGGCAACCCGGACGGCACGTATGTCCAGCAGGTCCCGCTCATCGGAATCGCGTCGGTGCCGAGCGCGTCGTTCTGCGCGGGCGAGCGCTGCTCCTCCTGGAAGCTCAACCAGGATTTCGTCGGCGGCTCGCTTTTCCTCCAGCCCGAGGTGAACGTCGCCAACTCCGAGGTCGTGTTCGTCGGATATGGCCTGGTCTCGCCCGAGGATGGCCGCGACGACTACAAGGATGCGGATGTGCGCGGCAAGACGGTGCTCATGCTCGCCGAGGACCCGGGCCCGATGGAAGTGCCGGGCGAAGTGAGGGCCGGCTCGAGCCGCTCGGGCGGCAGCTATGCCACGCGCGCGGTCGCCTTGGCGCGCAAGCGCGAGGACGCCGTCGCCAAGGGCGCGAGCGCCCGCATCCTGGTGCACCAGGATGCGGATCCGGTCGGACCGCTCTCGGTCTACGCCTGGAGCGCCGAAGAGCTCGACATCGAGCAACGCACCGCGAACCACCTGCCCGTGAGCCTGCGCGCCGAGGAATCGAGAGTGCGCGAGCTCATCGCGCTCTCCGGACACGACTATGAATCGCTCAAGCGCGTGGCCCGCGACAAGGAGTTCAGGCCCGTGCCGCTCGGCGTCATGGCCCACCTGCACGTGCAAAACGGACTGCGCAAGTTCGTCTCGCGCAACGTCGTCGCGAAGATCGACGGCAGCGATCCGAAGCTGCGCGACGAGTACGTCATTCACGTCGCGCATTGGGACCATCTCGGACGCGACCCGTCGCGCGCCGGCGATCCGGTCTTCCACGGCGCGCTCGACAACGCCTCGGGACTCGCCGGCCTGGTGGAGATCGCGCGCGCCTACGCGCGCCTTCCCGCGCCGCCGCGCCGCTCGGTGCTCTTCGTTGCCACGACCGGCGAAGAGAACGGGCTCCTTGGCGCAAAGCACTACGTGACGAACCCGTTGTATCCGCTCGCGCGCACCGTCGGCGTTCTCAACCTCGATGCGCTGAATCCGTGGGGCCCGACGCGGGACTTCGAGATCGTCGGGGCGGCATCGGCCCCATTGCACCTCGCGCTCGTCGACGCGGCCGCGACGCTGGGCAGGGAGCTGTCGGCCGATACGCGGCCCGACATGGGCTTCTTCTACCGCTCGGACCAGCTCGAGTTCGCGCGCGTGGGCTTGCCGAGCATCTGGATCCGCCGCGGCTCGCGCTACATCGACAAGCCGGCGAGCTTCGGCCGCGAGATGAACGCGTCGTACTTCGCCCGGGACTACCATCAGCCGAGCGACACGCCGCGCCCGGATTGGAGCTACGCGGGAATGGCCGAGCACGTGCGCTTCGCATTCCTCGCCGGCTATCGCCTCGCGATGGGAGACTAGATCGTCATTCCGGACGCTCCGTCAGGAGCAATGATCCGGAATCCAGGGAGCAGAGTGATCATGATCTACAGCGGAAGCTGCCACTGCGGCGCGGTCGCCTTCGAAGTCGACGCGCCGTCTCCGCTGCGCGTCCAGGAATGCAACTGCTCGATCTGCGCGAAGTCGGGGTATCTTCACCTGATCGTCCCGCGATCGCGCTTTCGCGTGCTTCGCGGCGAGGAAAACCTGACGACGTATACGTTCAACACCGGCGTCGCGAAGCACACGTTTTGCAGGACGTGCGGCGCGAAGCCGTTCTACGTTCCGCGCTCGAATCCGGACGGCATGGACGTCAACGTGCGCTGCCTCGATCCGATGCCCGAGGGGATCGTCGTCGAGCCGTTCGACGGACGGAACTGGGAAGCGAACGCGCCTTCGCTCGAGCACCTCAGCAGGAGCTGATGACGATGAGCCACTACACTGCCACTGTCGCCTGGAATCGCGGCGAGCAACCCTTCACCGACGGCAAGTACAGCCGCGCGCACGTCTGGCGCTTCGATGGCGGCGTGGAAGTGCGGGGCTCATCCTCGCCCCATGTCGTCAAGCCGCCGATGTCGGACGCGTCCGCGGTCGATCCCGAGGAGGCGTTCATCGCCTCGCTCGCGAGCTGCCACATGCTGTTCGTCCTGGATTTCGCGCGCCGCGGCGGATTCCGGATCGATTCCTACGAGGACAACGCCGAGGGCGTGCTCGCGAAGGACGGCGAAGGCCGAATGGCCATGACCGTCGTGACGCTGCGGCCCAAAGTGGCTTTCTCGGGCGAGAAGGTACCGACGCCCGAGGAGATCGACGCCATCCACCACCGCTCCCACGAGGAGTGCTTCATCGCCAACTCGGTGAAGACCGAGGTGCGGATCGAACCTGTCGCCTGACTGGCGGGCTCAGGGATCCCCGGGGCACCACTGCCGCGGCGGATAGGCGAGCACGGTCTCGGCGGCGATGCCGCGCAACCACGCCTGGTTCTCGTCGCTCACGCCGTTGCCCGTGATGTTGGGCGTCTGGTCCGGCGGAAAGCCGGTCATCGTCGTCGCGATGATCAGGGCGGCGAGGTACGCTCCGGCGGGCGCGGAGTGGTTGCCGTCGGCATCGTGCAGCACGAGCGCCGGATAGCGCGATAACGAGAGGTCCCATGCCTGGCCGATCGGGGCCACGCACGCCGGCGCGATCCGCGCGATCGAGACGTGCAGGTCGTAGATGCGCTGCGTCTCGAAGATGCCGCGGCGCGGCCACTCGGGAAAGAGGATGGGAACGGCGCCCGCCGTGCGCGCCATGCGCACGAGCGATACCGCCTCGTCGATGGAATAGTCGAACAGTCCGCTCGAGCTGTATCGCTGCGCCTGGAGGACCACGAAGCTCCAGCGCTTCTCGCGCAGCAACTGCAGCGATGCGGGATCGCTGACGCGCTCGTCGAGGAACATGGAACCGGGGGCAACCACGTCCGCGACGCTCTTCCCGGGGCGCGCGGCGCGCACCAGCGCGGTGACCGTTCCCGGCACGTCGTTGACCAACGTATGGCTGTTGCCCATGAAGAGCAGGTCGACGTCGGCCGCCGCGGCGATCGGCACCGGGGCCGGGCTCCCGCCGCCACCGCAGCCCGCGAGCAGCAGGCAGGCCAGGAGCGAAAACGCAACGGCGCTTCGCCAGCGGTGGGAATGGCGCATGCGCAGAACATACGCCCAAGGGGCGGCGGCGCGGTTACGAAAAGTTGCCGCGCCGCCCGCGGTATCGCTACGCGCTGGCGGCCGCGACTTCCTCGATCATCGGCAAGGGAGCGACGAATTCGTACGCGGGCTCGGTGAGGAAATCGACGAACTCGTCGTTGTCCACGAGGCGGTCGAGCAGCCACGCGGCGTCCTCGTAGCGGATCGCCGCGGCGCCGGGGCCGCTTTCGAGCTTGCGCAGCTCCTCGGTGAGCAATGCGCGGAAGAGCTCGATCGTGACCTTGCGCCCATCCTCGAGCACGCCCCGCGGACTGCGGATCCACTGCCAGATCTGCGAGCGCGAGATCTCGGCGGTCGCCGCGTCTTCCATGAGGTGGTTGATCGGCACGCAGCCGTTGCCCGCGAGCCAGGAGCCCACGTACTGCAGGGCCACGGAGATGTTCGTGCGCAGGCCTTTGTCGGTGATGGGGCTCAGCGGCGCGAATGCGAGGAGGTCAGACGCCTTCACGCACACGTCGTCGCGCTTGCGGTCGAGCTGGTTGGCGCCCGGCATGATGCGATCGAAGACGTCCTTCGCGACGGAAACGAGGCCCGGGTGCGCGACCCAGGTGCCGTCGAATCCGTCGTTGGCCTCGCGTTCCTTGTCCGCGACGACCTTCGCAATGGCCGCCGCGTTCCGCGGCCATCCCGCCCATCGCGTGCGCGTTGCGGCGGTGGCACGTCTTCACCAGGAGCTGGCAGTAGGCGCGCAGGAAGGGGCTCGTCATCGTCACTTGCGCGCGATCGGCGAACACGAAGTCGCCGCGGCGCAGCTTCTTGATGCAGCTGAAGATGTAGTCCCACCGCCCGCAGTTGAGGCCGGCGGCGTGGTCGCGCAGCTCGTAGAGGATCTCGTCCATCTCGAACGCGGCGGGCAGCGTCTCGATCAGCACCGTCGCCTTGATCGTGCCGCGCGGAAGGTTCATGCGGCACTCGGCTTCGTTGAACACGTGGTCCCAGAGCCGCGCCTCGAGGTGGCTCTCGATCTTGGGAAGGTAGAAATACGGCCCGCTGCCGTTGGCGACGAGCTTCTCGGCGTTATGGAAGAAGAAGAGGCCGAAGTCGAAGAGCGAAGCCGAGACCGGGTCGCCGTCGACCAGCATGTGGCGCTCGAGCAGGTGCCAGCCGCGGGGGCGCACGATCAGGGTCGCCGTCTTCGCTTCGAGCTCGTAGCACTTGCCCTCGGGGCTCTTGAACGAGAGGGTGCGATCGACCGCCTGGCGCAGGTTGATCTGGCCGCGCACCATGTTTTCCCACGACGGCGTGCACGAATCCTCGAAGTCCGCCATGAACGTGCTCGCGCCCGAATTGAGCGCGTTGATCACCATCTTGCGCTCGACCGGACCGGTGATCTCGACGCGGCGGTCGTGCAGGTCGGCGGGCACCGGAGAGATCGTCCACTGCGCTTCGCGAATGGAGCGCGTCTCGGGAAGGAAGCCGAGCGTCTCGCCGGCGTCGAGCCGCACCTGGCGCTCGATGCGCGCTTTCATCAGGTCGCGGCGGCGCCCCTCGTACTTGCGCGCGAGGTGCGCGACGAAGCCGAGCGCGGCCGGCGTGAGGATGCGGTCGAAGAGGTTCGGCTGTCCCGGCGGAATCTGGATTCCGGGGATCTGGAAGCTTTCGCGTTTCATGGCGTCTCTCCTTCAGTCCGCCGCGGCCGATTGCCGCGCGTTCTCGATGGGCGTCGCCTCGACGAAGAACTGCTCGTCCTCCGTCGATCCGTGCAGCGCCGTGGTCGACGACTTGCCGGCCTGGATCACCTGCGTCACGTCGTCGAAGTAGCCGGTGCCGACTTCGCGCTGGTGCTTGACGGCGGTGAAGCCCTTCTCGGCGGCGGCGAATTCCGCCTGCTGCATCCGCACGAAGGCGCTCATGCCCTCGCGCGCGTAGCCGTAGGCGAGATCGAACATGCCGTAGTTGAGCGCGTGGAAACCGGCGAGCGTGATGAACTGGAACTTGTAACCCATGGCGCCGAGCTCGCGCTGGAATTTCGCGATGGTCGCGTCGTCGAGGTTCTTCTTCCAGTTGAAGGACGGCGAGCAGTTGTAGGCGAGGAGCTTGTCCGGATGCACCTTGCGAACGCCCTCGGCGAAGCGGCGCGCGAATTCCAGGTCCGGCGTGCCGGTTTCGCACCACACGAGGTCGGCGTACGCGGCGTAGGCGATGCCGCGCGAAAGCGCCTGGTCGAAGCCCTTGCGCGTGCGGTAGAAGCCTTCGGGTGTCCGCTCGCCGGTGAGGAACGGCTTGTCGTTCTCGTCGACATCGGAGGTGACGAGATCGGCCGCTTCCGCGTCGGTGCGCGCGAGTAGGAGCGTCGGCACGCCGAGGACGTCGGCGGCCAGGCGCGCGGCGATGAGCTTCTGCACCGCCTCCTGTGTCGGCACCAGGACCTTGCCGCCCATGTGGCCGCACTTCTTCACGGACGCGAGCTGGTCCTCGAAGTGCACGCCCGCGGCGCCCGCCTCGATCATCGCCTTCATCAGCTCGAAGGCGTTCAGCACGCCGCCGAAGCCCGCCTCGGCGTCGGCGACGATCGGCGCGAACCAGTCGATGCCTTCCTTGCCCTCGGCGTGATCGACCTGGTCGCAGCGCTGGAGCGCCGCGTTGATGCGCTTGACGACGGTGGGGACGCTCGTCGTCGCGTAGAGCGACTGGTCGGGATACATGGCGAGCGAATCGTTCGCGTCGGCCGCGACCTGCCAGCCCGAGAGATAGATTGCCGGCACGCCCGCTCTCACTTGCTGCATCGCCTGGTTGCCGGTCAGCGCGCCGAGCGAGTTCACGTAGGGGCGCTCGCGCATCAACCGCCAGAGCTTCTCCGCGCCGCTGCGGGCGAGCGTGTGCTCGACCTGGAGGCTCCCGCGCAGGCGATAGACGTCCTCGGCGGTGTAGCCGCGCTTGACGCCGTTCCAGCGCGGGTTCTCGGCCCAATCCTTCTTGATGCGCTGCACTTCCAGTTCACGCGGGGTCATGCGATCTCCTTTGCCGTGGGCCCCCGATCGCTGCCTGCCTGCCGCAGGCGTCGAGGGTTACCGTTCGACTCGATGGAACCATCGCAGTGCAGCAAATCGGAATTGGTATTTCGACAAGCGGGCCTTCGCGGATTGCGAAGGCCCCCCGAAGGTCAGGACGGCTGGACCTTGGTCAGGTGCTCGAGGAGGAGCCGCGCCGGCGCGGGGAGGGTTTCCTGCTGGCGCACGGCCACGTACATGCGCCGGCTCGCCCACGCGTCGGTGAGCGCGACCAGGCGAAGGCCCATGGGACCGGCGAAGGCGCGCGCCGCGGCTTCGGGAAGGACGCCGATGCCGAGTCCCGCCTGGATCAGCTTGGCCACGACGTCGAAGCTCTTCACCTGGACGCGAAGGCGCAGCGGCTTGTCTTCGCGCCGGGCCTGGGCGAGGAGGAGCTGCGAGATCACCGTGTCGCTCTCGAGTCCGACGAAGTCCTGGTCGAGGAGCTCGGCGAAGGCGAGGCGGCGGGCGCGCACGGCGTGCTTGCGCGGCAACACGGCGCAGAGCAGGTCCGCGCGGTAATCGAAGAGCTGCAGTCCGCTCGCTTCCGCGCCTTCCATGACGATGCCGACATCGGTGGCGCCCGCCTGGAGCGCTTCGACGATCGCGCCGCTGCGCTCCTCGCCGAGCGAGAGCTTGATGGCCGGATGCGCCGCTGCGAATGTGGCGAGGTCGGCGGGCAGGGATTGGGCGAGGGCCGACGCGTTCGCCTGGATGCGCACCATGCCCTTCAAGCCGTGCGAGTAATCGGAGATCTCCGCGCGCATCTCGTCGATCTTGGAGAGCATCTGCCGCGCGTGGAAGAGGAGGGCCTGGCCCGCGGGCGTGAGCTCGACGCCCTTGGCGCTGCGATAGAGAAGGTCGACGCCGAATTGGTCCTCCAACTGCGCCACGCGCCGGCTGGCCGCCGCCAGCGCGATGTGGCACGCCTGCGCCGCCTTGGTGATGCTGCGGGTCTCGGCGATCCGGACGAATAGGGCGAGGGAAGCGAGGTCGGGGCGCATTCCCGGCATTCTCTCAGGAGAGGAAGCGCAGGGGGGAGATGGCGCCGCACAAGTCACGCGGAAGGGGAAGGGGTTCCGCGCAAAGGATCGAGGCGAGGAGCTCGGCGCCAAGCGGCGCCCAGAGGAGCCCGCGCGAGCCGAGGCCCGTGGCCATGAAGAGGCCGTCGATCGAGGTCTCGCCATAGATGGGAAGCCGATCGGGCACGGTCGAGCGAAACCCGGTCCATCCTGCGAGTGCCGCCGGATCGAGGCCGGCGGCAAAGCCGGGCAGCAGCGACTCCACGCGCGCGAGGTTGTCGCGTTGATCGGCGATGCGAACCGCCGGATCGGAGTCGTCGTGCTGGTAGCTCGCCCCGACCGCGTGCCCCGCATCGGGAATCGGCGCCACATAGCCGTTGCCGCTCACCACGACGTCGAGCTTTCGCGCAGCGGATGGCGGAAGGTAGGTGACCTGCCCGCGCACCGCGCTCAGCCGCAATCGCGCTTCCGGCGCGAGCCGCGCCGCGTCCGCCGCATTGGCGACGATGAGGAGCGGCGCCTCCGCGATCACGCGGCCTTCGCGATCGAGGGCGCGCCATTCGGCGCCCTCGCGCTCGAGGCGTTCCACCCGCCGCCCGAGCGCGCGCCGCATGCCCGAGCCGCCGCACGCCTGGCTCGCCACGAGGAGGCTCGCGATCGACACCACGGCGCCGCCACGAAACCACCATCCGCCGCGGGCGACCGGCCGTCCAGCGATCTGCGCGGCCCCCGCCCCATCGACATGACGGAGGAAAGCCGCGGGATAGCCCTGCGCCTTCGCGATCGCCTCGAAGCGCGCTTCCTCGTCAGGGTCCTCCGCGACCTGCAACACCCCGCAAGGGTTCCAGACGAGGTGGTAGCCGTCTTGCTGGAGCGCGCGGAAATGCTGCAGGGCGTAGAGGAAGGCGCTGCGCGAGAGCCGCGCATTGAGCGCATCGCGCAGGTTGGCGATCGGGCGCACCAGCCCGACCTCCGGAGCCGAGCGCTGCTCGCGTTCGTCGACGAGCGCCACCTCCCAGCCGCGTGAAGCGAGCCGTTCGGCGACCAAAGTTCCGGCGAGCCCGGCGCCGATCACCGTCGCGCGACGCGAACCGTGCGCGATCGACGCGGGGCCGCCGCGATTGCCGACGAGCATCTCGCGCTTGGATGCGAACCCCGCGCGTTTTTCGACGCGAAATCCCGCGTCGGCTAGCGCGGAGCGAACGCCGCCGGCGACGGTCCACGTCGCCAGCGTCGCATCGGGCGCCGCAAGCCGGGCCAGCTCTCGCACCACCTCGGGCGACCACATCTCGGGATTGCGCGCCGGCGCGAAGCCGTCGAGGAAGAAGGCATCGACACGCGCGTCGACCTTCGCCAATTCCTCGCGCGCATCGCCCAGCACCAGCGTGAGGATCACGCGCCCGCCGTCGAAATGCAGGCGATGAAACCCGGCGAGCGGCGGCGGCCACACGCCCCGCAGCGCACGCGCGAAAACGGCGAGCTCCTCGAATGGCGCGAGCGCGGCCGCCAGGTCCTCTTCGCCGAACGGATGCTTCTCGGTCGAGACGAAATGCAGTCGCGCCGAGCGCCGCGGATCCTCGCGCCACGCCTGCCACGCCGCGAGGAAATTCAACCCGATCCCGAATCCGGTTTCGAGAATCGTGAACGCATCGCGTCCACGCCAGCGCTCGGGCAGCGCATTCCCGAGCAAAAAGACGTGGCGCGCCTGGCCGAGCCCGCCTTCACTCGAGTGGTAGACGTCGCCGAATTGCGTGGAGAAGGCGATGCCCGAGGAGTTGCGCTCGAAACGGGCGGGAGTAACGCAAATCGGGGGTGAAGCCATCAACGCATTTTAGGGGACGGTAAGGATAGACTCACGATGTGATCTACCACCTGGCCCGCCGTCTGTTGGTCTCCTGCGTGGCCCTCGGGTTGGCGGCGTCGCCGTGCATCGCCGGGGCGGCGGCGCCGGCGCCGGGCATTCCTTTGCCCGCCGCGCTCGAGGCCGCCGGGGCCCGCATCGGCGAGATCACCATCGATGCGCAGAATATCTTCGACCTCGACGACCCGGCGGAAAACAATTTCCTCTTCCGCCTCGCCAATCGCCTGCACATCCGCACGCAGCCAAGCGTCATCCGCCGGGCGCTGCCGTTCAAGAGCGGGGACCCCTTTCGTGTGCGCCTCATGGAAGAAGCCGAGCGTCTTTTGCGCGCCAATCGCTTCATTTACGACGTCGACATCCGGCCGACCGCGTTCCACGACGGCGTCGTGGATCTCGAGGTGACCACGCGCGATACGTGGACGCTCAACCCCCGCGTCAACTTCAGCCGCTCCGGCGGCGCCAACACGACGAGCTTCGCGCTGCAGGAATACAACCTGCTCGGGCGCGGCATTTCCCTGAGCTTCGCGCGGTCTACGGATGTCGATCGCAGCGGGAACGAATTCAGGGTTTCGCTGGACCGCGCATGGGACAGCAGGACTTCCATCAGCTATGCGTACGCGAAGCTCTCCGACGGCAGACGAGAGGCTTTTTCGCTGGACCGCCCGTTCTACGCGCTCGACACGCGCGATGCGATCGGGGTGAGCGCCCTGGAAGACAAACGCATCGACTCGATCTACAGCGACGGGTCGCTCGTCGGGCAATACCGCCACCATCTGGACAAGGTCGAGACCTACGCGGGGTGGTCCGATGGCCTCGTCGGCGGCTTTGCGCGCCGCTATTCGGCCGGTGTCGGCTACCAGACCGATGCTTTTCCCGTCGACCCTGGATTGTCCCAGCCCGCTCGATTGCCGGCGTTCAGGAAGCTCGTCTCACCCTTCGTGCGCTATGAGCTCGTCGAGGACGACTACCGGAAAGTCAAGAACCGCGACCTGATCGAGCGCCCCGAATTTTTTCCGATGGGATTTCACGCGACCGCCCAGGTCGGCCGCTCGATGTCCGGGCTCGGCGCGAGCCGAAACCTGTGGCTCTATTCGGGCACGGTGAGCGATGGCTTCACGCTGCGCTCCGATGATCAGCTCCTGGCAAAGGCCTCGCTCACGGGCGAATACGGTAGCGCCGGTGTCGAGCGGCAGCTCTTCAGCGCATCCGCGCGCTATTACCTGCCCCAGTCGAGCCGCGCCGTGTTCTTCGCCTCCGCGTCGGGTGATATCGCCACGAATGTCGACCCCGCCGACCAACTGCTGCTCGGGGGCGACACCGGATTGCGCGGCTACCCCTTGCGCTACCAGGCCGGCAACCGCCGAGCGCTGGCCACGGTGGAAGAGCGCGTCTACAGCGACTGGTATCCGTTCCGCCTTTTCCGCGTCGGCGCCGCGGCTTTCTACGATATCGGCCGAGCGTGGGGCGGGCCGTACTCGAACACCGTGAACGCGAATTGGCTCGGCGACGCTGGATTCGGCTTGCGCATCCTGACGACCCGCTCGGCATTCAACAACCTCCTGCATGCCGACGTCGCCTTTCCGCTGCATCGCGATCCGAATATCAAGTCGGTCCAGTACATCGTCAAGCTGACGACCTCTTTCTAGTACAGCACGCTCGAGAGCCTGCCGCGGTACTCGGAAACCAGGTCGGGATCGTTCGCCGCCATGTCGAAGACCGTGAGCATCTTCCTGCGTCCGACGTCGTCGTCGAAGCCGCGGTCGCGGCGGACGATCTCGAGCAGCTGCTCGAGCGCCGCGCGGAATTCGCGCTGCGCGATCTTGAGCTCCGCGAGGTCGAGCCGCGCCTGCAGGTCTTCGGGCGCGTCGTCGACGCGCTGCACCAGCGCGGGCTCGGGCGGCAAGGTTGCCGCGCGCTCGCCGGCCGCGAGGCGTGCGCGCACCGCTTCATAGTTCGATTGCTGCTCGGAATTCGCCGAAAGCGTGTCGAACTGCGCGCGCGCCTGCTGCACCTGGCCATGCTCGAGGTGGATGTTGACCATGTCGAGGCGCGCGCCGTCGTTGGTCGGATCGAGCGCGATCGCATTCTTGAGGTACTGCTCGGCGATCTCGACCTGGCCCCTGGTGAGCGCCTCGCGCGCGGCGCGATGCTCGAGCTCGCCCGGGTTCGGAATCAGCCGCTCGAGGAAGGCGCGAATGTAGGCCTCCGTTTGCGCGCCCATGAATTGCGCGACGGCGTTGCCGTCCACGAAGGCGACCGTGTACGGAATCGAGCGTAAGTTGAACGACGACGCGAGCTCGGGATTCGTGTCCGAGTTGACGTTCACGAGTTTCCAGCGGCCGCCGTACTCGCGCTCGAGCTTCTCGAGCAACGGGCCCAGCACCTTGCAGGGACCGCACCACGGCGCCCAGAAATCGACGAGCACCGGAACCTCCATCGAGGGCTCGATCACGTCGCGTTCGAACGAAGACAAGGTGGCATCGATCATCGTTTTCCCCACTCGTACTCTGGATAGATGGAGAGGAAAAAACGAAGTTCAACGTCCGTGGGCGCGACGCGGCATTGGCGAAACCGCCAGGTGATGGCGCGCCAATCGCCGCGTAGGAGCCAGCCTATAGGCCGATCAGGCTGCGATCTGCGCCCGGGCGTTCGCCACTTCGGCGGCGCCCAGCCGCATCACGGACGCGAGCAGCCCATAGGCGGCGGTCCACGCTTCGCGCGTCTCCGGCGTGAACTCGTCGCCCATTCCCTGCTCGAGCGTCCACAGCAGCGCGGTGCCCACGGTGTCGTAGTGCTGGTCGTTGACGCCGTAGCCGGCATGGCGCGCGCCGAGCTGCTTCAGCACGGGAACGAGTCCCGTGGGATTGTTGAGCGCCCGCACGGCGTTGCCGATCATGCTCATCAGCATCGCGCCCTGGTGCTTCATGTCGCCGCGAAAGAGCGCGCGCAGCGTGGGATCGAGGGCGAAGAGGCGCGTATAGAAGAGATCCGCGGCGATATCCGCGATGGGTGCGATCTTGGTGAAGCTCTGCTGCACGATTTCAATTTGCCGGGGCGTCATGGTCGTTGGTGTTCCTGTTCGTTGTAAGGGTTGGGCCATCACCGGTTCTCTGGGTGACGGACCCGGCCTTCATTGCAATGCCCGTGCCATTACCGAAAAGGACGCGGAAACAAGCGCTTGACGAGAGAGGCGCGATGCGCGATCGGGCCGGCAGTGTTGGCGAATACCAACGGTTATGCGCCGCAAATGCGCAACTGATTGGCGCGACACGGTTTTGAGGTGTTGGCAAATGCCAACAGCGCCTACTTGCTCTTGAAGCTCGCGGGATCCAACTGGTGGCGATTGAGCAGCGAATAGAAGTCGCTGCGATTGCGCTTGGCGAGGCGCGCGGCCTGGCTGACGTTGCCGTCGGTCACGCGCAGCAGCTGCGTCAAGTAATCGCGCTCGAACGAGCGGCGCGCTTCGTCGAAGGAAGCGAGCTCGTCGATGGCCCCGTCGATGGCGCGCTCGACGAGGGCGCAGGGAATCACCGGCGTCGGGCACAGGGCCACGCATTTCTCGACGACGTTCTGCAGCTCGCGCACGTTGCCGCGCCAGGCGGCCGCGACGAGGCGCTCCATCGCGTCGGGCGCGAATCCCGCGATGGTCTTCCCGTAGCGCAGCGCGAGGAGCGCGAGGAAATGACTCGCGAGGAGCGCAATGTCCTCGCGCCGCGCCGCGAGCGGGGGAAGCGCGAGCGAGACCACGTTGAGGCGGTAGTAGAGGTCCTCGCGGAAGCGGCGTGCGGTCGATTCCGCGCGCAGGTCGCGATGGGTTGCGGAAATCACGCGGACGTCCACTTTCACCGATTGGGTCGAGCCGACGGGGCGCACCTCGCGCTCCTGCAGCACGCGCAGCAGCTTCACCTGGAGAGCGAGCGGCATGTCGCCGATCTCGTCGAGGAATAGCGTCCCCCCGCCCGCGCTCTGGAAGAGGCCCTTGTGGTCGCGAATGGCGCCGGTGAACGCCCCCTTCACGTGCCCGAAGAGCTCGCTTTCGAGGAGCGCTTCCGGAATCGCGCCGCAATTGAGCGCGACGAAGGGGCCCGAGCTGCGCGCGCTCGCTTCGTGGATGGCGCGCGCGAGAAGCTCCTTCCCGGTCCCGCTCTCGCCGCTCAACAGCACCGGCGCGTCGTTGCGCGCGATGAGCCGCGCCTCGGAGAGCACACGGTTCATCAGCGGGCTGCGCGTGACGATGCCCACGCGCCAGTCGGCGTCGCCCTCGGACGAGTCGGCCGCGAGAGCGAGCGCGCGTTCCACCTCGGCCATCAGCGCGCGCGCCTCGAACGGCTTGGTGAGATAGCCGAAGACGCCCCTGCGCGTCGCCTGCACCGCATCGGGAATGTTGCCGTGCGCGGTGAGGATGATCACGGGAAGCGCCGGAAGGCGGCGATTGACGGCGTCGAAGAGCGCGAGGCCGTCCATGCCGCTCATGCGCATGTCGGTGATGACGAGGTCCGGGACGGCGGCGCCGAGGCAAGCGAGCGCCTGCTCGCCGCTTGAAGCCTGGGTCACCGCGAAGCCCTCCTTCTCCAGCCGCAAGGCGAGAAGCCTCAGCAGGTTGGCATCGTCGTCGACGATGAGGACGCGGTGGGTCACGGGGCCGGCGCGGGCAGGCAGACGATGAAGGTGGAGCCGCGTCCGGGAGCGCTCTCGAAATCGACCGTGCCTCCGTGGAGCTCGACGCACTGCTTCACGATGGAAAGCCCGAGCCCGGTTCCCTCGATGCTGCCGACGTTGCGGCCGCGATGAAAGCTCTCGAAGAGGCGCGGCTGGTCCTCGTGCGGAATTCCGATGCCGTGATCGGTGACGAGCAGCGTGATGGAATCGGGCCCCGCTTCGAGCTGCAGCTCGACTTCCGCGCCCGCAGGCGAGTACTTGATCGCGTTGCCGAGCAGGTTGCCGATCGCGTGCGAAAGGAGCTTCGCGTCGATCATCCTCGCGCCCGCGAGGCCGCGGGCGGCGACACGGACGATGCCCGCCTTGCCGTTCGCGCGCTCGGTTTCCCGCGCGATCGAGGCGGCGAGCGCGGCGGGATCGACCGGCTCGGGCTCGAAGCGCAGCTTGTCGGAGGCGGCGCGGCCGATGAGCATCACCTGGTCGAGCATGCCGGCCATGCGCGCGATCGCCCCCTTGACCAGGCGAATGAGCTCGTCGCGCTCCGAGTCCGGGAGACTCTTGCCGAAGTCCTCGATCAGCTCGATCGACGAGAGGATCGTGGCGAGCGGCGTGCGGAATTCGTGCGACGTGAGCGACACGAAGCGGGTCTTCAGCTCCGAGAGCTCGCGCTCGCGCGCGAGCGCGCGCCGCACTTCCTCCTCGGCGCGCTTGCGCACCGAGACGTCGATGAAGAACCAGATGGTGCCGGCGCCGAGGTCTTCCGACTTGAGCGCCCGCGCGGACATGTGGCACCACCACGGCACGCCGTCCTTGCGCCGCACGCGCCAGTCGCAATCGAAGGCGCCGGCGCGCTCGAGCGCGGGAATGCATTCCTTCAGGAAGCGCGACCAGTCGGCATGGTCCTCGAAGGCGATCTCGCCCGTGTGCCCGATGGTCTCCCCGTCCTCGAACCCGAGCATCCGCTGCTCGAGCGCGTCGTTGATCCACTTGATGCGGCCGTTCTGGATGAACATGATGCCCACCGCGGTCATCTCGAGGATGGCTTCGCGCTCGGCGAGGGTCTCGGTGAGGTGCGCCTGCAGTGCGACCTGCTCGGTGACGTCGGTCAGGAAATTGAGCGTCGCGGGCCGGCCTTCCCACTCGATCGCGACCGCCGAGATCTGCAGCCAATGCGTCTCGCCCGTCGCGCCCAGCGCGCGGAATCGGTAGAACGGCTCGACGGGCTCGCCGCGCATGCGGCGGAGATAATTCCCGTAGACGCGCGCGCGGTCGTCGGGATGGACCATTTCGATGAAAGGGGTGGTGAGCGCATTCTCGAGCGTGCGGTGGGTCAACGCGAGCGCGCGGGGATTGGCGTACTTGAGCATGCCATCCTGGCTGACGACGATGCCCTCATAGGCGTTCTCGACGACGAGCCGATACTTCTCCTCGCTCGCGCGAAGCGCCGCCTCCGTGCGCTTGCGCTCCGAGATGTCGCGCACGAACGCGCTGAAGATGAAGACGCCGCCCGCTTCCACCGGCCAGACGGCGAGCTCGATGTCGAACTCGCGCCCCGCGCGGTCGAGCGCGGTGACCTCGACGCGCCGGTTGAGGATCCCCGGCGTGCGATCCCGGAGAAAGCGGGCGAGGCCGCGGTGGTGGGCCTCGCGGTGCTGGACGGGAACGATGAGCTCGGTGAGGATGCGCCCGACCGCTTCGGCGCGCGGCCAGCCGAACATGCGCTCGGCGGTGCGATTCCAGTCGAGAATCACGCTGGCTTCGTCGATGGTCACCACCGCGTCGTTGGCGGTGTCGATCAGGACCCGCGCGCGCCGGCTCATGTCCTCGAGCGCGCGGCGGGCCTCGTCGAGCGCGACGGAACCGGTGGCGGCGGCTAGGGCTTCGGCTTCGCGTTCCATGTCGTGCGTCCCATCTTAAGGAATAATGAGCGATGGCGCTCATCCTCGACCTGCCCGCGGGACTCACGGGCAATGCGGAACTGGTGGTCGGCGAGCAGCACACGGCGCCGCGCATCGGCAGCGGGCGCATTCGCGTGCTCGCCACCCCGGTGATGATCAACCTCATCGAAGCGGCGGCGCTCGCCGCCGTCGAGCAGTCGCTGCCCGAGCATCACCAGAGCCTCGGGACCCACCTCGACATTTCCCATGTCGCGGCGACTCCGGTCGGCATGCGCGTGCGCGCGACCGCGGAAGTGCTGAGAGTCGAGGGACGCACGATCTTCTTCCGCGTGCGCGCCGAGGACGAGCGCGAGCTCATCGGCGAGGGCACCCACGAGCGCGTCGTCGTGAACGTCGAGCGCTTCGACCAACGCGTGCAGGCGAAAATCCGCTAGGGGACAGACCACTCGTTCCGAAAGAGAGAACGAGAGACGTGTCCCTAACGTTCTTTCTTTCGGAACGAGTGGTCTGTCCCCGGTGTTGCAGACGGCGCGCGCCGCTCGATTTCCGCGAGCCGCTCCTCGAGCACGTCCGCGGTGACAAACCCGGAGGTTGCGAGGAAGAGCTGGCGGTCGCGGGAGAGCGCGAGCGTCGGGAAGCCGCCGACGCCGAGGGATTGGCTGGTGGCGAAGTCGCGGCGCGTCGCGTCGCGCATCGCGCTCGATTCGAAGCCCTCGCGGAAGTGCTCGCGCTTGAAGCCGCTGGCGGCCGCCACGTCGGCGAGCGCATCGGCTTCGGTCATGTCGAGTCCGTCGCGGTAGAACGCCTGCTGGACGGCCTTCATGTAGGCGAACGCGCTCGCCGTGCCCAGGGCCCGCGCGGTCACGACGGCGCGGCACGCCGGCTCGGTGTCGTAGATGAAATCGTCGCGCGCGAGAATCGCCTCGGAAAACGGCAAGCCGCTCGCCGCCCCCACGTGCGCCCAGTGCTCGAGCAGCATCGCCTTGAAGGGCGCGCTCATCGGCTCGGTGTTGAAAGGCCGCAGCCCTCCCATGACCAGGTCGAGCTGCGTCCCGGGGTGGCGCTCGAGCAGCTTCGCGAGCTCGGGCCCGAAGCCGTAGCACCACGAGCAGAGCGGATCGGCGAAATAGACGAGGTGCATCAGGCCGCGATCGAGCGCCCGAGGGAAAGGGCGACGACGCGGTTGTGGCCGCGCCGTTGCGCGAGCGCGAGCGCCTGCTCGGCGCGGGCGAGGAGGCCCGCGATGTTTTCGGGGCCCTCGTCGAGGCGCGCCGCGACGCCGGCGCTCACCGTCATCGGCACCCGCTCGCCCTCGAACTCGAAAAGCTCCTGCTCGACCTCGCGGCGGATGCGGCCCGCGACCACCACCGCGCCCGGACCGGGGATGTCGGGAAGCACCACGAGGAATTGCGCCGTGCCGAAGCGCACGAGCATGTCCTCCTTGCGCAGCGCCTCGCGCACGATCTCGGCGAAGCGCCTGAGCACCTGCTCGGCGAGGCGCGCGCCGTGGCGCTCGGTGGCGTCGCGGAAGTGGTCGATGTCCAGCAGCAGCAGCGAGAGCGGCTGCCCGGCGCGGCGCGCGCGGGACATCTCGCGATCGGCGATCTCCTGGAAGGTCACGCGGCTGTATGCGCCGGTGAGGGCGTCCATCGCCGCGGGATTGCCCGCGGTCGCGTCCGATTGCCCCTTGTGCAGGAGCAGGAAGCCGCAGCTGCCGACGAGGATCGCGGCGTACACCGTGAGATACAGGCCCGATTCGAAAAGCGTCGGCGCGGTGAACGCGCGCGTGGGCTCGGCGGAGAACGCGGCGCTCACACCGCGGAAGAAGAAGGCGAACGCCGCGAGCGTGAAGCTCGCGACGATCGCGGCGCGGGCGCTGGCGCTGGTGGGCTCGTGCAGTTGCAAGGCGATCGCCGCGAGCATCACCAGCAGGGTGCCGAAGGCGACGCCGCCGAAGAGCGTGGCGGGCGCCGGCTCGCCGACGAGGAGCGCGAGCGGTGCCGCGATGCCGGCGATCACCGCCGTGTGCACCCACACCGGAAGATGGCGCCGGTCGAAGGCGAGGAGCCCGGCCGCCTGCAGGGTGAACGAAAGGCCGAGCAGCATGGCGCCGAGGACGATCGCGGCCTCCTGGGGCCGGCCGCGAACCGCGAAGAGCCCCGCGGCGAGCGCCTGCGCCACGAGCGCGAAGGCCCACAGCGCGAAGTCCTCGCGCAGCCGCCGGCCGATGCCGATCCACAGCATCGCCGCGAGCACCAGGTCGGCGACGAAAATTACCGCGAGCAATGTGCGGAGATCGACCATGCGGGTCGCTCGCGCTCTAGGGAGCGCGCTTGATCAGGCCCTTGGCGAGCATCTCGGCGAACTTCGGCCCCTTGACGAATCCCTTGCCCCACTTGTCGTCGAACTCGGCGTTGATGTTCGCGGCAGTTATCTCCTCGAGCTTGCGGCCCTGGCGGATCATCTCCTTCACGCGGGTCGAGAAGGCGGACACCATGTCGCGGTACGCCTTGAGCTCGGCCTTGTTGGATAGCGGCCCGTGCCCCGGGATGATTTTCGTCTTGTCGCTCGCGATCGCGAGGACCCTGTCGCACGCCGCGACCACGCCGTCGGGCGATCCGCCGGTGTCGAAGTCGATGAACGGATACATGCCGTTGAAGTAGATGTCGCCCATGTGAATGACGTCGTTGGCGAGAAAGTGCACGACGGTGTCGCCGTCCGTGTGCGCGTTCGGCATGTGGATCGCGCGGATCTCGTCGCCGTTCAGGTGGAACGACACCGAGGCCGCGAATGTCACCACCGGCAGCGCCACCTTCGGCGCGGGGGGCGTGCGCATGTTGAAGGCCTCGATGAACTGGTCCACGCTCATGCGCTTGCGCACGTTCTCGTGCGCGACGATGAGGGACCCCGATTTCCCGAAGTTCTCGTTGCCGCCGGTATGGTCGCCATGCCAGTGCGTATTGAGGATGAACTTCACCGGCTTGGGCGAGATCTTCGCGATCGCCGCGGTGATCCTGTCGGTGAGCGGCGCGTACTGGTCGTCGATCACGAAAACCGCGTCTTCCCCCGCCGAGACGCCGAGGTTGCCGCCGGCGCCGGTCAGCATGTACACGGTGTCGGTGAGCTTCGTCGCCTGGATTTCGACCTTGGAGAAATCCTGCGCGAACGCGGCGGCGGAGAGCAGCGCCGCGGCGGCGGCGATCGTGTTCTTCATTTTTTCGTCCCTTCGTTTGAGATCCACTCTTCGATGCGCGCCTCGAGCACGGTGAGCGGCAGCGCGCCGTCATCGATGAGCGCGTTGTGGAAGCGGCGCAGGTCGAACTTCTCGCCCAGGGCCGCCTTCGCCTTCGCGCGCAGCGCCTTGATCTTGAGCTCCCCGATCTTGTAGCCGAGCGCTTGCGCGGGAATCACGAGGTAGCGGTCGACTTCGGTCGCCACCGTGTCGCGATGGATGCCGGTGTTGTCCACCATGTAGCGAATCGCCTGCTCGCGTGTCCATCCCTTCGCGTGCAGGCCCGTGTCGACGACGAGGCGGCAGGCCCGCAGTGATTCCGCGGCGAGCCGGCCGAAGAGCTGGTACGGATCCTTGTAGAGGCCCAGCTCCGAGCCGAGGCTCTCCGCGTAAAGCGCCCAGCCTTCGCCGTAGGCGACATACCCGCCAACCCGGCGAAAGAGAGGCAGGCCCTTGATCTCCTGCGCCCGCGCGGTCTGCAGGTGGTGGCCGGGAACGGCCTCGTGCAGGAGCGTCGACTCCATTTCGTGCGACGGGCGCTTGGAGAGATTGTTCACGTTGGCGTCGAAGAAGCCCGCTCGGCTGCCGTCGATCGCGCCGCCCGAATAATGGTCGAAGTTGTCGCCCTCGCTCGGATCCATGGCGCGGACTCCGTAGGGCAGGCGCGGAAGCTCCGCGAAGAGCTTCGGCAGCTCGGCGTCCACGCGCTTGGCGATATCGCGATACGCCATCAGCCGCTGATCCGCCGTCTCGAAGAAGAATCGCTTGTCGACCCGCGTGAACTCCATGAACTCTTCCCAGGAGCCCTTGAAATCGGTCGACGCGATGACCGCTTCCATCTCGGCGCGGATGCGCTTCACCTCGGCGAGCCCGATCGCGTGGATCTCGTCCGCGGTGAGCGTGGTCGTCGTGGATCCGCGCACGAGCAGCTCGTAGTAGCGAGGGCCGCCGGGAAGCGACGAAGCGCCGAGCTCCTTGCGCCCGGCCGGAAGGTATTCGGTCTCGGCGAATTTCTTCAGCCTCGCAAAGGCCGGATGCACGCGTTCGGCCAGGACGCGGCTGCCGCGCGCGGCGAGCGCCTCGCGGTCGGTTGCGGGCACGCCGGAAGGGAACGACTCGAAGGGATGCCACAAAGGCGTCGCGCGAACGTCCGGGCCGGCGTAGGCCTCGAGCATTCCGGGGACCCGAGACATCGCTTCCCGCGGCGGCATCCAGCCGCTGCGTATCCCGTCGCGCCCGCGATCGATCAATTGATCGAGTGCGCGGGGAATCGCCTCGAGGCGCTTCAGGTAGTTCTCGTAGTCGGCGGTGGTGCGAAAGCGCGTCGCCTTGGTGACCAACGAAAAGAGCTGCTGCGGCCCGAACATCGGCGACAGGACGAGCCACGAATCGTCGGCGCCGAAGGGCAAGCTGCCGTAGAGCTCATCGAACGCGCGACTGCGCTCGAGCTGGTCGAGCAGCAGCGCGCGCGAGAGGCGGTCCTGCGTGGAGAGCGCCGCTGCGTCGAATGCCTTCAGCTCGGCGATTGCTTCGGGTGTGTGCGCCTTGCGCCGCGCAATCGCGCCGGGGGACCGGTCCGAGAGGCGATCGTCGTAGCCCTCCATCCCGAGAAAGGTCCCGAACTCGGGCGCTTCGTCGATGGCGCGCTTGAACTCGCGATCGAAGAGCGCGTGCAGCTTTTCGTTGCGAGCCGGCTCCTCGGCGGCAACCGGAGCCCAGGCCGCGACCATCGCAACGAGCGCCAGCGCGCGAAACGGGTCGCGCATCATTCCACCTTCCCGATCTTCTTCACGACATCGGCCATCTTGCGCACGTCGCCGTCCCAGAAGGCGCGGAACTGCGGCTGGTCGAGGTACTGGATCGGCGTCTCGACCTTCGCGAGCGCGCCCTTGAGGCCCGCATCCTCGGAAGCGAAGCGCGCGGCCTCGCGCAGCTTCGCGATCACGGCTTCGGGCGTGCCGGCCGGCGCGAAGAGTCCCGTCCATTGCGAATACTGCGCGTCGTAGCCGAGCTCCTTCAGCGTCGGCACCTCCGGCAGCGCCGGATGGCGCGCGTCGCCCCAGGTCGCGAGGATTCGCACCTTTCCCGCCTTCATGTGCTGGATCACCGTGGAAGGTCCGGTGGAGAGCGCTTCCACCTGGCCGCCAAGCAGCGCGACGATCGCGGGCCCGGCGCCGGTGAACGGCACATGGAGCCACTTCACGCCCGCCGACTGGCTGAGGATTTCCATCGGCACGTGCATCGTTCCGTAATTTCCGGAGGAGCCGTAGGGAATCGTGGCCGGGCTCTTCCTCGCCGCCTCGATGAGATCCTTGACGTTCTTGTAGGGACCTTCGGCGCGAACCGCGAGCACCGTGGGATCGGCGGTGAAGCGGGCGATCGGGACGAGCTGGTCGAACTGGTACATCGCATCGCGTCCGAGGATCTTGTCGGCCTCGGGAATCACCGAGATCGACGCCAGCGCGAGAAGCACGGTGTAGCCGTCGGGTCTTGCCTTGGCGACGTACGCCATGCCCACGCCGCCACCGGCGCCGGCCTTGTTCTCGACGACCATGGGCTGCTTGAGATAGCGGCCCATCGCTTCGGCCACGGGACGCGCGGTGATGTCGGCCACGCCACCCGGCGGGAAGGGCACGATCATCGTGACCGGCTTCGAAGGGTAATCGGACTGCGCGGCCGCGAAGCCGGCGGCGAAGGCTGCCGCGGCCAGCAGGATTCTCCTCATGGATTTTCCTTGGTGGGTTTGCGGCAAGCGATGCCGGCGGGCCCGGACAGGTCCTTCCCGTCATGCGCCCGGGCCCTGACGACGTAGGGCGCGGTGATGTTCTTCGTTCGCGGATTGGGCATTACGCGCAGCGACCCCGTTCCGGTGACGCTCACGAGATGCTCCTTGTAGCGGCCGCCGGGCAGGCCGCACTTCACGTCGGGCTCCTCGACGATCGAGACGGCGAGGCCGACCACGGCTTCCTCGCGCCCGCCGGGATTGCAATCGAGATTGTAGAAATTGCAGCACGCCGATTGTCCCGGCTTGAGCGTCACCTTGAGCTTGCGCTCGTCGCGGCTGCGCTCCGGGTGGTCCTCCTGCACGACGGTGATGTCGCGGTCGCGAATGCCGTTGTAGATGCAATACGCGCTCGCGTCGCAGGCGGCGGCGCAAAGCGCTAGCGCGGCAAGGAGTCTCTTCATCAGGTCGACGGCGTCGAGTCGGAGGCGGTCTTGACGCGGTACATCGCCTCGTCGGCCGAAGCGATGAGGGAGGTCGGGTCGCGGGCGTGGTCGGGGTAGAGGCTGATGCCGAGGCTCGCGCCGCAGTTCACTTCGCTGCCCTTCCACGCGAACGGCGAGCCGAACGCGTGGCGAATGCGTTCGCTGATGATGCCGGGCGTGTCGAGACGGACGTCGGTCTCCAGGAGGACCACGAACTCGTCGCCGCCCACGCGCGCGACCGTGTCGACGTCGCGGACGCACGCGCGAATGCGCGCGGCGGCCTGGCGCAGGACCTCGTCGCCCGCCGTGTGGCCGAGCGTATCGTTCACCTTCTTGAAGCGGTCGAGGTCTATGAACAGCAGCGCGATGCGGTCCCCGCTGCGATTGACGCGCAGGATCGCGTGCTCGAGGCGCGCGGCGAGCGCGTTGCGATTCGGCAGTCCCGTGAGCGCATCGTGGACCGCGGCCTCGCGCAGCTGCTCTTCCGCGTCCACGCGCGCGGTGACGTCCTCGGCGAACGACAGGATCGAGGCGAGCCGACCGGCTTCGTCGAAGAACGCGGAGTTGTACCACTCGCACCAGATGGCGCGCCCGTCGCGCGTGAAGTTGCGCACCAGCATCTGGTTGCGCTTCGAGCGCGCATCGATCAGCTCGCGCGTGAGGTCGCGCATGGTCTGGACCGAGTCGGGGTGCGCGAGCCCGATCTCGATCGAGGTCTTGCCGAGCACCTCGTCCAAGTGCCAGCCGAAGATCGACTCGGCTTGCGGCGACCAGCGCTTGACGCGGATCTCCGCGGACCATTCGATGACGGCAAGCGGCGTGTTCTCGATGTGCGTGGCGATTTCCTCGAGCGCGCGGCCAAGCGCGTCGTGGGTTCGCTTGAGCTCCTTCACCTCGAGCGCGCAGGAGAAGAGTCCCACCACCTCGCCGCGCGGGTCGCGATGGGGCCGCAGGTTCACGGAAATCCAGTACGAATTTCCATCGGCGTGAACCGCCTGCCGCTCGTAGTGCACGTCCTCGCCCTGCAGCGCGCGCTTCACCCACGGACCGAATTGCGCATAGGCCTCGGGGCTGTAGAGGTCCGCGAGCGTGCGACCGATGAGCGCCTCGCGCGTGGTCTGGAACCACTCGGCGTAGCGCTGCGTGACGAAGCGCATGCGCTCCTCGCGGTCGACGTACGCGATGAGGCCGCCCACGTCGCGCGCGAAGGCTTCGAGGAAGGCCCCGGCCGACTCGAAGGCGGGCGGTACGAAGGGCGGCGCGTTCACCGGCGGGTCACGGCCAGCTTCAGCTCTTCGGCGAGCGGGCGCGCGGGGAAATGAAAGCGCACCGGACCGTCGGGCTCCGCGTGCAGGAACTGGTGGACGAAGGGGTTGGTCGACTCGATCATCTCCTGCGTCGGGCCGTGGCCCATGATCACGCCGTCCCCGAGCAAGTACAGGTAATCGGCGAGCTTCACCGCTTCGTGCACGTCGTAGGTGACGACCACGGAGGTGGCGCCGAGCGCGTCGTTCAGCGTGCGGATGAGGTGGCAGATCACGTTGAGCATGATCGGGTCGAGGCCCGCGAAGGGCTCGTCGTAGATGATGAGCTCGGGATCGAGCGCGATGGCGCGCGCGAGAGCGACCCGGCGCGACATGCCGCCGGAGAGCTCGCCGGGCATCAGGCGCTGCGCCCCGCGCAGCCCGACCGCGTGCAGCTTCATCACGACGAGGTCGCGAACGATCGGTTCCGGGAGGTTGGTGTGCTCGCGGATCGGAAAGGCGACGTTCTCGAACACCGAGAGGTCGCTGAAGAGTCCCCCGCGCTGGAACATCACCCCCATCCGGCGGCGCAGCGCGTAGAGCTCGGGCGGCGCAAGCTCGTGCACCACGCGGTCGCAGACGCTGATGCGCCCCGCGGCCGGGCGCAGCGCGCCGCCCATCAGCTGCAGCAGCGTGGTCTTGCCCGAGCCGCTCGCGCCGAGGATCCCCACGACCTTGCCGCGGGGGATGTCGAGGTCGATACCCTTGAGGACGGGGCGGCCGGCGTACGAGAAGCGCAGGCCGCGCACCTCGACGAGGTTGGCGGAAGGCGAGCTCATGACAGGATTATCGCACCGGGGGTGCGTCGCGCCCCTTCGACCTCGCCCAGCCCGGAACGCGCTGCTCCATGGCGCGCGCGATGTTCTCGGAGACTTCGCGCCGAAGCTCGCCCGAGGGCTCGGCGTCTGCGAGCGGCGCCGCGCGGTAACTCGCCATCGCCGGCTCTGTCTCGGCGAAGCGCTTGAGCGACGGGGCCGTGGCGGCGCCGGCCCGCGCCGCGATGATGTCCGTAAGGCTGGCAGGATCGCCCGTGGTCCTGCCGAAGAACGCGATGAACGTCGTGCCCGCCGAGGCGAGCCC
>WNFL01181444.1_pt1 | contig 26293 bp, 22 predicted proteins | sample 5400361 | NCBI WGS metagenome assembly WNFL01 (sample SAMN13153351, study PRJNA577476) | soil metagenome | isolation source: 40 cm soil on Douglas fir-dominated hillslope | place: USA:California | collected 2013-09-17
GGTCCCTAATATACTACTGGACGAATGACGTAAAGGGGAAATTATGGGTTGGGCGTAAGCGGGGAGCACAGATCGGTCCGTGGATCATGGATCGTAACATGATTGGCTCGTGCTCTTACGTGTCGGTTGACATTTCTCTCGCTTAGACTTTGTGCCTTATCCTTAATTCGTCCGTCTAGTACCACGTATCTGACGATCCACGTTAGGACAGCTGTGGCTGTGGATTCCCCACAGCCTTCATCGTGCCGCAATGTGATATGCCCACTGCGCGCCCCTCGCAGCAATCGAGGCACCGTTTAGTGATTAAGAATTCTATACTGTGGTATCTATCACCCGACCCAAGTCGTTCTTGGCGAGTGACATAACTATCTACAATCTCGAATCACCCACACATTTGGCTAGCACGATATGTCACGTCTCAGATTAGGACCTGCCTTGTAACCATTGATTCTAGCACTCTCATGAATTTACTCTCGCGCTTTCACGCCTGTCTCGCTTTAACTCATTCATCGTAGGCGCCCTATAATCGTATCAAGTACCACCACCCTCAAGTTCGTAATCAACTTAGGAGGGACTCTCACTCGCCAAACAAATCAACTGCTCTATTATATTATTGGAATATATGGGCTTTGCCTCTTTTCAACTACTGTAGTTATTTGGGATCCCCTCCCAAGACGGCAACCATTTCCTAGCAGATGTTCTCTGCATGCATTCTTGGCACATGTACCTCTCTTGTCCGCTGTGAGAGGGAGAGAACACCCAGTGGGCAAATTCATTTGTCGACCGCCTAGATCAATCGTTCATGAGCCCGGAAGATAAATAATCTCTCCCTGCGCTGACCAAGGAAGTCGTCTACCATATCATTGCTGTCAAATCGACGACCCCCCCAGGGGCCGGCATGGTGAGCATGAATCGCACTTTATACACGAGGTGGTATGTGAGGTTTTCTGCTGCTCATCTTAAACCTTTATGGACCTGTAGGTTTGGGTGTCTGTGAGGAGTTTTCCAAGACTTGCCAAAGAGTTTTCTTTGTCGATATTCTCAGCCTCGATGGCTCCCCAAATCTCGAACAAGGTCCTACGCATATGCATAACTTCAAGGGGGATATTTCTCAGGAGCGGCGTCCTACTAGAGTCGGATTATATAATCAGGTATGTGAGGCAAATTGCCCGTAATTACCCCTATTTAACAGCGCCTCTCGCCATCGTCTGTGTAGGACAGCATACCCCCCGATGATATTGCCTGAAGATGCCTGGCCACGGACCACCAAGGTAAATGACGACCGGTGAAACCGGTGGCGTTTCAAATGTGGTTCTCCAGCCTCAAGAGCCTCAGCTTCGTCTCGTCTTTGTCCAAACCGCTCGCTTGACTATAAAATAACAGGGAATATGACGCAGTTTTCGCGTCTTCAGCTTGCGGCTGCATTAATTGGTATGCGTATCATTCGTCTCCTTCCCATTTCCGTCCTTCGAGCTCAACGTATTTCCTTCCACGGCTCGTAGAATACGACAACGACCTTGACGATCCTTCCAAACCTCTTCGTTCTGCTCAAGATAGTGCTATATTTGCGTTCTTACGCCATGCAAGGGACCCGCGTAAGGTCATGATGACGTACCAAGAGTCTCCTCGAAACAGCGTCGACTATCTTGGCGTCGCACTCCCCAACCAAGCGACGGGGGTTGAAGGAACCTCTGCACCGGTTCAGGATCACAATGGCTCTGGAAGGGCTAGTCGGATGGGTGGAAAAGCCCCTTCAATGTCAGCTCGCAAGTCACTCGACCATCTTCGAGCACCATCACAGGACCTGGAGCACCTCAACCAGAGTATGTTTCAGGATGAAGATGACGATTATGGCGACGAGGACGAGGTGCAGGGTCCAGAGCTCAACCTCGCCTCATGGGGTGTCGATCAGTTTCTTTCCAAAGGCGACGAGAAGAAGAACAAGCGTCATTCCCGTGCTTCCACTCTGAACGAGCTAGGTGGTGGGCGGCCGATATCTCCTGGCGGGATACCCACGCACCCAGCACGGACGGCTTCGCCAGCTGCTATGAGTGTCCTCAATGATCGCGCCCCAAATCGGAGAGTGGACGTCTTGAAAGCAAGAAGTGTAGGAAACTGGTCAGAAGCTGGATTTATCGATGAGGTTCCTACAGGACGGCCGTCTTCCACCCTCTCCAGAGGACGAGCGAACTCCGTCGCCGATCCGCTCGAGATCGCGAAGGCCAACGACCTACCTCCAGCGCAATTCCGACGCGGTCATACACGGCAGAGCGGCTCTACCTCTGGTGCCGTTCCCTTCCCTTCTATGGCTAATCCCGATATCGACCTCCCGAATCCTTTCGAACTTCCCCCTCCTGCTCCCGAACGCTCCTCTCGCTTCGACCCAAAGGTCCTCGCACATCAACGTACTCTCTCCTTCGCATCCCTCAACTCCCGGCAAATCCTCGACCTGCCCGACCTGCAACAGGAGAGACAATATGACTTCAACGACAATGCATCCGTCATGACCGGTGCCTTCCAGCGGGAAGGCCCTGCTCGTTACTCTCGTATCGACATGTTACGACCCAAAGTATTGATCATGCCGGCACCTTTGCAGGACCAGCAGCAGCAGCAGCCAACCAGACCCTCTAGAACGATACGCGAGGGCTTTGAGGACACTACTGGTGCACGACCTATGCCGCCTGGTGCGAAGACCACTGGACCGCGGCCGGGGTCGACTATGTTTGGTGCTGGGGAGCAAGGGATTGGATTCACGCCCAACCCGCGGTCAAGCTTGTCACTGGCTCAACTCACCTTCCGAAACACGCTTATGGTTGGGGGCGAGCGAGACATTGCCTTTGCGGACATCGAGGAGAATCTGCAAAGAGCCGAGGAAGAGGGCGTCCAGATAGATTTAGGTCTTATCCCTGAGGAGGGGCCAGAGCCCCCTCGCCGTGCACCCGGTAAGCTTTATGGACACAGTCTTATGGATGAATTGGAGGCGCGGAAGAACCAGCTCAAGGGCAAGCAGCGGTATGTTCAGAGCGACCATCAACCGAACAATCAACTAGTTCTGACTCTCATATAGGGTATTCCGTGGTGATGAACGACCATCAATGATGCAGCGTGCCCAACCTCAGCGTCAAAGTACCCTCATCACCCCCGAGTCTCTTCAACAGCAGGCCCAGACTCGACTTGAACCCCCAGGTATGGCGCAAGCGCCGAACACAGGTAAAACTCTCCTTGATTTCAGCAAGGACAAGGTCCCTGGGACGAGTGGCATCGGTGCGACTTCTCGTCCTCCCGGCGTTGGTGTGCGGATGCCAAGCTCGCGTTCGGTATTCGGTGTCGATGAAATTTGGCAGCGCGAAATTGCAACGGTCGAAAAGTTTGAGGAGCAAGAACGGAGGGAGGCGGAGGCGAGGCAAAAAGTGGAAGATGAGAAGGCGGCAAAGAGAGCAGTGAAGATACGGGGCAAAGACAGAGCTGTTGATCTACTCGCTCCACCCACCATTTCCGCTGAACCAGAAGTGTCAGGCTCGGAACCGATTTCCCCGGCCGTGCGGCGAGTATCAACCGTACCGCCTCTCTTGCCTAACGTACCCCTTACATCGACTATACCCGCACCTACCACACCTTCTACCACCGACAGTGAGGAGCACCAGCCCGTAAGACGGAAACCACAGGCGAAAAACAAGACCCGGCAGGCCCCTGCAGCTGATGTTTACGGTTGGGACAACTCGTCAGATGAGGAGCGGGAGAGGCAGAAGCAAATTCGCGGTGGTCGGGCTGTGGAGGGTGATAGTGACTCTGACGTGCCTCTTGCTGCTGCTGCCATACGTGCACGACAACGCCGGCAAGACGATAGCGAGGAGGATCAGCCGCTCGCCGCAGTGGTTGCGAAGAAACTCGCCAGTCCCCCTCGCGTGACCGGTCACTCAACGGCGTCCGGTTTCAACCTCCCCACCTTCGACTTTGATAAACCGACACAGGCCGCTGCGGATGATGACGACGACGACAACAAGCCACTAGGTCTCAGGCGTCTCGCTGCTATTGGAGGGGACGACGACCAGCCACTCGGGATGCGGTACTCGATGGCGCCCTCGCAGATGATGTTCCAACAGCAGGCGCAGGCGCAGGTGCAAATGCAACAGCAGCAAATGATGATGCAGATGGCTGCCGCCGCTCAGGTGCGCCAGACTATGTACAACCCTATGATGGGGATGGGGATGGGGATGGGAATGGGAATGGGAATGGGGGTGGGGGTGGGGAGCATGGGAGGTATGGGGATGATGAACCCTGCGATGAGCATGAATGGTATGGGCATGCTAGATCCGACCATGGCGATGAACTTGAACCCTGCCATGGCGGGTGCAATGCAAACGCCTAACATCCAGCTCGGGAGCACGCTCGCGGTTGTGGATCCCGCCAAGCACGCTAGGCTAGATCGGTGGAGGAGAGAGATTGCCGATGACGACTAGGGTGGATGGATTGCCGTTCCACCCATTCAAACTACGTTAATTATCTATTAATCTTCATTGCCTGGGTTTATTGACATCGCTACTCTAGTCTCTCCAAGTGTACTGCTTTCTCCCGTCATCTTTTTCTTCTCGTCGTCTTTTGATCAGTTTCTCGTCTCTTTTGTTTTCTGTTCGTGCCTGCGCAATGCCAGTTTTATCTTGTTCACACGGGGGCCTGCTAGTAGATTTCATCATTCCGGCTATCGTACACCCAGCGTCGAGTGGTAGAGGGACAAGTATTTGAGGGTTAGTTTATTTACGGACGAGGTTTCCTGTATCGTCGTGACAATGTCAAACGATACCCTGGTCATTATTACTTGAGTTTGTATGCATGATTTGTGTGGCAATATAATACATCTTGATCTTACAAAGGGAAGCAAGAGCCCTTGTTGAAGAGGACTTACGACTCATGATTATCATAATCCACGGTAATTGAGGTAGGGGAATTGCACGCCCTTCTTCCTTGCCTTGCGCCCGATAAACCAAACGGCCGATGTTTGAGGAATGGATAAGAAGCACAATAAGACAAAGCCCTCGTCGTGGTCAGAATTTGGGCTTCGACTGTTAAGGGACCATATCCCCGACGACCCCGGGTATTAATAATTGATGACAACAGACATGCGAAAGGAGGAAGAAAGTGACAAGGTATAGTGTGACTTGATAAGGTAAGGTAGGATTGTTACACATCACAAGTTCAACAAGAAAGCTCTAAGCAAGTATGCCGATATTGTTTCTCATCTCACGCGACGGTCGCGCGGGTACAGGCGGCGATGTTGCACCGCCAGAAAGCGGGCCTGCTCGTGGTGGCGGAGGAGAGCGCGTACCGTCCCCAAGCACACCCATCAGGACACGGGCATCGCGAGGGGAGAGCTCGATCGGTGCACCCGCGCGCATGGCTCGCTGCACCGCGTCTCGCTGTGTCGGCGAAGGTGGCCGAGGAGCAGGGTTCATAGCTTGCGCAATGGTAAGTGGAATGGTGGGAACATTGGCAGACGAAATGACCGGTCCTACGTTCCAGATGATTAGTATCATTTCTGTATATAGCGTGAGAGTCAACACACGTGTATAATCTCGGCCTATGGTGGCTTTCATGAGCGCCTTCATCCAATCGCGGATAACAGCATGCTCATCGGAGGCAAACGCATGCGACTTATTCGCATCGTGAAAGATCCGGAATCCGTATCGTCCAGGGTTGATTGTATCATCCGCAACGACTTTATAGCCGGTAATATTGATATATCCCTTGATTTTTGTTTCCTGGTTACCAGGATTTGCATCAGCTTCCTCAAAACCATAATAGAAGGGAAGGGGTCCTACCGTGATCGAGCGCAGGTAATACATATGCGGTCCCTTAAGATAAAAGAATCGCATCTTCCATGTGTTATACCTCTCCCCTTTCTTCATCATCCACCCGGAGAAGTCCGGCTCGCCCAGCGTCTGCCGGAACTGATCAAGGACTTTAGCACCAGGCTTGAGCTTGATGGTTCCCCCTGCTCCAGCCATACCACTCGGTCCCGCAGCGGAAACAGGCCATGGGCCAGGATGCGATCCAGCCGACTCCGACATCGAGCCACTATTTGTCCTCTTTCTCAGCATAGACACCTCTCTTTCCTTACCCTTAATACTCTGCGTACTCTGCCTTGGCAGGCGAGAGTTGCTATTATAAATGCTCGCGAGTGCCTTTGACCTCTCCGCTTCCGAAAGATTGAGCGAGGACAAAAATTTCGAGGCGTCTCCCAAGTTGTTCAATTGGGTGTTCTCATGGCGCTTGACATAATCGCCAGCTTGATCCCTATTAAGAAGTGTCATCCATCGTCAATCGCAGGAGTTAAAGAAGAAATAAGACGCACGCCGAGTACCTCGGAGCAGGCTTCCGATTCCGCCCAATACTAGTACTAAAGAAGCTCAACCGGTGCCGTCCCTCTTCCTCATTTTTCTCCTTTGTCTGACTGCTTCTAGGCCTGGCCAATCGATCAAGGCTTAAACGGCTCTTTGATGCGGGACTGCCGGGCATGGCACCAAATTCTGTGTGAAAGACAGACCGTTCCATGGATTTGGCGAGATCTTTTCGGCGCTTTCCCTCTCCCTCAGAAAGAACTGCACGCTCGTCCGTAACAGGTGCCAAGCGTTTAATGGAGCGGGACTCAATGTCGCTCTCTGGAGCGAGCCTCGGCGCGTGTGGCCCATGATCGGAGTTAGCCAGTACAAGCGAAATAGGGCGGTGTTTAGACTATCATGCATGCACAGGGAATTATTAATAAACTATCTCCACAATTAAAAGGACAAGGAATGTTGGGACTTACCGTAACAGTAGCCCCTGGACCAATAGTTTGACTCCCATTGCCAAGTGGATGGACAACCGACTCCCCAGCAGTGGTAGTCCCGGGTTCCGAATCAGCCCTCGAACGCGACTCTATCTCCGGCACATCCGTCATTTCGCCTCCATTGTAACCACTGCCAATAGTTTGCTGCTGCTGCATCTGCGCATAGCTCAATGGGCTGTTTGCGCTGTGTGGTTGTGCACTGCTCAAGCTGGAGTTGTACGAGTGTGCACTAGCGTTCGGGAACGAGAGGACGACCCGATGTGGAACGACTGATGCAGCATCAGAGGAGGTTATTGACGCGGGCCGTCGGAGTTCTTGGATTGCGTTTGCGATCCGCATGCGTTTCCCAAACGCGGGAATGTCAATTTCTTTGAGCATGTGGACGTCGAATTCAAGGAGGACATCGCCGGTTATCTCGTGCTCTGTTTAGAGGGCATGATGTCGTTTCGGGGACTACGACAGGAAAGGAAGGGGTAGAAGGAACGGACCTTGGAACTTTGCGCAAACACTCTCATCGAACCCTCGGTTGCGGGCCCATTCGACCACTTGCTCTATGGTCCATTCCGAAGGGTTCACGGATGGTGAACCGCTTGGGACCGTGCTGGTTGCGGACAAAGGGGGCACCAGGGCTGAGTTTGCAGCGGAGGAGGAGCGGTTGATAGCAGTCGAAACCAAATTGGAGGTCGGGGAGAACGGGTAGATCCTGCTAGAATACAATTCCGGGACAGGTGAGCTGGGTTGGGGCAGGGCCGGCGCGGAATAGTATGAATTGAGTGTAGTGGCCGACGGAAGAGCAGAAGCATGACTGATGCTAGGGACGGAAAGAGAATCTGGCATCGGTGAGACGGGAGGCGTCGCCGCATATGGCGTGGTGGGTTGTGTATTCGAGTGGGCGGGAATGGGCACCCCTTGTGAGAGTCCTTTGGAATGTGTGGGAGAAGCGGGCGATTTTAAAGGAAAGCGCAGATTAATTTCCGCCTGTGGTGGCTCTGGAGCATCTGAAGGAGGGACATTGGCCTTAGGGGCCTCCTCCGGTTGGTGGGTGGAACTCGAGTGGTCGGACGCAGGGAGGGGAGATGGGGTACGGTGGAAGACTGTGTACGTATTTTTGAGCTGCTCCTTCGTGCTATGTGTCTCCTTTGGTGGAGAAGGCGCAGGACGGGCGTCGTGACTATGATGCAAATGAGGATGCTCGTCGTCTGCGTCGCTCTCGTCGGACATCTCAACATCAACGGGTGGGGTAGAATGGCGTCCATCTACGGCATTGAGCCCCTCGAACAACCGCCGCCGAGCATCACGGTGCCATTCCTCGCCGTCTAGGTCGTCGTCGTCGAGGCCATGGCCAAGTACGCTGGCTCTGTCATCACGTGTTGACGCAAGGGACATGCTCTGTCCATCGTCGTTCCGGTGCTGCCCGAGTTGGTCGATGGCAGCCTGAACGTCGGTCATGGTTGCTGCCATTACTGCCCCGTTGTCTACCCCTGCCTCTGTTGTCTCATTCTCTTCTGTTAGGGGCTGAAGCAGTGTCCCAAAGGATGCCGTGGCGGTTGGCGTGCGCGCGACGTCGTTGACGAGCGGCCTGGCTGGGGTTGTGTAGTCCTTGGGAAATATACCAACACGACCTGCTAGGTTACGGCCCTGATATTGAAAGCATCAGCCAAGATCGAACATGTCTACAATGCGTCGTGGTATAACTAACCGTCCACCAGCCATCGCCGTACAGGTCGTCCTTTTCGATCACTGCTATACGCTCTCCCGCTTCAAAATCAATCTCGTCGTCATTCTGGGGCACGAATTCATGTAGCGCATATACATATTCGACCGCCATCCGTGCTCTACTCGAGCCCGAGTCGAGCCCAGAAGTGGGATCAGGGTTCAAAGTTGCTTCTTTTGTGAACCAGCCTTCTTTGTGGAACCAGCCACTGGTCAATAGGTTTCTCCAACTTGTTACATTACATTGCATTGCATTGCATTGCATTGCGAGTAGAGACCAAACAAATTTCCGTCGTTCTCGGGAGGGACATTCGAGACTACAGTACTCACTTCATCGGCCCTGCCTTGAATAGTCCGGCCGCTATTGGAGGGTTCGGGAAGGTGTACCGAACCCATGGACAGCTCTAGCAGAGCTCGTATAGTAAGTCTTCGATACCGCAAAGCACATCAAAATACTAAAATACGAAAGGACAAATAGTACCACTACGAGAACCCTTGATATATTCGTATCTAGAACACTAGCTATAACGGAAAAAACCAACGCTACATGAGATTGAACTTCCATCCAGCCTCCATCTTACATAGGCATTTCGTTACAGACGGCGTGAAGACGCGACGAAACGTGATTTTAACACCAAAGAAGATTTTAATAATACTATATTGGAGCACGTCTGATCTCCCAACCTGGTCACCCAGATCGACATGTACATGTGGGATTGGGACTATCACATATCAACAATCAGCTGTGATGGGGCAATCAGCTGCTAGGTCAATTGTAGCCAGGTGACCATTTACCTTGTGGTATTGAATACACATGCCTAGTGGAGGCGCCAGCCCATGCATCGGAGCGGCTCGGAGGGGAGGGAAGGACATAAAATCTCCGGGGCGAGCCGATGGTGTGGTGTGTTCGAGTGAGAGCAAAATTTAAACAGGTTTGGCAGCGCGAGACTTGTCGGTCCGATCATCAACAAGCCATTCTCGAGATACATGCGCACAACATCCCTGCCCTGCTTCGGGTAACCTTGTGGCATCACTGGTCCCCCGAAAGCCAACTTGTGAGGCCCGAGATCGAGACGAAAAGCTATGATGTAAACAGCAGCCTACTTCGCTTGTCGAGAGGATTTCAAATTAAGACGTCTAATCAGGCTGGCTGATAGGTCTAAATTCTTGCGCATACAGGAAATGAATATATATATATAATTATTCCATATACAAATATACCATTTCAAGGATTGTACCGAGGAGTGCTTTTCTTGAGTGGATGTAAATGGTAAGTTCCATGAGGTGATCGCGAATCATGGCGTGACAGTAATTGGGGTATCGCCTCTGCAAATGGTCGGAAATACTTAAACGCCTAATTTGAGATGATCACCGCCTTGCTCGCCATGCCAGATTGCAAATCAGACCGCAGAGTGCATGAATTTCATATTGTAATCGCCCTGTTGATCGTAGCAAATCACCATTAGTTTGAAATCAATCAGACGAGCCTTTCATTTATACTGACTGAGCTTGCCTGTCCTCCCTGCTTCTCCGTGTGTACGGTCCCAACGCCAGGCGTCGTACTGAAAGTACCTTGACTCTCGCTGATGTACACGTTCTCAATAGGGTGCTTTATATGCGATCCCGAAGGCTAGAAAATTCAATATTGAGTCAAATGGTCGCGGGCACCCGCGCTGAGGATAGAAAACGACTAACCGAGGCACTGTACTTAGTTCCAACCTGCGAGTCCACTCTCGATTGTCCAGCTACTCGTAAGTTCGCCGCACTTACTGTAATGTCGCTCTCTCCCTTTCCTCGGAACGCCAAGCGGGTGTTCAATGATCCATAGAGGGAGTTTGTGTACAGCTTGGCGATTGTGAAATGGAAGGCAAAGTGCACGCCTGTGGTGGGCGATGCGACGAAGAGCACAAGATGAAGCGTCGTTGCGGAGAAAGTAAGAAGGCCAGTGTTAACAGTGAAGAGAATGAGTGTATCAATTATGCCGTCCGATTTCCTGATGCCGCTCCGGGACTGATGTATCGATACATCAACCAATGTCTGAAAAAAGCGGAAGAGGATAGCGTACCTTGTGGAGATAGTAGCAAAGGAGACCAGCAATTACACCATCTAGTGACATATCGGACACGCTCCACATGATAAGGATCGGCGTATGCTCTGCATGGTCGTAAGCGTCTGCGCTAAGAAATTCCGAGACCTCGCACGCACCATGGAACCTTGAGTATCTCTGATTTCCAGCGCCGTTGATTCCGAAAAACATCGCGCCACTAAGGGTAATGAGGGCGACTGCTGAAAAAATAACCGCGAGCCAATGCTTGAAGCCACTTAGGACCCATATACGACGGATGAAGAAACATTGCACAATGAATACCACTACAGCATTCGCAATGGTCTGGAAGAGGTAGAATCATTAGCCATCGATGCGAGTCGGTTCGGAGAGACGGACCTCTGCATGAAGACTCCATGGGACAATATCCAATGATGATAGGTCTCCCCAGTTGGTTACTCTGGGAAAGATGTTTAGATGAGCCCGTAACAGGGACGAATGACTTACAGAACGGTGTACATCAGATGCGCCATGAATGCGGCTTGTGCAACATCGATCGCCCTGTACTTCGTCAATTTGAGTGTATCTGAGGATATTAAAGCGGACTTGCATTAAAACAGAGACCTAAGAAAACCGCAACTCTGAGCACACAAATAGACCCCTAGTGATAAGCTAGACGAACGTACGAGGGATTTAATCCACAATGGGTCGTTAGGGAAGCGAGAAAAATATACGTAAAGCTGTACGACTGATGTCCCAAACAACCTGAGGGTTCAATTATTGAGTGGACGGGCATCAGCTGGCCATTGCACATACCAGACGGAGACCATGGCACCAATGAACATGGCACCATAGGTAGAATCCAAAGGTACTAGGGCCGGCATATCGATCTCTGCTCTGAAGGTTGGGCACGTTCTAACCAGCAATGTTTCGGTAGGCGTGCTTTTATGGCTACGTCGACACGTGGGCGGTGGCAGCCAACTTGACAACGTGAGTAAGTGAGCAGGATCGGGGCCATCTCAAATTAGGGCAATTTCTTTGAACTTCGAAATGGGAATGGTGACAGCGTGGGACCCGCAATTCAATCTTCAATTGGTGAGATCGAATTCACCGCGGTCATTGTTGTGAACCAACCTGTGATGCTGGGGTCAAAAATATCTGATCGTCGCTTGGCCCACAAATGTGATATCAGCACGAGCTCACCGCTTGCACGCGGAGGGTGCAGCCCGTCCCAGAACACTGTGAATGGAGCGGCGGTCGTGTGTAACGGACTCACTGCGCTTGTCCTGTTTGTAGTGGACCCCAACAAACACTAGGTTCGGTCGTACTAGGAAAACCGGCTGCGCCAAATTCTAATAACTGAGTGTATGGTTCGAACACAGTTCAACGAACGACTTGCAACCATCAGATCTAGTTAGGCCATGTCTGTACAGATGATGTGAAATTTTTGGTGTGCACAAAGGAGTAGGACAGTCCATCCAATACATTGCTATATGTGGATTCCCGTTCAAGGCGCGGGACATGGGAAGCCTGCTTGCATGAGTCTTTCAAGAGAGGGACAGAGTGGGAACGAAAGCTGTCCACAAAGAGATAGAGTATGGGCATGGTCCCTTGGATGGCACCGCTTCATAAAGGAGGGACATAGGGACCGTCTACAATTCATTCCTCTACTATGACCATTTCCCGCAGGAATGATCTTAATATACTCAAATATCAAGTTAATTGCCACTACAACACGATTAAGGTCCTCATCATTGAGGGGGGAGAAGCATTTCGCCTCATTATCAGCACTTACGCCGTCCAGACCGGCCCTCGTGGAGATTGCTCGGTAGCGGCCATCTACGCAAAGTCTTGTGCTCAATGGCTGGCTTCGCAATGGAGTCCGGCTCATACTTTCTTGACATTAATTGACACGTGATAGACGAGTACGCCTACTATAGTTCTAGGACTGTCGATTCGGAATTGGAAGCTCAACGATCTATCAGCACTGGCGCATTAAACACGCGTTATTCAATGCAACGAGATGTTGGTTATGTTTTCTGTGGTTCAAGGAAGGCTAAACCCCGATTCCTTGAAGACGCTCGCCTCATGAACATTCAGGGATCACGTCCACGCATTCACCACCAGTCTTAAAGGTAGCATACGCATATTCTCTGCACCGGGCTGATCAACCAGCATGCGTCGACACCACAATTGTAAGTTTGGCAGAGAATTCGCAGCCGACACCGCTGGAAAGTTCCGTCGGATTTTCAGAACCCATAAATCACAAGAGGCGGACAGGGGCCTAGCCCAAAACAATTACCAATCTCGGCTATGGATCGAACCCAAGCCTTCTTTTCTCAGTCGAAGTGGAAGCGATTTCCAATCTCCGGGTCTGACACTCGTACATTCGGCTAAGCGATTCGTCCAGGTTGCTTCGTCTAACGAGCCCCGAGTCGCGAGTCGCGAGTCTGAAAGGGGTCGGTCGGAATTAAGCACCGACTCGCCGGAGATAGGCTATTATTTGGCCCAAGGCTAGGTCGTCGTTTGGCTCTCACATGTATCGATTCGACGGTTGTGCCTACTCGATCAGCGACTCAGTGGATTTGATATTCTTTTCCGCTAGACCATACTCTGCGCAGGTCCGAACTCTCTCAGACATCGGCGAACGCCAACTTTCGTTTGAGATGTGACAACCATTGTCAATTTATAGTGGAGCTCACGCTTACGCCGGTATGTATTACCACCTCTAACAAGCGATAGGCGGCGGGTAGAAGCCAGCACCAAAGGCCGTGACAGCGACAAGTTTACTCTACCCGCTCAGTGGTCCATCAACCCTTAATAATGAACTGTGTAGTACCACTGAGTAAACGGTGACAGGTTTTCCATGATATTCAGCGCATATTGAGCATTCAGAAAAGTACAGCAGTTGCTTGTCAGGACGATGTTATTAAAAGTAGGTTCGAAGAATGCGAGCAGCAGGTTGGTAGGTGCGATAAACGCGAACGGCAGGTTGGTGCGATGAATGCGAACAGCAGGATGCAATGAATGCGAACGACAGGAACCGCGACGGATGCGGATGAATAGCAGAAACTGCGACGGACGCGGACGAACAGCAAGAACCGCGACGGACGCGGACGACACAAAAGGCGACCTTTATTCACCACACGGTGGCAACGGACTATCAGCGAGCCGTACATTACCGGATAAATAAAAACGATTTTAAAGGATTTTCAATACGAAGACGTCTCTTTAATCTCGATATACGACAGGCCATGGATTGAGTACAAGAAGATTTGTATACAAAATCAAGAAGCACGAAAGAGTGGGATATTTGGGGTGTTACTGATACTGCTCAATCGCTGCTGTCGAAACACACGTTAGAAGATCCAAAGGAAAGGCGCTAAACGTCAAGCCTTACTAATAACCCCAACAATCAAAGTCTCTAGGAGGACGAGGACTATCATAACCTCGTTCCTCGATCAAGCCGAAATGATCCTCTAAATCGTCTATTATTATTGTTGTTTCTGGCAGCCACCGCACGGCAAACCCAGCATCTACGCTCCGAAATGAAATTCCGGCTGAGTGCGGGGAAGGCGGTTTCATCGAGCTCTCGACTGCATACAGTACAGGAAATGATGGGAGATGGTGCATCGGGTGGGTTGAGTACGCCGAGAGGGAGGAGCGGGTGGCGCAGGTGTGCCTCATATGAGGCAGGCTGGTGATCCTTCCAAGCGGTAATATAGAGTTCACTCTGGGAGCTGAGGAGAGGGGTAATGTGGCGCAAATGCGTGAACCTGTCGTAAAGGGCGTTGATAAGAGCGACGTCGGCACTCGCGTAGTCCAGATAGGACTGAGGAAGGGGCCGATGAAGCCAGAGAGTATGGTCCACTAGTAATAAGATAATGGTCAGAAAGGTCCACCACTGCTAGAAGCCAGAAGACCATACCACATCGTTTCCCCGTGATCCTGGAAGTGTGCTCCTCCAGGCATTCGTTGAGGCCACTCAGCTTATGGACTTGCTGATAAGCTTCCATGTTTGAGTAGAAACTGATATAGGGAAGATACCGCTGCAGCCTCCGAAACTGAGCTGCCTGCCCTTCGCCCTTTGTCTGACGAGAAGCAACGTCGACCAGTTGGATGTCAAGGACGTTCTTCAGCTCGACACTGTAGCTATGATAGATAGCACTGTAGTCCATGCGCCCATCGAACAACACCTTGCAAACATTGGATGAGCGTAGGATATCAAAGACTGGTTCGAGCGCAGTGCGGAGTAGGCTGACAACGTCAATGACGTAGGTACGTATTGGAGATGGCGCGGTTGTCCTCAAAGTGATGAGTGAGAGTGAGCCACCGCGCTCGCCCAGCCGGAGGCCCTCACAATCGAGGATGAGCGTGCTGCATCCCTGCAGGACCGGGAGAGCCGCTGTGAGAATGGCTTCAGTATTACACAAGAGTGGGCGTGGTTCCATCGTAGTGGGTGAGGAGGGAAAGGCGCAGGTAACATGAACCGGGCGCACTCTTCTTTTGAGGTAGCGGGCAGGTCAGGCTCTCAGGGACGGCTGTTGCCATTCTTTCGGGTGATTTGAGCATAATATGACCTAAACGGGGGTGACTGCAGGGTCACGGGGTGTTCGCTGATGTGGGTTTTGGAAAAAAAGGAAGGGGCAGTGGTCCCGGGTTTCATTAGGGAATAGCACAGAGGAAATGAAAGACGCTGTGACGATCATAGATTGAGGTTTTTACAAAGTCATTCTCGTACAGAGATCTTCGCTCTGCGTCGCGCTCTGCGAGAAGACTATACGACGCTACTGGGCCTTGCTAGAATAGGGTGTGAAGGTGCTCCTCTGTGGGACGTGGTAACGGGTCTTTGTGGTTCGGGAGCCTTGTAGCGTAGCAATGGTTTCCACGTCGAAGGGTGGAGATCTCGGAAAAGCCTATAGACTATTAGGAGTTCCCCTGCATAGTAAAGGGAGTGCATGTAGACGTCCATCGCGAAGGAGAGATGGGGTTTCCGAGTGTTTGTGGAAGCTGCTTCCAACGTGTTGAAATCGGCGAAAGATTCTGACGGTACGAGTTTGATTCGTCCCGAGGAATATGAAAGCGAATTATATGGATTTTTGGGGCCCTGTTGGAATCGGAATCGGAACATGAGGACGTCCAAGTTGCCTCCAAGTTGCAAAGACGCGGCTACAGCATATCACGCGGTGTTTTGTACAACCCCAAGCTGAGCTTATCCTGCCGTACGTACTTCTTTGAAGGGTTTCTACTGACCAAACAAGCGCCCAAACTCCGACGCGTGCATATCTTTCACCACGACCACAACCGCTCATTTCTCCGAGTTGGGGAACACGATGGCGTCGTTATCCAAGGATTCATTGGCCGTTATAAAAGTACCAGAAACCAAAGTTCGACACCGAGTTGACTAGTGAGCACGCGTCAAACATCGTCGAGTACGAGGAATGGGCTAACCGTCGTATCAACCAGTCCTTATTCCGTCCTCTTCGACGCATTAGCTGGGAATTCGATTGAGCCGTCGCGTGATGTGGTCGCAGAAGAACTTCAACTTCGCGCAGAATATTTCGTAAAATGCACAAATCCTTACCCTCCACCTTCGAAAGCGTCACGGGACAAAGTAAAATCTGGGAAGCTGTCACTTTCCCTTGAGGGCAACTTTGAGCTCGACTCTGCCCAGATTAGCCACACCCTGACCCTCAGCGATGAATTTGGCATCGACGAAATAGAAACATTCGTGTTATATCGCGCACTCATCTTCTCATATGGAGAGCGTATCGAAAAGGATGAGAAGGACGCGCTCTTCTCCCCGGACGAGCTTCTCAATGTCTTTGCAGAGTTTTACTTCCAGGAGCGGCTTGCAATCCTTCGCATCGTCACAATTCTCGCATGTGTACGCTCAGATCCAGAAGAATTGCGCTACGGCATCGCCGATGTCGCGCTTTCAAGCATTGCGCCTGACCCCGCAAGCCTGGTTGAGGCCTTGCTCGCCCAAATCGAGGTGGATTCTGGTCCCAACCCCCCCTCATTCGCCAAAATAGCTTCAAAAAGATCATCAAATTATGCAAAGCAAGTGCTGCGCGAGCAGATATGTCAGCTCGAGCTAGTCTTCTGGCTGCTTTGGACATGGCACCAGGCGACTCCGCCACCCGTTCTCTCCGTAATCAAGACTGCTTGCAATACCGATCTCGGAGCGAAGCAGCATCTCGCCAATTTCCTTCTCGACGATGAAGGCGCACGACTCCAACGGCACTTTGAAATTCTTTGGACGCTCATCGCAATTACTGCTTTCGACCTCGATCACCTCATGAGTCCAGGGAACATTGTTCTCTCTGACACCCCTTCACCAGCATATTTTGACCAGAAGCAGGTGCAGGAACTTTCCGATATGATCATACCAAATGTCACCGACCCACAATACACCTTTCTGATCATGATATGGGCCATAGTTCTTGACCAGCTCGGCAAAGCTGCCCTCGCCGCTGGAACGTCCCTCCCTAGCAGCTATAATTCCCTCTTTACCACTATCATCCCGGACTTCGACCTCGCCTCCAGCCGTCGAAGCGAGAGTCTTGCGCTACTTCTTGCGCAACGGGCATTTGGATTTGAGCTGGTATCACGATTGCAAGCCACCCTTGCAACCTCCCCTCTTTTCCATGACTATCTAGCTTTCGAGTCGCCAACCGTTCAGCCCACCCCTATTGTCCATCGAGCAGCAATAAAAAGTGCGTGCACTGCCTGGTCATCCAATGTTTGTCCCGCTAACCTTGCATGTACCAACAGCCTTCGTTCTCGGCATCACCAAAGTCTTCCGGGTGGAGTATCTCCCAGATATAGACTCCTTCATTGACCTCTGGGCCGAACTCTTCGGCGCGGGGAACACAAATACAAGTACCGTCATTTCCCTCCAATTCTGGCAATACGACTTCCCCACGCCGCCTGGCCGTGCCTTATTTGACCTCACACGGACACGATTTCCAGTGCTTGTTCGACCCCTGGTCAAACTCTTACGCTCCATGACAGGCCTTGGTCTTTCCGACCTGGGTGTCCCATTGTCGCAATTGACGGACGAGAACGTCGAGATCTCACGAGGAGAGTGTTTAAAGGATGTTGCAACATTTATGGGAAAACTCAGTACTTACACCATGATCCTCCAACAAAGCGGACCAATGGGTTTCAGAACACTCTGGGAAGTGGAAAACGACGCATTCGGGGAGACTGTCTACGTGAACCTCAAACCATTCCTTCTCCCTGGTGGCTCCATCCTCCCCGCCAAGTCGCATGGGAAGCTCATCAGTGGCGGGAGTGGGCGCCCGTTGATCGTGCGGTGGGAACACGAACATTCTGGGTGGAACCTCCTCCTTGAGATCCTCGCCGGGTACATCGCCAATCGACGCAGCATCTCTGGTGCTGGCGCTACAGCCCGCATTCGTGGAGTCGAGCAGGCATCCTCGACAGCTGTGACGAAGAAACACCTCAAGCCTGTGCAATTCACACTAGAGAGTATCGGGATGGAACAGGATGACCTCGAGGGTCAGGAGTTGCTCGTGACGGAAATCCTGGATTTGTACCATTCGGTACTCAAGCACCGCGAGCTCGGCATCGTTGGAGAGTTTTTGGCGTTCGTCGAGGGGCAGGGCTTGCCACAGATTGGGGAGGGTAGTGCAGGATATGGGATGGACCTCGTTCAGCTGACGGTGCAGATCCTTGAGGATGCACTGCTGCGCGCTAGCCAACGACACGGGTCAGAGCACTGCACACAATTGGTCATCTCGGCCATCTCGACACTTTCGACGTTGGTTAACGTCACTCCTGGCCCGACGTGGTTCTTGTTGCGATCGAGCAAGCTGTTCGGGTCCAACCAGAAGGGAGGATATTCGAGTCAGGGGTCGTCGAGTGTTGTTCTTGCGGCCGAACGCACGACCGGATCGTATAACGTCACCATTGCGATACTTAACCTCATTCGTTCCCTGTTCGACGACGCAGTGCGTGGGTGCTTGTCAGATTGGCCGCACGAAGTGCCGGCCAAGGAGGAGGTGCTCCTTCGTGCCGTGCGATTTATGCACGTCGAAATTTGGGTCGAGTTTGCGGGGTGGAAATTTGCCAGGCTTGCGGAACGGTTTGAGATTGGGAAAACTATTGCGAACCTTTACCACGAGATTTTAGTCAATTGCACTACGCTACCGGCTCATGCAGTGAGTGTTCCCCGGGGCAGTCACATTGGCGATTACTGACAATCTTCACAGCCAGGGAAGCCCGAATGGATATTCCCTGCTCTGTTCAACTTCGTGCAAGATGTCTTCCTGGTAAACGCTAGCATGTCCACCGTTGGTCCTCTTGTTCACCTCATTGCCGCTGGGCGAGAAATGGCCAAGTCACTCCAGCGCGCCGACCGTGCCTACCAACAAAAAGGTCTAATCGCCCTGCTTGAAGCGGTCCTCAAGCTCGTTTACGCTCTCATCAACGTCAAACGTTCCTTCCCAATCTTATCCCCCAACCTCTCCCTTCTCGAACAAGCCCTTTGCACAGGTGCCGGAATCGCAGGTGCATCGCACTCGCTCTCATCAAAGCGTTTCAAACAGGTCCCAATAAGCACGCTGGCGGAGTACGTTCGCGATCGTTCCCTCAACTTCTCCATCCCTATCATCGCTGCCGAACTGCTCTCGTCGCTGTCTCTGTCGCTTTCAGTCGTCCAGAACCCTGCGACTCCGCCCAGCTTGGTCTCACACCTCACCGACCCAGAAGCCACGGCAGAATTCCTTGTCCGGATTTTGAGGCACGAATACGAGGCGACTGAGTTGAGGTATGCTGTATGGGGATTCGTGGCTACTGCTGTCGAGTCGCAGGCTGCGTTTGCCAACCTCTTTGTCTCCGGTTCATTCCGCAGCATGCCTTCCGAAATGGAGAGCGAAAAGAAAGGCAAGGGTGACAAGAAAGTGACCGAGGAGACGGTGTCGTTCCAACTGACAGCAAGAAAGAATGCACTTGAAGCGGCAATGGAAACGAGAGATACGTGGAAGGAGCTCTGGGTCCATGAACCGATGCTTCTTGCTGCCATCGTGCGGTTCTTGAACGTCGTTTGGCATCACGCTATGGAACACACCGTCGTCCTTGACTCCATTCGAAAGGACAAATCATTCTGGGAGTTGATCAGCTGGATCGTCACTCAACCGTTGGGCGATTCACCCACACCACCAATCGTCGAAGATCAATTTGCTATGGACATGGATACGCTAAAGTTTAGTTCCGACCCGAACGAGATGCTTAATTACACGGTCGCGGTCGCCACTTTCTCCTATCAAGCGGCTGTTAAGGCTTATCTCGTGGAGATTCTCGCCCTTGACCTCGCCCTTGAACCTCCAGCAACCAGGGATAAGAGCGTCTCCGCAGGGATCGTGAAGGCTCTGCTCGGGAGCACCAAATCACTGGAGAGCTTGCTGCCTGAAGCGCTGCACTCTTCTTTTGACCCTCGAACGCAGGAACACCTTGCTGGGGGTATCGCAAAGCATTTTCCACTCTTCCGTCTCGAGAGCATACAGACCCTCCGCCCCCCCACCCAGCGATATTACGGAGATAACTACCTCTTCCCCTGTGAGGCATTAGAGCAGCGCTTAGTCCTCTACCTCGCAGATCCGCGTCTAGGAGAGGTCGCGCTGGACGTCGGTTGTCAACTCCATGCACTCAATTGCAACTGGTCACTGACTGATGCCGAAGTCATGTTAACCCGGTCATGGAAGCGCCTTTTTCAAGAATCCAGAACCTTGGGAGACGATAGGCTCCGCCAAGGTTTGATCTCCCTTGCCCCCCTGGTATCTGAAATAATTGCCAAGGAGGACAGGAATGGCGGGGGGACTATTATGAAGGCCGTTCATGGCGAGCGCCTTGGTGTACTGCTCGCCCAACTGGAAACCACATGGTTATTACCATTTACGGAGAAAGCCCTCACGAAACAGTTCATCGACTTGCTCCGTAATGTTCACATTATCATCACAAGCGAGACATTCCGGCCTATTGAGTCTCTTCGATCCGGCGACGAGGCATCATTCCATCGCACAGTAATGCACCTTGCTTGTTTTTGCGCCAGAAAGGCGAGGTCTCTAGTTCAAAAAAACCAAAACCTCTCGGCGGAGCAATGTTCTGTCGTCTCATCAACCATGTTTGCTGTGCTCAGTGTTGTGGTGGAGGGTTTGAGAGAAATTTTTGATCGCGCTCGAGGTGTCATCGATCTCGAGCTTGACAAAGACATGGAGTTACTAGTAGCCGTGTTTGAGCAATGCTCACGATCCGAACTACACACTTCGTGTGGTTGGCTCGCTCGTTGTCAAGAAGCTGGACTGGTTCGAGCGAGCCTTGACCTATTGTCGCAGGTGGACATTGGAGGCACTGAGATGAACCCGGAATTATTGCGGAGCCTTCGTCGGCCACTCTACGCCAAGCATGTCCTTGGTCTCCATCTTAGCCTTGCATGCTCGGCCTCAGCTGCGGAGATGCTGGCGCACGAGGGGGCATTGGTATGTTATAGTAACAACAGTATCACTAGCATCGTGTCTTCTGGAAGCATGAGGCTTGTCCATCCAGAACTCGCTGGAGAACGTAACCCCGGGCACACTGCCTGGTGCACCATCCTCACGATTGTGGCTGGCCTCGTGGGATCCGCCACTTCCGCGACACATTTCATCGATTCCGAGATCACCGGCTTCATCCAACTCTATGGAGCCCAGCTTTCTCAAGCGTTGGAGTGGCACGTCGGAATGCCCTTGTCGTCTGCGTTCCTGGACGAATTAGAGCAGACTCTTGCACTCTTCTATTCAATTGCTCTACGTGTCAGTCTCCGATCTGGCGCTGATGCCCATGCTGTCAGTCTCCTGAAGACGTTCTCAATCAAAGCCTTAGACTTAGTACAGCATTGGAGCTACGCACTCTCCCATCCCAACCACCTCGCGAGCTTGTTCGAAGGTGTCATTTCTGACGAACGTAGACTGTTGGATAAAGAGCTACATTCGACTGTTACGACCACCGTTGGGATTGGTGGGGCAGGTCAATTTGGCGCGGCGACGGAATTGCTGGAATGGGATAAACGTGGGTTCACGGCCAGTCTGGTGATGCGTATGCATGTCATTTGCAGAGACCTCGTCTCAACACTGGTCATTGCAAGTGGGGGAGATGATATGTTGATTCAAGAGCCAGAGGATTGGCCCAGCGATCCTCAGGCAGCTCCAGTACGTCCTTTTGATTTGATTTTTCTGGAATCTACCCTCTTACTGATGTGTTGCAGGTCGCGAATGTCATCATGGGGGCTGCCACGGTCGGTACTTTCATCGAGCTTGGCAACAGCCTTGTGGAAGTTCTACAATACATCTCCAAGAAGAGTTCCCCGGCGCCAACTCTCCCATTGTCGGTAGCTATCAACGTTCCACCATTTAGCGTTGATGCGGAAGTGTCGATCTTGCGACAAGCACTCGAGATGGTTGCCATTTATGCAACGACTCAGCTCGCCATGTGGCACTATCAGCAAACCCTCACCGCGGACTTTACCATGGAGGAGGATGTACGCGTGGGCGCGGAATGGAACGACGCCGAATACGGGGTGAGCCTAGAGCGGATTCGAGTACCTTCGAGCGCGATGGGCGCAGAAGTCGTCAACGAGTTACAGGCGATGCTCAAAAATATAAAAAATGCATTGGATGGCTCCCAGGACGCAAAGCAAAAGAGCAAGAATATAGTGGTCGCGGTGGAGAATTTACTCGAGTCCCGGGTTTTACGATAGTTCAGCGCCCTGTTATTTGTATCAACACCGTCGCTCAGGCACCTCCAAGTAGGCCTTTGTACCAATTCTAGTGGTTTCGCAACTCTTGCCGCGTCGCGCCGTAACGGTTCTATAGCACGCCAATAACTTGTATCATCTACACGGTCCTTATATCGTCTCGTAGTTGCTTTTTCCGCGTATCCAGCGGACACTGCCTTTGTAGTAATGCCTTAACCCTCGACCACACTAACGCGCGGTCGATGGTGTTTACTGGACGTAAGGACCCGAACGGCTGAAGCCTAGGCAATTTCTCATGGCGCATACTTTGAAGATTACCAGGATCTCTCGGAAATGTCGTGCGCACGCACTGCCTCTCGCAAGCACCGGGTCTTGGCAAGATTGTATTTAGCCTCTCCAGATACACCGCAAGGTGGCTCCTAGCTTGACGCGGTCCAGGTGAAAGGCTCGAAGCGATCGCGATTGGAACTTCAATGAGGCAAGAAGGTGTATCGGAAGGCGTATCACGCTCTGATACAATGTGGAAAATGCCACGGATGTATTGCTCAAGTCTGGAGTCTGACCAACCTTGCGTGTTCCAACTCGCCCACACGCGGTTTCCTCCCTGTACGTCCCCATTTGTGATCTGTGGAGCGGGTATATAACCAGACCCACAGGCACTTTCTTTACCTATTCGACAGCTCGTTTGAGTCCCAGCTCCATCGTTGAATCCTAAACCTCCATCGCTACAATGCGTCCTTGGTCATTTTGGACGTCTCGTGCGAATTCCGAACCCCTTCCAATCGAGCCACGTCAAGATTCTCAAGCCAAGTCTCCTCTAGCGGAACAATCTGAGACATCATGGTCCGCGGGTCATAAAGTCTACGCAACTAGCGCACCGGGGGGATGGGATGAGCAGCCGGAACCCCAATTAGTCGGTCAGCCGTACATCATCCAACCCGAGGATCCCATATTTCATGCCTTCGGCCGTTCACTGGTTTTGAACCGGATGGATTCACCAGTTCAGGAACCCGACGATAGCGTTTCGTCTATTATTCGCGGTGTCCATGAGGACGAGGTGATAGAATTAGTTGCTTTGATCAAGGAGCTGAGAGAACAAGCTGCGAGAGATGCCGAGTTGATCGCGGAGCTGAGAGGGCAAGCAGAAGACAATGCGCACGCTATTGGTGTTGCAAGGATTGAGAGCGAGAGAGCGATGAAGGAGCTGTCCGCTGCTGCTTCTGAGGCTAGGGCTGCCGCTGCCGCTGCCGCCGCCGCCGCCGCTACTGCCAACGAGATCGCCGCCAATAGTCCCCCAACTCATAGGTCCCCGACTCCTCCAACCCACACTCCCCCACCTCGTAGTTCTCCACCTCATAGCCCTTCACCTCGTAGCCCTCTACCCCGTAGCCCTCCACCTCATATTCCTCAAACTCTTAGTCCTCCACCTCGTAGCCCTTCACCTCATATTCCTCCAACCCATAGTCCCCCACCTCGTAGTCCTCCGCCTCATATTCCTCCAACTCATAGCCCTCCAACAAGAAACGCTTCAACTCATACTCCTCCCTCTCCACCAAAGAAAGGCGACAAAAAGAAACTCCTCAAACAAGCTCCACCTGTATCTACTCCGTCCAGCCCTAAGACGACCTATACGCACTCTCCATCCCTCAAGACCGTTCCCCAACCTACTCCTTCGTCTCCAGATCTCACTATATTCGAGACTTACGACCGCATGGTCAACCTATTGAAGACTAAGCCCCGCACAGATATCCAACTTGGTGACTATCCTTGGCCGATGTTCCCAGAGCCAGCTGGTAGTTTTCCACAGCGTATCGCCTTCCGGTCTGAAGTCAATAAGGGGAAGGTGTGCGCGTGTGTGCCGGCATACACATCTGCCTATGGGCCTGGGCGGCGGAAGGAGCGCGGAGACGCTATGGTGAAAGCCTGGAAATCAATCGTGGGTAGGAGTGAGGATCTTATTTTGAATGGTACCGTCGCAAGAGCATTCAGCTACATAGACATGGCCGCGAGATCCCAGTGATTGCGCATATAGGCTCGTCTTGGCTTCGGACCGACCTGTACATCCTTGTACCTGAGTCCTCAAATGGATAGATTCCATTTGTACCAATATGTATATCAAGCTCTTTTCCTCCCGAATCGTGTGAAAGACCCCATATTTTTCCCTGAACTACAGTAGAGCTATGGTGGTAAACAAAGCCGACACTTCTTGGTCTTGAGCGCATCTCTAATCCATTTTAAATATCGTGAAAGGGGCTCGGATGATATCTTCGCGATTTCTGAAACCAGTTGCATACATACAACGTCCCGCCTGCTCGCGCCCATTTTTTAGTCTACCGTCGTTCCCGGCTTTCCACTTCGGCTCTTCGAACAATAAGGACGATGACTGGCGTCGGAAGGCCTCCGGTCGCGACGAAGATGAGCCCGAAGAAAATGAGGACGAGGTGCAACGCTACCATGAACGAAAGATACTGCCGTGCGTCGCCATTCGAGCGGGACCTTCTCAGCTTCACTGTACTCACACGTCATTTTTAATAGATATAGTCAGAAGGAGCTGTACAATTTGGTAGCTGATGTCGATTGCTATCGACATTTCCTGCCATTTTGCCATGCGTCAAAGGTTCTCAATGCCTCCCGGCCGAATTGGAAGTCAAACCCCGGAGATGGTCCTGTGGAACTAGAAGCAGAGCTCAGGGTTGGATTCCTGGGATTCGAGGAGAGCTATATCAGTCGAGTCTCGTGCAACCCATATGAAAGCGTAGAGGTACGGAATAGTACGGAGTATATCCAATATCCATTTGTAGAGATTCGATGCTACTACTCATACTTTATTTTTGCTCCTCACAACAGGCTTGCGCTGCCACATCCACTCCCTTATTCAAAACTCTCATCACAACGTGGCGGTTCCAGGCTGCATCGTCAACCTCCCCGCATCCAACGACGTCACATATACATACGCTGGCAAGTCATGTCAGTAGGCTGTCTCTCGACGACGGAATCCACGCCAACAAATCGGACAACCTCTCCCCGACCGCACCGACTCTCTTGACGTTTGATATAGTCTTTGCCTTCTCAAACCCATTACACGCCAGTGTGTCCAGTGCATTCTTTGGAAGAGTGTCTGGGATGATGGTCAGGGCCTTTGAGGAACGCTGTATTACCGTGTATGGTTTGGGCACTCGATAGCCGCAATTCGCGCGCGGCTGGTTGACTTGGCATGTCATTGGAACTAGCTACCTCTCCCACGAGGGTCGGTGCTTTTTATCCCATGGGCCCTTTCAACCATCACTCGAGTACGGGTGGTCGGGCCTTTCCGCTCTATCAAACGCGTGGCCTTCCACGTGCCTTTGCACTAGGTTCCATGTGGGCATGTGATTTTAAAGTGTTATATATAATATATAATATATGTATAAATGCAGTGAGCGAAAGGGGCGTAGTGTCTAAATGAATCAAAAGTAGAACGTGACGGAATCAGGCTACAGAGTGGGGGCCTCAAGCCGGAACGTAATTAGACATGACTGTGGTCAATGAAGAGCGCTACAGTGTAACAAAATGGTGGATGAAAATGAGACAATGCGCATGATGAAGACTAGATAGCATGACTGGCAATGATTGGCGAAGCAAGGATGTGCTAGAATTATTGAAGTGATGTCCAGTTATGATTATTAGATTGCGTGTCTAAGGTATTGCGCGAGTTTGACGAGAGCCCGGCTTCGATGCGAGAATTGGCTGCGAGTGTTAGGATCCAGCTCGGCATAACTGTGTTCAAATTTGTCAGGAAATCTTTCTTACACACCAGAAATGTAGCTCACGTTCTACCAGTGCCGGCGATCTGGAAAATGGATTCCCAGCCCGCTTGTCCGTTTCTTGCGGGAACGACCTCTCCATCAGTCCTTCCTTCGAACAAAACTGGTTCTGATCCGGGACCAGGACAGTAGGCAAAAATGCATATGGCGGT
>WNFL01323900.1_pt1 | contig 26272 bp, 31 predicted proteins | sample 5400361 | NCBI WGS metagenome assembly WNFL01 (sample SAMN13153351, study PRJNA577476) | soil metagenome | isolation source: 40 cm soil on Douglas fir-dominated hillslope | place: USA:California | collected 2013-09-17
CCCGTCGAAAGGAAGAGGAAGCCCATGCCGAGCCCCATGATCACGCCGCCCGCGAGGTAATGCGCCCAGCCGTTCGGGAACAGCGCTTCCACGTTCCTCAGCTCGAGCTTTTCTCGCGGTACATCGCGCGATCGGCGGAGGCGAGAAGCGTCGCGGAATCTCGCGCGTGGTCCGGATAGAGGCTCACGCCGACGCTGGCACCGCAGCGCACCTCCGTGCCCTTCCAGTCGAACGGCGTGCCGAACGAATCGCGGACGCGCTCGCCGATGATGCCCGGGGTGTCCAGGCGCACATCGGTCTCCAGCAGCACGACGAACTCGTCCCCGCCCAGCCGCGCCACGGTGTCCACTTCGCGAACGCATGCGCGGATGCGCGCGCCCGCCTGCCGCAGGACCTCGTCGCCCGCTGCGTGGCCGAGCGTGTCGTTCACCTTCTTGAAGCGGTCCAGGTCGATGAAGAGGAGCGCGATGCGGTCGCCGCTGCGGTTCACGCGCACGATCGCGTGCTCGAGGCGCGCCGCGAGCGAGTTGCGGTTGGGCAGTCCCGTGAGGGCGTCGTGCACGGCGGCCTGCCGCAGCTGCTCCTCGGCGTCCATCCGCGCGGTCACGTCCTCGGCGAGCGAGAGGATCGAGGTGAGCTTGCCGCCTTCCTCGTAGTGGCCCGAGTTGTACCACTGGCACCAGATCACGCGACCGTCCTTGGTGTTGTTGCGCGAGAGCATGCGGTTGCGCTTCGCGCGTCCGTCCACCAGCTCGCGCGTGAGGGCGCGCACCGTCTCGAGCGAGTCCGCGTGCACGAGGCCCAGGTCGGATGACTTGCGGCCCAGCACTTCCTCGGTCGTCCAGCCGAAGATCGCCTCGGCCTGCGGCGACCAGCGCTTCACGGCGATGTCGGGTGACCACTCGATCACCGCGAGCGGCGTGTTCTCCATGTGCGTCGCGAGCTGGTCGAGGGCGCGGCCGAGCGCATCGTGCGTGCGCTTGAGCTCCTCGACCTCGAGCGCGCAGGAGAAATAGCCCAGCACCGTGCCGCTCGTGCCGCGATGCGGGCGCAGGTTCACCGAGAGCCACACCTGCGTTCCGTCCGGCCGCGTGGCCTGCCGCTCGTAATGCACGTCCTCGCCGGCGAGCGCGCGGTCGGTCCACTGCGCGAACTGCGCGTACGCGCCCGCGCCGTAGAGCTGCGTCAACGTCTTTCCGCGAACGTCCTCCGGCGTGAGCTCCCACCAGGCGCACAGCGCCCGCGACGCGAACTGCACGCGACCCTGCGCATCGACGTAGGAGATGAGCCCGCCCACGTCGCCCGCGAATGCGGCGACGAAGTCCTCGATCGAATCGAAGCCGGCGGGCGTATTCACGTCGGTGCCGCGGCGCCTGCCGCGAGGTCGAGCTGTTCGGCGAGGGGGCGCGCGGGAAAGTGGAAGCGCACCGGTCCGTCGGGCTGGGCGTGCAGGAACTGGCGCACGAACGGATCGTCCGACTCGACCATCTCCTTCGTCGGGCCGTGCGCCACGATCACGCCCTCGTTGAGGAGGTAGAGATAGTCGGCGAGCCTGAGCGCCTCGTGCACGTCGTAGGTGACGACCACGGACGTGGCGCCGAGCGAGTCGTTCAGCGTGCGGATGAGGCCGCACACGACGTTCAGCGTGATCGGATCGAGGCCGGCGAAGGGCTCGTCGTAGATGATGAGGTCCGGATCGAGCGCGGTTGCGCGCGCGAGCGCCACGCGCCGCGACATCCCCCCCGACAGCTCGTTGGGCGCGAGGCTTCGCGCGCCGCGCAATCCCACCGCGTGCAGCTTCATCAGCACGAGGTCGTGGATGAGGCTCTCGGGCAGGCTCGTGTGCTCGCGGATCGGGAAGGCCACGTTCTCGAACACCGTGAGGTCGGTGAAAAGGCCGCCCTTCTGGAACATCATGCCCATGCGCCGGCGCAGCGCGAGCAAACCCGCGCGGTCGAGCGCATGCACGTTCTCGCCGCATACCCGCACGGCGCCGGCGGCGGGCCTGAGCAGCCCGCAGATGAGCTGCAGCAGTGTCGTCTTGCCGGAGCCGCTGGAGCCGAGGATCGCCGAGACCTTGCCGCTCGGGATGTCGAGGTCGACGCCCTTCAGGACCGCGCGCTTGCCGTAGGCGAAGCGCAGTCCGCGGATCTCGACGATGGGGCTCCCGGGGTCCATGACCCGTAATCGTAATCCGTTTAGAATCGCGGCACCTCAAGGAAGGGAGAACGCCATGAACATCGTCGAGCGCGTGAAGAACATCCTCATGACCCCGAAGACGGAGTGGGACGTGATCGCCGGGGAGGCGACGCAGCCCAAGGACCTGGTCATCACCTACGTGCTGCCGCTCGCGGCGCTCGCCGCGATCGCCGGGTTCATCGGCACGGTCGTCATCGGCTCCTTCTTCCTCGGGAAGATATCGTTCGTCTGGGGACTGGTGGCGCTCGTCTGGCACCTCATCATGTCCGTGATCTCGGTGTTCGTGATCGGGTTCGTGATCGACGCGCTGGCGCCCAGCTTCGGCGGCCAGAAGAACTTCAACCAGGCGATCAAGGTTGCGGCGTACTCGTACACGCCCGGCTTCGTCGGGGGGCTCTTCACGATCATCCCGATCCTGGGCGGCCTCGTGGCGCTGCTCTTCTCGCTCTACGGCCTGTACGTGCTCTACCTGGGGCTGCCGAAGCTCATGAAGAACCCCGAGGACAAGACGGTCATCTACGAGCTCGTCGTGATCGTCGTGGCGATCGTCGTCTCCATGGTGATCTTCATGGTGGGCGGGATGATGACGGGCGGGGCGATGCTGAGCGCGGCGGCGATCTCCGGCGCGAACACGCCGATTCGCACGTACTCGCGTGACAGCGCGGTGGGCAAGCTCGACGAGTTCGCGAAGAAGATGGAGGAAGCGGGCAAGAAGATGGAGGCCGCGCAGAAGAGCGGCGATCCCAACAAGCAGATGGAGGCGGCGATGGCCACGATGGCCACCGCGATCGGCGGCGGCAAGAACGTGGAGCCGGTGCAGATCGACGCGCTGAAGCCCTTCGTCCCCGACAATTTCGTGGGGCTTGCGCGCAAGGACATGCGCACCGAGCGCGGCGGAGCCGCGGGCTTCATGACGGCCAAGGCCGAAGGCGTCTACAACGACGATGCCGGCAAGAACGCTCAGCTCGAAGTGGTCGATACGGGCGGCATGGCCGGGCTCATGGGTGTGGCCGCATGGATGAACGTGCAGGGAGAGCGCGAGAGCGCGGAGCGGCGTGAATCCACCCGCAAGGAAGGCAACCGCTTCGTCCACGAGGAGCAGAACAAGCGCGGCGGCACCAGCAAGTACACCGTCGTCCTCAACGACCGTTTCATCGTGGAAGCGCGCGGCAACGTGGATTTCGGGCAGCTGAAGTCGGCCGTGAACGGGCTGGACCTGTCGAAGATCGAGTCGCTGAAGTAGCGGTTGGCGGTTGGCGGTGGGCGGTCAACCCTTGACGCAAACGACCTGCCGCAGCGTGTGCACGACGTCGACGAGGTCGGACTGGTTGGCCATCACCTCTTCGATGCTCTTGTAAGCCTCGGGAATCTCGTCGATCACGCCCGCGTCCTTGCGGCATTCGACGCCCTCGGTCTGGCGCGCGAGGTCCGCCGCCGAGAACCGGCGCTTCGCCTCGGTGCGGCTCATGCGCCGGCCCGCCCCGTGTGCGCACGAGCAGAGCGATTCCGGGTTGCCCTTGCCGCGCACGATGAAGGAGCGCGCACCCATGCTGCCGGGGATGATGCCGAGCTCGCCAACGCCTGCGCGGATCGCGCCCTTGCGCGTGACGAGCACGTCCTCGCCGAAGTGGTGCTCGCGCGCCACGTAGTTGTGGTGGCATGAGATGACGTCGCCCACGACCCGGAAGGGCGGAAGGTGCGGGCGGATCGCTTCGAGGATCGCTTCCATCATCTCCGCGCGGTTTGCCGTCGCATATTCCTGGGCCCAGTGCACGGCCTCGACGTACTCGTCGAAGGCGGGCGTGCCCTCGGCGAGCCACGCGAGGTCGCGGTCCGGCAGGCGCACGTCGCGTTTCTCCATCTCGCGGCGCGCGCGCTCGATGAAGTGGCGCCCGATCACGTTGCCGATGCCGCGCGAACCGGAGTGCAGCATGATCCAGACCGCCTGCGACTCGTCGAGGCACACCTCGATGAAGTGGTTGCCGCCGCCCAGCGTGCCGAGCTGGCGCACCCACGTCTGCCGGAAGTCCTTCTGCATCTTCCCGATCTGCGGAGTTTTCTCGACGATCTTCGCCAGTCCCCGTCGCATCGCGCGCGCCTTCTCCTCGCGCGAGCTTCCGTGCCCCTTCGCGCTTTCGTGCATGTCGAAGCCCACGGGAACGGCGCGCTCGATGGCGCTGCGGACTTTCCCGAGGTTCGTGGGCAGGTCCTTCGCATGAATCGAAAGCTGCGCTGCATTCATTCCACAACCGATATCGACCGAGACAGCCGCGGGAATGACCGCCCCCTGGGTCGGAATCACGCTGCCGACTGTTGCACCGATTCCCATGTGCACGTCCGGCATGGCGGCGACGTGCCCGTGGATGATTGGAAGGCTCGCCACATTCTCGAGCTGCTTGCGCGCCTGCGGCTCGAGATCCGGCGTCCACACCTTCACCGGAACGCGCCCACCCGTGATGACCTGTGCGATGGGCATGTCAGTCGAACGAGTCGAAATCCCCGAAGAGGCCGCTCGCGGGCTCCTTCGTCCTCGCCTTGTCCACGCGCGCCTTCGCCGCGTCGGCCTTGAGGAAGAAATCGTCGGCCGAAGCGAGCGGGAGCGCGCGGAACTCGGGCGGCTTCAGCTCGCCCAGCGACGCGCGCTGCCCGATGACGCGGCGCGTCTCGTTGCGGCCGAAGTACTGCAGCGCCGCGCCGGCGACGACGAGCGCGATCACCAGGCCTATCGCCGCCCGCATGTGGCGCGGCCCGATCGCGTGCAGGTGCCCATAGCACGCGGCCCCCAGCAGCGCCCACGCGCCGAGTCCCGAATACTCCGCGGCATCGCGCCACGCGAGCGAGAAGGAGGCGAACTCGGTCATCGTGTCCCACGCGACGAGTGCGATGCATGCCGTGACCGCGATTCGCAACATCAGCGCGAACTGCGCCTGGCCGAAGAAGATGCGCGAGAGCACCGACCAGGCCGCGGTCCAGAGCGCAAGGACGGTGGCGAATCCCAGCAGCGGCAGGAACAATGCGTTCGCACTGGGCTGCGTGGTGAGGTTCAGCCACTGCAGCACGAGGAGCATGAGCATCAGCACCGCGCCGAGGAGGACTGACCACTTCGCGTGCGCGCGCGGCGGCGTGAGCAATTTCTCCGGGACGACCGGATGGCGGGCATCGCGCACGCGAAGCGTCGTGCGCCCGATGCGAAAGCCCGGCTCCTTCGCGAGGGACAGCTGCTTCACGCGGTGAGCGCCGTGCTCGGGAAAAAGGCCGTTCAACGTGCCGATGTCCTCGGCGACGAGCTCGCCGTCGTCGGCGCGGTAGACGCGAAGGTGGTGGGGGGCGACGTGCGGGTCGTCCACGACCACGTCGTTGTCGAAAGCGCGCCCGATGCGCGCCTCGTCGCCCTCGATCGGAATGCGCGTGGCCACGTCGCCGTGGTGCGAGAGCACCTCGATCCACATCAGCGTGCCCACTCGATCGCCTCGAGGAACTTGCGCCCGACCGCCACGGCATTGGCGTGGGAGACGCCCTGCATGGTGAGCTGCGCGAGCAGCGCTTCGCGGTCGCGATCCTGCGTGAGCGCGAGGAGCGTCACGTTGTACAACCCCTCGAACTCGCGGTAGGCGCGCATGCACCACGTGGCGCGAAGCGGCGGGTGCCCCGGCGCCGTCGTCACGAAATCGTCGCGGCACTCCTGCTCGGTGAGGCGCTTGTCGCTGTCGCCGCCGCCGCCGCGCGCACGCGAGGAAATCTCCTTGGCGAACTGGAAGGCGTTGAGGTCGATCGCCTTGAAGTACGAATACGAGAAGTCCAGTCGTCCCGTGAGGATGCGGTCCGAAACGAAGATGCCGGTCGCGCTCGAGCAGCGCGTGACGTTCATCGACGCGCGCGGCTTGGGCACGGCGTCGGCGTTGGTCGAGGCCCAGCAGCTCATCCACGGCGCCGAGCTCTCGAGGCCGCGATAGGGCCCGAGCACCGTGCTCTTGAAACCCTGCGAGCGCAGCGCGTCGAAGAATCCCGCCTGCCAATCGCCCAGCTGGCGGCCCACCTCGTCGCGCGCCTTGTCGAGCACCAGCGTGGGGCCCTTGCGCGCCCGCTCCACCAGCGTCGCGGCGAATTTCGCGGGAACGAGGAAGCCCACGGATTCGCCGCCGAGGCTCTTCGCGACGTTGATGCCGACCAGCCGCCCGTCGCTTCCCGCGACCGGGCCGCCGCTCATGCCGGGATTGATCGCGCCGGAGAAGTGGATGCGCTCGTCGTAGCTCTTGTCGACGAGCCCGTTGTAGGTGCCCTCGACGATGGTGAACCCGAGGTCGAGCGGGTTGCCCATGGCGTAGATGCGCTCGCCCTTTGGCAGGCGCCCCGCGATGGCGCGCGAATCGAAGTCGAAGTAGGGCAGTCCCGTGCGATCGAGCTTCACGACGGCGAGGTCGTGCGCCACGTCGATCGCAAGCAGCTGGAGCGCCCCGCGCGCGCCGTCGGGTGCCAGGTATTCGAGCCGGTAGGTGCGCGGGTCGAGCGCGAACTGCGACACCACGTGGTAGTTGGTGATCGCCAGGCCGTCGGCGGTGACGAGGAAGCCGGAGCCGAGCGTGCTCTGGCGTCCCGCGGCCTGCAGCAGCGTGCGGATCTGCAATATGCGTGGGCGTGCCGCCTCGTACACGCGCTCGGCGGCGCTCGACATGGGCGGTGGGGCTGGCGGACTTTCGCCGCTCGCGGGAGCTGGCGGCTGTGCCGCCGCGACACCGGCGAGGATCAGCGTCGCAGCCGACAGCACGATTCGGTGCATCCGCGAAATCTTACGCTAGAGATCGAGCGCGAACGCCTGGTCGCAACGGTTGGCGAGGTGCGCGCGTGCGATGGGCTGGAAGCCCGCGCCGGCATAGATCGCGATCGCGTCCTTCAGCACCGACGCGGTCTCGAGCTCGACGCGGCGAAGGCCCCGTCCGCGTGCGAACGCGAGCGAGCGGCGCAGCAGCCGGCCGCCGAGGCCGTAGCCGCGCGCCTGCTTCAGCACGTACATCTTGCGCAGCTCGCATGTGGCGGCGTCGATCGGATAGATGCCGCAACAGCCCGCGACGGCCCCGGTACCGCCGTCGATGGCCACGTCGAAGCAGCCGCCGCGCGCGGAGTAGCTCGCCTCGAGATCGGCCAGGTCCGCGTCCACGCCGCACGCATCCAGGGCGAGCTCGTATTCCGTCAGCACCTGCTGCACGACATCGCGGACATCCGCGGCATCGGCGTTGGTCGCTGCGCGGATCACGTAGCCGCGAAAGCCGGCCCGGATTCGCGCGGCGCGCGACGATTCACCCACGAGGCGCTCCACGAATTCGCCCGCGGTCTTCGCTTGTGCCGCGCGCGCGGCGACCGCCGCGGTATATACGGTCTCCAGGTCGAATCCCTTCGGCAGCGGCTGCACGAGCCGCGCGCCGGGCGTGGCGAGGATTTCCGTGGCCTGCGTGCAGCCGATCGGGTTGCCGCCGTCTTCGGCCATCGCCTTCATCGCGGCCGCGCCGTTCGGGAAATGGCGCAGCCTTGCCTCGACCTGCGCGCGGATGCCGAGCTGGTCGATCACCTTGCCGAAGTGGATGCCCGCCGTCGAGCGAGCGGGGTCCGGCGAGTAGATCGCGCCGGCGGCGAGCAGCGCCGCGCGCAGCGCGCCCTCGTTCGACACGTCGGGAAGATCGCGTCCCTCGCGCACCGCGATGGCGGTGGGCACCGTGCCCAGGTCGGCGCTCGTCCCGGGAATGACCTCGGCGCGGGCGGTGAGATCCGAGACCTGCGAATCGGTGAGGATCACGACGTCGCAGGGCTCGCCGGCCCTGAACTTGTCGAGCATGGCGCCCACGGCGCCGAAGCTTCCCTCGACGTCGATGCCGGCCTCGCTTGCGGCCGCTTTCACCAACCCCTGCGCAGCGCCGGCGCTGATGAAGCTCGTCACTGGTCCGACTTCGCGCCCGAGATCTTCACGACGCGCGCCCACTTCTCGATGTCCTCGCGCAGGAAGTGGCCGAACTCGTCGGGCGTCATGGACATCGCGACCGCGCCCTGGTCTGCCCACGACTTCTTCATCTCCGCAGCGTTCGCGGCCTTCGTGATCTGCGCGTTCAAGCGGTCGACGATCGCCTTCGGCGTGCCGGCGGGCGCCATGAAGCCCAGCCAGATCACGGCGTCATACCCCGGCACGCCCGCTTCGCTCACCGTCGGCACTTCGGGAAGGACCGACGAGCGCGCCTTGCCGGAGGTCCCGAGCGCTCTCAGCTTTCCCGCGCGGACATTGGGCGCCATGGTGGGAATCGCATCGAACATCATCTGCACCTGGCCGCCGAGGATGTCGGTGCGAGCGCCCGCGCTTCCCTTGTAGGGGACGTGCACGATGTCCACGCCGGCCATCGCCTTGAAGAGCTCGCCCGCCATGTGGTAGGGCGTGCCGGGTCCCGAAGAGGCGTAGTTGAGCTTGCCGGGATTCGCTTTCGCGAGCGCGATGAATTCGGCCAGTGTGTTCGCCTTGACCGACGGGTGGACCACCATCACGAGATCCGAGTAGTTCACGGGCGCCACGGGCACGAGGTCCTTCATCAGCGCGTACGGCTTGTCCTTCAGCAGGGACTCGTTGACCGTGTGCGTGTTGGACATCATGAGCAACGTGTAGCCGTCGGGCATGCTCTTGGCGACCGCGTCGGTGCCGATCACCGCGCCTGCCCCGGGCTTGTCCTCCACGACGAACGATTGGCCGAGCGAGGCCTGCAGTTTTTCCGCGATGACGCGCGCGTAGAGATCCGCGGGGCCACCGGCGGCGAAGGGCACGATGATCTTCACCGGCCTCGCGGGATAGCCCTGTCCCCACGCGAGGCCGGCTGCGGCGGCGAGCACGGCGGCGAGGACTCTGGGTACGAGCGGCATCGGGACCTCCTTCGTTGGGTGTCGCCATTCTAATCACAACCGCGTGGTCCTCCGCCGACATGGAGCAAGCACGGACGCACATCAATTGAGGATGCGGCCGACTCCCGCGCCACGGGCGGCGGCGCGATGCTGGAAGGTACGAAATGCCTTTCGAAGGAGGCCTCATGGAATCGCGTATGAAAGCAACGTTCGCCGCGGCGGTCGCGGCACTCGCGCTCGGTGCGTGCTCGAGCATGACGCATCAGGAGAAGGCGACGGCCGCGGGCGCGGTGGTCGGCGGCGTGGCGGGCTCCGCGCTCACGGGCGGCAGCACCACCGGCACGGTGGGCGGGGCCGTCGTGGGTGGCGTGGTCGGCCACGAAGTCGGCAAGCACAACTAGAGAATCCCTCAACAACCCAGGAGAAAGAAATGAATACGAAACTGATCGCAGCGCTCGCGGTCGCGGTGGGCTTCACCGCGCCGGCGATGAGCGCGACGGTGCGATACGTCGAAGTCCAAGCGCCGCCGCCCGCCTTGCAAGTGGAAATGGTCCCGGCGCCGATGTCGGGCCAGGTCTGGGTTCCCGGCTACTACGAGTACAGGGACGGGCAGTACGCGTGGATTTCCGGCCACTTCGAGCCGGAACGCGTCGGATACGTCTACGTGGCGCCGCGGTATGAGCGCGGCAAGTACTACGTGAGCCGCTGGGATGAGGACAAGACGTACAAGGTGAAGGAGAAGCACGGCAAGATCAAGATCAAGGAGAAGGACAACGATTGATCCCGATCATGCGCACTTGCGGGGTCGCTCCACGTTCGCGGGCGGCTCCGCGGGTGAATAAAGCGGGTTGAGCCACACCAGCAGCGCCGCGTTGCCGCCGGATTCGTGGTCCTCGGGCAAATAGTCCCGGATCACGCCGCAGTACTGGAAACCCAGGCCCAGCGCGAAGCGAATGTGCGCATCCTCGATGTCTCCCCAGACCACGCGCTGCGTGTAGGTTTCGGGCGACATCTCGTTTTCGCGGGCGCGATAGCCGGGCATGCGCGAGGCGATGATCACGCGCCGCAGGTTGAGCCGGCGGCACAGGCGCCGCTGGGCGAGATAGAGCGCGCGCGCGGCGCCGGTGCCGCGGCGCGCGAGGTTCACCACGAACTCCGCGCCGAACAGCGTGGGTCCTGCGGGCTCGTGCGTCACGAACGAACCATCTCCGGTCACATGCTTCCACGTGCGGTCCAGGAGGAAGTCGTCCCACGCGACGATGAGGGTGCTGGCGGCGCCGACCACTTCGCCCCCGCAATCGGCCACGAGCTGTCCTTCGGGAAATGCGCGACGGTGGCTTTCCAGTTGCTTGAGCGTCCACGCGGCGAGGCCGGGATGGGCCTGGCGCTGCAGCGCGCGGATCGCGGCGTAGTCCTCGAGCTTCGCGGCTCTTACGCGCAGCGTCCCGGTGCCCGGCAGCGACGCGACGCGCAAAGCGGTGCTTGCGCCGGAGAACACCTCGATGATGGAGCCCACGCGCGCAACCTCACGCCGACTTGCGGTATGCCGTCTCGGAACAGTGCGGGCACGGCGGCAGCACCGTCGTGCGGTTGGTCACGATGGTCCATCCGCAGCCCGCGCACGAGAGCGTCCCGGCGCCTGTGATGTCGCCGCTGCGGAACGTGAGCGAGGGGTTGTCGCGGTGCAGGAGGTCGCGCTTGATGAACTGGCGAAGCCTATCGCCATTCTCCGTGGTGAATTCCCCCGCAGCCACGAGGCCGTTGCACGCCGCCTCCAGCGCCTTGTCCACGGTAGCGAGAGTCGTTTCGCCTGCCTGCGTGAGGAGCTCCTGGAAGGAATTGTGCAAGCGGTCGAAAAGCTGTTCCTGCCGATGGCGCTCCGCGCCCGTGACCTCGCCGATCCGCCTTAGCGTTGAATCGCGCAAGGCGCGCGCTCGCGGGCCGGTGCGCTTGCGTCCGAGGTGCGTGCGGATTGCCCCTCGCGTCGTGGATTCCCTCATGGCGGCTCCGTTGCGATTGCCTTCGGGGCCACCCGTTGTCCGAAAAGCGCAGCCCAATGTTGCGACCGCGCTCTTACAAAATCAGTTCACTTTCTTCCCGTATACGAACAGCTCTGGCCGGCGGAGTCGCGCCGCACGGTCACCCGGACCAGGCCGGCGAAGCGGGGAGATAGAAAATTCCATATCCACACGGAAATGTTTTCCAGGCTCGGTTTCGCGAGCCCTTCCACCTGGTTGAGGAGCCGGTGGTCGAGGGCGTCGCGCACGCGCCGGCACTCGCGCTCCACCTCGCCCAGGTCGGCGACGAATCCGGTGGCCGCGTCGGGCTCGCCCTGGAGTGCCACTTCCACCTGGAACGAATGGCCATGCACGCCCCTGTAGGGATGTCCCTCGGGAAACGCATCGAAGTGATGCGCCGCGTCGAAGCCGAAGCGGTACGAGATTTCCACGGCTAGCGGATCCCGACGATCTTGTGCGATTGCAGCGAAAGGCGCCAGCGCGGATGCGCGAGGCAGTATTCGATGGCGCCTTGCGTGTTGGCCTCGCGCCGCGGGCCGTCCATCGGCTGCAGGAAGAAGTGGTCGAAGGCGAGCGACTCGAACCGCTCGGGACGCGCGAGCGCCTGAGGAAACACGAGCTTCAGCTCGTCGCCGTGCTCGAGCGCGAGCGGGGCGTTCGCCTTCGGGCTTACGCAGATCCAGTCGATTCCCGGGGGCGCGGCGATGGTGCCGTTGGTCTCGATCGCCACCCGGAACCCGCGCGCGTGCAACGCCTCGATGGCGGCCCCGTCCAGCTGCAGCAACGGCTCGCCGCCCGTGCAGACGACGAAGCGGTGCGCCGCACCGCCCGGCCATTCGCGCGCCACCGCTTCGGCGAGCTCGTCGGCAGTCGCGAATTTTCCGCCATGCATTCCGCCGGTGCCGACGAAGTCCGTGTCGCAGAAGTCGCACACCGCCGTGGCGCGATCCTCCTCGCGGCCCGACCAGAGGTTGCAGCCGGCGAAGCGGCAGAACACCGCCGGCGTGCCGGCGTTCGCGCCTTCGCCCTGCAGCGTGTAGAAGATTTCCTTGGCCGCGTACAACTAGTCCGCCTGCATCTTGGCTGCGCGCGCGATCCTGCCCAGACGCTCGCGCTCGGCGTTGATGAACGCGACGTATGCGGGCAGCGTGTAGGGCGCGGGCTCGATGCCGTGGGGAACGAGCTTGTCGTGGAATTCCTTGCTCTTCACGACCGCGAGCAGCTCCGCGTTCATCTTCCCCAGGATCGCCTTGGGCGTGTCCTTTGGCGCGAAGAGCCCCGCCCAGTGGCCGATCTTCACGCCGGGGAATCCCTGTTCCTTGGTCGTGGGAATCGTGTTCGCGGCGCTGATGCGCGTGTCGTACGTGGTCGCGATCGCCTTCAGCTTGCCCGCCTTCACCTGCTCGAGAACGACGATGCTCGCTTCGGAGGTCGCGTTCACGTTCCCGGACATCACGGACGTCATGCCCTCGTTGCCGCTCTTGTACGGGACGATGACGATGTTGTTCACGCCCGACTCCTTGAGCATCTCGGCCACGAAATGCGGCGTGCTCGCGGTCCCCGCCGTCGCCCAGGTGACGCCGCTGGCGCCCTGGCCCTTCGCCCACGCGACGAACTCGTTCATGGTGTTCGCGGGCACGCTTGGGTTGACCACGATGACCGAAGGCGCCACCGCGATCATGCCGACCGGCACCAGGTCCTTGTCCTCGTAGGGCATGTCCTTGCGGATCATGCTGTTCGTGATCGTGCCCGCCGAGCCGATGAGGAAGATGTATCCGTCGCCCTTCGACTTGGCGACGTATTCGGAGCCGACCCGGCTGCTTGAGCCGCTTGGCCACGCCCTCGGCGGCGGCGCGCGCGATGAGGTCGTTGGCCCCGCCGGCCGTGAAGGGCACGACCCATTTGATGGGACGGTCGGGCCAGTCGGCGCGGGAAATGAGGGGCGCTGTGAAGGCCAGGAGCAGCGCGGCGAGCGCGGCAGGGCGGCGTATGAGTCTCATGGGAATCTCCGGGGTGGAAATCCAATTATACGAACCCTTGACGGGCCCATTGCTGCATGGCAGCATTCGACCATGCACCGAATGACCAACGACTTCCGACAAAACCACGCCTCCTGGCGCGGCGTTTCCTGCATTGCGCTGGTAAAACGCCCGTACGCCGTCCGCGTGACCCTCCGGAGAAGCGCTGACTAGACGAATCGATACTCGATCCGAATCCAGCGAAGCCCGGAGCCCAGAAACCTCCGGGCTTCGTGCTTTCGGGATGGCGGATCGGCAATGAATCGGCCCCGCGAGGGGCCGTCCGGCAACTTCGCGGGCTGTGCGCGGCCCGCCTAACGAGGATTTCGGGTTGCCGCCCGGCGCGATGGCGAAGGACGCTTCGAATCGCGGGACGGGTTCGACGACGAGCGGCGGGCCGAGAGGCCTCGCCGCAGGTCGGAAACCGCGCTAGCGGAATTTCGCGGCGAGCTTTTCGGTCTCGCGCGCGAGGACCATCGCGTCCAATCCCACGGCGGTGAACGTGGTGCCCCACTCGATGTAGCGGCGCGTGCTCGCCTCGTCGGTCGCGAGGATGCCGGCGGGCTTGCCGAGACCGCGGATGCGCTTGATCGCGTCCTGGATCGCCGATTGCACCTCGGGATGCTGTTGATCGCCGAGGTGGCCGAGCGCCGCGGCGAGATCCGCGGGCCCGATGAAGACGCCGTCGATTCCGTCCGTCTTCGCGATCGCCTCCAGGTTTTCGAGCCCCTCGCGAGTCTCGATCTGCACCAGCAGGCACAGCTCCTCTTCGGCTCGTTTCGCGTAATCGGCCACGCGTCCGAAGCGCGATGCGCGCGTGACGCCGGCCACGCCGCGCATGCCTCGCGTGGGATAGCGGATCGCGGCCACCGCCTCCGCGGCCTCGTTCGCGTTCTGCACGTAGGGAATCAGCAGGCTCTGCGCGCCGATGTCGAGGTAGCGCTTGATGAGCACCTTGTCGTTCCACGCGGGCCGCACGATCGCGGAGACGGGATAGGCGGCCACCGCCTGCAACTGCGAGATGACGGTGGTGGGCGCGTTGGGCGAGTGCTCGCCGTCGAGCACCAGCCAGTCGAAGCCGGAGCCCGCGACGAGCTCCGCGCTGTAGGGATTGGCGAGGGACACCCAGAGGCCGATCTGCTGGCGACCGGAGCGGATGGCGTGCTTGAAGTTGTTTTTGGGCAGATCCATGGCGGGATTCTATCGAACGACGGCGTCGATCGCCGATTGCCCGTGGGGAAGGCTCGCGATTTCCGCGAGTGTCACGGGCTTGGCCGGAAAGCGCGCGGTGAAGTGTCCTGTTTGCTCCGCGGAGACGCCCCTTCGATGCGCGACGATCTCGGTGACGGTGAGGCCGCACATCCGTCCCTGGCACGGGCCCATGCCGCAGCGCACGAACGCCTTCACCTGGTTGGGTCCGGTGCAGCCTTCGTCCACCGCGGCGCGAATCTCGCCGGCCGTCACTTCCTCGCAGCGGCACGCGATGGTGTCGTCGCTCGGCACGCGAAAGCGCAGCGGCGGCTGGTAGAGCGTGTCGAGGAAGCGCCGGCCGCGGGCGAATTGCGCGAGCGCCGTGCGCGCGAGCCGTCCGTGGGGAAGCTTCTTGCCCGGCCGCATCGATTCGATGATCGCGATCGCCGCGCTCACGCCGCGCCACGCGGCCGCTTGCGCGCCGCCGATCCCCGCGGCGTCGCCGGCGACGAGGAGGCCGGGCACCGACGTTCCGCCGTTGCGATCGACCGCGGGCGTCCAGCACAGCTGGAGCGGATCCCATCGGTGGGCCACGCCCGCGGCCATGGCGAGGTGGGATTCCGGCACCACGCCCTGGTGCAGGAGGAGCGTATCGACGCCAAGCGTGCGGCCGGCTTCCCCGGCGGTGCGATACGACACGCTCTCGACCTTCGCCTGGCCGCCGGCGCGCAGCTCGGTCACGTGCGGAACGATCTGGACGCGGCCGCGAACTGCCAGCAGCAGTTTCACCGCGCGCCGCAAATAGGGAGAGAAGAGGAAGCCGGGCAGGTGCCGCAGGGCGCGCGAGCGATTCTCCTGCGGCGTGGTATCGAGGATCGCCGCGATCGAGGCGCCCGCCGCGAGCATCTGGCTCGCGGCAAGCCATACGAGCGGCCCCGTTCCGGCGATCACGATGCGCCCGGATGGGACGAGGCCGGAGGACTTCAGCAGCGATTGCGCCGCGCCGAGCGACATCACGCCGGGAAGCGTCCAGCCGGGAATCGGGAAGGGACGCTCGATGGCGCCCGTGGCGAGGATCACGCTGCGAGCGCTGGCAATCGAGGTGCGCCCATCCTTCGAGTACGCGACCTCGAGGTCCGGCGTGATGCTCCACACCGTCGCTCGCGCCTCGTACGAAGCGCCGCTCGCCTTGAATTCATCGATGAGGCGCCCGCCCTGCCAGTAGTCGGCGTCGAGGATCGAGCGATCGCGAAGCGGCGTGCGCGTGACGGCGCGATAGATCTGTCCGCCGGGAGCCGCGCCTTCGTCGAGGAGGAGCGTCGCGAGCCCGGATCTCGCGCATGCGCTCGCCGCGGCGAGGCCCGCCGGTCCCGCGCCCACCACGGCGACATCGCATTCGATGCGCGCGGCGCTCAACGCGTGATCTCCCGCTTCGCCCCCTGCGTCTCGATCGACATTCCCGGCGCCACCTCCACCGTGCATGCGCGCCGGTTGCCCACGCCGTCGATGGTGACGAGGCAATCGAAGCACGCGCCGATCGCGCAGTAGGGACCCCGCGGCTCGCCGCGCCCGTCGGTCACGCGCGTGCGCGCAACGCCGGCGGCCAGGAGCGCCGCGGCGACACTGTCGCCCGCGACCGCGTCGACGGGGCGGCCGTCCACCCGGACGGTCACGATCTCGCCGTCGTCACGCAGCCTTCGGAACATCGAACCTCCGCGGGCTGAATGCCTGGAATGGCTCGGCCGTTCTCTCCCCGCGAGCGATGTGCCGCGCGAGGACCAGCGCATGGTTGGGCGCGAGCGTCACGCCGCTGTGGGTCGCCAGCGCATACGCCCCCGGACAATCGCTGGAGGCCTCGTAGAGGGCCGAGCCGTCGCGCGGCATCACGCGCAACGCCGCCCACGAACGCACGACGTTGAGCCGCGCGAGGCGCGGAAACATGCGCTGCGCGCGATCGGCCATCGCGGCGAGCACGTCGGGCGTCGCCCGGGTATCGAAGCCGATCTCTTCCTGCGAGTCGCCGATGAGCACCGTGCCTTCGTCGGTCTGGCGCACCGTGGAGACCGGATAGTCGAGGAACCGGCCGGTTTTCTCGGTGGCGAGGAGCTGTCCGCGCACGGGGTGCACGGGCATCGCCATTCCCACCATGGGGGCGAGCCTTGCATTGTCGAGGCCGGCGGCGAGCACGATCGATGCCGCGCGAATCTCGCCGCCGTGCGCCGCGATGCGGAATTCGCCGTGGGCGTGTGCGATCGACTCGACGCGGTGGTCCGCCAGGTAGGTGCCGCCATGGAGGCGAAACCCCGTGTGCAGCGCGCGTAGCAGGCGAAGCGAGTTGCAGTGTCCGTCGTGCCTCGAATAGGTCGCGCCCGCGACGTCCGGTCCGATCTCGGGCAGGAGCGTGCGCAACGCGGCGTGGTCGAGCGTCTCGACATGGATCTTCGGCATGCCCGGCTGCGCCTGGATCTGCGTGAGGTGGGCCAGGCGCTTCTCGAGCTCGACGCGGGAGAGCGCGATGTGGAATCCGCCGGGCCGGCGATAGTGGACGTCGATGCCCGTCTGCCGCTGCAGCGATTCGGCGAACGCCTCCCACGATTCCGCCGCGCGCAGCGTCCACATCCCGTACTGCGGCATGCCCGCGCCCTTGCCCTGCACCCACACCAGCGCGAAATTCCCGCGCGAGGCACGCAACGCAAGGTCACCCTCGTCGAGGATGGCAATGCGCGGTCGCGAGGGCGCGATGCCCCAGCCGATCGCCGCTCCCACCAGGCCGCCGCCGACGATGACGATGTCGTATTCGAAGGTCTTCAAGGGTCCTGCAATGTATCCCAACAGGGCGTAAGCGCGTACTAGCCCGGGGGACGGTTTTTTTGCCTCGCGTAGGACGATTCTGATAGCCGGGCTTCGCGCAGCTGAGGAGACTGGACCTACGGTGTCCGAGAAGGAGCTTCCATGACGTATGAATATGACTTCGAGATGGTGAAACGGGCGTATGCCGAAATGGCTCGCCGCGCCCGGGAGAAAGACGAAGTCCGCCGCCTGCCGCGCAATGGCGCCCCGGCGACCCAGCAGTCGAGAGCCGAGGAGACCGAGCGGCCCGTGCACGCGGCCTGAGGGAATCCTTCCCCCTGAAAAACCCCGCCCCGGCGGGGTTTTTTGTTGCGCCTGTATTGGAGAGCTGCTGAACAAGGGGGGTACGGGCCGGTCAGTCAGATATGACCTTCCCTTCCCGCTCGCTCCTGATGATCGCCGCGTGCGCCGCTGGCGCGGCCTGGGCCACTTCCGATCCCGCTGCGAAGGCTCCCGCCGGCGGAAACGCCGATGCGCTGAAGGCGCGATATACCGTCATGCAACGCGCCCTGGAGCACAACAGCTTCGGGCGCCCGGTCGTCCTGCAATCCACCGAGCTGGGGCGCGACCAGCACGGCGAGGTGTACGCGATCGTCGACTATCCGTTCCAGACGGTCGAGGACGGACTGGCGGGCGCGCAGAGCTGGTGCGACGTCCTCATCCTTCCGTACAACACCAAGCATTGCCACGCGAGCGGCGGCGGGGATTCCGCGCAACTCGCGGTTCGCATCGGGCGCAAGGCCGACCAGGCGCCGCAAGACGTGAACCCGATCATGTTCACGTACCACGTGCAGGCGCGCGCCGTCGACTACCTGCGCGTGATGCTCGACTCGCCCGATGGCCCGCTCGGCACGCGCGACTATCGAATCGTGTTCGAGGCGACGCCGCTGGACGGCCGGCGCACGTTCATCCATCTCGGATACTCCTACGGCTTCGGCACGATCGCGCGGTTCGCGATGCAGGCCTATCTCAACACCGCGGGCGCGCACAAGGTCGGCTTCACGGTGACCGGCACCGATGCGAACGGCAGTCCCGTCTATGTGAAGGGCATGCTGGGCGCGACCGAACGCAACACGATGCGCTACTTCCTCGCGGTCGATGCGTACCTGGGCTCGCTCGCGGTGCCGGAGGCGCAGCGCCTCGAGAAGCGCCTGGACGACTGGTACAGCGCCTCGGGCAAATATCCGCGCCAGCTCGCCGAGATGGACAAGGGCGAGTACCTCTCGATGAAGCGCCGCGAGGCGCAGCTGTCCAGGCGCGCCCTCTAGCCGCGCCCGATGAACGGCATCTTCGTGGCCATGATGGTCATGAACTGCACGTTCGAATCCAGCGGCAGCCGTGCCATAAAGACGACGGCATCGGCCACGTGCTGCACGTCCATGCGCGGCTCGACGCGCGTCTCGCCGCCGGGCTGAAGGACTCCCTGGGTCATGCGCTCGGTCATCGGCGTGGCGGCGTTGCCGATGTCGATCTGCGAGCACGCGATGTCGTACTTGCGCCCGTCCAGCGAGGTGGACTTGGTGAGCCCGGTGATGGCGTGCTTCGTGGACGTGTAGGCAACCGTGTTCGGGCGCGGCGAGTGCGCGGAGATCGAGCCGTTGTTGATGATGCGTCCGCCCATCGGCGCCTGCGCCTTCATGATGCGAATTGCTTCCTGCGTGCAGTAGAACGCGCCGTTCAGGTTCGCGTTCACGACGTTCAGCCACTGCTCGACGGTGAGGTCTTCCATCGGGATGGCGGGCGCGCCCGTGCCCGCATTGTTGAAGAGCACGTCGAGCCGGCCGAAAGTGGATTTCACCTTCGCGAACAACGCGGCCACCGATTTCGGGTCGCCCACGTCCGCCGGCACGGGGATGGCGCGCTCGGCGCCGCCCGATTCCTTCACCGCTTCCTGCAGCGGCTCGAGCCGCCGGCCGGCGAACGCGACGCTGTATCCAGCCTTCACCAGCGCGATGGCCGAGGCCTTTCCGATCCCGGTTCCCGCGCCCGTCACCACCGCAACCTTGTCGTGAGCCATTCGATTTTCCTTTAGTCGAGCGCCGTGAGCACTTCGCGAAGCGTGGAGACGATCTGGTCGATCTGCGCGTCCTCGACGATGAGCGCCGGGGCGATCGCGATGATGTCGGCGGTCTGGCGAACCAGCACGCCCTTTTCGTAGCACTTCAGGTACGCCTCGAACGCGCGTGCGCCGGGAGCGCCCGGGCGTGGCGCGAGCTCGACCGCGCCCACGAGCCCGTGGTTGCGGATGTCGATCACGTGGCGCGTGCCCTTCAGCGAATGAAGCGCGTCCTCCAGCTTGGGCGCCATCCGCGCGGCACGCTCGAACAATCCCTCGGTCGCGTACAGGTCGAGCGTCGCGATGCCCGCCGCGCAGGCGAGCGGATGCGCCGAGTACGTGTAGCCGTGGAAGATCTCGATTCCCGCCGGTCCCGACATGAATGCCTTGTAGATGTCCGAGGAGACGAGTACGCCGCCCATGGGCACGGTGCCCGATGTCACGCCCTTGGCGAAGGTGATCATGTCGGGTAGCACGCCGTAGACGTCGGCGGCGAAGTTCGCGCCCATGCGCCCGAAGGCCGTGATCACCTCGTCGAAGATGAGCAGGATGCCGTGCTTCGAAGTGATCTCGCGCAGCCGCTGCAGGTAGCCCTTGGGCGGGATGAGGACGCCCGTGGATCCGGCCATCGGCTCGACGATCACCGCGGCGATCGTCGAGGCGTCGTGCAGCGCGACCAGGCGCTCGAGGTCGTCGGCGAGATGCGCGCCCCACGCGGGCTGCCCGCGCGAGAAGGCGTTCTTCTCGAGGTTGTGCGTGTGCGGAAGGTGGTCCACGCCGTTCAGCATGGTGCCGAACATCTTGCGGTTCGCGGGAATGCCGCCCACCGAGATGCCGCCGAATCCAACGCCATGGTAGCCGCGCTCGCGCCCGATGAACCGGATGCGCTCGCCGTGTCCCTGCACGCGATGCAATCCGAGCGCGATCTTGAGCGCAGTGTCCACCGCCTCGGAACCGGAGTTGCAGAAGAAGACGTGGTCGAGGTTGCCGGGCGCGAGCTTCGCGATACGGCTCGCGAGCTGGAAGGACAGCGGGTGACCCATCTGGAATGCGGGCGCGTAATCCATGGTGGCCGCCTGCCGCGCGATCGCCTCTGCGATCGGCCTGCGGCAATGCCCGGCGTTGCAGCACCACAGGCCGGCGAAGCCGTCCAGGATGCGGCGGCCGTCCATCGTCTTGTAGTACATCCCCTCGGCCTCGACGAGCAGGCGCGGGGCCGCCTTGAACTGGCGGTTGGCCGTGAAGGGCATCCAGTGGGATTCGAAATCGAGTGCGGTTGTCATGGCGGGGAACAATGCGGCGGAAAGGGGCCAATTTACCGCAGTCGCCTACAACCGTGTCGGACGCCTCCGACTTTCGAATGAGCGGCTTCCGGTATGCCCGCAGAGCGGCGGGCCGTTAAATTGAATCCTGACATTTCACTTCCGCATCTGGAAGAGGAGATACATCGCCATGCGCAAGACAATTCTTGCCCTGCTGCTCGCGTCGTCGGCCACCGCGCTGTCGCTGCCCGCCGCGGCCGAGATCTACGTGAACATCGCGCCGCCGGCCCCGCGCTACGAAGTCGTGCCCGCGCCGCGTGGCGGCTACGTCTGGGTTCCGGGCTACTGGGACTGGCGCGGCAACCACCACGTGTGGGCCAGGGGGCATTGGGAACGCGAGCGCCACGGCTACTACTGGCATCCGAACCGCTGGGTCGAACGTGAGGGCCACTGGTCGCTCGAGCACGGCCGCTGGGACCGTGAGCGTTTCGCCTACGGCGACCGCGACCGCGACGGCGACGGCGTCCCCAATCGCTACGACCGCGCGCCGGACAATCCGTATCGACAGTAAAACAGCAGCATCACATCCCTCGTAGCTCCTGTCGGGGCCGCCTCTTTGCAGAGGGGCGGCCCTTTTTCTTTCTTGTCATCCGGGCCGCGGTGCACGCGTTATTTCCATCACGGAGGTGACCCATGAAGAAGCTCGTTCTGGCAGGAGTCGTTGCCGCCGCGCTCGGTGCAAGCGCGCTGCCGGCAGCTGCAACGGTGGCCGTGAGGGTTGGAGTCGTTGGCATTGCGCTGCCGCCCGCGCCGATCTATGAAGTCGTGCCCGCGCCGCGCTACGGCTGGGTGTGGGTCCCGGGTTGTTGGGCGTGGAGCGGTCATCACCACGCCTGGGTCCAGGGCCGCTGGGTGAAGCGCCGTCCGGCTTACGCCTACGCGTCGGCGCGTTATTACCGCTACGACTGAGCCAACCCGAGCATGCCGGAGCGGCCTTCGCTCCGGCACGCGCCTTGCCCTGCGTTGTCCCTCATGGAACGACACAGGAGATCGCAATGCGCCACCTTTCATCTGCCTCACTCGCCGCGGCGATCGCGTTGTCCTTCGCGACCACCGCCGGCGCGGCCACCACCACGGCGGCCGGGCCCATCGCCGTCAACATGAGCGCCACGGGCACCGTCATCAACAGCGCGCCGGGGATCTCGTCCGGACAGCCCGTCGCCACGTCGTCCGGGACCGGAGCCGGCACATCCAAGGCGACAACGACGCCCAGCAACACCACGACCGTTGATGTGCGCAACCAGCAGACGCTCGATGCCGTCGCGGCGAACCACGCCAGCGGTTCCACGTCCTCGCTGGGTGCGCTTGCGGGAGCTTCCAGCGTGAATGGCCTCACGCCTGGGACGACCTCGGGCGTCGGCACCGGCACGACAGTCGGTACGACCGTCGGCACCACGGGCGTGCTGCCGTTCGCGGTGGCGCCCTTCGGCACACCCGATGTGACTTCGAGCGGGGCCGTCGCATCCACGACCCCGCCGACCCTCGCGAGCAACGGCGTATTCGCGAGCGACGTGTATGGAACGCCGGTGCTCTCCGCGAATGGGGTGACCGCGGAACAGGCGGCGAACGAGGCGAGCGTGAACCGCGCCATCCGCCAGGTCTCGCGCGATCGCGCGCGCATCGGGCGCAACGGCCAGTTGCTCTACAGCATCGCGCCGCGGACCAACGTCGATCGCCGCAACGAAATGCCCGACGACGGCCCGAGCCCCTCGCTCAGTGGCTACAACTCCGTGCTCGTGCGCTGACCCGTTCGCGGCGCCCTGCGATGCCGTCGCGATTTCGCAGTCAGCCGTTGTCCGACGCGGGAGTCCGGCGTGTTCCGACGCGCAATGGAGAGCCTTCCGGCTTTGGGCCGCCGCCCCCGCGGGTAACCTGAAATCAACGGCAGCGAACGAAGAGAAGAAAGGAGACAGGACCATGTGGACGAGACGAGTGCTGCTGGCGACGATGGTCGCAGCGTGCGCGATGTCGCTGCCTCGCCACGTTCCGGCTTCCTGGGGCGCGGGCCTGGGCACCACGCAGGTTGCGATTTCTTCGCCGCGCTGAAAGGGCTCGATTCCACCGCTCACGCGTAGTGCCAACAGAGGAAGTCCCATGAGAACGCAGAAGCTGATTTCCGCCGGATTCGCCATCGTCGCGCTCGCGAGCGCGTCGATCCCCGCGCTCGCCTACAACACATGGCCCGACATCGACTTCGAGTGGTACGCGAACGTCGGCAAGCCGTTCGCCCAGCCGGTCATCGTCGCGCTCGCGCCGCGCGAGGGCTACATCGTCGTGCCGGGACGCTGGGAAAACCGCGGCACGCACCAGGTCTACATCGCCTCGCATTACGTGAGGGATGACTATCCGCAGCAGCTCGCGGTGTACAACAATCCGAACGGCAGCACGTCGTACGCCACGGGCCCGCTGATCCTTCGCGACCGCGACGGCAACATCATCCCCACGCAGCCGGACGCCTATCCGGTCGGCTCCGCGACGCGCTAGTACGCGCTAGAAACACCCCTCGTTTCACGAAAAGGCCTGGCGGGAGCGATCCCGCCAGGCTTTTTTGCTAAAATTGTGGGTTGCTTCCCGCTTTTTCCGCTTCAACACCCCATGGCACAGTACGTCTACACGATGATCCGCGTGGGCAAGGTCGTTCCGCCCAAGCGCCAGATCCTCAAGAACATCTCGCTTTCGTTCCATCCCGGCGCCAAGATCGGGCTGCTGGGATTGAATGGCGCGGGCAAGTCCACCGTGCTAAGGATCATGGCCGGCGTGGACAAGGATTACGAAGGCGAGGCCACGCCGATGCCGGGCATCCGCATCGGTTATCTCGCGCAGGAGCCCCAGCTCGAGCCCGGCCACACCGTGCGCGAAGCGGTAGAGGAGGGACTGGGAGAGGTGTTCTCCGCGAAGAAGCGCCTGGACCAGGTCTACGCGGCATACGCGGAACCCGATGCGGACTTCGACAAGCTGGCCGCCGAGCAGGAGAAGCTCGAAAAGCTGCTCGCTTCCGCCGACGCCTCGACGCTCGAGACGCAGCTGGAGGTGGCCGCCGATGCGCTGCGACTGCCACCGTGGGATGCGAAGGTCGACAAGCTCTCGGGAGGCGAGAAGCGCCGTGTCGCGCTTTGCAGGCTGCTCCTGTCCAAGCCCGACATGCTCCTGCTGGATGAGCCGACGAACCACCTCGACGCCGAGAGCGTCGAGTGGCTCGAGCAGTACCTGCAGCGATTCCCTGGCACCGTGGTCGCCGTCACGCACGATCGCTACTTCCTCGACAACGCCGCCGAGTGGATCCTCGAGCTCGATCGCGGCACCGGGCACCCGTACAAGGGCAACTACACCGACTGGCTCGACCAGAAACGCGACCGCCTGCAGAAGGAGGAGTCGAGCGAGTCCGCGCGGCAGAAGTCGATCAAGAAGGAGCTGGAGTGGGTGCGGCGCAACGCCAAGGGCCAGCAGACGAAGAACACGGCGCGCCTGAAGCGTTTCGAGGAGCTGAACGACTACGAATACCAGAAGCGCAACGAGACCGCCGAGATCTTCATCCCGGTGGCCGAGCGCCTGGGCAACGAGGTGATCGAGTTCGAGAACGTCTCGAAGGGCTACGGCGAGCGCCTGCTCATCGACAACCTCTCGCTGAAGATCCCGCCGGGCGCGATCGTCGGCATCATCGGCCCCAACGGCGCGGGCAAGTCCACGCTCTTTCGCATGATCACGGGCAAGGAAAAGCCCGACAAGGGCAAGATCACCATCGGCCACACGGTGAAGATGTCGGTCGTCGACCAGACGCGCAAGTTTCCCGAGAAGAAGAACGTGTGGGAAACGATCTCGAACGGCCAGGACATCCTCACCATCGGCAAGTTCGAGATCCAGTCGCGCGCGTACCTGGGCAGGTTCAATTTCAGGGGACAGGACCAGCAGAAGCTCGTGGGCAATCTGTCGGGAGGCGAGCGCGGTCGGTTGCACCTCGCCAAGACACTCCTCGATGGAGGCAACGTCCTCCTGCTGGACGAGCCCTCCAACGACCTCGACGTCGAGACGCTACGCGCGCTGGAGGACGCCCTCCAGGAATTCGCCGGCTCGGTGCTCGTGATCTCGCACGACCGGTGGTTCCTCGACCGCATCTGCACGCACATCCTCGCGGCCGAGGGCGACTCGCAGTGGTATTTCTACCAGGGCAACTACCACGAGTACGAGGAAGAGAAGATCGAGCGGCTTGGCGAAGAGGCGGCGCAACCGCACCGCATCCGGTACAAGGCGCTCATGAAATGAAGTGATTTCTCGTCGCTTCTAGGTCTTCGGCGTCACCATCGGATCCGTCCCCTTCACGATCGCGCGGGCCTTGTCGATGAGGTCGCCCTCGTCATTGGCCGCCTGACCGTGGGCGTCGGGCGCGGCGAGCTCCCCCGATCCCTGCTTCGAGCCGAGCATGAGCGCGTATTCGCGGGTGAACTCCGCGCCGAAGAAGAAGATGAGCGACGAGTAGTAGACCCAGGCGATGATCACGACCACGGTGCCCGCCGCCCCGAATCCCGAGGCCACGGAGCTCTTGGCGATGTACAGGCCGATCGCGTATTTCCCGGCCCAGAAGAGGAACGAGGTCACTGCCGCGCCGACCCAGACGTCGCGCCATGCGACGCGCCGGCTCGGAAGCCACTTGTAGATCATCGCGAAGAGCAGCGTGAGCACCGCGAGCGAAGTGACGAACTCCGCCGCGCGCGCGGCCAACGCCGAGCCCGGCAGCATCAGGTCGCCCAGCGCGGAGAGCACGGCGCTCACGGCGAGCGAGACGAGCAGCAGGAATCCCATCGATAGCACGAGCCCGAACGAGAGCACGCGCGTGCGCAGGAAGCCCCAGATCCCGCTCGCCCGGGCGACCTTGCAGCGCCAGATGTGATTCAGGTCCTTGCGAAGCTCCGCGAACACGGTGGTGGCGCCCAGGAAAAGCGTGAGGATGCCCAGCACGGCGGACTTCTTCGCCGCGAACGGGTCGCTCGCCGATTGCAGCAGCGTCTCGATGCCCTGGGCGGGACGCTCGCCCACGAGCTGCGCGATCTGCTCGATGAGCACGTGCTGCGCCTGGCTGCGATCGAAGAGGAACCCGGCCACCGCGAGCACCACGAGAAGCAACGGCGCGAGCGAGAAGAGCGTGTAGAACGCGAGCGCGGCGCCCATGCTGGAGGCGTTGTCGTCCCTCCATCCCTGGAATGTGCGGGTCACGAGACCGGCGAGGGCTCGCGGCGTAAGCATCTTCATGTCGCGTTCGAGGGGCGCCGGCACGATTGGTTCGTCGCCGCGCGACTCGGCCCGTCTTCCCACATCACGAACGGCGCGCTGCCGACTGGCGATTCACGAGGGTGACGCTGGAGTCGCGGCACGGGCCGGCTGGACGGTGCGCCTACTCTTCAGCAGGCGATCCCGATTTCCCAGGGCTCGTCGGAGGAAGGCTCCCGCTCCCGCGGCTAGATTCGTTCGACAGCTCCGCGAGGCGTATCGAGGCGCGCACCATGAAGCTCGTGATGCGCTGCAGGGCGTCGAGCTCTCGTCCCGTCGCTCGCGAGTCCCGGTAGGCCTCGACCAGCTTCTCGTGCAGTGTTTCCACGTCCTCTTCGTCGCGCAGCCGTCCAGGGCGGACCGATGCGGGAAGCAGCGCGAGATCCTCCGGCGACCAGGTCGCCATGAAATCGCGCGCGACGGCGACGGTGTCGCCGGCGGTTTTCGCGTGATCGAGCTGCGAATACCAGGAAGTCATCATCCGTG
>WNFL01441383.1_pt1 | contig 26272 bp, 25 predicted proteins | sample 5400361 | NCBI WGS metagenome assembly WNFL01 (sample SAMN13153351, study PRJNA577476) | soil metagenome | isolation source: 40 cm soil on Douglas fir-dominated hillslope | place: USA:California | collected 2013-09-17
GAGGACCCCGGTGGCGGGATCCACGACCACCCCGTAGACCGCGCGGGCGCGCTCCGGGGAGATCTTGCCCTGGGCCACGTCGGCGGCCACTCGCGCCGCATCGCGCTCGATCGCGGCCTCGGTCCCGCCTCCTCCCGGAGTCTGCACGCTCACCACGTCGCCGGCCGCGAGCTGGAAGGTGATCTTGGAGGGCAGCTCGCGCGCCGCTGCGGTCTCGGGGTTGAGGATGTACTTCGCGGGCCGCGCGGCCCCGCCGCCGAAGAGCCCCCAGGGCGCATAGCGCGCCTTGTCGGAGAGGATCGAGAAGCTCGGCTCGTGGCCGGGGAAGGCGTAGTCGCGCCGCACGCCGAGGCCGCCCCGGTGCCGCCCGCCGCCCTCCGAGTTCTCGATGAGGGCGTAGCGCAGGGCGCGTTCTCGGTGTTCTGGAAGTGCGCCTGCACCGCGTCCATGCCGTCGGTGGTCAGGGTGGCCCCGTAGCCGCCCGCGATGGTCTCGTAGTAGGTGAAGTACTCGCCGGTGCCCGGGTTCATGCCCCCGAACGCGATGTTGCACACGCAGCCCTTCGTGCCCGCGACCACGCGGTCGGGCAGCGCGTCGGCCAGCGCCTTGAACAGGAGGTCGCAGAGCTGCATGGCGATCTCCCAGCCCGCGGCCACCGCGGCGGGATGCTGCGCGTGCACCACCGAGCCGGGCCGGCTCCGGATGTCGATCAGGCGGTAGAAGCCGTCGTTGACCGGGATGTCCGGATCGATCAGGCACTTGAGCACGTACACCACGCCCGAGTAGGTCTGCGAAGACGTCGCGTTGGTCGGCGACTTGCGCTGCTCGTCGCAGCCGGTGAGATCGACGGACAGGCGGCCCCGCTCGATCGTCACGGTCGCCGCGAGCTTGACCGGCTGGTCGGTGACGCCGTCGCCGTCCATGAGCATGTCCGCCGCGAAGCGGCCGTCCGGGAACTCCGCGAAGGCCGCGCGCGTCCGCCGCTCGGTGTAGCGGAGGAGCTCCTCGAGGTACTGGGTCAAGACGGCCCCCCCGTGCTGCGTGGCCAGGGCTTCGATCCGCTGCGCCCCCAGACGGTTCGCGGCGGTCTGGGCGCGGAAGTCGCCGGAGATCTCGCGGGTGCCGCGAAAGTTCGACCGGATCATCGCGAAGAGGTCGCGGTCGATCCGGCCGTCCTTCACGAACCGAACCGGCGGGATGACCAGCCCTTCCTGGTAGATCTCGCTCGACACCCCGATGCTGCCCGGGGCGCCACCCCCCACGTCCACGTGGTGCGCGATGTTCGCCACGTAGCCGAAGAGGGCTCCCTCGTGGAACACGGGCGTGATGAGCGTGATGTCGTTCAGGTGCACCCCGCCCAGGTAGGGGTCGTTGATGAGGATGCCGTCGCCCGGGGCGAGCCGCTCGGCCCCGTAGCTGGCGATGGCCCGGGGCACGATGTGGGCGAGCGAGCCCAGGTGCGAGGGCTGGGCGAAGGCCTGGGCGATCGTCCGCAGGTCGCGGTCGAAGAACGCGCACGAGAAGTCGCCGCGCGTCTTGATGTTGGTCGAGTAGGCGGCGCGGCGGAGCGTCGCCCCCATCTCCTCGGTGATCGCGAGGAGCGCGTTGCGGATGACCTCGAAGCGAACCGGATCGACGTCGGACGCGAGGGCGCGGGTCGGCGGAGTCGTCATGGCCCGGTCATGGTACCGCTACCCGCCCGCGGGCGGCGCCGCGATCTCGCGCGTGACCCGGCACGGCGGGTAGCCCCACGACGGGCAGTAGACGTGCTGGGGGATCGGCAGATCGGCGCCGGCCACGATCAGCGTGAGATCGTCGGGCTCGCGCACCGCCGGGATCGAGCCGGTCTCCGCGGCCGCCGTCGCCCACTCCGGCCAGTCGGTCGCCCGCACCGCGGTGCGAATCCACGAGTCGCGCCACACCTCCGCGGGAAGCCGGCCGCGGGTGTACAGCTCGCGGCGCACGTCGGCACGGGTGCGCCCTTCCGCGGCGAGCCGCCGCGCGGTGAAGGGTGAGAGGATCACGGCCGCCTTGCCGCTGTGCAGGATGCCGAACAGCGAGGCGGCCGAGCCGATCACGCTGGCCAGCTCGCCGAGGCCGCCGGTGACGTTGATCACGGTCTCGGCCCGCAGCACCGTGACCGTGCTCTGCTCGGGGCGGTAGCCCATCTCCACGTGCAACGACGGCCACGGCGTATCCTCCCGCTCGGCCAGGCAGAGGCTGTAGCGCGCGGGCTGGCCGAGCCCCGCGAACGACACCGCGCCCGGCCACCCGCCGCCCAGGTTGGTCATGACGAGGCGCACCGCACGGCCGATGGCCGCGTTGGCCGGCCAGCCCGGGCCGAGCGCGCCCCACCCCGCGTTGATGCCGAGCCGCCGGGCCGCCGGCCCGTTCACGATCAGGAGCGGCGCCACGTTCTCGTCGGTGGTCTGCACGCCGCGCAGGTTGAACGCGGGGTCGAGGATGGCCTGCACCCCGGCCAGCACCACCGGGAAGTACTCCGGCCGGCAGCCGGCCATCACCGCGTTGGTCGCCACCTTCTCGACGGTGGCGACGCCGCCGAGCGGCTCCACCTCGCCGAGCGAGACGTGGCGCTCGAGCGGGCTCTGCGCGAGCGTCTCTTCCACGCGGCCGAGGGTGGGCGGCACGATCGGCAACCCGTCGGTCCAGCCGCGGAGCCGGTACAGGCGATCGACCTCGGCGGTGGGGTCGGCGCCGCGGACCAGCTCCACGCGCTGGCGCGGGAACTCGCCGGCCAGCGGCGTCCGCGCGAGGAGCCCCTTCTCCTCCGCGCGGGCGCGCAGGGTGTCGTCGATCCATTCGCCCGAGGCGCGCTGGCCCGCCGGCAGCAGCACCCAGAGCGAGTCCACGCGGACGCGCGCGCCCTAGCGGGCTCGGGCTTCGCGGAGCAATCGCGTCCAGTCCGCGGGCAGACGGATCGCCTTCGTCGTCGGATAGCCGAGGATGCCATTGTGGGCGAAGGCGTAGGCGTTGGTGCGCAGCGGGTCGCCGCTCACCGCCACCATCAGGTCCTCGGGCCGGCACACGAGCGGCACGAGCCGCTTCGGATCCTTCGACTCCGCGAAGACGGGCGGGATCTGGCCCGCCTTGACCAGCGAGTGGAGCGTCGGCTGGCCCGGGACGAGATTGGTCCACTCGCCGATGTAGCGCTCGAGCTTCTCGGCGGGGATCCGGGCGAGCGCGAACAGCCGCCGCTTGAGCGCCGGCTTGTCGAGACCGCCGCGAGCCAAGGTCTCGGCCAGGATCGGGCTCAGGATGAGCAGCGGGCGCTGGCTCCCCGCCCCCATGCCCACCGTGAAGAGCAACTCCCAGCCGACCTTGCCGACGATCCCGTCGGCCAGGTAGGACAGCATCCGGTCGGGCGCGTTCCCGAACACGGAGGCGATGACGCCGCCGCCGGTGTAGCGGGAGATCGTCACCGCGCTGCCGCCCGTCACCCCTTCGTCCTCCGCGATGGTCGTCCACCCGATGCGGCGCAGCGCGTCCTCGTTCTCGGCCAGGACCACCCGCCAGGTGTTGCCGAAGGTCCCCTTGTCGGTGCGGTGATGGAGGAAGCCCGCGACGTTGCGCAGGTACAGGCGCCAGAAGCGGCCGATGGTGGTATTGGCCTGGATCCCGTCACGCAGCGCGCCCTGCTCGTAGTTGAAGGCGAGCTCCTTGATGATCGGCCCGTTCAGGATGATCAGGGTCTCGGCGCCCGGCGTGTTGCCGCTGTGCTCGACGCCGTAGCGCGGGTCGGCCATGGCTTCCACCAGCGCCACCAGGATCGGCATGTACTCGGGCCGGCACCCGGCCAGGACCCCGTTGACCGCCACGTTCCACACGGTGGCCCGTCGCTTGTCGGGCAGCAGCACGCCGAGCTCGGTCTCGGCGGGCCGGTCCGTGAAGCGCAGGAACTCCCGCACCCGGTCCGGAGTCGGCGGCACGATGGGTAGGCCGTCGCTCCAGTCGTTCTCGTAGAAGAAGCGGTTGACCTCGTCGAGATCGCCCTCGAAGACGATGTCGCCCGGCGCGGGCTCGACCACCGCGGCGCCCGCGCGCGGCGGCGCCTCGGTGAGGTTCCGGATGACCGCGTCCACCGTGACCGTGGTCACGTTGCGCCGCAGCTCCTCCGCGCTCTGCACGTCGACGTGGCCGGGCACCAGGGCGGTCGGGAGACCCGGCAGCCCGAGGCCCGCGGCGGTGGTCGCGGCCTGGCCCCGGAAGCCCTCGCACACGAGCGACGCGGTCGGCACGCCCGCCCGCTCCGCCACCGCACTGGCCCGCAACACGGCGGGCGTGCAGCTCCCTCAGCAGGCCATCCCCGAGATGACCGCGTCGACCTCGTGCCGGCTCAGCATGTCCGGCAGGTCGGCGAGCACCCGCTGCTCGTCGCGGCCGTGAGTGGAGCCGAAGGTGTCGTAGCGCACGAAGCGGACGCCCGGGAAGCGGCGGGTCAGCTCCTCCTCGAGGATCGGGAAGATCTCGTCGCCGCGGAAGAGATCGTCCCAGAGCTGGCCGATGGTCTTGCCCTCGAGCGTCGACAGGCGCGGGGCGACATCGGCCGCCTGCACCGTCCGGGCCCCGCGCGGCCACACTACCCGGTAGATCTCGCGTCCTTCGGACCGGCTCATGCGTCCACCTCGAATCGGGATGACAGAGAGAGAGGCGGCGGGGTCAGAGGTCGATCCCGAAGTAGCGCTTGAAGCGGGCGTTGTACTCCTCGTCGGTCAGCTCGCCGCCCATCGCGACCCACTCCTCGTCGCTGATGCGGGCGCGCCCGGCCGCGAGGCCCTCCGCGTCCACCCCGACCAGGTAGCGCAGCCGCGGCCGGTCGGTGGTGATCGCCTCGAGGATCGTCGCCGCCACGGTCTCCGGCTGGCCCGGGTTGCGGAAGCCGGCCGCGAAGAGCTTGCCGTTGCGGCGCATGATCTGCCGGTACGGCGAGGTCTTGTCGAAGCGGGTGGCGCCCGCCGAGTTCTCGAAGATCGCGGTCTGGATCACCCCGGGCTCGATGATGACCACCCGGACCCCGAAGGCGGCCACCTCGTGGGCCAGCGCCTCGCTCGCCGCGGCCAGCGCGTGCTTGGACGCGGAGTAGGCGATCTGGTTCGGGGTGGCCACCCGCCCCGCGATCGACGTCACGTTGACGATGCACCCGGCGCGCCGCTCGCGCATGGCCGGCAGCACCGCCCGGATCATGCGGATCGGACCCCAGTAGTTGGCCTCGAACATCGCGCGGTGCTCGGGCTCCGGCGTGAGCTCGAGCGGGGTCGCGCCGCCGACGCCCGCGTTGTTGACGAGGACGTCGATGGCCCCCTCGGCCTCGCGCGTCGCGGCCACCGCGCGGTCGATCGAATCCTCGCGCGTGACGTCGAGCTCGCGCACCGTGACCGGCAGGCGCTCCGCGCGCGCGGCCTCCTCGAGCGGGCCGGCCTTGGCGAGGTTGCGCATGGTCGCCACCACGCGGTGGCCGTGGCGCGCGAGGTGCAGCGCGGTGGCCAAGCCGATGCCGGTGCTGGTGCCGGTGACGAGGGTGACGGGCATGCGGCCGCCTAGGACGCGCCGGCGAGAGCGGTCCGCACCGCCTCGACCACGCGCTCCAGATCATAGGGCTTGCCGATGATCTCGATCGCTTCCGTCTCCCCGACGAGCTTGTCGAGGACGGGCTTGTTGGTCGTGGTCAGGACGAAGCGGCAGGTCTGGGCGGGCTGCGAGCTGCGGACGAGCTTCAGGAAGGTCCAGTTCGTGTCGTAGGGCGGCGAGATGTCGTAGACGATCACGGCCGGCTGGTGATGCTCGATGAAGGAGACGAAGTCGAGCTCGCCCTTCTTGAGGTCCGCGATGTGCCCCGGCACGGTGTGCAGCCCCTCGGCCTCCAGCACGGTGCGCAGCAGCTCGACCGTGTCCGAGCTGGAGTTGAACACCGCGATGATGGGCTTGGCGGCGTCGCCGGCCGGGCGGGCCGTGTCCGGTTCCGGTTTCATCACGCGAGCAGGATGCCCCGCCGGTGGCGTGGCGTCAAGCGCGGAAGCGGTATTCACCGGCTCCACCGTCGCCCCCGTCGCCATCCGCAAGCCTAGCGGAAGGGCTCGGCGGTGGTGCCGCGGTAGAGCAGCTCGCCCTGGCGCTTCATGATCGCGGCGTGCCGCGCCCGGGCCAAGGGATCGAGGTCGGCCGCGGGCGGCTCCTCGAGGTCGAAGTGCTGGTACGCGTCCACGCCGCGCACGAGGCTGGCGGTGTCTCGCGGCCCGTCCGCGATCTGCCGGACGTGGGTCGGGATGTAGCGGATGGCGTAGCCGACGCGGCGATCGGCGGAGCGGTTGGGCGGCGAGCCGTGGAACATGCGCACGTGGTGCAGCGACATCTCCCCGGGGTGGAGCACCACGTCCACCGCGCGCGCCTCGTCCACCTCCACCGTGACCTCCTGCCCGCGCGAGAGCAGGTTGTCCTTTGCGAAGGTCTCGCGATGCGCGACCTGCTCGGTGTGGGTGCCCGGGATCATGCGCATCGCGCCGCTCTCCACGGAGCTCTCCGAGAAGGCCACCCACGCGGTCACCACGTCCGGCTCGCTGAGCCCCCAGTAGGTCGAATCCTGGTGCCAGGACACGAAGGCCGGATCGCGCGCCTCCTTGATGAAGAAGCTCGAGCTCCAGCAGAGGAGGTTCGGGCCGAGCACGTCCTCGACCGCGTCGAGGATGCGCGGGTGACGGATCAGCGCGTCGAGCCAGGTGAAGAGGAGATGGCCCTTGTGCCGGAGCTCGCCGCCCAGCGGGCCGCCCCGCTCGCGCTCCACCGCCTCGAGCCGCGCGCGATATCCGGCCGCTTCCTCGGCGGAGAGGACGCGCATCGGGAAGTAGAAGCCGTCCCGACGATACTGGGCCACCGCGGCCGGGGGAAGGACTCGCATGGACCCAAGATTCAGCGCGCGGCCGGATCCTGTCAAGGACCACGATGCCGCTTGACGGCGCCGGACGGTGTCCGTAGATTCCATGGGCCATGAGCGCGTCCGTACCGCCCCGGCCTCCGGTCCGCGCCCCGCTGCCCCGGGTCTGGCCGGGCTACCTGATCGGGCTCGCGTTCATCCTGATCGCCAGCGGCGAGATGATCGTCGACCGGACCGCCGCGCAGCAGGAGACCCTGCTGACCTACGTGACCTGGCTCGTCGGGCTCGCCTACTGGCTCTTCTGCGTCCATCGCTTTCACCGGGTACTGAGGGAGTCCACCGGCGGGGCGTATCCGATCTCGCCGGCCCGCGCGGCGGGCTTCCACCTCATTCCCTTCTACAACCTCTTCTGGCTCTTCCGCTGGACCAACGCGGCCGCCGGGCTCGTGAATGCCCGGATCTCCGGCGCGTTCATGCGCCGGGGTTGGACGGGTGGCCTCCTCCTCGCCGGCTTCGTGCTCGCCCGGTTCGACGCGGGACTCGGCCTGATCGGCCTCTTCGCGGTGGCCCAGCTCATCCGCCGGGACATCCGCCGGGCGACCGAGGCCCCCGCGTGAGCAGTTCCCCGCCGGTGGACCGGCCCCGCTGGGACGGCGCGATGTCGGCCGGCCTTGGCGCCGGCTTCGGCTACGTCCTCTTCCGCGCCGCGTTCAACTTCTGGACCGCGCACTGGGAGGAGCGCATCGAGGAGGCGCTCGCGATCGGCCTGGTCGGCCTCGGGATCGTCCGGTTCCTGGAGCCCCTCATCGGCCGGCTCCGCCATTTCCTCGGGGTCCCCGAGGAGCACGCGCTCACCCCGGTGCCCGAGCGCGGCCGTCGCGTCGTCCGGCTCGCGATCTTCGCGATCCTCGCGCTCGCCAGCGTCTCGCACGCGCTCCTCCACGACATGATCAAGCGCAACGTGGCCGGCACGATCGGAATCCTCGTGGTGGCGCTGCTGATCCCCGGCGGCATCACCTACGCGTGGCTGGTGGGCGCTCGCAAGGACCCACCGCGGGCCGCGCGCTACGGCACCGCCACCGCCCTGGTGCTGGGCGCGCTCCATCTCTTCGTCGCCCTGGTCGTGATCACGCTCATGCGCCGCGCGACCGAAGGCGCCTCGCCGGTCTCTCTCGAGGAGCTCGAGCGCGCGGTGATCTTCAACGGCCTGGCCTGGGGCGCGCTGGGCGCCGCGGGCGGCCTCGTGATCGATCGCCTCAAAGGTCCGCGGCCGGCCTGGAGCGTCGCGATCGCCCTGGTGGCGATCGCGCTGGTGCTGGATCTGCCCGCCCTCCGCGACCCGTCGATCCTCGTGTACGGGTTGGACGACTTCGCGAAGATCATCGGCTGGGGCCTGGGACTGATCGCCTATCCGCGCGCGAACCGCCTGTTCATGACCGCGCGCCGGGCGGCCCCGGCGCCTCAGCCCTGACGCGCGGCGGCCCGCACCATCGCGTACACGTCCGCGCGCGTCACCGGCACCCGCTCGATGCGCGCGCAGCCGAAGGGCGCGAGCGCGTCCTCGATGGCCTGGGCGATGAGGGGATGCACCGGCATGATGCCGCCCTCGCCCGCGCCCTTGGCGCCGAGCGGGTTGAGCGGCGTCGGCGTCTCGAGGTGGCGCAGCTCGAAGACGGGCGGCGCGTCCGCCGCGGTGGCGAGCGTGTAGTCCATCAAGGTCGCGGTGAGGCGCTGGCCGCCGTCGTCGTACGCGAGCTGGACGTTCAGGGCGTCGGGAAGGCCCTGCACCACCGCGCCGTGGATCTGGCCGTCCACGATCCCCGGCTCGAGCACGTGGCCGCAGTCGTGCGCCACGATCCAGCGCAGGATGGTGACCGCGCCGGTCTCCGGATCCACCTCCAGCACCACCGCGTGGGTGCCGTTGGCGTAGCTCGACTGCTCGACGCTGAAGACCTGGGTGTCCTCGAGCCCGGCGGCCTCCCCGGGCACCCCGCCCGCGTGCGCGGCCGCCGCGACCTCGCGCCAGCCCAGCGCGCGGCTCGGCAGCCCGCGCACCGAGAACCGGCCGCCCTCGACCACCAGGTCGGCGGGCGCCGCCTCCAGCAGGTGCGCGGCCACCCGGCGCGCCTTCTCGAGCACCGCGCGCGAGGCCAGCAGCGCCGCGCTGCCGCCGATCGCGGCGGTGCGGCTGCCGTAGGTGCCGCCGCCGGTGTGCACGAGCGCGGTGTCGCCGGTCAGCACCTCGATCGCGTCGGCGTCCACCCCGAGCTGCCGGCCGACCAGCCGCGAGAACATCGTGACGTGCCCCTGCCCCTGCGGCGCGGCGCCGCTGACCACCGTGACCGCGCCGTCGGGGTGCACGCGCACCACCGCGCTCTCGTTCGGCACGGTCGCGGTGGCCTCCACGTAGTTGACGACGCCGATGCCGAGATAGCGCCCCTGCTCGCGGAGCCGCGCCTGCTCCCCCCGGGCCGCGGGCAGGTCGAGCGCCTCCAGCGCCAGGTCCATGCAGCGCGGGTAGTCGCCGCTGTCGTAGTCCACCGGCCCGCGCCCCGCGGTGTTGAGCCCGGTGGCGTACGGGTGCCGGTCGGCGGGGATGAGGTTGCGCCGGCGTAGCGCGACCGGATCCATGCCGAGCTCGCGGGCCAGCGCGTCCATGGCCCGCTCGATGAGCGCGGTCCCGTACGGGCGCCCGGCCCCGCGGTAGGCGCCCGCCGGCGTGGTGCACGTCATCACGCCGCGGAAGCGCAGGTCGAGCGCGGGGATCACGTAGGAGCCCACCGAGTGGATCATCGCGTTCTGGAGCAGGTTGAGGCCGGAGATGGTGTAGGCGCCCATCTCGTGGAGGAAGTCGTCGCGCAGCCCGAGCAGGCGCCCCTCCCGGGTGGCCGCGATCTCCACGTCGTGCACCTGGTCGCGCTCCACGCAGGCCACCAGGGTGTGCTCGCGCCGCGTCTCGATCCACTTCACCGGCCGGCCGAGCTGCCGGGCCAGCTCCGCCACCGCGATGTACTCGGGGTAGTACATGCCCTTGGTGCCGAACCCGCCGCCCACGTCGGGCGGGGCGATCACCCGCACGTGCTCCTCGGGCAGGCCGAGCTGATCCGCGAGCACCCCGCGATGGCGGTGGACCATCTGCACCGCGCCCCACACGGTGAGCCGCGCGTCCTTCCACTGGGCGACCAGGGAGCGCGGCTCGAGCGGGTGCGCGCCGCCGCGGGCGAGGCGGACGCGCGCGCGCACGGTCACCGGGGCGCCGCGCAGGGCCGCGTCGACGTCGCCGACGCGCTGCCGCCACTCGGCGACCAGGTTGCTGCCGACCTCCTCGTGCAGGATCGGCGCGCCGGGGGCCAGCGCGGCCTCCACGTCCACCACCGCGGGCAGCGGGTCGTACTCCACGCGGATCAGGTCGAGCGCGTCCCAGGCGCGATACACGTCGTCCGCGATCACCACCGCCACCGGCTCGCCCACGAAGCGCACGCGGTCGCGCGCCAGCGGCATGATCTTGCAAGGCACCGGCAGCGCCGGATGCGGCGCGTAGATCGGCATCGGCGCGCCCGCGGACCCCAGGTCCGCGGCCACGTAGACGCCCACCACGCCGGGCGACCGGCGCGCCGCCGCCACGTCGATCGCGCGGATGCGCGCGTGGGCGTGGGGCGAGCGCAGCATCGCCGCGTGCAGGCACCCCGGCACGCGCAGATCGTCCACGAACTCCCCCGCCCCGGTGATCAGCCGCGGGTCCTCCCGCCTCCTCACCGCGCCAGCATGCTCAGCCATAAACCTCCAATGGGGTCAGGTCTTGAATTACGACATTTCGAGCAGCGCGTGACCCACCCGCCAGTCGGAGAATGTCGTAATTCAAGACCTGACCCCGGTCTAGGTGTCCACGGGGAGGCGAGCGCGCCAGTCGAGGGTGCGCGAGATGAGGGGGCGCAGGGCCAGGATCACGAGGACGAGGCCGATCGCGAGCAGGACGAGCGAGATGGGCCGGGTGACGAAGATCGTGTAGTTGCCGGCCGACATGGCGAGCGACTGGCGGAGCGAGAGCTCCATCATCGGCGCGAGCACCAGCCCCAGCACGATCGGCGCGGTTTCGAAGTCGAGCTTGCGCAGCACGTAGCCCACCACGCCCATCGCCAGCATGATCCACACGTCCACCGCGCTGCTGTTGACCGCGTACACGCCGAGGATCGAGCAGACGAGCACGATCGGGTACAGGATCGGGTACGGCACCCGCAGCAGGTTCACGAAGAGACCGACCAGCGGCAGGTTGAGGATCAGCAAGATCACGTTGCCCACGTACATCGAGGCGATGAAGCCCCAGAAGAGCCGCGGGTCCTGCTGGATCAGCAGCGGCCCCGGCGTCACCCCGTGCACCATCATGGCGGCCAGCAGCAGCGCGGCCACCGGCACGCCGGGCACGCCCAGCGCCAGCATCGGCACGAAGGCCCCCGAGGTCGCCGCGTTGTTCGCGGATTCCGGGCCCGCCACGCCGGCCACCGCCCCCTTGCCGAACTCCTCCGGGCGCTTCGAGATCTTGCGCTCGATCGCGTAGGACACGAACGTGGAGATGACGTGCGCGGAGCCCGGGATGATGCCGATCAGGAAGCCGATACCGGTGCCGCGCCAGATCGGCATGTGGGCCTCGCGCCATTCCTGGCGCGACGGCAGCAGGTCGCGCAGCCGGGGGCGGATCACCGCGGGCGGATTCTCCTGCCCCGCGGTCAGCAGGATCTCGGCGAGCCCGAAGAGCCCGACCGCGACCGGCACCACCCCGATGCCGTCGGCGAGCTCGGTCACGCCGTAGGCGAAGCGGAAGTAGCCGCTCATCTGGTCGATGCCGATCATGCCGAGCAGGAGGCCGAGCGCGGCCATCGCCAGGCCCTTCAGCATCGAGCCGGTGTTCATGTAGGCCAGCACCAGCAGGCCCAGGAGCAGGAGCGAGAAGTACTCGGGCGGTCCGAAGCGGAGCGCGAAGGCGGCCAGTGGCGGCGCCAGGAACATGAGCGCGACCACGCTCACGGTGCCCGCCACGTAGGAGCCGACCGCGGCGATGGTCAGCGCCGGGCCGGCGCGGCCCTTGCGCGCCATCGCGTAGCCGTCGATGCACGTCATCACCGACGCGGCCTCGCCGGGGATGCGCATCAGGATCGACGTGGTCGAGCCGCCGTACATGGCCCCGTAGTAGATCCCGGCCAGCATGACGAGCGCCCGGGTCGCGTCGAGGCCGTAGGTCGCGGGGAGGAGCAGGCTGATGCCCGCGAGCGGCCCCACGCCCGGCAGCACGCCCACCAGGGTCCCGACCAGGCAGCCGATGAACCCGTACCAGAGGACGCCCGGGGCGAGCGCGACCGAGAAGCCCAGCCCGAGATTCTGGAACGTCTCGAGCACCGGTCAGATCCCGAAGGGCCCGCGCGGCAGCGGCACGCGCAGCAGGGTGTCGAAGACGAAGAACGAGCCCCACGCCATCACGGCCGTGAGCGCGAGGGAGAGCACCCAGCCCTTGCGCTCGACGACCAGCAGCAGGAACGCCACCACCAGGGCCATCGTGATCCGGTAGCCGAGCCGCTCGAGCCCTCCCGCGGCGAACGCGCAGGCCGCGAAGATCGCGACCGCGTGGCGCCACTCCGGCCAGCCCACCTCGGCCGGGCGGCGCGCGCGCCCGCCCATCGCGGCGACCGCCACCCCGAAGAGGACGAGGAGCGACGCGAGGAGCACCGGCATGTAGGCCGGCCCGGGGCGGTGAAACGAGCCGAGCGGGAAGGCGCGGCTCTCCCACATGGTGAGGAGCCCGAACAGCACGAGCGCCACCCCGGCGATGCGGTCGACGGTCACGGGGCGGCCGGAGCTACTCGACCTTGCCGATCTGCTTCACCACCTCGGCGAGCCGCGCCGCGTCCTTGGCCCACCACGCGTTGAACTCGTCGGCGTCCAGGTAGGCCACCGGCGTCTCGAGCTTGGCGTGCGAGGTGACCACCTCGGGCTCCTTCACCGCCTGCCGGGCCGCGTCGCGCAGGATCTTGACCACGTGGGGCGGCGTGCCCTTCGGGGCCACCAGCCCGGCCCACGCGGTGTACTCGACGTCGTAGCCCTGCGACTTGAACGTGGGCACCTCCGGGTACGCGACGACCGGCCCGTTGCCGCTGTGGGCGAGCAGCCGGAGCTTGCCCGCCTTCACGTGCGCGGCGGCCAGGCTCACCGGCGTCATCACGAGCTGGGCGTGGCCGCCCAGCATCGCGTTCATCATCGGGCCGCCGCCCGTGGTGGGCAGGTGCCGCATCTTGATGCCGGCCGCCTTGATGAACATCTCCATCGGGATGTGGGCCGCCCCGTAGAGGCCGGAGGAGGTGAAGACGATCTCCCCGGGCCGCTTCTTGGCGTCCTCCACCAGGTCCTTGAGCGTCTTCCACGGCGCGTCGGCGCGGACGACCAGCATCGAGGGATCGGCGTTGATCCGGGCGATCCCGGTCAGCTGGTCGAGCGTGTAATTCTGCGGCCGCCCGAAGAGCTTGTCGACCTCGGGCAGGACCGAGACGCTGACGAGGGCCATCAGCAGCGTGTAGCCGTCCGGCTTGCTGGTGGCGACGATCTGGTTGCCCACCGCGCCCGCCGCCCCGGCCTTGTTGATGATCGGCACCGGCTGCTTGAGGATGCGCTCGAGCGCCGCGGCCACCGGCCGCGCCGTGTTGTCGGCCACCCCGCCCGGCGGAAACGCGACCACGATGGAGATCGGCCGCGTGGGATAGGGCTCCTGGGGCCACACCGGGCTCGCGGCGATCGCGGTCAGCAGAACGAACAGACCCAGCCCGTGGAGCGCTCGCTTCATGCTCATCTCCTTCGATGGAAGTGCCGGATGGGGATGTCGGAGGGCCGCAGCCTAGCAGCCGGTCCCCGAGCAGGTCAAGGTGCGGTCATTGTAGACTGGCGGCCACGGAGGCAGACCACCATGACGGCGAACGGCAAGCTCACGACCCTGAACCCGGTCGGCTTCGCTCCGAAGATCACCCGCAAGGAGCTGGCCCCCCGGCTCGACACGCTGCACGGCAAGACGGTCTACCTGGTGGACTGCCGCTTCGACGACTCGGACGTCTTCCTCCGGCAGATGCAGGCCTGGTTCGCCGAACACATGCCGGCGGTCAAGACCATCGTCAAGCCGATCTCGAGCGTGTATCTCAAGGACGATCCGGCGACCTGGCAGGAGATCAAGGCGCGGGGGCATGCGGCCATCGTCGGCGTCGGCCACTGAAGCACCTGCGCGCCGGCGGTCGCCGCGCACGCGATGACGATCGAGGCGGCGTACGGGGTCCCCACCGTCGCGCTGCACACCGAGAAGTTCGACCGCGTCGCCGGCGCCGTCGCGGCCCAGAACGGCATGCCGGGCCTCCGCCAGGCGTTCGTGCCCCAGCCGGTCATGGGCAAGACGGCGGCGGAGCTGCGCGCCTACGTCGACGGGCGTGATCCGATCAGCCGGCGGCCCGTCATGCAGGAGGTGATCGAGGGGCTGACCCGGCCGTTCACCGACGACGAGCGCGGCGCGATCGACTTCGACCGGTCCGCGCCGCGGCTGGTCGAGCCCGACACCGAGGAGGCGCTCCACCGCCTCTTCCTCGACCGCGACTGGACGGACAAGCTTCCCATCGTGCTCCCCACCGAGGAGCGCGTGGCCGCGATGCTCGCGGGCACCGGGCGCCGGGCCGACGAGGTGGTCGGGCGCATGCGGCCGACCCACTTCCGGGAGGCGTGGGAGTACACCGTCGAGAAGGTCGCGGTGAACGCGGTCATGGCCGGGGCGGTCCCGGCGTACTTCCCGGTGATCCTGGCCCTGGCCGCGACCGGGGTGAGCGCGCGCGGCAGCAGCTCGAGCTCGCTCGCCACCATGGCGGTCGTCAACGGGCCCGTGCGCCACGAGATCGCCATGAACGTCGGCACCGGCGCGCTCGGTCCGCACAACCACGCCAACGCGACGATCGGCCGTGCCTACGGGCTCCTCTCACAGAACCTCCAGGGCGGCTCGGTCCCGGGCCTGACCTACATGGGCTCGATGGGCAACAACTACGCGTACAACAGTGTGACCTTCGGCGAAAACGAGGAGCGGAGTCCCTGGGAGCCCTTCCACGTCCAGCACGGCTTCCGGCCAACCGACAGCACGGTGAGCGTGTTCACCGGCTGTCGCTCGACCGCATTCACCCTCGGCCTCCGGGAGCGGTACTGGCGCGAGCACGTCCGCAACATGTTCCGCGGCATGGACCCGCATACCCCGCCCACCCTCCTGCTGGATCCCATCACCGCGCGGCAGTTCGTCGACCGGGGCGGGTTCCTGAAGAAGGATGCACTCATCGACTGGCTGTATGACAATGCGCGGATGCCGGCCGGCGAGTACTGGGACTACCAGCTCGTGCAGAACTACATCTATCCCCGCGCCACGTTCGGCGAGGAGCCGTGGGCGACCCGGCTCCAGGCGGCACCCGAGGAGCTGATCCCGATGTTCCGTCGCGAGGACATCCACGCGGTGGTCGTCGGGGGCGAGACCAACGGCTACTGGCGCATCATGGGCTGCGCGTACCAGCAAACGCTCTCGGTCGACACGTGGCGGTAGCCGCCCCGACCTCACCCGCGCGCCGCTCGGCCGGGACGGAAGAGCCGCTCGTGGATGTCGAGGCGCGCCATCGTCTCCGAGTCGAGCCGTCTCGTGACCCGGATCCGCTCGAATCGCTGATACTTCGCCAGCGCATCCTTCGTCTTCGGCCCCACGACCCCGTCGACCGGGCCCGGCTGATAGCCCAGCTCGCGCAGCGTTCGCTGGGCTTCCCGGACGAAGCGGGGCGCGGGCGGCGCAGGCTCCTGAGCCGTACGCGCCATGTGGGAGCCGGCCAGCCCGTCGAGCAGAACCGCGAGGAACGCCACAACCATGCAGAGGACCAATCGTCTCATGGCTACCTCCCCGGGATACGACTCCAGGGCCATGGTATGGCAACCGTCGTGCCAGTAGATACCGACCGTGTTCGAGAGAGGAACGTGCCGGAAAGCGGATCATGTGGGATCCCCGGGGCTGCTCGGTGCTGTAAAGTTTACCGGCCATTCCTACTCGTGTTGACGGGCTGACGGCGGAGGAGACCATGAAGCTCAGCGTCGAGTTTCCGAGCGTGTCCTACCGGGAGGGCCCGGCCGCGGTGGCCGGCCTCGCCCGCGCCATCGAGCGGATCGGCTACGACCACATCGACATCTTCGACCACGTGGTCATGGGCGTGCCGATCGAGGGCCGCCCGCGCGGTCCCTACAACGCGGCGATGCCGATCCTGGAAGCGCTCATGGCTCTCTCCTACATCGCGGCAGTCACCACCCGCGTCACCCTGGGCACCGAGGTGCTCGTGCTCCCGCAGCGCCAGCCCACGCTGGTGGCCAAGCAGGTGAGCACGCTCGACACGCTGTCGGGCGGCCGCGTGCGGCTCGGGGTGGGCGTCGGCTGGCAGGAGTCGGAGTACGAGGCGCTCGGGGAGCCCTATCGCACGCGCGGCGCGCGCATGGACGAGGCGATCCGCCTGCTGCGCGCCTACTGGACCGACGCCGAGGTGAGCTTCGAGAGCGCGCACTACCCCACGGTGTCCATGGCGATGGAGCCCAAGCCGCCGCAGGACGCCCGCCTGCCGATCTGGATCGGCGGACTCTCGGAGGCCGCCTTCCGGCGCGTGGGCCGGCTCGGCGACGGCTGGCTGGCCAGCCGGGTCACCGACGCGGCTGGGGCGCGCGAGGCCATCGAGGCCATCCACCGGCACGCCGAGGCGGCCGGGCGCGATCCCGGGGCCATCGGGTTGCAGAGCATGGTGGCGCCGCCGCCGCGCGACGCGGCGGGCAAGACCTTCTACGCCGACCACGACGCGGTGGTGGCCCGCGTCGCCGCGCTCAAGGCCATGGGCTTCGGCTGGGTGGCCCTGAACGCCACCGCGATCTTCCAGGCCGGCGCGCGCTCGGTGGCCGCGATGACCGACCAGCTCGCCACGCTGCACGACCGCCTCCGCGCCGAAGTCGGCTGATCGCCGGGCCCGCGTTGCTCCCGACGCCACACCTGATGGCGCTGTCGAGCGCCCTCTGCGCCTCGCTCGCGACCATCCTCATCCATCGCGGCCTCCAGGGCTCGAGCTTCTGGGCCGGCGCCTGGATCAACGTGGTCGTCGGCGCGGTCGCCGCGTGGACGGCGGCGCTGATCCTCGTCCCGTTCGACCAGTACTCATGGCAGGCCGTGCCCTACTTCGCCCTCTCCGGCCTGATCGGCACCACCGGCGGCCGGCTCTTCCGCATCCTCGCCATCCAGAAGGTCGGCGCGCCGGCCGCGGCCGCGGTCAACAACCTGACCCCGCTGGTGGCCAGCGGCCTGGCGATCGTGCTCCTGGGCGAGCACGTGACCACACCCATCGTGGCGGGCACCCTCGTGATCGTCGCGGGCACGATCCTGCTATCGCTCAGCGGCCGCTACGTGGGCTTTCGCGTCCCGCATCTCGCCTATCCCTTCATCGCGGCCTCGTGCTTCGGCATCGTCCAGATCCTCCGCAAGCTCGGCCTCGCCTCCGCGGGGCCGCTCCTCGGCGCCACCATCAATGTCAGCGCGGCCCTGATCGCGTCGACCGCGTTCATCGCCGCGTCGGGCAAGCTCGGCTCGCTGCGCTGCAGCCGGCGGAGCCTGCTCTACTTCATCGCCGGCGGGATCGCGGAGAATGCCGGGGTCTTCTTCTTGCTGCTCGCGCTCGGCTTCGGCGACGTCAGCGTGGTGATCCCCCTCGCAGGCACCGCCCCGCTCTTCGTCCTCGGCATGACCTACCTCTTCCCGAGCGACCGCGGCAAGCTCGGCTGGCGCATCGTGGCCGGCGTGGTCCTGATCGTGGCCGGAGTGGCGCTGCTCTCGCGCTGACCGCCGGCGGGGCTTGACCCCGCGACTGGCCCGTGAGACGTACTCGGCGATGGACGCCGCGCGCTGGCTCGTGCCCCTCGCTCTCCTGGGCCCTCTGCTCGTCGCCGCGCTGGGTCTGGCGTGGTTCCAGACGGGGCGCCTGCGTCGGGCGGAAGCGAAGATGCTCCGGGTCCGCGCCGAGCTCGACGAGCGGGTGCGCGCCCGGACCAGCGAGCTGGCCACGTCGGAACGGCGGTACCGCCGCCTGATCGAGGATTCGGCGGAGGGGATGATGCTCCACCGGCAGGGGCAGATCTGCTTCGCCAATCCGGCGGCGCTCCGGCTCTTCGGTTTCGCGGACCCGGCCGAGGTGGTAGGCGTGACGTGGCTGGATTTCATCGCCCCGGAGCATCGCGAGACGGTGAGGGCCCGTGTGGATGCCCGGCTGCGGGGCGAGACGATTCCGGCGACGGTCGAGCTGGAAGCGCTCCGGAAGGACGGGAGCCGCTTCTGGCTCGCGGCCACCGCCACCGTGGTCGAGTGGGAAGGCGGCCCGGCCACCTTCGTCTCCTTCGTGGACGTCAGCGAGCGGCAGCGCCGCGAGGCCGCGGAGCGTGAAGCCGAGAGCCTCCGCTCGGTGGCCAAGCTCGCCAACGCGGCGGCCCACGAGATCAACAACCCGCTCACCGTCGTCGGCGGCAACCTGCAGCTCCTCTCCGAGCGGCTGCGCGACCGCCCGGAGCTCGCCCGCTACTTCGAGCGCGGCGAGCGGGCCGTCCGCCAGATCGCCGACATGATCAGCCACATGACACGCATCACCCGCCTCACGTCGCTGACCGGCCTCGACACCGGCGGCGTCCCCACCCTGGACCTGCGCCGCTCCAGCGAGCCCGCGCCGCCGGCGGACGAGGGCGGCGCCAGGCGTGAGCCGTCATGACCGACACCGGCACCGGCTACGGGCGGCCCGCGCCCACGTTCATGCGCGAGCTGACCCTGGTGGGCCCGGGCACGCCGATGGGCGAGCTGTTGCGCCGCTACTGGCACCCGGTCGGCCTGGCCGGCGACGCCACCGACACGCCGAAGGCCCTGCGGGTGCTCGGCGAGGACCTCGTGCTCTTCCGCGACCGCCGCGTGGAAGAGCGCGGCATCCGCTGCTGCTACCACGGCTGGCTCTTCGACGTGGAGGGCCGCTGCCTCGAGCAGCCGTGCGAGCCCGACGGCGGCCCGCAGCGCGAGCGGATGCGCCAGCCCTGGTACCCGGTGCGGGAGCGCTACGGGCTGGTCTTCGCCTACATGGGCCCGCCCGCGCGGAAGCCGGTGCTGCCGCGCTACGAGGTGCTGGAGACGCTGGACCCGGGCGAGTTCCTCGAGGCCGACGACCGCAGCGTGGGCGGCGGCGGGCCCGCGATCATCCCGTGCAACTGGCTCCAGCACTACGAGAACCTGATGGACACGCTCCACGTGCCGATCCTGCACGGCTCCTTCAGCGGCCCCCAGTTCACCGCGCCGATGGGCCTCATGCCGGAGGTGACGTGGGAGCTGAGCGACCGGGGTGTGAAGGCGATCTCCGACCGCCGCCTGCCCGACGGCACCGTGCTCCACCGGATCAGCGAGGCGGTGCTGCCGACCCTGCGCGTCATTCCGAACCCGCGGGTGGCGCAGTACGCGCGCGTGGAGACCATCGGCTGGGTCCTGCCGCTCGACGACACGAGCTTCCGCATCTACACCGCGGGGCGCGTGCGGAGCCCCGGGGAGATCGCGAGCGTCCGCTCGCGGCTCAACGGCAAGCTCTGGGAGGAGCTGAGCGCCGTCGAGCATCGCGACTTCCCCGGCGACTACGAGGCGCAGGTCGGCCAGGGCCCCATCACGCTCCACTCCGAGGAGAACCTGGTGTCGAGCGACCGCGGGGTGGCCCTCGTCCGCCGCCTGCTCAACCTCCAGCTCGACGCGCTCGCCGCGGGCCGTGACCCGATCGGCGTGTCCTTCGACTCCGCCGCGCCGCCCGTGCCCTTCGAGGCCGGCAACTTCCTGATCGAGAGGCCGTCCCATGCTCCGTGACCATCCGACCGGCGACTACCGCTACATGCCCGGCATCAGCGCGTTCTCGTGCGGCACCGTGGCCCGAGCCGGCCACGAGATCGTCCACGTGACGCTCACCGCGCCGGTGCCCTGGCGGGACGGCTTCGCGCGCATCGAGCGGCATCTCCGCGAGGTGAAGCGCGCGAGGACCGCGCTCTGCGGGATCGAGCTGCGGAGCCCCGCGCCCTTCACCTTCGACGGGTTCGCCGGCTTCAACGAGGGTTACCGCAAGCTCCTCGCCGAGTGGGACATCCTGGTGGGCGAGGACAACCCGATCCCGCGGACCAACGTGGCCCCGGTCGCGGCCGCGCCGTCGGAGCCGTCGCTGTACGCCTTCTCCTACACGCAGCCCGGCGCCACGCCCGAGCCCGCCTTCTCCGGGCCCACCTTCATCGTCGCCGGCGCGGGCGAGCTCCGGGACCGCGCGCAGGGCCCCGACGGCATCGTGCGCCACGGCGACACCTCGGCGGACGGCATGCGCGAGAAGGCGCGCTTCGTGATGGCCATCATGCAGGACCGCCTGCGCACGCTCGGCGGCGACTTCCGCCGCGTCACCGCGATCGACATCTACACCGCGCAGCCCATCCACGCCCTCGTGCTCGACGAGGTCTTGAAGCCGGCGGGCCCCGCCGCCATTCACGGCGTGCACTGGTATCCGAGCCGCCCGCCGATCCAGGGGCTCGACTACGAGATGGACATGCGCGGCGTCGCGCGAGAGCTGGTGCTCTAGCCGACTCCACGTACTTTCTGCCGGTAAGACCTACCGGTCGCAGGGCCAGGCGGCCAGGCCACGCGGCCTTTCCCCACTCGGCAGGGCGGATTCAGCGCTCGGCGCCGTGGCATGTGCGATGCAAGCATCCGGCATCCCTCATGTCCCGACCCGGCGTCCTGTCTTCGATCACCGCCCTCGCATGCCTTCTTGCCGTGCAACTGCATGCGGCCGGTGCCGACCCATCGACCGCGACCGAATCGCTCCGGTCGACGTTCCTCGAGGCCAACCGGATCATCACCGATCCGGCCACCGCGGAGCAGCCGCTCGAGCGCCTGAACGCGGTCCGCCTCCTGGTCGGCCGGACGTTCGACTTCGCGGGCGCCGCGGAGCAGACCCTCGGCGCGCAGTGGCAGGCGCGCAGCACGAGCGAGCAGACCGAGTTCCGCTCCATCTTCGCCAGCTTCGTCCAGCGCGGCTTCGTCTACTGGCTGGCGTCGGTGGCCGAGGTCGACGGCAGCAAGGGCGGAGAGTCCCTCGGCCGCGATCGGACGGTGGTGCGCACGGCCATCGGCCGCCGCGGCGGCCGCCAGGTGCTCCTCGAGCACGACATGGTCTACCTGGGCCGCCGCTGGATGGTGCGCGACGTCACGATCGACGGTCTCAGCCTGGTCACCAACTACCGGGCGCAGTTCGATCGCGTGATCCGCGGCTCGTCCTATCGCGAGCTGCTCGACCGTCTGCGCGAGAAGGTCGGCCGGGAGCTGCCGCGGCCGGCCGCGGCCCTGCCGGATACCCCGGCCGCCGACCTCGTGAAAGCCCCGCGTCTCGAAGTGCGCTGACCGGCGCGCTAGCTGCCCGTCTCGGGCACGGTCATCACCTCGAGCAGGTGGTCCGGGCTCTTGAAGTAGAAGCCGCGCCCACCCCGATGGGTGTAGAGCCGGCCGTTGGCCGGCTGGTCCGGGGCGCTGCCGTAACCGATCCCCCGAGCTTTCACGCGGCTCCAGATGCCCTCGAACTCCTCGTCGCTCACGTGAAAGGCGTAGTGATGCGAGGCGTGATCCTCGAACTCGTCGGCATCGGCGAAGTCGAAGGTCAGGCTCTCGTTGATCTGCACCTGGACGAAGTAGCCCGGCCTGGGCTTCACGGTCAGGCCGAAGATGTCGGCGAAGAGCTCCGCGGCGGCCTGCTTGTCCTTCGCGGGCACGATGGTGTGATCCAGCTTGATCGTCATGTGGCCTCTCCCTGGTCGGGCCGCATCACGGCCCCGTAGCGATGAATCACGCGGGACACCGTCTGCTCCCGCACGTAGTGCCGGAGCTCGAGCCGGCCCACCGACAGCACGGGGCCGTCGAGCACCACCAGCCCGGCGGCGTGGGCCGCCGCGCGCAGCTCGCGCGAGACCGGCTCGAGCGCGCGCAGCCGCTCGACGCCCGCACCGACCAGACGCGCGATGAGCGCGGCCTCGGGCTCCGCCACCACCTCGACCTCGCCGGCCGCCGCGGGCCAGGCGCCGGGCTCGCCGGCCGACAGGCTCACGGTCAGCGGCGTCCCGCAGGTACGCGCGGCGAGCAGGACCTGGTCGAGCGCGAGCCGCCCGGTCGGGGTGGCCGCCTCGCCGCGCACGAGCACACGATGACACGGGCGATAGCGGAACACGTTGCGCTCACCGAGCAGGCGGATCGGCTCGTGGGGCACCGAGAAGTGCTCCCGCCACGCCCGCTCGTAGCTATCCGCCGCCGCGCGGAGCACGGCCGCCGGCTCATCGCCCGGCGCGCTCTCCTGGTGCGCGCGGCAGAGCTGGAGCACGTAGTTCGGCCCGCCCGCCTTGGCGCCCGGGCCGACCGATGACGCCTTCCAGCCGCCGAAGGACTGGCGGCCCACGATGGCCCCGGTGATCGCGCGATTGACGTAAAGGTTCCCGGCCTCGAGGCGATCGAGCCAGCGCGCGACCTCGCGATCGTCGAGCGACTCGAGCCCGCTGGTGAGCCCGAACGGCTGATCGTTCGCGAGCTCGATCGCCTCGTCGAGATCGGCCGCGCGCATGAGCCCCAGCACCGGCCCGAAGCACTCCGTCCGGTGGAAGAACGAGCCGCGCCGCACGCCCAGCTTGATGCCCGGCGACCAGAGGGGCGCCTCGCGGCTCGGCGACCGCGGCTCGAGCAGCCACTCCTCGCCGGGATCCAGCGTGGTGAGGGCGCGCCGCAGCGCGGGCCCCGGCGGCTGGGTGAGCGGGGTGACGCGGCTGGCCGGCTCCCAGGCGCTGCCCACCGCGAGGCTCGCCGCCGCGTCACGGAGCTGGCGGCGGAAGGCCGCGTCGTGGTAGACCTCCGCCTCGCAGATCGCGAGGCTCGCCGCGGAGCACTTCTGGCCGTTGTGGCCGAAGGCCGAGCGGACGAGATCGCGCACGGCCTGATCGCGGTCCGCGAGCGCGGTCACGATGATCGCGTTCTTGCCGCTGGTCTCGGCGAACAGCCGCAGCTCGGGGCGCCATTCGAGGAAGCGCCGGGCGGTCTCCACCGAGCCGGTCAGGATCACCGCGTCCACGCGCGGATCCGTGATGAGCGCGCGGCCGACCTCGTCGTCCGGACACGGCACGAACTGGAGGACTTCCCGCGGGATGCCGGCCTCCCAGAGCGCGTTGGCCAGGTGCCAGCCGACCAGCACCGCCTCGAGCGCGGGCTTGAGGAGCACCGCGTTGCCGGCGGCCAGCGCGGCCAGCACGCCGCCGGCGGGAATCGAGAGCGGGAAGTTCCACGGCGGCGCGACGACCACCACGCCCAGCGGCTCGAGCCGGCAGCCGTCCACCACGTCGCCCGCGCCGAGGGCCCGCGCGTAGTAGCGCGCGAAGTCGATCGCCTCGGAGACCTCCGGGTCCGCCTCGGGCACCGTCTTGGCGCCGTCGACGATCATGGCGCCCACCAGATCACCGCGCCGCCGCGCGAGCACGGCCCCCGCGGCGTCGAGCAGGCGCCGGCGCTCCGCGGCCGGACGGCCGCCCCAGGCGGGCTGCGCGGCGCGGGCGGCGTCGAGCGCGTGGCCCACCTGCGCGCGGTCGGCCAGCGCGTGGCGATAGGCGACGCGCCCGGGGTGCGAGCGGTCGCGGCCGTCGACCCGCGCGGCGCCGACCACCAGCGTGCCTCCGACCTGGAGCGGCACCGGCTCCACCGGCCGTTCCCGCCACTCGGCCCGGATCCGATCGATCCACTCCCGGTTGGCCGCGACCGCCCAGTCCGTGTCGGGCTCGTTCACGAAGGGCGCCGAGCGATCACCCGCCGCGGGCTTCGAGACCGCCTCGGCCCCGCGGTCCTGGGTGCGGCGCGGCGCGTCCGGCAACCCGTCCACCAGGTCGAAGGCGCCGAGGAATCGATCGCGCTCGAGATCCCAGTCCGGCGAGCCCGGCTCGAGGCCGAACACGTGGCGGAGGAAGTTGTCCGGCGCGGTGTTCTCGTCGAGCCGGCGGACCAGGTAGGCGATCGCGCTGTGGAAGTCCTCGGCGCGCACCACCGGCGCGTAGAGCAGCAGCCCGCCCGCCCGCGCCTGCACCACGCGCGCCTGGTGGTTGGCCATGCCCTCCAGCATCTCGAACTCCACCCATTCCTCCACGCCGCGCTCCTCGCGCAGCACGAGCCCGTGGGCCACGTCGAAGAGGTTGTGGCTGGCGATGCCGAGATGCACGGCGCGGGCGTGCTCGGGGCGGCAGCCGTACTCGATCATGCGCTTGAAGTTGGCGTCCACCTCGACCTTGCGCGCGAACGGCGCCTGTGGCCAGCCGTGCAGGTCGGCCTCGATGCGCTCCATCGCCAGGTTGGCGCCCTTGACCACGCGCAGCTTGATCGGCGCGCCGCCGCGCGCGCAGCGCGCGACCGCCCAGGTCACGAGGCCGCGCTGCACGCGATGCGACTCGGGCAGGTAGGCCTGCAGCACGATGCCGGCCGCGAGCGCCATGAACTCGTCCTCGTTCAGGACCTCCTGGAACGCGGTCACCGTGAGGTCGAGATCGCGGTACTCCTCCATGTCGAGGTTGACGAACTTGGGCGTGACGCGGCCGTCCGGGTGCTGGTAGTGATGCGCGAGCGCCTGGCGGTAGAGGGCGCGAAGCCGGTCCTTCACGACCTCCACGGTGGGGCGGAACGCGCTCAGCTCGAGCTGGCTCGACACCGAGGAGACCTTCACCGAGATGTACTCGACGTCGTCGCGGGCCAGCAGGGCCAGGTAGGCCTCGAGCCGGCGCGCGGCCTCCTCCTCGCCCAGGATCGCCTCGCCGAGCTGGTTCAGGTTGAGCCGGATGCCGTCGGCGCGGCGCTCGGCCAGGTAGCGCCGCAGGTCCGCGTCCTCGCCGGGGAGGATCAGCGACTCGGTCTCGTGGCGCAGGCGCGCCACGATCGGGGGCACCACCAGGCTCGGCAGGTAGTGGCCCATGACCGCGCCCAGGGTGAGGCCGATGCGCTCCCACCACTCCATGAAGCGCGGCGCCCCGTAGCGCTCCAGCAGGTAGTGCAGCTGATCGGCGATGCGCGCGGGCCGCCGGCTCCGGAAGCACTGATCGGTCAGCGCGATCGTCAGCTCCTTCCCCCGCGGGTCCTCCATGAGCCGCGCGAGCCGCTCGGCCCGCGCCCGCTCCTCCGCGGTCTGCCCGGCCCGCGCCTCCCGCAGCAGCCCCTCGGCCAGCTCCACCGCCCGCTTCGCGCGCTCCATACCCAGAGCCTACTACTCTCTCCCCCTCTCTCCTCCGGGGAGAGGGCAGGGTGAGGAGGACTCACCCTTGACGCACGAGCCGCCGCGATACATCCTCCCCGCGGAGGCCATCCACCATGCGCGCCCTGGTCCTCGAGCAATTCAACGGCCCGTTCGTCGCGAAGGACGTCCCCACCCCCGCCCTCGCCCCGCACGAGGCGCTCGTCCGCGTGCGCAACGTCGGCGTCTGCGGCACCGACGTGAAGATCCGCGCCAACCGCATGGGCCTGGGCGTGATCCCGCTGATCATGGGCCACGAGATCGCGGGCGAGGTCGCCGAGGTCGGGCGCGACGTGCGCGGCTTCGCCCCGGGCGACCGCGTCGTCGTGAACTTCTACGTGACGTGCGGCCGCTGCCCGGCCTGCCGCGTCGGGCGCGACACCCTGTGCGCGGAGGTGCGCCAGCACGGCTTCAGCATCGACGGCGGCTTCGCGGAGTACGTGAAGACTCCCGGCGTGAACCTCTGCAAGGTGCCGGACCACGTCTCGCTCGAGGCCGCGTGCATCCTGGGCGACGCGGTCGCCACGTCGTATCACGCGATCACCAAGCGCGCCCAGGTGCGGCCCGGCACCACGCTCGCGCTGATCGGGGTCGGCGGCGTGGGGCTGCACGCGCTGCAGATGGCCAAGCTGGCCGGCGGCTGGGTGATCGCGGTGGACGTCAACGACGCGCGGCTCGAGCTGGCCCGCAAGCTGGGCGCCGACGCAGTGGTGGACGCGCGCAGCGGCCCGTTCCACGAGGCGGTGCGCAAGCTGACGGACGGCCTCGGCGTGGACGTGGTGCTCGAGTTCGTCGCCAACCCGCAGACGCTGCCCTCCAGCCTGCAGAGCCTGCGGCGAGCCGGACGGCTGGTCTTCGTGGGCTACACGCCCGAGGTGCCGCTGTCCGTGCTGCCGCGCGAGCTGGTGCGCAGCGAGCTCGAGATCGTGGGCTCGCGCGCCAACACCAAGCAGGAGCTGGCGGAGACGATGGAGCTGGT
>WNFL01268922.1_pt1 | contig 26265 bp, 25 predicted proteins | sample 5400361 | NCBI WGS metagenome assembly WNFL01 (sample SAMN13153351, study PRJNA577476) | soil metagenome | isolation source: 40 cm soil on Douglas fir-dominated hillslope | place: USA:California | collected 2013-09-17
CCCTCCAACCGACGGCCATGTGCGAACCCTAGCGCGAGCCTCGCCCCGTGGCTATCAGCTCGGGAGGCGCGAGCGGCGCCGGGCGATCCGGAAGACCTCGAGCGCCGCCGGCCACTGGAGCCGCGGTGCGAGACCCTGGCGGAGGGACGCGAAGAGCAGCGAGCGCGCCAGCCAGGGCATGCTCTTGCGGTTGAAGTCGAGGCTCATCTGGGCGAGGGCTGCCGCCGCGGAGGGCGGCGCCGCGGCGCGGAGATGCGCGACCAGGCTGCCATCGCGGAGGCGTGCGAGGCGGACGGCGGTCTTCGACGCTCGGACGAGGGTCTTGTTCGCCGACATCGCGGCGCCATGGACCCGGTACCGGACGAAGATCCCGGGAACATGCCGGGCCCGATAGGTCGACAGCACGCGCAGCCACATCTCGCCGTCGGGGTCGGCTCGCAGCTCGGCGTTGAACGGCCCCACGGCCTGCAGGACTTCGCGCGGAATCATCGCCGTCGAGCCGTTCAGCGGATTCCGCCAGAACACCGCGACGAACAGGTCGGGATGGATCGGATCCAGGTCGGGGTACTGGGTCAGGAGCGCTCCCGCGGCGTCGATCGTCTCGTAGCCGGTGAAGCACACGCCCAGACCGGGGTCCGCCGCGAACACCTCGACCTGGCGCCGGATCTTGCCCGCGACGAACGCATCGTCGGAGCTCAGCCAGCAGATGAGCTCGCCTGTCGCCGACTGGATCCCGCGGTTGAGCGCGGGCGCCGTGCCCTGGTTGGGCTGCCGAACCGCGACGATTCGGTCGCCGTACCCCGAAATGATCGCGGGTGTGTCGTCAGTCGATCCGTCATCGACGACCACGAGCTCGAGGCGCGGGTAGTCCTGATCGAGGACGCTGTCGATCGCCTCGGCGAGATAGTCCGCCTGATTGTAGGTGGGGATGACGACCGTCACGACCGGTTCGTAGGTCATCGGTCGATTCTAACGAGCGACTCGACGGCGACGCGGGGGGGTGGCTGATCAGCCAGGGATCGGGGCCCGGTCGGGCCTCACGGGGAGAGTCGGAACAGCCGCCGGATATGATCGCCGCCACGGGGCGTGGCGCAGCCTGGCAGCGCGCGTGCTTTGGGAGCACGAAGTCGTGGGTTCGAATCCCACCGCCCCGACCAACCGCTGCTACCCTCGCGGGCCATGTCACCCTCTGCCCGCCCGATGCGTGTCGGGATCCAGCTCCCCGAGGTCGAGCGCGAGGTCCGCTGGCCCGAGTACGTTGCGATGGCGCGCGCAGCCGAAGACGTTGGCTTCGACACGATCTGGCTCGGTGATCACCTCCTGTACCGCTACGACGAAGGCGACACGCGCGGCCCGTGGGAGGTCTGGACGATGCTCGCGGGCCTCGCAGCGGCCACTTCCCGGATTCGACTGGGCCCGCTCGTCGCGTCAACCGCGTTCCACGCGCCGGCGATGCTCGCAAAGCTCGCTGCGACCGTCGATGAGATCAGCCAGGGTCGCCTGATCCTCGGCCTCGGGGCGGGCTGGAACGAGACTGAGTTCGCGATGCTCGGCGTCCCGTTCGACCATCGGATCGACCGCTTCGAGGAGGCGTTCACGATCGTCCGGACGCTCCTTCGCGACGGCGCGATCGACTACGAGGGCCGCTACTTCCAGTCGCGCGACGCCGAGCTCCTGCCGCGGCCGCACCAGGCCGGCGGACCGCCCCTCATGGTCGGCAGCATCGGCCCGCGAATGCTGCGAATCACGCTGCCCCACGTCCGGCTCTGGAACGTCTGGTTCGCCGACACCGCGAACAGCGCCGCTGGCCTCGAGCCGCACCTGCGGCTCGTCGACGAGATCGCCCGAGAGGTTGGTCGCGACCCGGCCGAGATCGAGCGGACCGTCGCGGTCTTCGTCCAGCTGCCGGGCGGCAAGGGCCGCCGCTCGCTGTATGCCGGCGGGCCGAAGCACCCACCGCTGGCCGGCTCGCCGGCCGAGATCGCCGAGGGCCTCCGGGCGTATGCCCGTCTCGGCGTCGCCGAGGTCCAGCTCGTCGTCGATCCGATCACGCAGGAGGCCATCGAGAGCCTCGCGCCGGTGCTTGCGGAGCTCGATCGAGGCTGACGGACGCGGTGCTAGGATCGGCGCCGATGCGAAATTCGAATCGGCGCACTGAAGAGCTGTCCGACCTCGACAAGCGGATCATCGAGCACCTCCAGGAAGACGGCCGCCGGCCATACACCCAGATCGCCTCGGCGCTCGGCGTCTCGGAGGCCGCGGTCCGGGCCCGTACGAACCGCCTCGTCGAGAAGGGCTTCCTGCAGATCGTTGGCGTCGCCGACCCCGAGAAGCTCGGCTTCCAGCAGGCGCTCATCGGTGTTCGCTGCGAGCCCGGCAAGCTGCTGGCGGTCGCCGAGGCCCTCGCGGCCCTCACCGAGGTCGATTACGTCGTCGTCACTGCCGGACGCTTCGACATCCTCATCGAGACGGTGGCCGAGGACAACGAGGACCTGCTGCGGTTCCTGAACGATCGCCTCCAGCGGATCGACGGCGTCCGCGACACGGAGACGTTCACGTACCTGCGCCTGGTGAAGCAGACCTACCAGTTCGGGACCCGCTGACCGGCGACGTGTAGCATCGCCGCGATGGGCGAGCGCGGCTTCTCGACGCAGGCGATCCGGGCGGCCTCGAAGACGCCGGTCGTCCGACAGCGCGCCACCTCCGTGCCGATCTTCCAGACCGCGACGTTCACCTCCGAGGACGCCGCCGGGCTCGGTGATGCGGTCGGGGATGCCTGGCTCGGCTACTCCTACAGCCGGCTCTCGAACCCCACGACGCGGGCGCTCGGTGATGCCTATGCCGAGCTCGCCGCCGGCGAGGCCGGCTATGCCCTGGCGTCGGGGATGGGCGCGATCCACGCCGCGGTCGCGGCGGTCCTGCAGGCCGGCGACCGGGTGGTTGCGCCGATCGCGGCCTATGGCTCGACGCGCGGCCAGCTCACCGGCTACTTCGGCCGCTTCGGGGTCCAGGTCGAGCTGGTCGACACGACCGATCTCGGTGCCGTCGAACGGGCCCTGGCGGCCGCGTCCACGCGACTCCTGTACGCCGAGACGTCGGCCAATCCCACGACCTTCCTTGCCGACCACGTCGCTCTGGCCCGTATCGCCCACACGCACGGCGCCCTGTACTTCGTCGACAACACGTTCGCCTCGACCTACGTGTGCCGGCCGCTCGAGCTCGGCGCCGACCTCGTCATCGAGTCGGCAACGAAATACCTCGGCGGCCACAGTGACCTCATCGGCGGCGTGGTCGCCGGAAGCCGGGACCTTGTCGAGCGAGTCGCGAAGGCCCAGGTGGACACCGGGGCGACGCTCGGACCGTTCGAGGCATTCCTCGCCCTCCGAGGCATCCTGACCCTGGCGGTCCGGATGGACCGGCACGGCGCGAATGCCGCGGCCCTCGCGACGTGGCTCGAAGGTCAGGATGGCGTGAAGCGCGTCCTCTACCCGGGCCTGGCAAGCCACCCCCAGCACGATGTGGCCGCTCGCCAGTTCCGCGCCGGCAACGGCGGCGGGATGCTCGCGTTCGAGGTCGTCGGCGGTCGCGAGGCCGGCCGGACGTTCATCGACACGCTCGGAATCACCGAGCTCACGGCGTCCCTCGGCAGCGTCCACACGATGGTGGTCCACCCGCCGTCGACCTCGCAGCGCCAGCTGTCGGAGGCCGAGCTCATCGAGAGCGGGATCACGCCCGGCCTTCTGCGCGTCAGCGTCGGCCTCGAGGACATCGAGGACCTCATCGAGGACTTCGGCCGCGGGCTTGCGGCGGCTCGGGCCGTCGCCGCCGCACCGACCTCGGCCTGACGGCCTGGGGGGCCTGATGGAGGCAGCGATCCGGTCCCTCGACCGGTCCGATGGGCGCGCGGCACCCGAGCCGGTGGCGCCGAGCCTGCCCGCCCGCGCCGGGATGCGTCTGTGGCGGCTCTTCACCTCGGTGAACTTCGCCGTCGTCCAGATCATCATGCTGGCGCTCCTCGCCGTCGTCGGGATGACGGTTCGCCAGCTCCCCGGGTTCGCGTTCCGATCCGCCGGCGACTACGCGACCGAGATGGACCGCCTGCGGGCGATCTACGAGCCGGCCGTCGGGGCCGGCCTCGTCGACGTGATGGAGCGCCTGCAGCTCTTCCGCGTCTTCAGCTCGACGTGGTTCAGCCTCGGGCTCGTCATCCTCGTCGTCTCGATCGTCATCTGCACGCTCGATCGAGCGCCGCGCCTGTGGCGCCAGTCGGCGGAGGTCCGGGTCGTCCAACCCGACGCGTACTTCGACCCGACGCTGCCGGACCGGGTCTCGATCGCGGCATCGGCCGCGGTGACACCCGGAACGCTCGCGGCGGCTCTCCTGCGGCGGCGCTTCTCGGTTCGGGAGGTGACGGCCGAGGATGGCACCCGGTTCGTGTACGGCGATCGCAATCGCTGGACGAAACAGGCAACGCACATCTCGCACCTTGGGCTGATCCTGTTCCTCATCGCCGGGCTCGTGACCGCCCGGCTCGGCGACGAGCAGGGGCTCGTCGTCGCCGAAGGCGACACGTTGAGCGTCCAGCCGATCGGCACGCCGGGCCTGCTGCTCGTGAAGAACTTCGGGTTCCGCGCGCCGGGGCTCGACACCGGAACCCCGACGGACTTCACGACCGACCTCGCCGTCTATCGCGATGGCGAGCTCCTCGCCCGCAAGACGATCCGCGTCAACGATCCGCTGTCGGTCGCCGGCTACACGTTCCACCAGAACGGATTCGGCCCGGCGCCGGATCTCGAGATCCGGGACACGACGGACGGCTCGATCCTCTGGTCGGGGCCGGTCCCGCTCACGGATTCCGCCGCGGGGTTGCCGTTCGGGGCCATGCCGATCCCCGGCAAGCCGGTCGGGCTCCAGCTCCTGCTCGATCGCGACGCGTCCGGCGTCGGAACGCTGCTGCTCGTGCCGTACGCGGTCACCGGCACGAACGCCGATGGGACGCCAACCACCGTGTCGGGCTTCCCGGCCGCGATCGCCTCGGGCGAGACGCAGACCCTCGAAGGGCTGGGATTGTCCGTCTCCTTGCGATCCTTCAGCGACTACACCCTGCTCATCGCGAAGCGGGACCCAGGGCAGGGGCTCATCTGGACCGCGTTCGCCGCGCTCATCATCGGCCTGGCGATCACGTTCTACCTGCCTCGCCGGCGGGTTTGGGCCCGGTTCCGGCCAGACGGCCGTCTCGACCTCGTGGGACGGGCCGATCGGACGGTCGAGTTCGAGCGCGAGTTCGGCGACCTCATCGATGAGCTGCTCGGCGGATCGCGCGGGCAGAAGCCGGCGGCCGCGGGAACGTGACCGACCTCGCCGACGTGTGGGCCGAGCTGTTGCCGGCGGCTCGTCCGGCGAACGCCGCGAGCCTGGCCGGCCGGCCGATTTCCTGGGTCCGCGTCATGAAGGCCCGCGTGCCGGCCTTCGACGCGCTCGAGCCCGGGGATCTCGTGATCGTTCCGGTGTCCCTCCTGGGCCTCATGGCTTCGGCGGCCGACGAGCGCGCGGCGCTTGCCATGGCCCTCGCCGGCGCCCCGGTCTCCGGGGTGCTGCTCGTCGCGGGCGAGGGGAGCGACGTTGCGGGCGCCACCGATCGCGCCGCCCTCGATGACTTCGCGGCTCGGCTCGGCTCGGCCGGGATCGGGGCGCTCCGGGTCGACCGAACGGACGCTGTCGCGATCGAGCGGTCGCTGATCGGGTTCATCGTGTCCCGTGGGGCCGAGCTCGAGCGGCAGGCGGGTCTGCTCGAGTCGGAGCTCCAGCGCCGGGCCCTCGAGGGCGGCGGCCCACCGGCAATGGTGGCCGCGATCGCCACGTTCCTCGGGCGCCCCGTGGCGATCGAGAGCGCGGCCGGCCGCTCGCTCGCCGTCCACGCTCCTCCGGCCGCGCCCGAGGGTGCTGCGGTCGCGACCCGCTACACGGCAAGACCCCGACACGTGGCCGCGCTCCGCTTCCCCCTCCCGGCGACCTCGGGCCCCGGGGGTTCCCTCGTCCTGCTTGGCGACGCGCCGGTCGGTGAGCTCGGGCGAATCACGATCGATCGAATCGGCGGCCTCGTCGCGCTCGAGCTGGCCCGGGACGAGGCCGTACGGACGGCAGCGGACACGGCCCGCCGCGCGGATGCGTTGCCGGCAGCGGGGCCGCCGTGGGTGGTCCTGCTCGCTCGCCAGCGGGCCTCCGGGCCGGGTGACGACGAGGTCGCGGCAAGGGCGACTCGCGAGGCGCTCAGGCACGAGATCCGGCTCCTTGCCCCGGCTCGCCAGATGGCCCTGCGCGGCGATGCCGACAGCCTCGAGCTCCGAGCGGTCCTGGCGGCGCCCGCTGTTGGAGGCGAACCACCGACCGACGCCCCGGAGCGCCACCCGCTCGCCGGCCGGATCGCGGCGGTGCTCGATCGTCCGGTGGCGCTCTCGCGGCCATTTGCGAACCGGGCAGAACGGCCGAGCGCCGAGGGCGAGGCGCGCCAGACGCTCGAGGCAGCGCTGGCCCTCGCCGAGCCGCCGACGGTGGCTCGCGCCTCGCGCCTGCCGGTCTATCGGCTCCTGGGCGTCCTGCACAACGTGCCGGATGGCCCGCGCCTCGCCGCGACCCTCCTCGAGCCCCTCCTCAGCGGCCGGCCCGACGTGCAGCGAGAGCACGTGGCGACGCTCCGGGCGGTCCTCGATCACGGGGGCGTGAACGAGGCGGCGAGCGCGCTCGGCGTCCACCGCAACACGGTGGCTTACCGCCTCCGCCGGATCGAGGCACTGACAGGCTGGCGCCTCGCCGACCCTGACTTGCGGCTCGCGCTCGGCGTTGCCGTTAGACTCGTGCAAAGCGCCTAACTCCGCACGAACGTAGCACCATCCCCGGGCGGCCTCGGACGCCAGCTCGGTGCTACGCTGACCTCCCGAAAGCTCAGGGACCGCAGATGGTCATGCGGTCGGCACAACCGTGAGGAGGCGTGATCGGTGGTAGCACCATACGAGGCGGTGTCCGGGATCGAGCAGATCGAAGGCGCGAGGGCCAAGGGCATCCGCTTCGTCCAGCTCCAGTTCACCGACATCATGGGCGTCGTCAAGGCCGTGACGATCCCGATCCACCAGCTCGAGGGCTCGGTCCGGCACGGGACCTGGTTCGACGGCTCGTCGGTCGAGGGCTTCACCCGGATCGCCGAGAGCGACCAGTACCTCATGCCCGACATGCGGACCTTCGCCGAGATCCCGTGGCAGAAGGGCTCCGGCACGCGTGGCACCGCGCGCGTCATCTGCGACGTCTATACGCCTCGCGGCGAGCCGTTCGCCGGCGACCCCCGGTTCGTCCTCCGGCGACAGGTCGAGCGGGCCCGCAAGCTCGGCTACATCGTGAACATGGGCCCCGAGCTCGAATTCTTCCTGTTCCGCCGCGCCGAGGACGGCTCGATCGAGCCGCTGCCCCATGACCAGGCCGGCTACTTCGACTTCTCGACCGACCTCGCGGGCGAGATTCGACACGACATGGTCGACGCGCTCGAAGCCTTCGGGATCCGCGTCGAAGCCGCCCACCACGAGGTCGCGGCCGGCCAGCACGAGATCGACTTCGAGTACGCCGACGCCCTCCAGACGGCCGACAACGCGATCACCTTCAAGTTCACCCTGAAGGCCATCGCCCAGCAGCACGGCCTCTACGCGACGTTCATGCCGAAGCCGATCCACGGGATCAACGGCTCGGGCATGCACACCCACCAGAGCCTGTACTCGATCGCCGACTCGCGGAACTCGTTCGCCGACGCCGAGTCGTCGTACGGCCTGTCGCCACTCGCCAAGTCCTACGCCGCGGGCATCCTCGCCCACGCCCGAGGGATGATCGCGGTGCTCGCGCCGCTCGTGAACAGCTACAAGCGGCTGGTCCCGGGCTACGAGGCCCCGACGTATCTCACCTGGGGCCGGACGAACCGCTCGGCGCTCATCCGGGTGCCGATGGTGTCGCCGGGCAACAACACCTACCTCGCGTTCGCGGCGATGATCGCGGCCGGTCTCGACGGCGTCGAAAAGCAGATGGAGCTCGCGGAGCCGGTCGAGGAATCGCTCTTCGAGATGGACGCGGCCCAGATCGCGGCCAAGTCGATCCGCGAGCTGCCGGGTACCCTCGGCGAGGCGCTCGACGAGCTCGAGAAGGACGACGTGATCCGGGAGGCCCTCGGCGACCACGTCTTCAGCCACTTCATCGAGGCCAAGCGCGCCGAGTGGGACGAGTACCGGACCCAGGTCAGCGACTGGGAAGTCGAGCGGTATCTCGAGCAGTTCTAGCAAGCCCTCGCCGGGGAGCTACTCCGCCGAGGTCGTCGCGTCCGGACCCTTCGCTCGAAGGCCGGCGATGACGACCTCGGCGAGCTGTTGCATATAGCCCACTGACGCGGCCCGGCCGTTGGCAAGGATCTGCATGAGCCCGGCCCCGAGGATCATGTCGAACGCGAGGTTCGGGTCGATGGCCGGGTCGAAGCCCTGCTCAGCCGCGACCGCCCGGTAGGCCGCGGCCAGCCGTTCACGGTTCGGGGCGACGGCGTCGAGGCTCAGCTGGGGTGGGTGCGCCAGGATCGCCGCGACAAGCTCTGGGAGCACGGCGATGAACGGCGTGCCCGCCGTGACCTCGCGGGCGAACTCGGCGCCCCGTCGATAGTCGTCGGCGAGATCGCCGCTGAGCGGGTACGGATGTCCACCGCCGGCGGCGCGGGCCACCGCGCCCAGGAGCAGCTCGCGGGTCTTCCAGCGCAGGTAGATCGTCGCCCGTGAGATGTCGAGCCGGTCGGCGACGGCCTGGACGGAGAAGTCCTGCAGCCCGACCTCGGCCATGACTTCGACGGCGGCCCGCAGGATCGCCTGGTCCAGCTCGGGGTCGCGGGGCCGTCCCGGCGAGCGGTGGGGCTCGGTCATGTCGCCACCGTATCACGGAATCTGTCGAATACGATACTAGACGCCGTGTATAGTAATGTGCTAGATTGCGGCAGCTGCGACGCGAGGTGAGCCCCCCGCGCCACGGGTCGCACGCCGCCGCGCCACGCTTCTCGCCTGGCGCGGCGACACCAACCACGCCGAACCATTCCCCGGAGTGCACGCCTTCATGGTCGCCCAGGCCCCTTACGAACCCACCCCGGTCGCCGCGGCGATCGACACCGAGCTGTCGCGAACCTCGCAGCTCCTTCAGACGATCATCGACACATCGCCCTTCGCGACGATGGCCTTCGATGTCGACCAGAACCTCGTCCTCTGGAGCGGCGGCGCGGAGCGCCTGTTCGGCTGGACCGCCACGGAGGTCCTGGGCAGGCCCGCTCCGGCGGCGATGATCCCGAGCGTCGACCGGAGCTCGTCCAAGGCCCGGGTCAAGCGAACGCTGCAGGGCGCCGCCGTCGCCGGCGACCTCGTCATTCGCCGCCATGCCGGCCCGCTCCGCGATGCAGGAGGCCGGACGATCGGTTATGCCGGGCACATGGTCGACGTGACCCGCCTCCGCGAGGTCGAGCTCGACCTGGCCCTCGTGGGTCGGGTCGGCGCCACGCTTGCGGGCGCCGTCGCCCGGGCCACCGCCGACGACTCGATCGAGGCCACCGCCCAGGCGATCTGCGATGAGCTGCGGCATCTGCCTTCGGTCGACTTCGCCGCGGTTGGCGTGTTTCACAACGGTGTAGAAACGCATGTCCTCGCCGCGAGCGCCGAGCCCGGGATCCCGATCCGAGCCGGCGACCGTCTGCCGGATCATCGGGGCCGGTCGCTGCGAGAGCAGGCCGTCAACGGCCCGTGGGCGCAGGAGTGGCTGGCGCTGCCGGAGGACGGCGACTGGGGCGCCAGGATGACTGCGGCGGGCATGCGCGCGTTCGCGTTCGGCCCGATCGTCCACTCCGGCCATCTCGACGGCGGCGTGGTCATCGGCACCCGCGACCCGTCGTTCGCCCGAGTCCTCATCGAGAAATGGGCGGCCCTCGTCGACTTCAGCACCACCCCGTCGGCGCTGCTCGCCGAGCGGCTGCACGCCCACCGACAGGAGCGCGAGGTTCGCGAGGCCGTCGCCGGAATCCTCGCCGGCCAGGCGTTCCATCTCGTCTTCCAGCCGATCATCGAGCTGGCCAGCGGCGATGTCGTTGGGCACGAGGCCCTGACCCGCTTCGAATCCGGCCGAAGGCCGGATCTCGTATTCGCCGACGCGCAGGCCGTCGGTCTCGGCATCGATCTCGAGCTCGCGACCCTTCGGGCCGCGATCGAGGCAGCACGGGACCTGCCGGCCGGCCTGTGGCTCGACGTCAACGTCTCGCCGCAGCTCCTCGACGATCCGGCGACGCTGCGAGGGATCCTCGCCAAGGCCGATCGGCCCGTCGTCCTCGAGATCACCGAGCACGAGGTCATTGCCGACTACGACACGTTCCGGGCCGCCGTCCGCTCGCTCGGCCACGACATCCGCCTGGCGGTCGACGACGCGGGGGCCGGCGTCGCGAACTTCGGCCACATCATCGACCTCGGCCCGGACTTCGTGAAGCTCGACCAGAGCCTGATCCGCCGCGTCAACGCCCACCTCGGGCGGCAGGCCCTCATCGTCGGGATGCGCTACTTCTCACGCGCCTCCGGCTGCCGCCTCGTCGCGGAGGGCGTCGAGACCGAGGGCGAGGCGAAGACGCTGTCGGGCCTGGGCGTCGAGTTCGGCCAGGGCAACTGGTTCGGCCGGCCGGAGCCGGCGCGCCGGCGGCCCAGCACCGTCAACTGAGTTCGGTCAGCATTGGCGGGTGACCTCCGCGAGGCCTGAGACGGGCGACGACCCGGCGATCCGGCCGAATCTCACGCTCTGGCTCCTGTCGATCGCCCACGCGGTCAACCACGCCCAGGCCGTGCTCCTGCCGATGGTCTTCCTGTTGATCATCAAGGAGTTCGGCGTCACGGTGCAGGCGATCACGTTCGTTGCCGCGGCCGGCTCGATCAGCGCGGGGTTCGTCCAGGCGAGCTTCGCCTACCTCACCCGGCGAGTCTCGCGGCGGTCGCTCATGGGCGTCGGTGGGCTCCTGTTCGGGTTCGGGTTCGCGGCCCAGGCGGTCGCCCCGAGCTTCCAGGCCTTCGCGCTCACGAACGTCATCTCGCGCGTCGGCGGGTCGCCCCAACATCCGGTCGGCAACGGGCTCCTTGCGGAGCAGTTCCCGCCCGAGCGCCGCGGGATGGCGATCAGCGCCCACATCTCGGGCGGCAACGTCGGGACGGTCATCGTCGCTGTCTTCGGGCCGGCGCTCCTCGCGGTCGCGGGCTGGCGTGGCGTTTCGATCATCTTCGGGATCCCGGCAGCGCTCATCGCTCTCGCGATCCTGCGCTGGGTCCGCGAGTCGGGCGCGGACCGCGCCGCGGCCATCGCCGAGGGTTCCGTCGTCGAGGCGTACCGGGTCATCTGGCGTGACCACACGATCCGACGCGTCTACCTCGCCTCGGTCCTCGGCGGCGGCGGGCGGGGTCTTGGCGTCGCGAACCTGTTCGCGCTCATCTACCTGTCCCATGTCCTGCACCTGGACGAGGGCCTGACGAACGTGATGTACGGCGGGCTCATCGTGCTGTCAGTCCCCATGCCCCTCGTGGCCGGCTGGCTGTCCGACCGGTTCGGGCGGCGGCCGATCATCATCGGGGCGTACCTCGGTGGGTCCCTCGGCTTCCTCGTGTTCATCGCCGTCGGGTCGAGCCTCGTCGGCCTCGTGATCGGGCTCGTGATCATGGGGCTGTTCTCGTTCGCGGAGAGCCCCCAGCTCCAGGCGCTCCTCGCCGACGTCGCGTCAACGCCGCTCCGGGACGCGACCTTCGCCGTCTACTTCACGCTGGCGTTCGGCGTCGGCTCGCTCTGGACGGCGCTGTATGGCGGGATCATCGAGGCGATGGGGGAGGCGAGCGGGCTGCCGATCGTCTTCGTGCTCATGGCCGCGTCGTTCATCGCGGCGGCCGTGATCATGTGGCCGGTCCGCGACCCGCTGTCAGCGGAGGCGTCGAAGGCGCTCCAGCGCGAGCCGGTCGAGACGATCTGACTCGGGGTCCAGCGGGGACCCTCTGGTACCATCCCGGAGCCCTGTAAACGGGCTCCCTGTCGGGGCGTGGCGCAGCTTGGTAGCGCGTGTCGTTCGGGACGACAAGGTCGGAGGTTCAAATCCTCTCGCCCCGACCAATCCCTCTCCGCTGGTCCCATCGGGCGGTCGCGTAGGGTCGCACCAGCCTCCTCTTCATCGGTGAAGGTTTTGCCGCGCTCGTTTGTCATGTCATCGTGAGCCCGGCAGCTGAGGTCATCGAAGTGACGGATAGTCGACCAGCCGAGGTCGATCAGACGACCGAGCGCGGTCGGGCCTTCGTCCGCCTCGCTGACGACCATCTCGATGCTGCCTATCGCCTGGCCCGGGCGATCCTGCGCGACCCGGGTGACGCCCAGGACGCGACCCACGATGCGTTCCTCCAGGCGTGGCGGAAGTGGTCGACCCTGCGCGACCCGGGCCGATTCGAGCAGTGGTTCGACAAGATCCTCGTGAACGCCTGCCGCAACCGCCTGCGGCGCGCCTCCCGATGGCAGGCAACCGATATCTCCGAGGAGATCGTCGTCGCGTCGGGTGACCCGTTCGCCCAGGCCCACGATCGGGACGTACTCGGGACGGCCCTCGAGACGCTGTCGGTCGACCACCGCATCGTCGTGGCCCTGCGCTACTACCGCGACCTCCCCGTTGACGAGATCGCGATCCGCCTGGCCATTCCGGCGGGCACCGTCCAGTCACGCCTGCACTACGCCCTCGAGCGCCTGCACGCCGCGATCGACAGCGCGAATGCCAGGGGAGCCATCCGATGACCGATCGCGAGCTGGAGCAGCGCCTTCGCAGCTGGTACGGCGCCGAAATCCGCGTGGACGAGGTTGCGCCGCTCGCCCTTCGCCGGGACGTCGCAGCGATCCCGCGGATCGCCCCGCAGCCGGCCCGACCCGTGGGCCGCGGCCCGCGCCTGACCCTCCTCGCGGCCGCGGCCCTGTTGGTCGCCGGCGGCGTGGTTGCCGCTGGTTCGGGCCTCCTCCGCCTGACCTCGCTGGTCCCGCCCGAGATCGCGCCGTCGTTGCCCGTCGTCATCCAAGCGTCGCCCGCGCCGGAGACGGTCGCTCCGTCACCCACCGCGAACGATGGCATCCCGGCAACGGCAGCGATGGTCAACGACATTCGTTCGATCCTTCTGGCATCTGACGAGGTCGGCTGGGTCGCAACCTCCGGCTCGCTCTACCACACCCGCGACATGGGCAGGACCTGGACATCTGCTGGACCGCCTGGTTGGTCGGCATTTGCCATCGTCCGGTTTGTCGACGCCGAGACCGCCTACCTCACATCGACGTTCCCGGGACCGGACGCCGCGCCGTTGACGACCGCCGGGCCGCTCACGATTGCGGCGACACACGATGGCGGTGTCTCGTGGGTCGAAGCCACGATCGCCGCCCCCGGGGGCATGGCCGGGATGGGCTTCTCGTTCCGATCACCGACGGATGGGTTCGCCACGTTCTTCACCCAGGACGGCAAGGATGTCCGGGTCTTCGAGACGACGGATGGCGGTCGCAGCTGGACGGGACCCGTCCGTTCGAGCGCGCCGCGGACGCTGTACCTCCTCAAGGACCTCTCGGGCGACCCCGCCTCGGGCGGTCACGCCATCGTGCTGACCAACGCATCGGCGCCCGGCAGGCCGTTCGACAACAACGTCTATTTCTCGGTCGATGGCGGCGTGACGTGGGCGAAGCGGCCGTTCCCGGTCAGCGGCCGCGCCCCAGCGGCCAAGATGAAGGGCGCCAGCCTGTGGGCCGACGGCAGCGGCAGGATCGTCCTCGCCATGGACGTCCAGGGCGACAGCCAGATCTACACGAGCGACGACGACGGGCTGTCGTGGGGGTACGTCACCGATCTCGGGCGCGATGTCTGGCGCGTGCAGCTCCTCTCGGCGACCGAATGGATCGTCGGGATCGGCTCCGCGGTGCTGTCCACCGTGGACGGCGGCGCCAACTGGCGGACGACCGAGGGCGCCTCGAGGATCTATCCCTACGACGTCAGCTTCGCCTCACCGGACCGCGGTTGGGCTCTGCTCAGCTGCTTCTACTACCCGGCCGATGGGTACAGCACCTACTGCGCCGACCCGCAGCCAGGGGTGAACGACAAGTCGGTCGTCTTCCTGGCGACCACCGATGGTGGCCGGACCTGGACGCGCATCGGTGGCTGACGGGACCCGGAGCCTGCGCCTGGCGATCCTCATGTTGGTCGCGGTCATCGGAGCCGGTTGCGTCGTAGCCGCCTGCAGCGGCGTCAACCCATCGACCGGGCCGGCGGCCAGCGCGGCGCCCACTGCCAGCCCGACCGCGCTCGCGGCGTCGCCCACCTCCGCCAACAAGCAGCAAACGATCCATGTCCTTGAACCGGCGAGGAACGTCACCCAGGTCTCGGTCGGCTCTCTGACCGGGTGCACGAGCACCGCCGGCTGCCAGGGTGACTACGTCCTCGGGGATGACCCGCTGCTGGACGCGACGACCCGGCAGGAAGTCGGGCGGCTCCTGTTCGAGTGCTTCAGGGTCGACACCGGGAGCAGCCTGTTCCACTGCCCCGGCAACACCGTCTCGCTCACGGGGCGAGGCCAGCTCGTCTTCACCGAAGACGTGCACTTCGCCGCCAGCTACGCGCAGGACAGTTGGCCGATCACCGGCGGCACCGGCGAGTTCCTGGGCGCGACCGGGTCTGTGGTCAGCTCGGCCGACAGCACGTATGCCGAGGGCGGCGACTTCGTGATCACGATTACCAGGTAACGAGACCCCAACCACCTCGTCGGGGCATGGACTGGATCTGGATCCTCGGCGTCGGTGAGATGCTGGTCTCGTCGCGACCACGACCGTCGCGGTCAGGCCTGGGCGATGACCCCGATCGAGATCCGGAAGCCCTCGCGGCGCTGGGCCTGCGACATCACGGTGCCCTGACCGACGGGTGAGTCACCCGGAAACGCCTTCGCCCATTCCTCGTTGAACGTCTCGTATTCGGTCGCATCGCGGAGCGACCAGTTCGCCCAGACGACCTTCTCGAGCGAGCTGCCCTCGGCCTCGAGCCGGGTCCTGAGGTTGGCCAGGCACCGCCGGGTCTGCTCCTTGATTCCGCCGTTCACAACAGCCCCGGTGTCGAGGTCGATCGGCCCGATCGAGGTGATGTAGATCATCCCGCCCGCGCTGACCGCCTTCCCGAGCCCGAGCTTCGGCCGCTCGGCCTCGGCGGTCTTCGACTGGGTGGACATCCAGCGACCCTTGCCGCGCGGTCCCGGGCGTGCCGGATCGTGCGGCGGGATGCCGAACTCGCCGGGCGGCCGCTCGACGCCGTTCGCCCGGAAGGCGCCCATGAACGTCGGCCGGATCCCGGTCGGTCGGAGCTCGCCGATGACCTTGCCGTCGACGAAGTTCGTCTGCTCGAACGTGAAGATGTCCTGGGTGAGGATCTCGTCCTCGTCGATCCCATAGACCTCGGTGATGTTCACGACCTTGCGGGAGCCGTCCTTGAGCCGGGCCGTATGGACGATGAGGTCGACGCCGGACGCGATCTGCTCGCGGATCGCCCGCAGCGGCAGCTCGTAGCCGGTCATCAGGATCATCGTCTCGAGCCGGCGGAGCATGTCCCTGGGGGTGTTTGCGTGGCCCGTCGAGAGCGAGCCGTCGTGGCCGGACGTCATCGCCTGGATCATGTCGAGGGCCTCGCCCGAGCGGCACTCGCCGACGATGATCCGCTCGGGTCGCATGTGCATCGAGTTCCGGAGCAGGTCGCGAATGGTGATCTCGCCCATGCCCTCGATGTTCGGCGGCCGAGCCTCGAGGGTGACGACGTGCTCCTGGTTGAGCTGGAGCTCGGCCGCGTCCTCGATCGTGACGATTCGCTCGTCCTCGGGAATGAACGACGAGATGACGTTCAGCGTGGTCGTCTTGCCGGAGCCCGTACCGCCCGACACGAAGATGTTCAGGCGGGCCTCGACGCAGGCGCGGAGGAACTCGAACATCTCGGCCGACGCGGTCCCGAACCGGATGAGGTCGTTCACGGTGTACGGCGTGTGCGAGAACTTCCGGACGGTGATGACCGGGCCGATGAGCGACAGCGGCGCGATGACCGCGTTCACCCGAGAACCGTCGGGCAGGCGCGCGTCAACTCGCGGGCTCGTCTCGTCGATGTGGCGGCCCAGCGGGGCGATGATCCGGTCGATGATCCGGCGGACGTGCTCGTCGTTGAGGAACACGACGTCGACCCGCTCGATCTTGCCCTTGCGCTCGATGTAGATGTGGCGCGGGCCGTTGACCATGACCTCGGTGATGGTCTCGTCGTTCAGGTACGGCTCGATCGGGCCGAAGCCGGTGATCTCGTGGACCACTTCCTCGACGAGCTGCTGGCGCTCATCGCGCGTAACCGCGAACTCGTGGTCGGTGACGAGCTTGTCGACGAGCCCGGTGATCCGGGCGCGGACGTCCTTGACCTCCTCGAGGTCAAGGAGCGAATCGACCGCTTTCGTGACCTCGCCCTGGATGAGCAGCCGCAGGTCGGTGAGGAGCTTGTCGCGGGATGGCAGCGGGGTCGCCCGCTTGGGCTGCTCGATCTTCTCCGGCACAACGGTGGCAACGGCGAGATCCTCGCCGCCCCGGCGATTCCGCTCCACCCGTTGCAGCAGCGACATTCCCTCGACCCCTCCCCCCGGTGCTCGCGCGGACTTCCGGCCCTTCCTCGGCCTCGAGGCCAGAGAATACCCCCCTGCGCAAGCGAGGCCTTGCGAGCAATTCGATCGGTGGTGANNTCGGCGGTGCGTCGTGGCCCCGACTTGCCCGGGGGGGTCAGGGCGTTCGAGGGCCCGCCGACCAGCCGCTGACCGCCGTGATCCGGAAGGTCAGGATCGTGACGAACGGCACGTCCGCGTATTGGGGATAGCGGCTCCGGAGCAGCTCCTCGAGCCGGTCGGTCGTGGCCGCGTCCTCCGTCGAGCGCTCGAGCGCGAGTCGAACCCACCACAGTTGGGCCCAGTCGTCGGCGTCCCACCGTTCGACGAGAAATGTGGCGCGCGGATCGCGCTCGAGATTGCGTTCCCGTTGGAGCCGGGTCGACGCCTTCGGCTTCACCTGGTCGATCGGGATGCCGACGAGGTCCCCGTCGATCGCGAAGCAGGCAGGCACGAGGTCCGGCCGGCCATCGACGCCGATCGTTCCGAGGATGCCGTGGTCGGCCGCCGCCGCGAGCCGGCGGGCACCTTCAGAGCCGAGCAGCACGGGGGCTCACGGCCGTCATTCTGCGTCAGACTGGGGCCATCAACCCATCCGTGAGCGCAGCAGGGACGTAGGACCGGCATGGAGCTCGCACCGCTGCTCGGCCTGCTCGGCCTGCTGTTCGTGAAGGAAGCCGGATTGCCGATCCCGATCCCGGGCGACCTGCTGGTCCTCGGAGCGGGCGTCGCGGCAGCGGCCGACGGGGCGATCGCGCCGCTGGAGCTGATAGCAATCCTGGCGGCTGGGTTCCTCGGCGGGAGCATCCAGTTCCTGCTCGTGCGCGGCGCGCTCCGCGCTCGCGCACTGGCGATCCTCACTCGTCTTGGTGTCTCCCGGGAGCGGCTCGACCGCCTCGCTGAGTGGCTTCGCCGTCGGGGGGTCCGGGGTGTCGCCATCGCTCGTGCGACGCCGGGCCTCCGGATCGGCGCGATCTCCGCGAGCGGCATCGCGGCGCTGCCATTCCCGACGTTCCTCGCCGGTCTCGTGGCCGGCAACACCCTGTTCGTCGGTGGCCACTTCGCGCTCGGGTTCGTCCTCGGAGCACCGGCGCTCGAGCTCATCCGGAGCGCCGGGGGCCTGGCGACGGCGATCGTCGGCTTCGTCGCGCTCGCCCTCATCGGCGCGGCTGGTTGGGCCTGGCTCCGACGGCGTCGTCAGGCCGGCCTGCCGAGCGCAGGCGCTTGGGCGGAGGCGTCATGCCCGGCCTGCCTCGCGATCAGCGTCGTGACAGGCGCAGCCGCCGATACGGCGACGGTGAGCGGTTCGGCCTAGGATCGACGGCTCGCCCGCCCGAAGCCATGGAGAGCCTCATGCCCGTCTCCTCCGCGCCGTTCACCGGCTTCCGGCCCGAGGCCGTCGAGTTCCTCGCCGAGCTCGCCCAGCACAACGATCGGGCGTGGTTCCAGCCCCGCAAGGACGACTACGAGCGACTGCTCAAGACCCCGCTCGAAGGCCTGTGCGCCGCCCTTGACGCGGAGTTCCTCGCGCGCGGGATCCCGCTCATGGCCGACCCCGCGAAGTCGCCGTTCCGGATCTACCGTGACGTTCGGTTCTCGAAGGACAAGTCGCCCTACAAGACAAACGTCGGGGCGAGCTTCGCGTACGTCGAGCGCTCGGCCGACGGCGGCGTCATCGCCTCGAGTGGTCACCGCGGCGGCGGCTACTTCCATCTCTCGCCCGGCGAGATCTACGTCGGCGGCGGGATGTGGCATCCGGATCCCGAGCCGCTGGCCGCCTGGCGAACCCTCGTCGACAAGCACCCGAAGCAGGTCCATGCGGCGATCGAGGACCCGGCGTTCGTGTCGCACTTCGGGACCGTCGGCGGCGATCGCTCGAAGCGGATGCCCACCGGCTACCCGGCCGACCACGCGGACGCCGAGCTGCTGACGCTGAAGGACGTGACGTTCGGCAAGCGCCTCACCGACAAGGAGGCGTTCTCGGCCAAGCTGGCCGCGATCCTCGCCGAGGACCTCGGTGCTGCGACCCCCGTGCTCCGATTGCTGGCCGGCCTGGAGGGCTAGACTCGGGCCCAGGGAGTGCCCCATGCCATCCGCTTCGAACACCATCACGATCGAGCGCCCGGCCGCCGACGTGTTCGCCTACGTCGCCGAGGGCCTGAACGGCCCGAACTGGCGGCCTGGGATCCTCGACATCGGACTCGTGTCGGGTGAAGGCGTCGGCGCGGTCTACCGCCAGGGCGTGAAGGGTCCCGGCGGGCGACGGATCGCGGCTGACTACGAGATCACCGCGTACGAGCCGCCACGCCGGCTCGCGTTCAAGGCCATCGCCGGTCCAGTCCAGCCGACGGGGGAGTACCGCTTCGAGGACGCCGACGGCCGGACGCATCTGACGTTCTCGCTCGACGTGACGCTCGGCGGGCTCAAGCGGATTCTCATGGGCGGGGCCGTCCAGCAGACGATGGACGCCGAGGTCGCGTCGCTCGCCCGTCTGAAGGTCGTCCTCGAGGCCTGACGCCGGCTTCCTGCCAGGCCGCGCGAGGCGGGCGCTCTCATCGGGCTCTCATGGACGGCTGCTGTGATCCGCTCGATGACGGATCTCACCGCGCCCCTCGCGGACAATCCAGCCGCGCCACGCAGCCTGCGCTTGCCGGTCGTCCGGATCTCCGCCGACTCGCTCGCGATCCCCGGCCTCGCCGCCCTCTCGGCGGTCCTGTACTTCGTGAACCTCACCGTCTCGGGTTACGCGAACACGTACTACACGATGGCCGCCCAGGCGGCGAGCCAGAGCTGGCCGGCGCTGTTCTTCGGGGCGCTCGACGGCCAGGGCTTCATCACGCTCGACAAGCCGCCGCTCGCGACCGCCCTGATGGGCCTGGCGGTCAAGGCGTTCGGCCTGAGCTCCCTCTCGATCCTCGCGCCGCAGGCGCTCCTCGGCGTGGCCACGGTCCTTGTCCTGTACCTCGCGGTCCGACGGTCGTTCGGTCCGGCCGCGGCGCTCCTGGCCGGCGTGATCATGGCCGTAATGCCGGTCGCGGTCCTCATCTTTCGCTACGACAACCCGGACGCCCTCCTCACGTTCCTCCTGGTAGCAGCGGCCTGGGCACTGGGGCGGGGCCTCGAGGACGGGCGGCTCCGGTGGGCGCTGCTTGCTGCGACGCTCGTCGGCGCGGGCTTCCTCACGAAGTACCTCCAGGCCTGGCTCGTCCTCCCGGCGTTCGCGCTCGTTTGGCTGCTCTGCGCGCCGGTCTCCCTGCGGCGCCGGATCGGCGGCCTGGTCGCCACCGGCTTGACCGTCGCGCTCGCGAGTGGCTGGTGGGTCGCGATCGTCGAGCTCCTGCCGGTCGGCAGCCGGCCCTACATCGGCGGCAGCCAGACGAACTCCGCGCTCGAGCTCCTCCTCGGCTACGACGGCCTCGGCCGATTGTTCGGCAACCGGCCGACGGGCACGGGCCTCGGCTCGGCCGTCGATGGGCTCGCCTTCGGCGGTCCCGGCTCCGGTGGTGGCTCATTCGGCGGCGACCCGGGCCCGCTTCGGATGCTCAACGACCAGTTCGGCGGACAGATCGGCTGGCTCCTGCCGGTCGTGATTCTGTCGATCGCGGCAGCCGTCGTCATTCATCGCCGATCCGCCCGCACTGACCGTCGGGTCGCCGGCTACCTGCTGTGGTCGGCCTGGCTCCTGGTCCACGTCCTGATCTTCAGCTTCATGTCCGGCATCATTCATCCCTACTACACCGTGATCCTCGTGCCGGCGATCGCGGCCCTCGTCGGCGGCGCGACGACCGAGCTCTGGGCGCGTCGTCGGATCTCCCGGGCGGCTGGTGGAGCGCTCGCGGCGGGTATCGTCGTGGCCGGGATCACGGCGTGGGCCATCCTCGAGCGGACGCCTGGCTTCCTGCCCGGACTCGGGCTCGGCGTCCTGGCGGTGTCGGTGGCCGCGGCGATCGTCATCGCGATCCCGGAAGGCCTCGTGAGCTCGAGGGTCACGAGGGGAGCCATGGCACTTGCTTTCGTCGCCACGCTCGCTGGACCGCTCGCGTTCGCCGCGGACACGATGGCCACTGCCTACACCGGCGGTGACCCGGGCGCGGGTCCACAGGCGCAGAACGCGGGTGGCGGACCCGGCGCGGGTGGGCCGCAGGGCTTCGGCGGCGGCCTGACCGCGAGCCAGGCGCTCATCGACTACCTCGTCGCGAACCAGGGCACCGCCCGCTGGATCGTTGCGGTCAACGGTTCGCAGTCGGCCGCCGACATCCAGATCGAGACGGGTCTCCCCGTGATGACGATGGGCGGCTTCAGCGGCGGCGATCCGACACCGACGGTTGACGAGCTCCGCGCGTACGTCGCGACCGGCGCCGTCCGCTTCGTGCTCCCCGACTCGGGGAACCGGGGTGGGCCCGGCAGCCAGGCCAACATCGCCAGCGCCCGGCTGGCCTGGGTGATCTCGACGTGCACGCCGGTGACGATCGACGGCGGGACGATCGGTCTCTACGACTGTGGGAGTGCGACCACGTGACCGTTACAGGCGCGCCGTCGACCGCCCGGCGCCTCACCCCGGTCCCGCTTCCGAGGATCTGGCCGGTCGCGTTTCCGGACGTCGCGTGGGTCATCGGCCTCAACGGATTGCTGATCGTCGCGATGTGGGTCCGCCATGGCGGCCTGGCGGATCTCGGCGCTCCCGGCGCGATCCTCACCGCGATCGGCCAGCTGACGGGGCTGTTCGCGGCGTACCTCGCGCTGCTGCAGCTCGTCCTGATGTCGCGCAGCCCCTGGCTCGACCAGCTGTTCGGGATGGATCGGCTCGCCTGGGCCCACCGCTGGCTCGGGTTCCTGACGATCTGGCTCGTCGTCGCCCACGGCGCCTTCATCATCACCGGCTACGCGTTCGGGGACGGCAGCTCGGTCCTCGACGAGGCCTGGACGATTCTGACGACGTACGAGTGGGTGCTGCCGGCGACGGTCGGGTTCGGCATGTTCGTCGCGATCGGGGTGACCTCGGTGCGCGCCGCTCGGCGCCGGATCCCGTATGAGTCGTGGTTCCTGATCCACCTGCTCGCATATGCGGCGATCGCGCTCGGGTTCATGCACCAGCTCCTCGTCGGTGCGGACTTCATGCACGACCCCCTCGCGCGGGCCTACTGGATCGGCCTGTACGCGGTCGCCCTGGCGCTGATCCTCGCGTTTCGCTTCGGCACGCCGATCGCGCTGAACCTCAGGCATCGCCTCCGCGTCGCCCGGATCGTCCGCGAGGGCGCCGGCCTGACCTCGATCTACGTGACGGGTCGCGACCTCGACCGGCTGGCGGTCCGCTCCGGCCAGTACTTCATCTGGCGATTCCTCAGCGGCAGCGGCTGGTGGCACGGCCACCCGTTCTCGCTGTCGTCCGCGCCGAACGGCGAGTGGCTCCGGATCACCGTGAAGGCACTCGGCGACGACACCCGCTCGCTCCAGCGCCTGCCACTTGGGACGCGAGTCCTCGTCGAGGGCCCGTATGGCGTGCTGACGGGGGCGCGCCGCCGCCGCCGCAAGCTCCTGCTGATCGCCGGCGGCATCGGGATCGCGCCACTCCGGGCGCTCGTCGAGTCCCTGCCGGCGAGGGAAGGCGAGATGACCCTCCTCTACCGAGCGCGCGAGCCGAAACACGTGGTCTTCCGGGAAGAGCTCGACACGCTGGCCCGGGTACGCGGGATCGCGGTGCGCTACCTCGTCGGCCGGCGCGGCTCGATCGAGATGCCAACGGATCCGCTGTCGCCCCGGGAGCTGCGGGCGGCCGTGCCCGACATCGCCGAACGCGACGTCTACCTGTGTGGTCCGATCGCGATGATGGACCGGACCGAGGAGACGCTCCGTCGCCTCGGGCTCCCAAAGCGGCAGATCCACGTCGAGCGGTTCGCGTACTGATCCGATGCAGACGAATCGCTCGATCGTCACTCGCCTTGGCCTGGCGGTCGCGTCACTCGCCCTCGCGGCCGTGCTCGTCGTGGGCTTCAAGGCGCCCGACGAGGCCACCGCTGCGGGCGCCACTGCCTCCGACGCCGGCGGCTCCGCCTCGAGCGGCACGGGGACCGGCAGCACGGCGACCGCGAGCCCGACCGGCGCCACGGCCACTGCGTCGCCCGCCGCGGGTGCGACGGCGTCGGCGGCTGCCGGCACGCAGACCGCGACCGGCTCGTTGATCGACACGTTCTTCGGACCAGTCCAGGTCCAGGTGACGATCACGAACGGCAAGATCACGAACCTCGTCGCCGTCGCGCTCCCGACCGGCGGTCGCTCCGGCCGGATCGCCCAGTACGCCGAGCCGATCCTCCAGGCCGAGGCGCTCGCCGCGCAGAGCGCGAACATCGACTTCGTCTCCGGCGCGACGTACACGAGCGACGGCTATCAGCGCTCGCTCCAGTCGGCGCTGGACCAGCTCCACGCATGACCGGCGACCGCTCCGTCCGGGTCGAGGCGCTCATGGGCACCGTGGTGACCGTCGACGTCCGCGGCCCGGCCGCGTCCGGGGCGGCGGTCGAGCGCGCCCTGCAGGGGTTCTTCGAGGCGTTGCACGCCGCTGAGCGGGTCTTCAGTCCATGGCTGGCGGAGAGCGAGATCAGCCGCATCTCCGACGGCCGCCTCGACTTGGCCGATGCGAGCCCGGATGTCCGGTTCGTGCTGTCCGCCTGCGACCACCTTCGCATGGTCAGCGGCGGCGCCTTCGACGTTCGTGGCGCCCGAGCGGACGGTCGACTCGATCCCTCGGGGTTCGTGAAGGGCTGGGCGATCGAGGAGGCCGCCCGCCATCTCGACGACGCCGGGCTCCGGGATTACGGGATCAACGCCGGTGGCGACATCCTGGTGCGCGGCGATGCCGAGCCGGGAACGGGCACCGGCTGGCGCATCGGGATCCGCGATCCGGATGACTCACGCCGGGTCGTCCGCGTTCTCAAGGTGCGGGGCCAGGCCGTCGCGACGTCGGGCCTGTACGAGCGCGGCGCCCACATCCACGATCCACGCCCGGGACCTGCCGTCGCCGCCAGCAATGACGCATCACTGACGAGCCTCACGGTGGTCGGGCCCAGCCTCGGCTGGGCCGATGCCTATGCAACTGCGGCCTTCGTCATGGGCGGCAACGCCCTCGACTGGGTCGGGGGCCGTCCGGGGTATGGGGCCCTCGCCGTGGACGCCCGGCGACGCCTTCACGAACCTCTCACGCGCCGGCCCTTACATGGGCACCGTGAACACCGAGCCGATCCCCACCGACGACGAGCTGGCTCCTCCTCCCCCGCTCGTTGAGCCGGTGTTCCAGCCGGTCCCCCGGTCGCCACGCGGCGGCCGGGGGTTCACCGGCACCCTCCTGGCCACCAGCCTCCTGTCGGCCGTCCTGGCATCTGCCGGGACCGCCGCCATCGTCGAGCGTGGGATCGCCGCCGGCGCCTCCCCAAGCGCGAACGCGGTTACGACCGGCACCGGCGCCAGCGCCAGCCCCGCCCCGCCGAGCTCCGCGGACGACATCAGCGCCGTCGTCGCCGCCGCCAAGCCCTCGGTCGTCACGATCACCGCGAACGGCCTGTCGAGCAACGGCCTGTCGCCCTTCGAGGTCCCGACCACCGGAGTCGGCTCGGGTTTGATCCTCACGCCCGGCGGCTACATCCTCACCAACCGCCATGTCGTTGCGGGCAGCCAGACGCTGAGCGTCAAGCTCGCGGACGGACGCGAGTTCCCGGCGACGCTCGTGAAGATCTCGGACACGACCGACCTCGCCCTGATCAAGATCGACGCGAGCGGCCTCGTTGCCGCCACGATCGGCGACTCGAGCGCCCTCCGGGTCGGTCAGACCGCGATCGCGATCGGCAGCCCGCTCGGGGCCTACACCGAGACCGTCACGAAGGGCATCGTCTCCGGCCTGAACCGCGACATCACCGTCACGGATGAGCAGACGCGCCGGCCAAGCCAGCTCCACGGTCTCATCCAGACCGATGCCGCGATCAACCCTGGCAACAGCGGCGGCCCGCTCCTCGACGCCTCCGGGGCCGTGATCGGCATCGACACCGCCGTCGCCACGAGCGCCGAGGGCCTCGGGTTCGCGATCCCGATCTCGGCCGCCGGCGACCTCATCCACCTGGCCCAGACCGGCGCAGCCGCCTGACGGCGGCTGACCTGTCCGCCCCCAGCCCGAGGAGACCCGCATGAAGTGGAAGGTCCTGGCCATCGTCGTCCTGCTCGCCGGAGGCGCGGTCGCCGTGGGCGCCTCGCTCGGCGTCATCGGCGCCTCCCCGGCCTCCGCCGCGACCGATTACCTGACGGTCCAGGCCGCGATCGCCGACGTGGTGGCCGAGGTGGCCGCCACGGGCGCGGTCGCGCCGAGTGCCACGTACGGTCTCGCGTTCGGGGCCGACCCAGGTCTCGTCAGCGGCACGACCCCGGCCCACGGGGCGTCGACGATCACCTGGCCCGTGACCAAGGTCAGCGCGGCGGTTGGCGATCGAGTGACGAAGGGCCAGGTCCTGGCGACAGCGGCGACGACTGATCTGCAGGCCCAGCTCGACGACGCGAACCGGGCGCTCAGGGTCGCCAGGCTGCAGCTCGCCCAGGCCGAGACGAGCTTGTCCAATGCGACGACGACGGCAGCGATCCGGCAAGCGAAGATCGGGCTCTACGGGGCCCAGACCAGCCAGGCCCGGGCCATCGCGAGCCGCGACGACCTCCAGGCCAAGGTGGCCCTCGCCAGCGTCATTGCCCCGGCCGCCGGCCTCGTGACCGCGGTCTCGATCTCGGTCGGTGCAGACGCGCCGTCCGGCGACGCAATCCAGGTCGCGGCCGACCCGCTCCAGGTCACGACGAGCGTCGTCGAGAGCGACATCGCGTCGATCACCGTGGGCCAGACGGCAAGCGTCACTGTCGCCGCCCTTGGGGGCGCGACCCTCGAAGGAACGGTCGCCTCGATCGCGCCCAGCGGCTCGGCGAGCGGCAACCAGGGCGTGGTCTCGTTCGCGGTGGCAATCACGCTCAGCAATGCTCCGGCCGGCCTCCGGCCCGGCATGTCCGCCGACGTGACGATCACGACGGCGACGGCTCCCGGCGTGCTCGCGATCCCGGCCCGTGCGCTCGCCGGCTCGGTGGGCGCGTATCGGGTTCGGGTCCTCGCCGCCGACGGTACGGTCTCGACCCACGACGTCACCGTCGGCCTGATCACGAGCTCGCTCGTCGAGATCAAGTCCGGCCTCCAGGCCGGCGACCGGGTCATCACCGGCACGAGCGCGAGCCAGAACACGACGAACCGCACGCAAACGTTCGGCGGCGGGCTCGGCGGTCCCGGCGGCGTCATTCGATCGGCGCCGTAGGGCCGCGATGAGCCTCCTGCAGCTCGACCGGATCGGCCGCACCTACGACATGGGCGCGGTCGTCGTCCACGCCGTCCGGAACGTCTCGATGGCCGTCGAGGAGGGTGAGTTCGTCGCGATCGTCGGCCCGTCGGGCTCGGGCAAGACGACGATGATGAGCATCATCGGCTGCCTCGACCCGCCGACCACCC
>WNFL01452100.1_pt1 | contig 26265 bp, 24 predicted proteins | sample 5400361 | NCBI WGS metagenome assembly WNFL01 (sample SAMN13153351, study PRJNA577476) | soil metagenome | isolation source: 40 cm soil on Douglas fir-dominated hillslope | place: USA:California | collected 2013-09-17
CCGGCTACGACTACCTGAAACAGCTCGTCGATCTGACCTTCTTCCCCGATCTCTGGTCCGTCCGCACCGAGCTCCGCGGTTGAGCCTAGAAACGTTTCACGCGAAGCGCGGAAGATAGGAAAGCGCGGAAGTCTGTTGGGTACGAATTTCCTCACAGATGGTGCCTGCACTGAAAAATCGAATCTTCCACGCTTCCGTCCCTTCCGCGCTTCGCGTGAAACGCTGTTAGCCCATCCTCGCGGCCAGTCCGTAGGGCCGGAGAAGTGGGACGAGGCGGTCCTGGATGAGGGAGTGCGCGAGGGAGTAGTCGACTTCGGAGGGGGAGCGGGCGGTGCGGGTCAATTCGCCGAGGAGGGAGGTCTGCAGGCGGCCGGCCTCCTGGGCGATGCGGTAGGGGATGCGGGTGAAGGTGACGTGACCAGTTGGTAGCGGGAGAGGTACTCGCCGGGGAAGCGGCGGGACAGCTCGGCCTCCACCTCCTTCCAGAGGACGAACTCGGGGTCCGCTACCTTGTCGCGCATCTCGACGAAGTTCTCCACGGCGAGATCGGCGATGGCGTCGGCGTCCGGCTTGCGCGTCGCCGACAGCTCCGCGAAGGCGCGGGCCCAGTCCGGCTCGCGATCGAGGATGTCCATCAGCACGGTGCAGTCCTCGAATCCCGCGTTCATCCCCTGGCCGAAGAAGGGGACGATCGCGTGCGCGGCGTCTCCGACGAGCACCGCCGCGCCGCGCGACCACGGCGAGCACCTCACCGTCGCCATCCGCCCCAGCGGCGCCTCCTCGAGCGCCTCGCCCAGGCGCGGGATCAGCGCCAGCGCATCCGGAAACGTCTCCGCGAAGAACCGCTCGGCCGAAGGCTTCGCCTCGACGGCCGCGAAGGAGGCTTCCCCCTCGAAGGGCAGGAAGAGCGTGCAGGTGAAGCTGCCGTCCAGGTTGGGCAGGGCGATGAGCATGAAGTTCTTGCGCGGCCAGATGTGCAGCGCGTTCTTCTCCAGCGAGAAGCCGCCGCCCGGCGCGGGAGGGATGGTCAGCTCCTTGTAGCCGAAGTCGAGGAAGCTCTCCTCGACGGAGAGCCGGAGCGCCTTTCGCAAGGCCGACGCGCTGCCGTCCGAGCCGAGCACCACGGGCGCTTCGATCTCGCGCTCTTCCCCGGTGCGCTCGTCCCGCAGCCTGGCGCGGCCCTGCTCGTACCCGACCAGCCGCTGCTGGAACTCGATGCGCACGCGGCCGGTGCGCTCCGCCTCCGTCATGAGCAGCTGGTTCAACTGGCCGCGCGACATCGCGTTGATGAACTCGCTGTCGTCGCGGCCGTACCGGAGGAAGCGCCCCTCTCCGGAGGCACCGTGCACCATGCGGCCTCGCATCGGGATTGCGTGCCGCAGGACCCCGTGGTCGAGGCCCACCTGGTGGAGCGCGTACAGCCCGCGCATGGACACCGCCAGGTTGATCGACCGCCCCGCGCCGATCTCCACCCGCCGCATGTCCGGCCGGCGCTCGAAGACCCGAATCTCATGGCCGCGCCGGGCGAGGAACAGCGCGAGGAGCGACCCCACCGGTCCAGCGCCGATGACCGCGAGCGGCTCAGGCACGCCGCAGCTCTTCGCGCAGGAGCGTCGCGAGGCGTTGGATGTCGGCGAAGCGCGTATACAGCGGCGGGGCGGAGATGCGCAGCACGTCCGGAGGGCGGGCGTCGCAGACGGCGCCGCGCGCGCGCAAGGCTGCCAGAAGGCGCGCCGCGTCGCGCCGCACCCGCAAGGTGAGCATGGCTCCGCGCCGCTCGGGATCGGCCGGCGTGAGCACTTCGGCCGAGCCGCGCAGGAGCCATTCGAGATAGGCGGTCAGCCGGACGCTCTTCTCGCGCAGCGCGTGGATGCCCGCCGCGTCGAACAGCTCGAGCGATGCCCGCAGCGCGGCGAGCTGCAGGATGGGGGGATTGGAGAGCTGCCAGCCTTCCGCGCCGCCGATGGGGCGGAACTCGCCTGGCATGGAGAACCGCGACTCCTTGTCGTGGCCCCACCAGCCCGCGAATCGCGGCAGGTCGGCTGCGGCGTGCCGCTCGTGCACGAAGGCGCCGCCGAGCCCGCCCGGACCCGCGTTCAGGTACTTGTAGTTGCACCAGACGGCGAAGTCAGCGCCCCAATCGTGCAGAGCGAGCTCCAGGTTGCCGATGCCGTGCGCGAGGTCGAAGCCGGCGACGCATCCGCGCTCGTGGGCCGCCCGGGTCAACTCCGCGATGTCGAACGCCTCGCCGCTGACGAAGTTCGGCGACCCGAGCAGCAGCAATGCAGTCGAGTCGTCCAGATGGCGCGCCGGGTCCTCGCCCTTCGGCACTTCGACAAGCGCGTCCGGGAAGCCATGGAACCGCGCCTGCGAGGCGAGCGCGTAGCGGTCGGACGGGAAGGCGCCCTGCTCGACCACGATGCGGTGCCGGCGCCGGGTCGGCCGGTAGAAGGAGACCAGCAGGAGGTGCAGGTTGACCGTCAGCGAATTCATCACCACCACTTCGTGCGGCCTCGCGCCGGTCAGGCGCGCGATCGGCGCAGCGAGCAGCTCATGGTAGGGCAGCCAGGGGCGCTCGCCCTGGTGGTGGCCCTCGACCGCGCGCCGGCCCCAGGCGTCCAGCTCCGCCAGCACGTGCTCCCGCGCGCGCCGAGGCATGAGGCCCAGCGAGTGCCCCGCGAAGTACAGCTCGACCCCTTCCGGGAAGACGAACTCGTCGCGGAACCGGGCCAGCGGATCGGCGGCGTCCTGCGCGCGCGCCCAGGCCGCGTCGTCGCGGAATTCCGTCATGCGAGATCCAGCTCCTTGGCCTCCCGGCCCAGCCACTCCAGCGCGTTGGCGGCGAGCAACGCCTCCCTCGTGCGCGAGTCGAGCTCCAGCGAGCGGATCAGCGCGCCCGGCCGCTCCTCGCCGAGCGGGAAGGGATAGTCGCTGCCCAGCGCCACGCGGCGGGGCCCGAAGGTGTCGAGCACGAATCGCAATGCGCGAGCATCGTGCACCAGCGAATCGACCCAGAACCGTCCCAGGTACCTCGACGGCGGATGTGGATTGTCCACCGCCACCAGCTCCGGGCTGCACTCGAAACCATGTTGGATGCGGCCCAGCGTGCCCGGGAACGCTCCGCCGCCATGCGCGAAGCACACGCGCAGCGCGGGCAACCGCTCGAAGACGCCGCCGAAGATCATCGAGCAGATCGCCTGCGACACCTCCGCCGGCATGCCGACCAGCCACGGCAGCCAGTACTTCTGCATGCGCTCCTGCCCCATCATGTCCCACGGGTGCACGAACACTGCCGCGCCCAGCTCCTCCGCCTGGGCGAGAACGGGGAACAGCTCGGGCCGATCGAGGTTCCAGTCGCCCACGTGCGAGCCGATCTGCACGCCGGCGAGGCCGAGGTCGCGCACGCAGCGGATCAGCTCGCGCGCCGCGAGGTCCGGCGCCTGGAGCGGCAGCGTCCCCAGGCCGACGAACCGACGCGGGTGGGCCGCGCACAGCGAGGCTACGTGGTCGTTGAGGAACCGGGCCACCTCCAGCGCGTGCCGCGGCTCTCGTACCCAGTAGGAGAACAGGACCGGCACCGTTGAAAGAACCTGCACGCCGACGTCCGCCTCGTCGCACTCGTGGAGCCGGACCGCGGGATCCCACAGGTTGCTCGTCACCTCGCGGAACGGCGTGCCGTCGTCCCGCACCATCCGCCCCTTGCACGCGCCGAGCTGCTCGAGCCCGACGAATCCGCCGTACCCGAAGCGCTCGCTCCAGCGCGGCAGCTCCGGGGGCAAGACGTGCGTGTGGACGTCAACGCTTCTCATGCCGGTGGCCGCATTTCTTGCAAGTCGTGTTCTTCGGGTCGCCCCAGTACCGCGCGAAGATGGGCGGGAGCTGCTTCACGATGTCGGTCAAGTGGAACGACTCCCGGTACAGCTCGTGCCCGCAGCGGTCGCAGACCCAGAGGAAGGTGTCCAGCTCCTGGGGAAGGCGGCGCCGCTCGAGCACCAGCCCCACCGTGTTCGGCGGCCGCTGCGGCGAGTGCGGGATCCGCGGCGGCAGGAGGAAGATCTCCCCTTCGCGGATGGGGATGTCGCGCGGCTTGCCGTGCTCGAGCACGCGCAGAGCAATGTCGCCTTCCACCTGGTAGAAGAACTCCTCGCCCTCGTCGATGTGGTAGTCGCTGCGCGAGTTCGGCCCGCCCACCACGGTGACCATGAAATCGCGGTCGCCCTCCCAGATCTGCGCGTTGCCGACCGGCGGCTTGAGGAGGTGGCGGTGCTCGTCGATCCAGCGCTTGAAGTTGAGCGGCTTCATGTCCGGCATGGCTCACTCCACGGTGGCGATGCACTTCAGCTCGATGGCGATGGGCGTCGGGAGCGCGGTCACCTCGACCGTCGTGCGGCAAGGCTGCGCCTCCTTGAAGTGCTCGGCCCACAGCCGGTTGTAGGCGGCGAAGTCGCGGCGAAGGTCGGTCAGGAACACCGTCACGTCGACCAGCCGATCCCAGCTCGAACCGGCCTCCTCGAGCACCGCCCGGACGTTCGCGAACACCGATTGGCACTGCGCCTCGATGTCGTAGCTCTCGACGCTCCCGTCGGCGCGCAGCTTGACCCCGGGAATCTCCCGCGAGCCGCGCACGCGCGGCCCGATCCCGGAGAGGAAGAGGAGCTTCCCGACCCGGCGCGCGTGCGGATATGCCCCCACGGGCTCGGGCGCGTGCTGCGACTCGATGCGGTCGCTCATAGCTTCACGCACACGTTCTTCGGCTCGCTGAAGAAGCGCAAGGCCTCGAACCCGCCCTCGCGGCCCACCCCGGATTCCTTCACGCCCCCGAACGGCGTGCGCAGGTCGCGGAACATCCAGCAGTTCACCCAGACGATCCCCGACTGCAGGCGGGCGGCCACCCGGTGGGCGCGCGAGAGGTCCCTGGTCCACAGCGATGCGGAAAGGCCATAGCGGGTGGAGTTCGCGAGCTGCACCGCCTCGTCCACCTCGTCGAACGGCTGGAGAGTGGCGACGGGTCCGAAGATCTCCTCCTGGTTGGTCCGGCAGGAAGGTCCGAGCCCCTCGATGATCGTCGGCTCCACGAACCAGCCGTCGCGGCAGCGTCCCTCGACGCGCGCCCGCTTTCCACCGCAGAGGACGCGGCCGCCCTCCTGCCGCGCCAGCTCCAGGCAACCCATCACCTTCTCGAAGTGCTGCCGCGAGACGAGCGATCCCTGCTCGGTCGCCGGGTCCAGCGGATCCCCGATGCGCAAGGCGCGCGCCTGCGCGACCAGGCGCTCCTTGACCTCCTCGTACGCGCGCCGCTCGACCAGGATGCGCGATCCGCACAGGCAGATCTGCCCCTGGTTCTGGAAGGCCGCGCGCGCGGTCTGCGCCACCGCTTCGGGAAGGTCCGCGTCGGCGAAGATCAGGTTGGGGTTCTTGCCGCCCATCTCCAGCGACGCCTTGACGAACCTCTGCGCGGTCTGGCCGGCGATCTCGCGGCCCACGCGCGTCGACCCGGTGAAGCTCACCGCCCGGATCTCGGGATGCGCCACCAGCGCGCTGCCCGCGCGCGGCCCCAGCCCCTGCACGATGTTGAGCACCCCTGGCGGCAACCCGGCCTCGCTGCACAGCTCGCCCAAAAGATGGGCCGTCATCGGCGTCACCTCGCTCGGCTTCGCCACCACGCAGTTCCCGGCGGCGAGCGCGGGCGCCACCTTCCAGGTGAGCAGGTACAGGGGCAGGTTCCAGGGTGAGATGCAGGCCACCGCTCCGAGCGGCTGCCGCAGCGTGTAGTTCAGCGCCACGCCGTCGGTGGGATGCGCCTCGCTGTTCCATTGGGTGATCGCGTCGGCGAAGAACTCGAAGTTCTGCGCCGCGCGGGGCACCTCGACGCCCGCGGCCAGCGCGATGGGCTTGCCGCCGTCGATGGCCTCGGCGCGCGCGAGCCGGTCCTTGTCGCGCTCGATCAGGCGCGCCACCGTGCGCAAAAGCCGCGAGCGCTGCGCGACCGGTGTCGCCGACCAGCCGGGGAAGGCGCGGCGCGCCGCCGCCACCGCCCGCTCCACGTCCGCGGCGTCGCTGGAGGCGACGCGGCCGTACGGCGTCCCCGCTGCCGGATCGACGTTCTCCAGCCACTCCGCAGCGGCCACGTGCTTGCCGTCGATGTAATTGAGCGCGTCCACTCTAGCCGTCCTACCTACACTCAGGCGCCGTCCGGCGTCGAGGCTCGGGCGGCGTGCTAACGTGCACGGGTCACGTGAGAGTCCAATTCCTCCTCGAGTGGCTGGATCTGGCGCTGCGGTGGGCGCACGTCTTCGCGGGCATCCTCTGGGTCGGGACCACCTACTACTTCACCTGGGTGGGGCGGCGGCTGGGCGAGGAAGGCGCGGGCGTCTCGATCGTCCACGGCGGCGCGTTCTACACGGTGCGCAAGCAGGCCGAGCCGCCCGAGCAGTTGCACTGGTTCCGCTGGGAAGCGCTCACCACCTGGCTGACGGGCCTCGCGCTGCTCTGGATCGTCTACTACCTGCGCGGCCGGGGTGCCGGAGTGAGCGGCCTGGGCAGGCCAGCCACTTTCGCCGTGGCCATCGGCGTCCTTCTCTTCGCCTGGATCGTGTACGACCTCCTCTGGCTGTCCCCGCTGGCGCGCTTCGAGACCCCTCTGGTGGCGCTCTGCTACCTCATTCTGGTCGCCCTCTCTTACGGCCTCATGCAGGTGTTCAACGGGCGGGCCGCGTACATCCACGTGGGCGCGCTGATGGGAACCCTGATGACCGCCAACGTGTGGCTGCGAATCGTGCCCGCGTACCGGCGGATCGTGCGGGGGATGCGCGCCGGCCGGCCGCTGGACGAGGCGCTGGTGGCCCGCGCGCAGCTGCGCAGCAAGCACAACGCGTTCCTGGCGATGCCGACCGCGCTCACCATGATCAGCAATCACTACCCGGCGTCGACCTACGGCTCCCAGCACGCGTGGGTGGTGCTGGCGGTGCTGATCCTGGTCGGCTGGGCAGCGGCGAAGGTGATCAGGGATCACTGATCCGACGGCTCACTTGATTCGACCGCTCTGCCGTACACGTCACCCTCAGGCGCGGCGGCGGTTCTCGAGGATCTTGAGGAAGCTCCGGCTACGCAGCTCGTCCAGCGTCACGCCGGTGACGAGCGCCTCCTGCTCGGTGAGCGCGCCGCAGCTCACGCCACGCAGGAAGAAGTTGAGCAGCCCCTGGCCGGTGGCGGCGTCGTCGAACACGTCGCCCGCGAGCGTCGCCTGCGCCGCCTTGCCGATGAAGTTCTTCAGCCGCTCCGTCGCGGCGGGCAGCCCGTCGAGGAAGAACCCGTACACGGCGCCGTAGCGGCTGGGCAGCTGCGCCGGGTGCAGGTCCCATCCCTGGTAGTAGCCGTTCACCAGCGAGTGGCGCACGTCGTCCGCATGCAGCCGCCAGGCGGCGTGTACCGCGCGCTGGTTCTCACGAGCCTGCTCCGGGGTGAGCTGCGCTCCCTTCACCGCCTTGTGCGGCGCCACCGGCATGATCGTCGTCGCCCCGTCCGAGAGCCAGATGCCGGTTCCCGCGTACGCCACCTTCATCATGTGCTTGGCGAAGTCGCAGGCGGGGTGGCGCATCGACTGGTACATCGCGGTGATGTCGCACGAGGCCGTGTAGTCGTACGTGCCGAAGTGCGCCGCCACGCAGCGGCCTCGCGCCGCCGCGAGCAGCTTGGGGAGCATCGACTCGCCGCCAGAGTCGAGGATCGCCTGGGTGGTCTCGATCATCGGCTCCATCTTGAGCGCGCCGCCCTGGAGCCCCAGCCGGGGCTCCAGCTCCTCGAAGGCGTCGATGAGCACCGACACCTGATCGGGGCTCACCACCTTGGGCAGCGTGACCACGAACCCTGGAGGCAGCTTTCCGGCCCGGCGGGCGAGCGCGCTGACGAACAGGTCGAGGGTGCGCAGCGCGCGCCCTCCCAATTCGGCGGAGAAGGTCTTGATGCGGATCCCGATGAACGGCGGGAGAGTGCCTTGCGAAAGGCCCTTCGCGCACTCCTCGCCTGCCGCCTGCGCGTGCCCGTCCTCCTCCGCGTCGGGCCTGATGCCGTATCCGTCCTCGAAGTCGATGCGGAAGTCCTCGACCGCCTCCCTCTGCAGCTTGTTGCGCACGCGCGCGTGCACCGTCTCGGCGTGCCGGGGATCGAGAGCGATCGCCTCGGCGAAGATGCGCGGCTCGGGCGCGTACTGATCCAGCGCCTTGACCGCGAGCTCGCCGAGCTTGCGCGTGGTGTCCGACTTGAAGAGCTGCGCGCCGCCATAGACGGTGTGCACCGGCTGGCGCGTGCCCTGCTCGCCCGGATAGTGCCTGGCGAAGGCTTGTTGGAGCTGCTCGAGCCGCGCCGTGTACTCGCGGAGCTTCGTATCGGGAAGCGAGGTCATGCGGTGCGACTCCCGCGCTGGATGTGCCCTGCATAGCGCGGCCGCCGTACGGGCGCCTCCGGCCGGCACCCGGGATGTCGAATGCTCACTTCGGCTCGCCGGAGGCCTTCGCGGGTTCAGGCGCCAGCGTCACCCGCAGATCGACCGTCAGGCAGCCGCCTTTTACCGGTGCCGCGCAGGCACTCTGTAGAGCGACCTTGGAGGGTTGGTAACCGGCCATCGAGATGGTGACCGCGCAGGCGAAGGGCACCGCGCCGATGTGCTGGGCGCGCAAATCGCCATCCTTTTGCGACATTCCCAGATCCTGCGGAAAGAGCTCGCCCGGGCAGTCCAGCGTGCCGCTCGCTCCCACGAGCGCTTTCTCGGCCGTCCCTTGCCCGGTCGAGACGTGGGCGGCGACGAGGGCGGCGCGCTCGTGCCCGCACGCGGCGGCCAGGGCGAGGAGAAGCACGGCGGCGCGCATCTCCACAGGTTGGCGCGCAGGCAGGCCTTCCGCAAGCTCCCCGGGGAGGCACCAGGCGCGCTGCGATCATTTCGCGGGCCCGATGAGCCGCTCGCCGGTCCGCCGGCGCAGATCGAGAGCGAGCAGCGTGCCGACCACTCCGCGGCGGAAGAACAGGACGGTCAGGGCAAAGACGGCGCCGGTGACCACGCCGCTCGCCGACGTGCTGAAGGCGAGCGCGTCCTGCAGCAGCAGCACCAGCGTCGCGCCCACCAGCGGCCCGAGCAGCGTGCCGGTGCCGCCCAGGAGCGTCATCATCACCACGATCCCCGAGGTGGTCCAGTTGACCGCATCCAGCGAGACGACGCCGTGGCCGACGGTGTGCAGCCCGCCCGCGAGCCCCGAGAGCGCGGCGGAGATCACGAAGGCGACGAGCATCTGCACGCGCGGGTTGTAGCCGACGCTCTGCGCGCGGACCCGGTTGTCGCGGATGGCGCGCAGCGCCTGCCCGAACGGCGACTCGGTGGCGCGCGCCGCGATGAGGTACCCGAGCGCCGCCAGCGCCAGCGTGAAGTAGTAGAGGTGCAGCGGGTTGTCGAACTGGATGGGCCCCAGCGGCGGCCGGGGGATCCCGGGCAAGCCGTTGTCGCCGCCCGTGAAGCGGTCCGCCTGGCGCGCGATGAAATCGACCATCTGCGCGAAGGCGAGGGTGATCATCGAGAAGTAGATGCCCGCGCTGCGGATGGAGAGATAGCCCGTCGGCAGGGCGAGCACGAGCGCGGCGATGGTCCCGGCCAGGATGGCCACCGGCACCGGCAGGCCGGTGTGGAGCAGCACGTTGGCGGTCACGTATCCGCTCGTGCCCCAGAACATGGCGTGCCCGAAGGAAAGCAATCCCGCGTAGCCGAACACCAGGTCGAAGGCGAGCGCGAACAGTCCCCAGGTGAGGATGTCCACCGCGAGGATGGGGTAGATCATCCGCGGCAGCGCGACGAGGACCAGCAGGACGCCGACGCGGACGACCCACCGCTGGACATTCATCGAGCCTCCTGCAGGCCGAACAGACCGCTCGGCCGCAAGAGGAGGACCAACGCCATGAGGATGAAGATCAGCGTGTTCGCGATCGGCGGATAGAGCGCCGACCCGATCGCCACCAGCACGCCGACCGCGTAGCCGGTGATCACCGATCCGAGGATGGAGCCGAGCCCCCATCAACGGATCGACGCTGTAGATGGGCGCGGCCAACACGCCCGCCAACCCCGCCAGCGCCGACCCGAATCCGAAGACCGCGGTCACCCAGAGCGAGACGTCGATGCCGAAGGCGCGGGTGATGGTCGGGTTCTCTGTGCAGGCGCGGATGACCGCGCCGACCCGCGTGCGCTCGATGATGAACCAGGTGAGCGAGCAGACCACCACCGAGATCCCGATGGCGAAGAGACGGAAGGGGGGAAAGACGATGAACCCCAGGTTGGTCGCCCCGGCCAGCTGCGGCGGCGGCGCGTACGGCTGCCCCGAGATCCCGTAGATGAGGCGCACCCCGTCCTGGATGACCAGCGTCAGGCCGAAAGTGAGCAGCAGGTTGTAGGACGCCGGCAGGTCGTACAGCCGCCGGATCATGGTGCGCTCGAGGAGCATCCCGAACAGGCCCACCGCGAGCGGCGCGATGGCCAGCGAGGTCCAGAAACCCAGCCCGAACCTCTCCCCGAGCGCGTAGGTGGTGAAGGCACCCAGCATGTACAGCGCACCGTGAGCGAAGTTCACGATGCGCAGCATGCCGAAGATGACCGCGAGCCCCAGCGAGAGCAACGCGTAGAAGGCGCCGTTCACCAGCCCATTGAAGACCTGGATGAAGAGCAGGGTCACTGCGCCATCTTGCACTTCGACTCGGAGAGCGGCGTGAAGGCCTGCTCGGCCGGCGTCTTGTTGATCTCCTTGTAGTAGTCGCCGTCCGCCTTGGCCTCGGCCTTCGGCTTCACCTGCACCTGGTACACGTCGAGGATGGTGCGGTGGTCTTCCTTCCGGATCTGCCCGTTGTGGGCGAAGAAGTCGTTGAACTTGTGGCCCTCGAGCTGCGCGACCACCTTGTCACCCTCGTCGGTCTTGGCGCGCTTCACCGCTTCCAGATATTGCGTGACCGCCGAGTAGACCGCGGCCTGGTCGAAGGTGGGCTTCTTGCCGGCGACCTTCTCGAACTTGGCCGACCAGTCCGTGGCGGCCTTGTCGAGGTTCCAGAACCACGGCACGGTGGCGATGGCGCCCTGGAAGGCGTCCTGCCCGAGCGCCGCGACGTCGCTTTCGAAGAGGAGGCCGATGGCAAGGCCGATGTTCTGCTTCTTGAGCCCGAACTCGTTGTACTGCTTGACCACGTTCACCAGGTCCGCCCCGGCCTGCATGGTGCCGAAGACCTGCGGCTTGAGGCTCTGCGCCTTGAGCAGGTAGCTGGAGAAATCGGTGTTGGGGAACGGCGTCGCCTCGCTCGGGGCGGCCAGCTTGCCGCCGTTCTTCTCCACCGCGGCGCGCATCTGCCGCTCGAGGTTCTGCCCGAACGCGTAGTTCGGATAGATCATGTACCAGGTCTTCAGGCCCTGCTTGGTGATGGTGGTGCCGGTGCCGTTCGCCAGCATGTAGTTGTCGTACGCGTAATGGAAGGTGAACTTGTTGCACTTCTCGTTGGTCAGCTCGCTGGTCCCGGCGCCCGTGTCGATGAACACCTTTTTCTTCTGGCCCGCGACCGCGGCGGTGGCGAGCGCGCAGGCCGAGTTCACCGTGTCGAAGATGGCGTCGACGTCGAGCCGATCGTACATCTCCGACGCCTTGTTGCTCGCGATGTCCGCCTTGTTCTGGTGATCGACCGCGATCACCGTCACCTTCCCCGCGAGCTCCTTGTTGGCCTTCATGAAGTCGTCGGCGGCCATCTCGGCGGCTTTCTGCGAGCCGGGTCCGGAGATGGCCGAGTAGACCCCGTTCATGTCGGTGAGCAGGCCGATCTTGATCCCGCCGGCGCTGTACTGGGCGCCGGCAGAGCCGGCGGCGAGCAGGACGCAGAGGGCAGCTGCGCTACGCATCGTCGTCATTTGCAAATCCTCCGTGGAAGGGTCAAACGGAAAGGTGGTCGAGCAGCTCGCGGTTGCGCGCGCGGACTTCGGGGCTGGTCAGCGTCTCCTTCACTTCGCCGTCCACGAGCAAGGTGTGCCGGTCGGCCAGCGAGAGCGCGAAATGCAGGTTCTGCTCGACCAGCAGCATCGCCATGCCCTCCGCCTTCAGCCCGCGCAGGATCTTCTGGATCTGCTGCACCACCACGGGCGCCAACCCTTCCGACGGCTCGTCCAGCAGGAGCAGCGTGGGCCCGGCGCGCAGCACGCGGGCGATGGCCAGCATCTGCTGCTCGCCGCCGGAGAGCTTGGCCCCGCTGTGCTCGCCGCGGGCCCCGAGCGCGGGGAATGCTTCCGTGCACTTCTGCGAGGACCACCCCTTTGGGTTCCACACCGGCGGCAGCTCCAGGTTCTCCTTGACCGTCAGCGTCGCGAAGATGGCCCGCTCCTCCGGGACGTAGGCGATCCCCTTGCGCGCGATCTGGTGGCTGTCGAGGCGGGCGATGTCCTCGCCGCGCAGCTTGATGGTCCCCGTCTTCTTCCGAAGGACGCCCATGATCGAGCGCAGCGTGGTGGTCTTTCCGGCGCCGTTCCGCCCGATCAGCGCCACGCACTCGCCCTCGTCGACCTTCAGCGAGATGCCGTGCAGCGCCTGCGCCTGGCCATACCAGGAATTGAGGTTTGAAACCTCCAGGAGCGGAGCGCTCAAGCGCGCACCTCTTCACCGAGGTACGCCTCGATGACCCGCGGATCGCTCTTGATCTGCTCGTAGCTCCCGGCGGCGAGCACCTGTCCGCGCGCCAGCACCGTGATGCGGTCCGCGAGCTTCGCCACCACGCCCATGTTGTGCTCGACGAAGACGACCGTGCGGCCCTTGGCCACCTCGCGCGCCAGGTCGACGGTGCGCTCTACGTCCTCGCGCCCCATGCCGCTGGTGGGCTCGTCGAGCAGCAGCACGCGCGGGTCCTGGGTCAGCGAGATCCCGATCTCGAGGTTCCGCTTCTGCCCGTGGGAGAGGTCGGCGGCGCGCACCTGCTCCTTGCCGTTCAGCCGGACCTGCTCGGCGATCTTGCGCGCCCGCGGCTCGAACTCGCGCAGCGCCTCGCGCGGCTCCCAGAACCGCACCGGGTGGCCCGTGCGCGCCTGCAGGGCGACGACCAGGTTCTCCAGGACGGTGAGCGTCTCGAAGACGCTGCTGATCTGGAAGGAGCGCGACAGCCCGCGATCGACGATCCGGTGCGGCGGGAGGCCGGCGATGGTCTCGCCGAACAGCTCGACCGTTCCCTCGGTCGGCTGCAGGAACCCGGACAGGCAATTGAAGAGCGTCGTCTTGCCCGCACCGTTGGGACCCAGGATGGCGTGGATCTCGCCTTCGGCGACCGAGAGGTCGACGTGGTCCAGCGCGCGGAACCCGCGGAAGGATCGCGACACCCCCCGGGCTTGCAGCGCGACGGGCATGGGACGCATTCCCTACAACCCTTCGTCTATCCGGGCAAGGTATGGTGCCGCCGCCAAGGAGGATTCCATGCGTCTTTCGGGCAAGGTGGCGCTGGTGACCGGAGCCGCGAGCGGCATCGGTCTGGCCATCGCGCAGGCGTTCGCGCGCGAGGGCGCGCGGGTCTGCGTGGCGGACGTGAACGCGGCGGGTGCCGAGACCGCGGCGCGCGAGCTGCGCGGGCTGGGCATCGCCATGGACGTGACCCGCGAGGAGCAGGTGGACGCGGGCGTGGCCCGCTGCGCACGCGAGCTGGGTGGGGTGGACGTGATGGTCTCCAATGCGGGCGTGCAGCACATCGCCGCGCTGACGGACTTCGCCTATGCCGACTGGCGCCGGGTCGTGGCTATTCACCTGGACGGCGGGTTCCTGCTCACCCGCGCCTGCCTGCGCGAGATGCTCAAGCAGAAGCGTGGCGGGTCGCTCATCTACATGGGCTCGGTGCATTCCAAGGAGGCCTCGCCGCTGAAGGCCGCCTACGTCGCCGCGAAACACGGCCTGCTTGGCCTGTGCCGCGCGGCCGCGAAGGAGGGCGCCCAGCACGGCGTGCGCGCCAACATCATCTGCCCCGGCTTCGTCCGCACTCCGCTGGTGGAGCGGCAGATCCCCGAGCAGGCCCGCGAGCTGGGCATCTCCGAAGAACGGGTCATCAAGGAAGTCATGCTGAAGAACACGGTGGACGGCGAGTTCACCACCACCGCCGACGTGGCCGAGGTGGCCGTCTTCCTCGCGTCCTTCCCCACCAACGCCCTGACCGGCCAGTCCGTGAACCTCACCCACGGCTGGCACATGGAATGAGGGATCCGGGGACACCATACGCAAGTCCGTGCCAACTTGTCCCGGGACAAGTGGTTGGAATGTGGCGCGCAGTAACGTCCTGACTCCGCGGAATCGTCCACTCCACTTTTTAGAACGGCAATCCAGTGTCCGGTGGACATCGGCGACCCCGGGCGCGCTCTTACGCCCAGCGGGCCGTGAATCGCACCAGCGCGCCGCGGTCGTCGTGCTGGACGATCTGCGGGGCGCCCACCTCGCCCGAGGCGCCGCACACTTCCAGGACGTACTGGAGGTTGCCCCGCGTGACGTCGAAGAGCGACTCGCGGACCCCCGCACCGTCGAACTGCGCCTCGATCACGCCGGCCTTGCGGTCGGCGTCGCGCCAGGCGAAGTGCAGGCCCCGGGTGACCATCGAGTACATCCGATCGAGGTTGCCGAACAGGGTGTCGGGCGAACCGCCGAACAGCGCCAGCGCCAGCTTGATCACCGGCTTCACCACCGACCCGCCCAAGTTGCGCGCCGCCACCAGGCCCAGCTCGTACGCCGCCTCCGGGCCGCCGCGGCGGGCCACCAGCTCTTCGAGGTCTTCCAGGCGGGCGGCGGGGATCCAGCTCAGCGGACCGGGAGGATTGTCCATCATCCGGGCCGTGTCGGGCGGCGCCGCGGCGCGGATCGCGGCCCGCCAGCCCTTCTGCTCGATCAGATCGAGAGTCAGGCGGAACGCCGATCCGAGATACCCCCGCTCGCGCGGGGTTGCGACCGTGCTCTCCATGGCGCGCTCCCTAGTACTGCCACCCGACCCGGAAGTGCAACGAGGGAAGGGGGTTGTTGCCGAAGACGTCCACCACGCGGTTGGCCTGCGATTGCATGTCGGCCGGCGCCCCCGGCGGAAGCGATACCTGCGGATTCGAGCTCAGCTTGAGCTGCACACCGGCGTCCATGCCGAGCATCACTCCCGGACCCACGGTCCACAAGTATCCGATCCGCGGCGTTGCGTACGTCGTGCTGACCGCCACCGATCCGTTGTAGCTCCCCAAGGTGGTCGACTGCGTGACTGAAGACTTGAACGACTGGCGTCCGAGGCCCGATCCGACAAAGAAACTTCCGGCGAAGGGGAAGACGCGCACATCCCCCTCCCACGCCGAGAACTGGTCGAGCCGCACCGTGGTCTGGCCGTTCTTCAGGCCCGCCGCGGAGAGGAGCGGGTCGGCCACGAACGCCGGGAAGTCGCTGTAGGAGAAACCGACCGAGACGAAGCCGAACGCCCGCACGTACAGCTGCGCGTCGAGCGGCCGCGGCAGGCTGAGCCCCACCATTGCGCCGACGTGGATGGGCAGGCCCGACCCCTCCGAAGAAGGCCGCTGCGACTCGAAGGGCACAGCGGACCGCCCGGACGCCTCGTCGCGAGAGGTCGCATCGCCCGGCGCCGGGGCGGTCGCCGCCGAGGGCGCGGAATCGACCCGGACGGCTTCCAGGCGCCTTTCCTCCGCGCGGGCGGTCAGCGAAACCAGCAGGAAGGCCAAGAGGAATTTCTGCATCGTGTAATTCCGCACGGGGCCGGACGGAGGGCGCAAGGGCCGCAGATGGGCATGGGTGCGCTGGCGTGCCAGCAGGGTCACGCTAGTCGTACGCCCACACACCAGGCTTTCATTCCCAACGGACATTGGCTACGTGTACGCCACCATGATCCGTCCCACGCTCGTCCTCGTGCTGGCCGCGGCCGGTTGCGCGACCGTGCTCCCCGGTCCCCGCGTCGATGCTTCCGTGGCGCCCTCACCGTCCCAGCGCTGGATCCCACCGCAACCCCTCCCCGCGCCGCGGCCGCCGGAACCCGATCCGGCGTTGGTCGCGCAAATCAAGCCTGGACTGCAGGTCCCCCTGCAGCAACTGCTCGCCTACGCGCTCTCCAACAACCCGCAGACCCGGTCGGCCTGGCTGAACGCGCGCGCCGCTGCCGCCGGGGCCGCCTCCAGAAGGTCGGCGTACTACCCTAGCATCGAAGTGGATGCCCAGGCCGGGTTCACGCGCCAGAGCTTCGCCAAAGGAGCGCTGACCTTCGACGTGTGGGCGCTCACACCGAGCGCCCAGCTGACCTGGCTCTTGCTGGATCTCGGGGGCCGGTCCGCCGACGTCGAGGAGGCGGATCGATTGCTCGAGGCAGCCAACTTGAACCACGGGGCGGCGATCCAGGACCTGCTCCTGCTGGTCGAGCAGGGGTACTTCCAGTACCAAGGCACCAAGGCGCTCTTCACCGCCGCCGGGGTGAGCGTGAAGGAAGCGCAGACCGCCTACCAGGCGGCCGAGGAGCGCCGCCGGGCCGGCGTGGCGACGGTCGCGGACGTCCTGCAAGCGAAGACGCAGCTTTCACAGGCCGTGCTGGTGCTGCAGCAAGCGGAAGGCAACGTGGCCACCGTGCGCGGCGCGCTGGCCACCTCGCTCGGCGTACCCGCGACGCTGCCGGTGGACGTCGCCGACCTTCCGGAGCGGCTCGACGTGCGCCCGCTCGGCGAGGCGGTGGACAAGCTGATCGAGCGAGCCGAGTCGCAGCGCCCCGATCTGGCCCGTGCCCGCGCGCAAGCCCTGGCGTTCGCCAGCCGCTCGGACTCGATCCGGTCGCGCGGACTCCCCAAGCTCTTCCTGGGAGCGAATGGCTCGCGCAACTACTATCTCGACGAACTGTGGGTGCACGGTAACAACTACAGCGCTGCCGTCACGCTGCAAATCCCGATCTTCAACGGCTTCAAGGACACCTCGGACCTCTTGCAAGCGCGGGAGCTGGCCAAGGCGGCGGAAGCCGACGCGGAGTCCCTGGAGCAGCAGGTCATCCTGCAGGTCTGGAGCAGCTACCAGGCGGTGAAGACCGCGGAGAAGCGCGTCGGCTCGGCGCAGGATCTGCTCGCCGCCGCGCTGCGGTCGGCCGAAGTCGCGGAGGGCCGCTACAAGGCGGGCGTGGGCAGCATCCTCGATCTGCTCACGGCGCAGTCGGCGCTCGCCAATGCGCGGGCGCAAGACGTGCAGGCGCGCGCCACCTGGCTGCTCGCCATCTCCGCCCTCGCGCACGACACCGGGACGCTCGCCCCTCCCAATCTGGAGGGGCGTCCATGAGGAAGGTCCTCGTCCTGCTCGCGCTGCTCGCCGCTTGCAAGCGCGGCGGGCAGCAACAGGGTCCGCCCCAGGGCGAGGGAGTGCCGGTCACCGTTGCGCAGGTGGAGAAGAGGACCGTCCCGCAGCAGGTCTCCGCCATCGGGACCGTCGAGCCGATGCACACGGTGCAAGTCCGCTCGCAGGTCGGCGGGACGCTGGTCGGCGTGCATTTCCAGGAAGGCGAGGAGGTGGAGAAGGGCGACCTGCTCTTCACCATCGACGCGCGCCCGTACCAGGCCGCGCTGGTCCAGGCGCAGAGCGCCGTCGCGCGCGATCGGGCCAAGATGCTCGATGCCGAGGCGACCGCGCGCCGCTACGAGGAGCTGGCCAAGAAGGAATACGTAACCCAGCAGCAGGCCGAGAGCGCTCGCGCCGACGCCGTGGCGCTGAAGGCCACGGTGTCCGCCGACGAGGCGGCGGTCGACCAGGCGAAGCTGAACCTCGCCTACTGCGCCATCCGGTCGCCGGTCACGGGCCGCACGGGAGGACTGCTGCTGCACGCGGGTAACGTGGTCAAGGCGAACGACGCGGCGCTGGTGGTCATCGACCAGATGCAGCCCATCTACGTCGCCTTCGCGGTTCCCGAGCGGGTCCTGCCGCAGATCCGCGCCCGAGACGGCGAGAGGGTTCCGGTGTCGGCCCGGCTTTCCGATCAGAGGCCCGGCGAAGTCCCGGAGTCGAGCGCCATCCGGGGAGAGGCCGCGCAAGGCGTGCTCACCTTCGTGGACAACGCCGTGAACAGCGCCACCGGCACCATCATGCTGAAGGCGACGTTCGAGAACAAGGACGAGTCGCTCTGGCCCGGCTCCTTCGCCGTGGCGACGGTGACGCTGGGCGAGATCCGCGACGCCACCGTCGCGCCGAGCCAGGCCGTGCAGCGAGGGCAGCAAGGCCAGTACGTCTTCGTGGTGAAGCAGGACGGCACGGTCGAGTCCAGACCGGTGGTCGTCGCCATGCAGGACGAGCGGTCGGCGGTGATCGAGAAAGGCCTCACGCCGGGCGAGACGGTGGTCACCGACGGGCAGCTCCGCCTCGCGCCGGGTGCGCGCGTGCAGATCAAAGGCGGGGCCGCGGGGAGCGGGTCGTGAACATCTCCGAGCCGTTCATCAAGCGGCCGGTGATGACCACGCTGGTCATGACGGGCCTGTTGCTCTTCGGCATCCAGGCCTACCGGCTGCTGCCCGTCTCCGACCTGCCCAACGTGGACTTCCCCACCATCCTGGTCAGCGCGGTGCTGCCGGGCGCGTCGCCGGAGACGATGGCCAGCGCGGTGGCCACTCCGCTCGAGCGCCAGTTCACCACCATCGCGGGCCTCGACTCGATGACGTCCACCAACCAACTGGGCGTCAGCACCATCACGCTGCAGTTCGACCTGTCCCGCAGCATCGACGCGGCCGCGCAGGACGTGCAGGCCGCCATCGCCCAGGCGCAGCGGCAGCTCCCGCCGGAGATGCCGACGCCGCCCTCCTACCAGAAGGTCAACCCGGCCGATCAGCCCATCCTCTACCTGGCGCTCACCTCGCCCACGCTGCCGCTCTCGGCGATCGACGAGTACGCCACCACCTTCATCGCGCAGCGCATCTCCACCGTGAGCGGCGTGGCGCAGGTGCAGGTGTTCGGCTCGCAGAAGTACGCGGTGCGCATCCAGGCGGACCCGCGCGCGCTGGCCGCGCGGCAGATCGGCATCAACGAGCTGTCCGCCGCCGTCCAGGCGAACAACGTCAACCTGCCCACCGGCACGCTGTGGGGTCCGCATACCGCGTATACCGTGCAGGCCAACGGGCAGCTGCAGGACGCGAAGGGCTACCAGAACATCATCGTGGCCTTCCGCGACGGCCGGCCGGTGCGGCTGTCCGAGGTGGCGCAGGCGCAGGACAGCGTCGAGAACGACAAGACCGCCGCCTGGTACGTCGACGAGCGCGCCGTGGTGCTGGCCATCCAGAAGCAGCCGGGCACCAACACCGTGGCCGTCGCCGACTCGGTGAAGCGGCTCCTGCCCATCATCGGTCAGCAGCTCCCCGCCTCGCTGTCCTTGCACGTCATGTTCGACCGGTCGGACTCCATCCGCGCCTCGGTGAACGACGTGAAGTTCACGCTCCTGCTCACGCTGTTCCTGGTCGTGCTGGTGATCTTCCTCTTTTTGCGCAACGTCTCGGCGACCGCGATCCCCAGCGTGGCGCTGCCGATGTCCATCGTCGGCACCTTCGTCGTCATGTACCTGCTCGGGTACAGCCTCGACAACCTGTCGCTCATGGCTCTGACGCTCTCGGTCGGCTTCGTGGTCGACGACGCGATCGTGATGCTGGAGAACATCGTCCGCCACATGGAGATGGGCGAGGGAATCCTCGAGGCGGCCCTCAATGGGTCCCGGGAGATCGCCTTCACCATCGTGTCCATGACCATCTCGCTGGCGGCGGTGTTCATCCCGGTGCTCTTCATGGGCGGGATCGTCGGGCGCCTGTTCCACGAGTTCGCGGTCACCATCGGCGCCGCCATCCTCGTCTCCGGATTCGTCTCCCTGACGCTGACGCCGATGCTGGGCAGCCGGTTCTTGCGCCACCAGCAGAAGCAGCACGGGAAGGCGTATCTGATGCTGGAGCGCGGGTTCGACGCCATGCTGCACGTCTACGAGCGCGGCCTCAAATGGTCGCTCGAGCACCGGCGCACGGTGATCGTCTTCTCGCTGATCGTCTTCGTGGCGATGATCCCGCTCTTCGTCGTCGTGCCGAAGGGGTTCATGCCCAGCGAGGACATGGGCGGCATCTTCGGCATCACCGAGGGTCGCGAGGGCATCTCCTTCAGTTCGCTGGTCGAGCACCAGCTCCAGGTCAACCGCGTCGTCAGGCAGGACCCCAACGTGGACTCGTTCTTCTCCAGCGCAGGCTCGCGCGGAGGAGCGGGCGGCAACCAGGGCTTCATCTTCGTCCGCTTGAAGCCGCGCGACCAGCGCAAGCTGTCTGCCGACGAAGTGGTCCAGGAATTGCGGCCGAAGCTGATGCGCGAAGTGATCGGCATGAACACCTACCTGCAACCGCTGCAGCCGATCCGCATCGGCGGCGTGCTGACGAAAAGCCTCTACCAGTTCACCCTGCAGGACGCCGACACCAAGGAGCTGTACCGCGTCGCCCCCGAGATGGAGGCGCGCGTGCGGCAGCTGCCGGGCCTGCAGGACGTGACCAGCGACCTGCTCATCCGCAACCCGCAGGTCAACGTCGAGATCGACCGCGACAAGGCCGCCTCGCAGGGCGTCACGCCCCAGGCGATCGAGGACGCGCTCTACACCTCCTACGGCTCGCGGCAGGTCTCGACCATCTACGCCCCCAACAACGAGTACCAGGTCATCCTCGAGCTCAAGCCGGAGTTCCAGGGCGATCCCAACGCGATGGGCTCGCTCTACATCCGCTCCTCCAGGGGGCAGCTCGTCCCGCTCAGCTCGGTGGCGACGCTCAAGAGCACGGTGGGGCCGCTCTCGGTGAACCACCTGGGACAGCTGCCGTCGGTGAACATCTCCTTCAACCTGAAGCCGGGCGTCTCGCTGGGCGAGGCGGTGAACGCGGTGAACCGGCTCGCGCGGCAGACGCTGCCCGCCACCGTGAGCACCAGCTTCCAGGGCACTGCGCAGGCCTTCCAGTCCTCGCAGCAGGGCCTGGGCGTCCTGCTGCTCATGGCCATCCTCGTCATCTACCTGGTGCTCGGGATCCTCTACGAGAGCTTCATCCACCCGATCACCATCCTCTCCGCCCTGCCGCTGGCCGGCTTCGGCGCGCTGGTCACGCTCCTCCTCTTCCGGGTCGAGCTGTCGATCTACGCCTTCGTGGGAATCATCATGCTGGTCGGCCTGGTGAAGAAGAACGGGATCATGATGGTCGACTTCGCCATCGAGGCGCAGCGCGCGGGCAAGGCCGCCACCGAGGCGATCTACGAGGCCTGCGTGGTGCGCTTCCGCCCGATCATGATGACCACCATGGCCGCCCTGGTCGGCACGCTCCCCATCGCGATGGGTTACGGCGCCGGAGCGGAGTCGCGGCGGCCGCTCGGCCTGGCGGTGGTGGGCGGGCTGCTCTTCTCGCAGATGCTCACGCTGTTCGTCACGCCGGTGACGTACACGTACATGGAGCAGTTCCGCGCGTGGTCGACGCGACGGCGCGCCAAGGCGGAGCACCCGCCCGTGGTGGTGCCCTCACCGTGACATCATCCGATTCACCTCGTCCACGGAGAAGCCGAACAGCCGGCGCAGGATGCGCAGGACGCGGAACTCCTCGGGGGCGATGATGCCGTCGGCCTCCAGCATGCGCACGCAACAGACGAAGGCCAGCTCCTGGTCCTCGCGCGTGCCCAGCGGCTCGGCGATCTGCGCCACCGCCGCGTCCAGCCCGAGCTCGTCCAGCGCGCGTTTCGCCGCGTCGGCCAGGCCGCGCTTGTCGTAGAGCGCGGCGAGCTCCGGCACCTCCGCCATGATGGCGTGCTCGACCAGCACCTCGGGCGCGACGATCCGGCCGTCTGCCCACGCGGTCAAGACGAGGAGCCCGTGGATGCTGCGCGCGCGCTGCTCGTGCATGCTTGGCCTCAGAACGCCGGGATTCCGGTTTGCGCGCGTCCCAGGATGAGCGCGTGCACGTCGTGCGTCCCCTCGTAGGTGTTCACCGCCTCGAGGTTCATGCAGTGCCGGATGACGTGGTACTCGTCGGACACGCCGTTCGCGCCGTGCATGTCGCGCGCGATCCGCGCGATCTGCAGCGCCTTGCCGCAGTTGTTCCGCTTGAGCAGCGAGATCATCTCCGGCGCGGCCTTGTCCTCGTCCATCAGCCGTCCCAGCCGCAAGACCGAATGCAGTCCCAGCGCGATCTCCGTCTGCATGTCGGCCAGCTTGAGCTGGATGAGCTGGTTGGCCGCGAGCGGCTTGCCGAACTGCTTGCGGTCGAGCACGTACTGGCGCGCGCGATGCCAGCAGAACTCCGCCGCGCCGAGCGCGCCCCAGCAGATTCCGTAGCGGGCGCGATTCAGGCAGCCGAACGGGCCCTTCAGCCCCGAGACGCCCGGCAGGAGGTTCGCCTCGGGGACGCGCACCTCGTCCATCACGATGCGCCCGGTGCTGGAGGCGCGCAGGCTGAACTTGCCGTGGATCGGCGGCATGGACAGGCCCTGCATCCCGCGCTCGAGGAGGAACCCGCGGATCTCGCCGGCGTCGTCCTTCGCCCACACCACCGCAAGATCGGCGATCGGCGAGTTGGTGATCCAGGTCTTCTCGCCGCGCAGGACGTATCCGTTCCGGTCCTTGCGCGCGCGGGCCTCCATGCTGCCCGGGTCCGAGCCGTGGTTCGGCTCGGTCAGGCCGAAACACCCCACCAGCTCGCCGGTGGCTAGCCGGGGCAGGAAGCGCTGGCGCTGCTCCTCGGTGCCGTAGGCGTGGATCGGGTACATCACCAGGCTCGACTGCACGCTCATTGCGGACCGGTATCCGCTGTCCACCCGCTCGATCTCGCGGGCCACCAGTCCGTACGAGACGTAGTTCACCCCGGCGCAACCGTAGCCGTGCAGGGTGGAGCCGAGGAAACCCAGCTCTCCCATCTCGCGGAGGATCTCCCGGTCGAAGCGCTCGTGGCGATTCGCCTCCAGGACCCGCGGCATCAGCTTCTCCTGCGCGTACTCCCGCGCCAGGTCGCCGATGCGCCGTTCGTCGTCTGCGAGCTGGTCCGCAAGCCGGAGTGGATCGTCCCACGCGAACCTGGGTTCTGCGCTCATGCGGGCGTGCCTACCGCACTTCGCCGCGGATTGCACCGGGCAGGCGTCGACGTCGACCGGCTACCTGAGCGTCATTGGCGCTAGGCCTGCTGCGGCGCGAGCGTGATGCGCAGGTCGCCCAGCCCTTCGATGCTGGTGACGACCACGTCGCCGGCCTTCAGCCAGACCTGCTCCGCCTCTGGCTTCCCGAGGATCACGCCCTCCGGCGTGCCCGTGAAGAAGATGTCGCCCGGCTTCAGCGTCCACATCTGGGACGTGTAGCTGATGATGGTCGCCACATCGAAGATCATGTCGTCGGTGTTCGAGTTCTGCCGGAGCTCGCCGTTGACCCGCGTCTGCAGCCCGAGCTTCTGCACGTTGGGGATCTGATCGGCGGTGACCAGCCAGGGACCTATCGGCCCGAAGCCGTCGGACGTCTTCCCCAGCATCAGCTGCGGCGTCTTGAACTGCAGGTCGCGGGCGGAGAAATCGTTCCCGACGCAGTAGCCGAACACGTAGTCGAGCGCCTTCTCCTTGGGCACGTCGCGGGCGGTCTTTCCCATGACCACCACCAGCTCCACTTCGTAGTCGAACTTCTTGGCGACCTTTTGCGGGAGATTGATCACGCCGCCGTGCCAGTTGAGCGCGTTGTTGAACTTGTTGAAGAGCACCGGCGAGTCTGGCATCGGGCGCTTCGTCTCGATGACGTGCTTCTTGTAGTTGTACCCGAGCATCATGATCTTCTCGGGATTCGTCACGCAGGGGCCGAAGGGAGCCTGCTCCTCGGGGACGAAGGCGGCCTTGGCCGCGCTGTTGGCCACGGCGGCGTCCACCAACGCCTTGAGCGCCTGCACGTCGGTGCCCTGCAGCACCTCGTCGATGGTCGACGGCGCCGGACGGCGCAGCGCCTTGCCCGCCTTCTCCACGTCGAGCACGCCGCGCTGGGTCCGTACGCCCAGCACGTGGCGCCCGTCGCGCCGCAGCGTGCAGAACGTCATGTTCTTGGGCAGCTCCTTCGGGCCGGAGTTGCCGTTGCCTCGCGCCGCCACCGCGCGGCCCTTGGCCTGCGTTGCCCCGAGCGCGCGCGGAGCAGCGGCGGCGCCGATCCCGGCAGCGCCGGCCAGCTTCAGGAAGTTCCTTCGCGTCTGGCCCATCTGTGGACCCCCTTTCAGGTGAAGGAGGCGCATCCTACCTCCGACTTGCAAAACGTACATACCCCCGCAATCGACGAGGTTGCCGCCGGACGCTTTCTTGATCGCGCCAGTTGCAGTCCGGCAGCATGACGCCGTGCGAACCTCACTCGTCGCGACTGGTCCGCTCGCCGCCGGCGCCCGTGCGCTGGCCCTCATCGTCCTGCTCCTGGCAGCGCGCGCCGGCGCGCAGCCAAGCGGCATCATCTCGGGCGTGGTGCTGGACGCGACCACGCATGCGCCGCTCCCCGGCGCGCTGATCACCGCGCGGGGCACGACGCTCCTGGGCGAGCAGGCCGCGGTCACCGACGACGCGGGAACGTTCGAGATCACCATGCTGCCCCCGGGGACGTACGCCCTGGCGGTCAAACACGACGGCTTCCTACCGTTTTCTCCGGATGGTCTGGCCGTGAAGGGCCGGCGCCTCAAAGTCCGGCTGCTGCTGATGCCGGAGCCGCGCCCCGCGGCGCCTGCCCCAGCTCCGCTGGCGCTCGAGTTCGATGATGCCACCATGAGCGGCCCCGCGATGATCTCCGGCCCGGAGCCGGAGTACACGCAGGAGGCCGTCGAACGGGGTGTGCAGGGCCAGATGACGGTCCGGTGCGTGGTCGCGCAGGACGGCTCGGTGCGCAACTGCCGCGTGCTGAGGGGGCTGCCCTTCATGAACGCCTCGGTGGTCGAGGCGCTCGAGCGCCGCCGGTACCATCCTGCCACCAGGCAAGGAAAGCCCCTGGACGTGTTCTACACGTTCAATTTGCGGCTGGCGCTCCCGCAGTAACCGCCTGGTCGCTAGACGGATCGGCGCGATCGTTGCTACAGCGACGGCGTGCACCCGTTGCCGGAGACCCGGACGCTCCGGCGCACGGCGCTGCTCGCCGCCGCGGTCGTCCTCATCGCGTGCGGATCCGACTCTCCCACTCGCCTCGGGACGGGGACGTTCCCGGCGGGCTGCCAGGGGCCGCTCCTGCAAAACGAGGCGTTCTACGGGAAGGCCGAAGTGGAGCCGTTCCTCGCCGTCGACCCTGCCGATCCCGCCCATCTGGTCGGCGTCTGGCAGCAGGACCGCTACTTCGGCGGCGGCGCAGCCGGCCTGCTCGCCGGCATCTCCTTCGACGCAGGCAAGACCTGGGCGACGGCTTCGGCTCCGTTCTCGCACTGCACGGGCGGGACCGCCGCGAACGGCGGCGACTACCAGCGGGCGAGCGATCCGTGGGTGTCCATCTCGCCCGGCGGCACAGTGCACCAGCTTGCGCTGGCGTTCGACGTCGGCGTGGCCGGCGGCCACCGCGCGATCCTGGCCAGCCGCTCGAGCGACGGCGGCCGGAGCTGGAGCGCAGCGCGGGTGCTCCAGGGCGACACCGATCCGCAGTTCGCGGTGGACAAAGGATCGATCACGGCGGACCCGCTCAACCCGTCGTTCGCGTACGCCGCCTGGGACAGGCTCACCGAGCAACAGGTGAGCAACTCGCCGCTGGCGCACGGGCCGGCCTGGTTTGCGCGTACGACCGACGGCGGTATCAGCTGGGAACCGGCCCGCAGCATCTTCGATCCCGGCGCCGACGCGCAGACCATCGGCAACGTGATCGCCGTCCTGCCTGACGGCGCTCTGCTTTACGCGATGCTCGTCCTCACAGGAGTGACCAGCAAGACCAACTCGCAGGCCGAGATCGCGGTGCTCAGGTCCATCGACAAGGGCGCCAGCTGGCCGAATCCACCTGTCACCGTCAGCGCGGTGCAAAACGTCGCCCTGGTCGATCCGAAGACGCAGCGGCTGGTGCGGACCGGTGGAGCGCTGCCCTCCATCGCGGTAGACGCGTCGACCGGCAAGGTGCACGTGGTCTGGGAGGACTCGGTCTTCTCTTCCGGCGCGCGCAACGGCATCGTGCTCGCCACCTCCGCGGACGGCGGCCTCCGCTGGTCGCAGCCGGCGCAGGTGAACCGGGCGCAGGCATCTCCGGCGTTCACTCCGGCCGTCGCCGCCGGCGGAGGCAATCTCGGCGTCG
>WNFL01317343.1_pt1 | contig 26228 bp, 28 predicted proteins | sample 5400361 | NCBI WGS metagenome assembly WNFL01 (sample SAMN13153351, study PRJNA577476) | soil metagenome | isolation source: 40 cm soil on Douglas fir-dominated hillslope | place: USA:California | collected 2013-09-17
AGAATGCGTCCCTCCTCTTCGCGATCGCCTTCGACCTCGCGATGCTCGCCGTGGCCTGGTTGATGTGGAAGAAGAAGTGGTTCGTGAAAGCCTGATGCGCGCCATCCTCGCGGCCGTTGCCGCGGCGATAGCGCTCTCGGGCTGCGTGAGCGCTCCTCCCCGGCCGTACGCCGTTGCACCACCACCCGTGCGCGAATTCCGCGGCGCGTGGGTGGCATCGGTCGCCAACATCGACTGGCCCAGTCGCCCGGGGCTCACTGCGGCCGCGCAGCAGGAGGAGATCGTGCGCATCGTCGAGCGCGCGCAGGCGATCGGCCTCAACGCCCTCATCGTGCAGGTGCGCCCGGCCGCCGATGCGCTCTACGCGAGTGCGCTCGAGCCGTGGTCCGAATACCTCAGCGGAGAGCAGGGCAAGGCGCCCGAGCCGTGGTACGACCCGCTCGCGCTGTGGATTACCGAAGCCCACCGCCGCGGCATCGAGCTGCACGCGTGGTTCAACCCGTACCGCGCGCGCCATCCCTCCTCGCGCTCGCCGTTGGCTCCCGGCCACGTGGCGAACACGATGCCGGGCGCGGTGAAGGCCTACGGCGATTACCTGTGGCTCGACCCCGGCGAAGAGGAAGCCGCGCAGCGCACGCTCGACGTGATCGTCGACGTGGTGCGCCGCTACGACGTCGACGGCATCCACATCGACGACTATTTCTATCCCTATCCGATCGCCGCACCCGATGGCGGTGGCGACCTCGACTTCCCCGACGAGCCGTCGTGGGCGAAGTACCGGCTGTCGGGCGGGAGCCTCCCGCGCGAAGACTGGCGCCGCGCCAACGTGGACGCGCTCATCGAACGCATCCACGCCGCGGTGCATCGCGAGAAGCTCCGCGTGCTCTTCGGCGTGAGCCCGTTCGGGCTCGGGCGCCCGGACCTGCGGCCGCCGGCAATCGCGGGTTTCAGCCCATACGACAAGCTCCACGCCGATGTCGAGCTGTGGCTCGCGCGCGGTTGGCTCGACTACCTGGCGCCCCAGCTCTACTGGCCAATCGACGCGCCGGCGCAGCCGTTCGGGCCGCTCCTCGATTACTGGACCGCGGCGAACACGGCGGGGCAACATGTGTGGCCGGGGCTTTTCACGAGCCGCATCGACGCCACGGCGAGCTCGTGGAGCGCGCAGGAAATCATGAACCAGGTCGCCCTGACTCGCGCCCGCCATGTCGATGGCCACATCCACTTCAGCATGTCCGCGCTGATGCAGAACCGCGACGGCATCGCCGATCGCCTCACGGCCGCGTACGCCACCCCGGCGCTCGTGCCCGAGTCGCCATGGCTCGCGAGATGAGCGAAACCGGGATCCTCGGCCTCGGTATCGATGCAGGCGGCACGCGGACGCGCTGGGCGCTTGCCGCGCGCGCGAACGAGATCGTCGCCGAGGGCGCGGTGCGCGGCATGAGCGCGCTGCAGGTGGGCAAGGGCGACCACGTGCGCGAGGCGATGGCCGAGCTTGCCGCCGCGGTGCAGGCGCATGGCAAGCCCGCGCGGGTGCACGCAGGCGTGACCGGGTTCGGCGAGAACATCGAGGCGCTGCGCAACCTCATCGCCGCACCCTTCGGTCTCGAGGCAAGCGCGGTGAGCCTGGCGAGCGACATGGAGATCGCCTACCTCGACCTCTTCGCGCCGGGCGAGGGCTACATGGTCTATGCGGGCACGGGCTCGGTGGCGGCCTTCGTGGATGCCGAGGGCATCCTGCATCGCGCGGGCGGGCGCGGCGTGGTGGTCGACGATGGCGGCAGCGGCTTCTGGATCGCGCGTGAAGCGATGCGCCGCGTGTGGCGGCTCGAGGACGAAGCCCCGGGGAGCTGGCGCGATTCGCCGATGGCAGTCGCGCTCTTCGACGCGGTCGGCGGATCCGAGTGGGCGAAGTCGCGCGAATACATCTATGGCGGCGATCGCGGCGCCGTCGGCCGCCTCGCACTCGCCGTCGCGAGCGCCGCGGGCACCGACCCCGCGGCGCGCGACATCCTCGCCGCGGCCGGCACCGAGCTCGCGCGGCTCGCGGTCGCGATGACCAAGCGCTATGGATCTCGTCCGGTCGCGCTCACGGGGCGCGCAGCCGAGCTCGATCCGCTCATCTTCGAGGCGATGCGCGCGGCGCTGCCCGCGGACATGCCGCTCGCGATGCGCGCCTCTCACGGCCAGCACGCGGCCGCGCGCATCGCGCTGCGCAAGGCGAGCGCATGACGTCGTCGTGGATGCTGGTCGCGGGCTTCTTCTTCGCGACGATGGGCGTGTTCGTGAAGTTCGGCGCGGAGCAGTTCGACGCGGCCGAGATGGCTTTCTACCGCTCGTTCGTCGGCCTCTTCTTCATCACGGGCCTGGTGCTGGTGCGCGGCGGCAGCGTGAAGACCCGGCACATGGGCGGCCACGCGATCCGCAGCGTCGTGGGATCGATCTCGCTCATCGGCTACTTCTACGCGATGTCGAAGCTGCCGCTCGCCACGGCGCAGACGCTCAACTACACCTCGCCCATCTTCCTCGCCATCGCGACGGTGGTCGTGCTCGGCGAGAAGTTCTCCTATTGGCTGGTCGCCGCGATCGCGCTGGGCTTCGTGGGCGTGGCGATATTGCTGCAGCCGACCCTCAACGGCGCAAAGGAGGCGGCGGCGCTGATCGGCCTCTTCTCCGGCGTGTTCGCCGCCTGGGCGTACCTGAGCGTGCGCACGCTCGGCAAGCTGGGCGAGCCCGACTACCGCGTGGTCTTCTGGTTCACGGTGATCGGGTCGATCCTGTGCGCGGGCTGGCAGCTTTCGACCTCGACCTTCCATCCCGTTCGCCTCGACAACATCTGGATCGTCATCGGCATCGGCTTCTGCGGCACGGTGGCACAGCTCGCGATGACGCGCGCCTACCGCACCGGCAACACCCTCGTGTGCGGCGCGCTCTCCTACTCGACGCTCGTCTTCGGCGCGGTCGCGACTTTCATCGTGTGGCACGAGCAACTCGCGCCGCTCGAATGGGTCGGCATGGGCGTCATCATCGCGAGCGGCCTCCTCGCCATGCGCGTCGAGAAGAAGGATGAGGTCGAGGAGGCCGGGTTCGAGAGCTAGGGCTTGCGCGTGAGAACGTTCATCCAGTTCGTTTCCCACGTCTTCCCGTCATCGTACGAGAACGACTGCTCCCAGCGCGCCGCGTCCGGCCCCAGCTTGGTCCACTTGAAGACCACCTTGATGGGGCGCCCCTCGTCCACGTCGTCGCCGTAGAAAAGCCCGATGTCGCCGTCGAACCCGCCCACCACCGGCAACTGCATCTTGCCGTCGCGGTTGTTGATCCAGTAGATCGACCATTGGCGGCGCTCGAGGTCGAAGTGGCGCACGGTCACGCCCGACCATCCTTTGGTGGGGAAATCGTTCTCGTCCACGTTCACCACGCCACCCATGAGAACCTGTCCCTTGCTGGTGGAGGGAAACTCGTCCCACTCGTGGCTGCCGACGCCGCGCTTCTTGAGACGCCAATTGTCGAGGTGCCAGGTGCCCGGCAGGAAGTCGAAGTCGTGCAGGCCGCCGGTACGCTCCAGGGTGAACTGGTACGGTTCGACGTTGCGCTTCAACGAATACTGCGTGGGCGCGAGCTGCAGTTGCACCGGATCCGACACGAGCCGCGTCGCGAGCTCGGGGCGCGCGCCGCTCCACGCCTTCGATTCCCACAGCCGCGCGAGGTGGCGGTCGTACTCACCCGCGCTCTCATAGGCCGCGAACCACACGAAGGCGTTGTCCGCACGGATCGGCAGCTTCGGAAAGTTGTTCTCGGCGTACTCGGTGCGGAAGGTGGCGATGGGCGGCGCTCCCGTGGCCGCCATGACCGGCGCCACGCGCTCCTTGAAGAAGCGCACGAACTCGTCGTTGACCGGCGCGTTCAGGAGATAGACCGTCGCGACCATGAGGGACGTCATGCGCCTGGCGAGCGAGACGTCCGCGCCGTCGATGGGACGCAGCAGGAGGACGTCGCTCGCATCCACCATGGTCGCGTTGGCGGCGTCGCGATCCTTCTGCCACACCGGACCGCCGTAGAAGGATTGCAGCGAATCCGCGCGCGACGGCATGTCGCGGAAGCCGCGCATCCAGACGAAGCGGTTCGGATCGCGCGCATCGCGGAACTGGCCGAGGACGCGCATGCCGGCGGCTTCCTGGCCCTCGACGAAGCGGTCCTCGAACATCCCGATCAGCTTGTCGCGCCCGCCGGGTTGCATCGTGTACTGGCGCAGCTCCACCACCGAGCTCATCTCGACGGCGGATTGGTAAATGGCCTGGTCCATGGTCGTCTCCTTGAAGGGTGAGCCCATGGTGCGCGCCCATACCTGACATCTCATGTCATGTATTCCTGATAATCTTTGGCCATGCGCGCCGGACGACTCCTTTCCATCCTGATGCTTCTGCAATCCCGCGGGCGCATGAGCGCGCAGGCGCTGGCCGACGAGCTCGAGGTCTCGGTGCGCACCATCTACCGGGACGTGGATAGCCTCTCGGGCTCGGGCGTGCCGATCACCGTCGAGCGCGGCGCGGCGGGCGGCTTCGAGCTCCTCGACGGGTGGCGCACGCGCCTCACGGGGTTCACGCCCAGCGAAGCGCAGGCGGTGTTCATGGCGGGAGCCCCGGGCGCGGCGGCACAGCTCGGCCTGGGCGACGCGGCGGCCTCGGCGCAGCTGAAGCTCCTCGCGGCGATGCCCCCGGAGTGGCAGGCCGACGCGCGCCGCGTGGCTTCGCGTTTCCATCTCGATCCCGCCGGCTGGTACCAGAGCTCCTCGAACGTGAATCACCTTCCCGAAGTGGCGCAGGCGGTGTGGAGCGAGCGGCGCCTCGACATCCGCTACCAGAGCTGGAAGGGCGTGGTCGAGCGTCGCATCGAGCCGCTGGGCGTCGTGATGAAGGCGGGGCAGTGGTACGTCGTGGCCAACGCGGCTGGAGATCCGCGAACGTACAAGCTTTCCAATATCCTCGAGATCAAGGTGCGCGCCGAGACCTTCAAGCGCCCGAGGCACTTCGACCTCGCGCGCCACTGGGCCGCGTCGATCGCGCGCTTCGAGGCGGGGCTTTATCGCGGGACGGCGGTGGTGCGCGTCTCCGCCGCGGGGCTCAAACGCCTGCGCGAGCTGAGCAGCGCGCTCGCGGAGGCCGTCGATCGATCATCAGGCAAGGCGGACAAGTCGGGGTGGACACGCATCACGATCCCGATCGAGTCGGTGGACCATGCCGTGCTCGAGCTGATGAGGCTGGGGCCCGAATGCGAGGCGCTCGAGCCGAAGGAGCTGCGCGAGCGCATCGCCGAGCGCGCGCGGCGGATCGCGGATCTGTACGAGCGCTGAGTCAATCGAGCGCGATGCGGTTCTTCTCGATGATCGGCTTCCAGCGCGCCTTCTCTTCCTTCATGTAGGCGCGCAGCTCCTCTGGGGTGCCGGGTGCGGCTTCCATCATCTGCGCGCGCAACGCCTCGATGACATCGGGATGGCGCAGGATCGCGGTGATCTCTTTTTCCAGCCGCTGCAGGATCGGCTTCGGCGTCGCGGCGGGCGCGATCACCGCGACCCACGCATTGGCCTCGACACCGGGAAGGCCCTGCTCCGCGAGCGTGGGAATGTCGGGGAAGAGGCTCGAGCGCCGCGCCGTCGTGATCGCGATCGCGCGCAGCTTGCCGGCCTTCACCTGGGGCATCACGGAGACGGCCGGCAACACCGCCACGCTCGCGTCCCCCGCGAGGAGCGCGAGCACCGCCTGGCTCGATCCGGGATAGGCGACGTGCACGAGCTCGGTGCCGCTCCTGGCCGCGATGAGCTCCATGGCGAGATGCGAGATCGAGCCGTTGCCGATCGAGGCGTAGTTGTACGCGCCGGGCTTGCGCTTCAGCTCCGCGATGAGCCCGGCGACGTTCGTGGCGCTCATGCCCGGCGTCACCACGAGGACGCTCGGCTGGTTCACCGCGAGCGTGATGGGCGCGATCTCCCGGTCGGGATCGTAGGGGAGCTTCTTGTAGAGGAGCGGCCCGGTCACCAGCGCGCCGCCGATGCTGACCCCGATCGTGTAGCCGTCGGGCGCGGCCTTGGCGATGGCGTCGGTGCCGATGGTGCCGCCGGCGCCGGGCTTGTTCTCCACGACCACCGGCTTGCCGACGCGCTTCTCCAGCCGCTCGGCGATGACCCGCGCGACCGTATCCGGCGTCGATGCGGCGGCGAAGGGCGCGATCATGTGGATGGTCTTCGCCGGCCACTCCTGCGCCTGCGCCGCGAGCGCCACCGCGAAAAGTGGTGTCAGGTACAACTTAAAAAGTCGTGTCAGGTACGACATATGTCGGTTCCCAGGTAAGCGCCATCGGATTCGAGCGCGCGCTGCAACGCATCGACTTTCAATTCGCGGGGGCTGGTGCCTCCGTCGATGGCGAGCGCGGCCGCGGTTCCCGCCGCCTGACCCATCACGAAGCACGGGCCGCTCACGCGCGCCGCGGATTGCGCCTCGTGGGTCATGCCGGCGCAGCGCCCCGCGACGAGGAGATTATCCATGCCGCACGGCAGGACCATGCGATAGGGAAGCTGGTTGAAGCCGCGCGCCTTCGGGATGTCGGGCCAGATCCACTGCACGTCCCCGGCGACGTGCATCTCGAGCGGCCAGCCGTTCACGCCGATGGTGTCGTCGAAGTCCACGCACTCGATCACGTCCCGCGCGCTCAGCATGCAGTCGGCCACGACGCGGCGCGTCTCGCGAATGCCGAGCTGCGGGGCGATGTCGATGAGGTAGGCGTCCTCGAATCCGGGCACGCATGCCTTGAGGAAGCGGTGGTATTCCACCACCTGGCGGCGCCCCTCGGCTTCCGCGCCGCTCAGCTGCCGCGCGTCGGTGCCGTCCACCGCGGAGCCGTCGGCGTTCTTCAGCTGGGTCACGTTCACGCGCCATTCGGTGGGATGCTTCTGCGGGCGCACGATGGCGCCCTTGCGCGGAAAGGTGAAGTCGCCGCGCGCCTCGGCCTCCTCCATGAGCCGCGCAATGTTCTTCGGCGCATCGCGCGCGCGTTCGGGATCGACGCCGTTCACGCGGAACATGAGCGTCGGATAGAGCGCCCCGCCGTCGCCGTCGCCCTTCTCGCAAGCGGCGCCCGCGAAGCTCGCCAGGTCGCCGTCGCCCGAGCAGTCGATGAACATGCGCGCGCGAACGGCCTGCCGGCCGGACTTGGTCTCGATCACGAGCGCGGCGATCGCCTTCGCGTCGCGGCGCAGGGCCGCGGCGCCGTGCGCATGGAAGAGGATCTCCACGCCCGCCGAAGCGAGCAGCCCGTCCGCGGCGCACTTGTAGGCCGACATGTCGTAGGCCTGGGCGAGCGTCTTGCCGAAGATCACGTGCGGCTCGTTCAGGCCGTCGAGCGCGGCGATGCGATCGAGAAGCTCGGTGGCGATTCCATGCACGACGCGGCGCATGTCGCCATGCACGTTGGCGTGCAGCCCGCAGAAATTGGTGACGCCGGCGGCCGTGCCCATGCCGCCGAGAAAGCCGTAGTGCTCGACGAGGAGCGTCCTCGCGCCGCGGCGCGCGGCGGCCGCGCTCGCCGCGATGCCGGCCGGGCCCCCGCCCAGCACCGCCACGTCGTAGTCCCCGAATACCGGAAGCTTGCGCGCCGGCTCCTCGATCGCGTCCAACGTCAGTGAATCGGAAAGCACATCCCGCGATTCTAAGCTCGCGCGGGGCCGCTAGGGCGCGAGGAAACGCCCGATCTCGGCGTTCACGAACGCGACGTCGGCGGCGCTCGTGACGTTCGCCGCCTGGTGCCCTTCGATCGAGGGAATGACGACATGGCGCGCGCCGGGAATCGCACCCGCCGCTTCGGCGGCGCACTCCGCGGGATTGTAGAGATCGAGCGCGGGATTCATCACCAGCGCCTTCGCCTTCACCGAGGCCAGCGCGCGCCGCCAGTCGCCGCCGAATCCGGGCGTCGCACCCACGTCATGCGCGTCGTAGGCCCACGACTGGTAGAGGAAATCGTGCGCATCGAAGCCCGCGCCGAGCCACGCCTGCTGGCGCTCCCCGATCCACGGCAGCACGTCGGACGCATTCGGAAAGTCGTGCGCGAGCGCCTGCGGCGTGCGCGCGATGAGCGCCTGCTGCACCGCGACCCACGCCAACCAGCCCGCCTCTGGAACCGCCGTGAATCCGTCGGCGCTCCAGGCGCGGTCGGCGCGCAGGCACGAGCGCGTGGCCTCGTTCACCGCGATCGACCACGCCGCGGTGCGCGCCATCGGCGTCATCGCCACCGCACGGTCCATGAACGACGGGTGGCTCACCGCCCACTGCAGCGCCTGCATGCCGCCCATCGACGCCCCGACCACGGCGTGCACGCGATCGATGCCGAGGTGCTCGGTGATGAGGCGCCGCTGCGCCGAGACCATGTCGCGAATGCCGAAGCGCGGGAAGCGCATGCGCGGCTGCCGGCGGCTCGTGCTGGGGGAAGTCGCGTGGCCGTTGCCGATGGCGTCCACCGCGATCACGAACCAGCGCGCCGGATCGAGCGCGCGCCCCGCTCCGATGAGGAAGTCGAGGCGGTGGTGGTTCGAGGTGATCGCGGGCAGGACCAGCACCGCATTGGAGCGCGCGGCGTCGGGCGCGCCGTGGGTGACGTACGTCTGCCGAAAATCCACGATCGAGGCGCCGCTCTCCAATTCAAGCGTGCCGAGATCGGCGACGCGATGTTCCGCGTCCACATGCCAGGGCTGGAGCTGCGCATGCTTCATCACGTGTCGAACACCACCACGCAGCGCAGCACCTCGCCGCGTTCGAGCGCGCCGAAGCCGTCGTTGATGCGATCGAGCGCAATGCGCTGCGTGATGAGCTCGTCCAGCTTGAGGCGGCCGTCGAGGTAGGCTTGCGCGAGCGCCGGGAAATCGCGATGCGGGCGCGCGCCGCCGTACGAGGAGCGGGTGATGCGCTTCTCGCCCATGAGGGAGCCCCAGCGGAACTTCACGTCGTCGTTCACCGGCACCTTGCCGAGCATCACCACGTCGCCGCCCGGGCGTGTGGCTTCCATCGCGAGGCGCATGGCGCGCTCGTTGCCCGCGGCCTCGAAGGTGAAGTCCGCGCCGCGGCCCCCGGTCATGTCGCGGATCGCCGCGGCGGCATCGACACGCAGGGGATTGAGGACGTGCGTGGCGCCGAAGACTTGCGCGGCCGTGAGCTTGCGATCGTCGAGGTACGCGGCGCCCTGGATCGCCGAAAGGCCCACGCCGCCGCAACCGATCACCACCGCCGTCGAGCCGAAGGTCACCGGCGCGATATGGGTGGCGGCGCCGAAGCCCGTCATCACCGCGCAGCCGATGAGGCATGCGCGGTCGAAGGGGATCTCTTTCGGCACCTTGATCGCGCCCGCTTCCGGCAGCACGCAGTATTCGGCGTGCGACGACACCATCATCAGGTGATTGACGGGCTTGCCGTTCAGCGTGAGGCGCGATTTTCCGTCGGGAAGGTGCCCCTCGGGATGGTGGCGGTTGATCGGCTCGCACAGGATGGGAAGGTCGGCCTCGCAATAGAAGCAGTGGCCGCAGCTCGGGTTCCACGAGCACACCACATGGTCGCCCGGGCGCACCGTGGCGACTTCGTGACCGACCGCTTCCACGACGCCCGCGCCCTCGTGGCCGAGCACGATCGGCAGCGGACGCGCGAGCGACCCCAGCTTCACCTCGAGGTCGGTGTGGCAAAGGCCGCTCGCGCCGATGCGAACCAGCACGTCGCCCGGGCCGAGCTCGCCGATCTCGAGCTCCTCGATGACGAGCGCCTTGCCGACCTCGTGCAGCACCGCGGCGCGGAACTTCATTTCCTGGTCGTCCCGATCATGGGGCCTCCCGATTGCAGTCCTATAATCCTATACATGGAAAAGATCCTCGTCTCGACCGAAGGGCTCGCCGCCCACCTGGGCGATCCCGATTGGGTGGTGTTCGACACGCGCCACGACCTGGCCGACGTCGAGAAGGGACGGCGCGCCTACGCCGCGGGCCACATCCCCGGCGCGTATTTCCTGCACGTCGACGACGACCTCGCCGGCGCGAAAACCGGCAAGAACGGCCGCCATCCCCTTCCCGACCTCGCCACCTTCGCGGCGAAGATCGACGAGCGCGGCGTGACGCCGGGGACGCAGGTCGTGGTGTACGACGACCTCGCCGGAAATTTCGCGGTGCGGCTGTGGTGGATGCTGCGCTGGCTGGGGCACGAGCGCGTGGCGCTCCTCGACGGCGGCTTTCCGCTCTGGGAGCGGGAGGGGCGGCCGGTCACGAAGGACGTTCCCGCGCCGCGCAAGGGCGACTTCGTGGCGCGTCCACACCTGGGCTGGACCGTGGACTCGCATTTCGTCGAGCGCTTCCGCGAGGATCCGTCGGTGAAGCTCCTCGACGCGCGCGCGGAGAATCGATTCGCGGGATTGCAGGAGCCGATCGATCCGGTGGCGGGGCACATTCCCGGCGCCGTGAACCATTTCTGGCAGAAGAACCTTTCGCCCGACGGGCGCTTCAAGCCGCCCGCGCAACTGCGCAAGGAATACGAAGCGCTCCTCGCGGGCCTCGCGCCCGGGCAGACGGTGCACATGTGCGGATCCGGCGTGACCGCATGCCACAACATCTTCGCCATGGAGCTCGCCGGGCTTCCCGGGGGGCGACTCTATCCCGGTTCATGGAGCGAATGGTGCGCGGAACCGTCGCGCCCGATGTTCACTCGCCCGTGACGGCACCGCGATCGATGAGGGCGACGCTCGCCGCGCTGCTCGCGGCAGCCTCGTGCATTGCCACGGCCGGCGCGCAGGACACCATCGCTCCGCCGGCGAGCCTCATCGTCGATGGCGTGCCGCCGATCCCGGCGGATCTCGCCCTCCAGACCGCGCCCTACGGCGAGTTCCGCCCGCACGCGATGCTTTCGTGGCACCCGCTGCGCCGCGAGATGCTGGTGCGCCGGCGCCTGCACGCGACCTACCAGGCGCACGTCATGACCGAGCCCGGCGTGACGCCGGTGCCGATCACCGACTTTGCCGACGCCGTGACGAATGCGCGATACCAGCCCGCACACGGCGAGTTCATCGTGTTCGCGCGCGCCGAAGGCGGCAGCGAGGTGTATCGCCTGTACCGCCAGGATGCCGCGGGCGGGACGGCGACGCCGCTTTCCCCCGAAGGGGAGCGTGCCGCGTCCTTCTCGTTCAACCGCAAGGGCGATCGCATCGTCTACACGACCCAGCTCGTGGACCGCAACAACCCGGAGCGCACGGCACGCACCACCGTGCACTTGATGGATCCGTTGAATCCCGATTCGGACCGCGTGATCGCGCGCTTCGAAAGCGGCGGCTTTGGAGGCTTCCATTTCTCCGAGGACGGCCGGCGCCTCGTGTTCGTCGAGCGCAAGTCGGCGAACGAGTCGTTTCTGTGGGTGATGGACGTAGCGAGCGGCCGCAAGCGGCGCGTGACGCCGGCCTCCGCCGAGCCCGTGTACTACGGCGAGACGCACTTCTCGAAAGATGGCAGCGGGCTATTCACCGTGAGCGATCGCAGTGGCGAGTTCCGGCGCCTCGCGTACCTGCCGCTTTCCGGGGGCCGCGAGAAGATGCTGACCGCGCACCTCTACTACGACGTGGACGACTACGAAATTTCCTTCGACGCCAATCGCATCGCCTTCATCACCAACGAGAACGGCGCCGACGTGCTGCGATTCATCGACCTCGCGACGTGGAAGGAGCTGCCGCGCCCGCCGCTCGTGAGCGGCGTGATCGGCGGCCTCGAATGGCGACCCAAATCGAGCGAGGTCGCGTTCCACATGAGCTCGGCGCGCTCCGCGGGCGACGTGTTCTCGTACGACGTGAAGGCCAACAGGCTCACGCGCTGGACCAACGGCAACAACCCGAAAGTGAACACCAGCCAGTTCGCCGAGCCGCGCATCGTGAAATGGAAGACCTTCGACGCTCGCGAGATCAGCGGCTTCTACTACCCGCCCGCCGCGCGCTTCACCGGCAAGCGCCCGGTGATCGTCTACATCCACGGCGGACCCGAGTCCCAGGCGCGCCCCGGGTTCCTCGGGCGCTACAACTATTTCCTCGACGAGCTCGGCGTGGCGATGATCTATCCCAACGTGCGCGGCTCCCTCAAGCTCGACAACGGCATGAAGCGCGAGGACTCGGTGAAGGACATCGGCGCGCTCCTCGACTGGATCGGCGAGCAGCCCGAGCTCGACGCCGGGCGCGTGATGGTCGCGGGCGGCAGCTACGGCGGATACATGGCGTTCGCCTGCGCGGTGCACTTCGCCGACCGGCTCGCAGGGGCGAGCAGCAACGTGGGCATCTCCAACTTCGTGACCTTCCTCGAGCGCACCGAGAGCTACCGGCGCGACCTGCGCCGCGCCGAGTATGGAGACGAGCGCGATCCGGCGATGCGCGCCTTCCTCGAATCGATCGCCCCGCTCAACAACGCGGAGAAGATCTCCAAGCCGCTCCTCGTGATGCAGGGCTTGAACGATCCGCGCGTGCCTTATACCGAGGCCGAGCAGATCATCGCGACGCTGAAGAAGCGCGGCACCCCGGTGTGGTCGATCTTCGCCCGGGACGAGGGGCACGGCTTCGCGAAGAAGCCCAATGCGGACTACCAGTTCTACACATTGGTGGAATTCGCCCGGCAGACGCTGCTGAAGTAGCGCGATCCTACTTGCGGACCCAGGCTCCGAATACGGCTAGAGCCTCGCGCTCGCCGGCACTCTTCGCCTGCTCCGCGACGTCCGCGGGGACCCACGCGGGAAACGCAACCTCGCGGGTTTCGTGGCGACCCGTTGCCGTGTGCACTTCCCGGACCTGCGTCAGCCGCTCGGGCGAAAAGCGCTTGGCGATGCGAACCAACGATGGCCACAGCCGCCGATGAACCAGCGTGACCTTGCCGTCGATCAGCCGGCAGACGAGTACGGACTGGTCGTCGGTGACCGCCTTGAGGACTGCATAGATCTCGCGGCTTCGCGGGTGCGTCCACCAGTTTCCCTTGATCGGCTCGCCGAGGATGGCCTCGATGAGGCGAGGCGCGTCTGCCTTGGCCGACGCCAGGACGACGCCGTGCTTTTCCACGAAGGCCAAAGCCTCGCGGGCGGGAATCATCGCCTGATTGCCATTGCCACCGCCCGCCCAATTGCCCAGAGAGCCAGCGCTTCGATGATGAGCCCCACCAGGACTGCGCCTCGATCCGGGTTGTTTCCGCTTGCGGTGAGAAACCCTCCGATGACCGACGCCGACCAGAGAATCCCGATGACGACGCCGTCGGCGATTCCGCAGCATGTCTCCAGGAACGGCCCGTAGACAAATCCCCAGGCCGCGATGACTAAAGCCACGACCGCGACCGCTTCGATGACGAGGCGCCGGTTCGCGCTTCGCGCCGTCATTTGGATGCCAACGCGTTGTCGGGCGCGCTATGGAATCTTGATCTTGCCCAATACATCGATTTCCCCGCTCTCGTTCGCCCGGGCCACAAGCAGTTCCCCTTCATCGACAAGCTCCAGGGTGAGCCGATCGATGTTGGGGCGGTGGCTCACGAGAACCATGGGCACGGAGCCGCGCTGGCCGGCAATCAGGGACTGGGCCGTGCGCTCGAAGCGCTTCACCCGCTCCGAATCCGCGCTTGCGATCTCGCGCAAGCTCCCGTCGGTGACGATGTCGCCGCCGAAAGCGATCCGCGCGGTATCGCGGCAACGGCACATCGGCGAGCTGATGACTCTCGGCTTCACACCATGCGCGGCGAACGCTCCGCCGATCCGTTTCGCGTGCGCCTTGCCGCCGGCGGTGAGCATGGATTCCCCCTTGCAGTTGCCGCTCTCATCCCACGCGAGCGGATTGCCGCCGGCGGGTTGGGTGTGGCGCATCAGCACCACGAGATCGCTTTCGGACTCCAGCTTCTTCCACAGCATCTCGTCGGCCCATGCGGGAAAGACCACGCCGCCAAGAAGAAGGAATGTCGTGATGCGCATCATCTTGAATGGGCCAAGCGACCGAGTCAGGCTTCGCCGATGTCTTCGTTCCAGACGTCCGGATGCGCCTTGATGAATGTCGTGAGCAGATCCACGCACTCCGACGAGTCCAGGTCCAGGACCTTCACGCCCCGCTCACGCAGCCAGTCGAGGCCGCCGCGAAACGTGCGCGACTCGCCCACCACCACCGTGCCGATCCGGAACTGGACGACGAGCCCGCTGCAGTACCAGCAGGGAGCCAGGGTCGTGACCATGATCGTGTCCTGATAGCGGCGCTGGCGGCCGGCCTTCCGGAAGGCATCGGTCTCGCCGTGCACCGACGGGTCGTTCTCCTGGACACGACGATTGTGCCCGCGCCCGAGGAGCGCTCCCTTCCGATCGAAGAGGGCCGCCCCGATCGGGATCCCGCCTTCCCCCAGGCCGCGCCTTGCCTCTTCGAGAGCAATACCGAGCATTGCCCGGTAGTCGATTTCCTCGATCATGCATGACCTCGCAGGAGAGTGCAGGTACCGAGACCGGCGGGTTGGGAAGACAGGAAGATGCCCGGATTGTCGGGTTGGCGGATGAATTGGTCAACCGCGACTCGAGCCGGCCCGCGAGGGAGGAGCCATGTCGGAAGCGCTCAGCATCCTGTCCGTTGGCCTGGGAACGCTCCTCGCCATCGTCGTCTTCGCGGTGATCGTCTTCTGGTTCATCGAGGACGTCACGCAGAAGAAGCATGCGGTGCTGCGCAACTATCCCGTGATCGGGCGCCTGCGCTACTTCTTCGAGAAGCAGGGCGAGTATTTCCGCCAGTACTTCTTCGCCGGCGACCGCGACGAGATGCCCTTCAACCGCGCCACGCGCGCGTGGATCTATCGCGTCGCCAAGCAGGAAGACGGCAGCGGCATCATCGGCTTCGGCTCGACCTACGACATGAAGGCGCCGGGCGCGATCCTGTTCGTGAACGCCGCCTTCCCGGTGCAGGAGTGGGAGAAGCAGCCGACGCCGCCGCTCATGATCGGCGAAGGCTATTGCGAGCACCCCTTCCTCGCGCGCTCGATCGTCAACGTGAGCGCCATGAGCTTCGGCGCGATCTCCAAGCCCGCGGTGCAGGCGTTGTCGCGCGGCGCGGCGCTCGCCGGCTGCTGGATGGACACGGGCGAAGGCGGCACCGCGCCTTATCACCTCGAGGGCGGCTGCGACATCATCGCGCAGATCGGCACCGCGAAATACGGGGTGCGCAACGCCGACGGCAGCTTCTCGCCGCAGCGGGCCAAGGAGCTCGCCGCCCACGTGAAGGCCTTCGAGATCAAGCTCTCGCAGGGCGCGAAGCCCGGCAAGGGCGGCGTGCTCCCCGGCGGCAAGGTGACGCCCGAGATCGCCGCGATCCGCGGCATTCCCGTGGGCGAGGCTTCCATCAGCCCGAACCGCCATCGCGACGCGGCCAACACCACGGAGCTGCTTGACCAGGTGCGCTACATCCGCGAGCTCACCGGGCGCCCGGTCGGCATCAAGACGGCGATCGGCGGCTGGCGGTTTCTCAACGACATCGCGGAGAACGTGCTGCGCCGCGGCCTCGAGTACGCGCCCGACTTCCTGGTGATCGACGGCGGCGAGGGCGGCAGCGGTGCCGCCCCGCAAGCGCTCTTCGACCACATGAGCCTTTCCATCGAGGAGGCGCTGCCGCGCGCGGCCGACGTCCTCTACGAATCCGGGCTGAAGAATCGCATTCGCCTGGTCGCCTCCGGAAAGCTGGTGACTTCCGCGCGCGCCGCGTGGGCGCTTTGCGTGGGCGCGGATTTCGTGAATACCGCGCGCGGCTTCATGTTCTCGCTGGGCTGCATCCAGGCGCTGCGCTGCCACACCAACACGTGCCCGACGGGGATCACCACGCACAACCACCGCCTGCAGCGCGGCCTGGTGGTCGAGGAGAAGTTCCAGCGCGTCGCCAACTACGCGATGGGCATGAACCACGACATCGAGATGATCGCGCACTCGTGCGGCGTCGCGCATCCGCGGCTCCTGCAGCGCGAGCATTGCCGCATCGTGCAGGCGAACGGCATCAGCGCGGCGCTCAACATGCTCTATCCCTATCCCGCGCAAAAATCGATGCTACTAGCGGGGCAGGGACGGCCGACCGCGGGCATCGCCCCCGTGGCGACGGGAGCCCAATTGATCGACGCCGACTAGAGTCGCAGTTGGCCGACGCGATCCTGGTCGCGCACGCGGCATTCGTGACCTTCGTGGTCGCCTCGCTCCCCGCCATCTGGATCGGCGCCGCGCTCGGCAAGCGCTTCGCCTTCAACCCCTGGTTTCGCGCAGCGCACCTGGCCGCGATCGCGTTCGTGGCGGCCGAATCGCTCGCGGGCTTCATGTGCCCGCTCACGACCTGGGAGGACGCGCTGCGCGGCAACGCGAGCGGCGAAGGATTCATCGAGCGCTGGGTGCACGCCTGGCTCTACTGGAGCTGGCCCGCGTGGGTGTTCACGACGATCTACGTGGCCTTCGGCGCGCTGGTCGCGTGGACCTGGTGGCGGTTCCCGCCGCGGCGCTAGGATTTCTCTTCGATGCCCAGCACCGTGTTCACGGCCTGCACCAGCCCGCTGATCTTGAAGGGCTTGGTCACGTAGCCATCGGCGCCCAGCGAGAGGCCACGCGCGACGTCGGTCACCTCCGACTTGCCGGTCATCATGATCACGGGGAGGCTCTTGATCTTCTGGTTGCCGCGGATGCGCTCGAGGATCTGGAAGCCGTCGGCGTCGGGGAGCTTCACGTCGAGGAGCACGAGGTCGGGGAGCGGCGGCTTGTTGAACTCGTTGTTGATCTCGGCGCGGTTCCTCGCGAAGCGCGTGAGGAAGCCGCCTCTGGCGAGCACTTCGCCCACGAGATCCGAGAGCGCCTTGTCGTCCTCGATGATGAAGATGGAGTGGCGCGAGCCGTTGCGCGGAGTGACGCGGCCGCCGGCGTTCCTCGCCATGGCCACATAGAAGCCGGTCTTGGCGAGCTGCGGGCTTCCCGTGGTCGCCTCCTTGCGCGCGCTCGCCATCTTCTCCGGGGGCGGGGGCGGCGCGGGCTTCGCGGGCGCGGTGAAGTCGAGATCGTCGTCGGCGTCTGGATGGTTCATGGGCGGTACGCTTTCCTCAATTGGCGCTCATGGCGGCCTTCTTGTCCCCGATTCTGCTCTCCTCGCCGCGCGCGAGCTTCACGATGTTGGCGCGGTGCCGGGCGATCAGCACCACGCCCATCGCCGCCACCGCCGGGAGGAATGGCCCCGCCCCGGTGAAGTACCACGTGGCCAGCGGCGAGATGAGCGCCGCCACGATCGACGCGAGCGAAGAATACCGGCTCACGACCGCGATTGTGAGCCACCCCACGATCACCGCGAGGCCGATCCTCCAGTCCAGCGCGATCAGCACGCCGGCCGCCGTTGCGACCCCCTTTCCGCCGCGCAAGCGCAGCCACACCGGGAACACGTGCCCGAGGAAGGCCGCGAGCGCCACCACCGCGAGGAGCTCGTCGGCGGCGCCCATCATGCGCGCCGCGAGCACCGCGGCCCAGCCCTTGCCCGCGTCTCCCACCAGCGTGAGGAGCGCCGCGATGCGGTGCCCGGAGCGCAACACGTTGGTCGCGCCGATATTCCCGGAGCCGTAGCTGCGGGGGTCGGCGAGGCCCATCACGCGGCTCACCAGCACGGCGAAAGGGATCGATCCGGCGAGGTAGCCGCCCAGCGCATAGAGGAACGCCGTCATGGCCATACTCTACAATACGCGCCCATGGATACGATCTTCATCCGCGAGTTCCGCGTCGACGCCTGGGTGGGGATCTACGAGTGGGAGAAGCAGCGCGCGCAGACCCTCGAGATGGAAATCGAGATCGGCATTCCCGGCAACGAGGTGGGGCGCACCGACAACATCCACGACACGGTCCATTACGGCGAGGTGGTCGAGCGCATCGCGAAGGACCTGGCGGTGCGCAAGTTCAAGCTCCTCGAGGCGCTCGCCGAGCACGTGTGCGGCATCCTCACCAACGAATTCAAGGCGCCGTGGGTGCGGCTTTCGGTCGCGAAGCTGGGCCACATCCGCAACGTGCGCAAGGTGGGCGTGACGCTCGAGCGCCGGCGCGAGCGCGGCGAGTGAGCGCCTAGATCGTCGTTGTCGTCGTCGCCGCCACCGCGCCGCCGCCCGTTTCCTCGGTGAACATGTCGCGGTACGCGGCGTAGGTGCTGGTGAACGAAAGCGGAATCCACACCAGCAACCCCAGCCCGAACGGGATCATCGCGACCACCACCAGCACCATCATGACGATTCCGTAGATGAGGAACGGGATGAAGTTGCGCAGGCACGCGCCGAAGCTCGCCTTCATCGCGGCCACGGCGCCCATGCCGTGCATGATCACCAGCGCAGGCGCGAACCAGTACGCCATGAGGAGCGGGATCATCAATAGCAGCATGACGAGCGTGCCGATGAGGATCGCGGCTCCCGACGCGGCGAGTGCCGGCATCACGTCGTCGGTATTGCCCGACATCGCGGCGCCCAGGATGCCGAAGCCCACGAACAGCGCGAACACCCCGAGGATCAGCAGCATGCCGGCGAGGAAGACGGCGCCCACCACCAGGAGATTCGCGAGCTGGGTCTTGAAGCCCGCGAACAGGTGCTCCAGCTCGAAGTCGCCGCCGCGCTCGAGCGACCGGCAGGCGACGACCAGCCCCGCGTAGAAAACAGGCGTGGCGATCTGGAAGGCGAGCGAGCCCAGGATCGGCACGAAATTCACCAGCACCGCGATCACCACGAGGATGAGGAGCGCCACGATCCACATGAGCGGCGCCTTGGCGAAGAGCTTCCATCCGGCGCCGATCCAGTCCACGCCGCGCCCCGCGGAAACGCCCTTGCCGGGAAGGACAAGCTTCAGGTTTTCATCGGCCAGGCCCGTGCCGCCGGCCACCGCATCGCTCGTGCTCATTGCGCCCCCTTGTGGTCCTGGTTTGGGCGCGAGGTTACTCCTCCAGCGCCACCTCAACAAGCGCGGGGGAAAGCACGCGCACCAGCTCCGCGGAGTCCATGCCGAGCAGGTAGCCGCGCCGCCCGCCGTTGATGTAGATGCGCGGGAGATCGAGCACCGAGCGCTCGAGGAAGACCGGCATCCCCTTGCGCGTGCCGAAGGGGGAAGTCCCGCCGATGGCGCGCGCCAGCGCCTTGGTCGAGACCTTGCGGTCGCCGTGCATGAGCACCACGAGCGGCTCGCCTTTCTCGTTTTCCATGATGAGCGTCTTGACGACCTGATGCTCGGGCACTCCGAGCGACTCGGAGGTGTGCGCCGTGCCGCCATGCTCGACGTATTCGAAGTGATGCTCGGTGAAGGCGACGCCGTGCTCGGCGAGGAAGACGGTGGCGGGCGTGCCCGTGGGCTTCATCACGAGAAGACCACCCGCGCGAGGAGCGAGCCGCCGGTGAGCACCAGGAGGGCGCCCACCGCGCGGCGCATCTGCTGCTGGGTAAGGCCCACGTGGATGCGATGGCCGAGCTTCAATCCCATCCATACGAAGGGCGCAAGGAGCGCCGCGCCGCCGATGATCGCGGCATGCAGCAGCAACCCCGCGACCGCGTAGACGATCGCGCGCGTGAAGGCCGAGATGGAAATCAACGCCGATATCGTCGAGCGGATCTCGGTCTTGTCGGTGAGGCGCCCGGAAAGATAAGTCGAGTAGATCGGCCCCCCGGCGCCGAACACCGTCGCGATGGCCCCGGCGATGATCCCGGCGGGCACGGCCCACAGGGTCGAGATGGTGCGATGCAGGGTGGGATTCACGATGCCGTAGATTCCCACCGAGATGGCGAAGGCACCAAGCGCCGCACGCAGGTAGTTGTCGGGCACGCCCACCAGCACCGTGGCGCCCAGGACGAAGCCCACGAACATGAACGGGATGATGCGCTTCAGCTCGTCCCGGGCGACATGCTCGCGCCCGGAGGTGCCGATGAACGTCGCCGACGCGCAATCGAGGAGCGCCATCAGCGGCACGAGATATTCGGCACGCGCAAGGGGATGCCGGTCTTCCTCGAGCGCTCGGTGCTCGATCTCCCGCGCATCTACATCAACGGCGGGCGCCACCAGCAGCAGCCAGGGCGAGAGGTGCGAGATGTCCATTTATCCGCGCGGGTGGTGTTTGCGGTGCAGGGCCTTCAGGCGTTCGCGTGCGACGTGCGTGTAGATCTGGGTGGTGGAGATGTCGGCATGGCCGAGCAGCAATTGCACCACGCGCAGGTCCGCGCCGTGATTGATGAGATGGGTTGCAAACGCGTGGCGAAGCGTGTGCGGGGAGATCGCCTGGCGAATGCCCGCGGTGGCGGCGTGGCGCTTCACCAGCAACCAGAAGGCCTGGCGCGACATCGCAGAGCCGCGCGCGGTGAGGAAGAGCGCGTCGGACTTGCGCCCCTTGAGAAGGTCCGGCCGCGCCTCGCGCTGGTAGCGCGTGATCCACCGCGCCGCCTCTTCTCCCATGGGCGTGAGGCGCTCCTTCGCGCCTTTGCCGAGGATGCGGATCACGTTCATGTCGAGGCTCACCTGGATCGTCTTCACGCCCACCAGCTCCGAGACGCGCAGCCCGCTCGCATAGAGGGTCTCCAGCATCGCGCGGTCGCGCAACCCCTGCGCCGTCGAGACATCGGGCGCTTCGAGGAGCGATTCGACCTCGGCCTCCGAGAGGCTCCTGGGAAGCGAGCGCGGCAGCTTCGGGGAATCGAGGTCGACGGCCGGATCGTCCTTGCGCAGCCCCTCGCGCAGCGCGAACTGGAAGAAGCGCCGCAGCGACGAGACCATGCGCCCGGTGGTGCGCGGCTTGGCGCGCTTCGTTTCGACCTGCCAAGCGAGGTGGCGCTGCAGGTCCGCGGCGCCCGCCTCGAGGAGGGCCTTGCCGTGATGCGCGGCGAGCCAGGCCGCGAACTGCGTCACGTCGCGCCGGTAGCTCTCGAGGGTATTGCGCGCGAGCCCGTCATTCAACCACAGGCCGTCGGCGAAGCGGTCGAGGAGGCGGCGGTCGGCCTCAGAGAGCGCCTTCATGCCCCAGCAGCCAGCGCTTGATGTCGCGCTCGAAGCCCTCGCTCCTCGCACCCATGAAGCCGCCGATGTCGCCGCCCGCCGCGATCACGCGGTGGCACGGGACGACGACAGGAATCGGGTTGGCCCCGCACGCCCCACCCACCGCGCGCGCGGACGAGCCGATCTGCCTGGCGAGCTCGCCGTAGGTGCGCGTCTCGCCGGGGGCGATGCGCTGCATCGCTTCCCATACCGCAAGGCGATGATGCGTGCCGGCGAGCTTCAACGGCAGGTCGAAGACGAAGGCCGGGTCGTCGAGATAGGACTGGATCTGCACGCAGGCGAGGAAGGCGATGGTGTTGCGCGCGGGGGCCTTCGCCGCGACCGAGGGCGCGAGGAAGCGAATGCCCGTCACGTGCGTATTCGTCGTCGCGATGCCGAGGGTGGCGAAGGGCGCGCGCAGGCAAGCCTGGAATGCTTCCACGTTGCGGGAATCGTCAGGCATGGGCTTCTCCTGCGAGGGCATGGATCTTCGCGAGCAGGTCGGCCGGGATGCTCACCCCTTCGCGTGCCGCGCGCTCGCGGTTGGCTCGGCGCCGCTCTCCTGGCAGGCGCACGCTCGGATCCTGCGTCATCGCGGCGATGAGGGTCTCGATGCGCTCGAAGAAGACCTCGTTCCCGGCGAGCGCCTGCGGGTCGATCGCGAGGAACGCCTGGCCGATGCGCGTGGGCTTGCCTTCCTCGGTGAAGAAGCTGTCCGACTCGAATCCGAAGGCGGCGCCGGAGAGCGCGCACACCAGGAGCTCCACGGTAAGGGCGAGCATCGCGCCCTTCACCCCGCCCGCGGGCAGCATGCTGCCGTCCAATGCGGCGCGCGCGTCGGTGGTGGGCTTGCCGTTGCGGTCGATGGCCCAGCCTTCGGGAATGGCCTTGCCGTCGCGCGCCGCCACCATGATCTTGCCGCGCGCCACGGCGGACAGCGAGAGATCGATCATGAGCGGCTCGGCCGCGCGGCGCGGGAAGGCCGCCGCGATGGGATTGGTGCCGAACAGCGCGCGCGTGCCGCCCCAGGCCGGCATCGCGGCCGGTGAATTGCCGAAGCCCAGCCCCACGAGGCCCGCCCGCGCGATCGCCTCGAGGTGATACGCCGCGACCCCGAAGTGGTTGCTGTTGGTGACGGCGACGTAGGCCACGCCGAATTGCCTGGCGCGCGCGATCGCCTCGCGCACGGCGAGCGCGCAGGCCTCGAACGCGAGCCCCTGGCGCGCATCCACCAGCGCCGCGGCGCGCGAGTCGCGCGCGACCACGGGCACCGCGGATCCGGTCGCGCGGCCGTTCTTCAAGTGACCGCAGTATTGGGGAATGCGCGACGCGCCGTGGGACGCGATGCCGTCCATCTCCGCGGTGGCGAGCGCGCGCGCCGTGGCGCCCGCCATGGCGTCGGTGGCTCCGCTCGCGCGAAGCGCCTGCGCCATCGCGCGCTCGAGCTCGTCGACGGAGATGTTCGCGGTGCTCATGAGGTAATCAGGGATTGTCCGGGACGCACGCGGACAAAATCGACCGGCTTGAAGGAAACTTCGTAACGATTTGCAACGCATTTCACCCGGGAGAAGGCCGACGCCTCGAGAGGGCCTGTTTCCGGGAAATCCTCGCGGAAGTGGGCGCCGCGCGATTCCTCGCGCGCCTGGGCCGCCGTGCAGATCGCCGCGCTCACTTCGACCAAGCTCTCCAGGTTGAGCCAATCGTGCCATGTCAGATTGTAGCGAAGGTCGGTGCCGGAGACGCCGCTTTCGGCGAGCCCTGCGCGCAGCTCGCCGAGCCGCGCCTGCGCGCGCGCAAGGCCCTCGGAATCGCGCAGGATGCCGACGTCGTCCCACATGACGGCGTAGAGCGCCTCGCGAATTTCCTCGATGTTGCCCGCGGGCTTCGCCACGGGCCGGCGCGCGCGCGCTTGCGCTTCCTCGAGCGCGCCCGCGACGGGCTCGCGCAACTCGCCCTCGCGCGCCGTCCAGTCCGCCATCGCATCGCCCGCGATCGCGCCGAACACCGTGGAGTTGGCGACGCCGTTGCCGCCGAGGCGATTGGCACCGTGCACGCCGCCCGTGTCCTCGCCCGCGGCGAAAAGCCCGCGGATGGCGGTCGCGCCGTCGGCGCGAAACTCCACGCCGCCCATCATGTAATGCGCGGTGGGCACGACCTCCACGAGGCCGCCCGCCAGGTCGAAGCCGCAATCGTCGCAGCGCTCGACCATGCCCTTGAACTGGGCGCGCACCTTGTCGGGACCGAGGTGGCCCATGGCGAGGTACACGCCGCCATTGGGCGTGCCGCGTCCGGCGCGCATTTCCGCGAGCATGGCGCGCGACACGACGTCGCGCGTGGCGCGCTCGCCACGCGAGTCGTAGCTCGACATGAAGCGCTCGTTCGCGCCGTTCAGGAGGTGCCCGCCCGCGCCGCGCAGGCCTTCCTCGAGCACCGTGCCCGTCATGCGCGTGCCGGGCCCCGCGAGCAATCCGGTCGGATGGAACTGCACCATCTCCATGTCGCGGAGCACGAGGCCCGCGCGCAACGCCATGGCGAGGCCGTCGCAGCTCTTGTCGCCCGAGGGCGTATGGAAGCGATACATGGTCGGCCCGCCGCCGGTGCCGAGGAGCACCGACTTCGCCTGCACGAAGACGAAGTCGCCCTCGCGCATGTCGATCATGACCACGCCTGCGATCGCGCCATCGGCGTCCTTCACGAGCTCCACCGCGCGGTGCTCTTCCATGCGCTCGACGCCCGAGACCCACACCTGCTCGGCGAGGCGGTTGATGATCTCGATGCCGGTCAAGTCGCCCTTGTGCACGGTGCGGTCGAAGGTCTGGCCCGCGAAGGCCTTCTGGTGCACGCTGCCGTCGGGATTGCGATCGAAGAAGCAGCCGAGCTCGTTCTCCAATTCGTGGATGCGCTCGATCGCCTTGGTGACGAGGGTCCACGCGAGGTCCTGGTCGGGAAGCCATTTGCCGCCCTCGATCGTGTCCATGAAATGGCGCTCGACCGAGTCGCCGGGCGCGAGCGCCACGTTGAAGCCGCCCTGCACCATGCGCGTGCAGCCGCATTTGCCGAGGAGGCCCTTCACGGCGATGGTGACCGAGAGCGACGGATCGCGGCGCTTCGCGTGCAGCGCGGCGAAGAGCCCGGCGCCGCCGGCGCCGAGGACGAGGATGTCGGTCCTGACCCGTCTCACGCCGGCGCGGGGATTCTGCCGCGAATGGCCTGCAGCACGAGCGCCGCGATGACGGCGGCGAGGCCGACGTAGTCCAGGACGTCGATGGGCAGGATCACGAGGAAGCCGCCGAGGATCAGCAGCGAGCGCTCCAGCCAGTGGGTCTTGCGCAACGCCCAGCCTTGCAGGCCCGCCGCGAGCGCGGCGATCGCGACGAAGCACATGAAGATGATCCACGAGACCTGCAGCCACGTGGCGCCCGCGGGGAGCTTGAGGAGGATGCCGGCGCCCAGGGGGTCGAGTACGAAGAAGAACGGCACGACGAAGGCCGGCATCGTGTACTTCCAAGCTTGCAAGGTGGTCCTGTACGGGTCGCCGCCGGTGATCGCCGCCGCGGCGAAGGGCGAGAGCGCGGTGGGCGGCGAGACTTCCGAGAGGAGCGCGTAGTAGAAGATGAACATGTGCGCGGCGAAGTCGGGCACGCCGAGCGTGATCATCGCCGGCGCCGTGATGACCGCGCAGATGATGTACGACGCCGTCACCGGCACCGCGAGACCCACGATCCAGACGATGAGCGCGGTGTAGAGCGCGGTGAGGGCGAGGCTGCCGCCGGCATAGGCGAGCACGATCGAGGAGAACTTGAGGCCGAGCCCGGTGAGCGTCACGACGCCGACGATGATCCCCGCCGCCGCGCACGTGGCCGCCACGTTGAGCACGCCGGTGGTCCCCGCCTCCATCGCCTTCACGAAGCGCCTGGGCACCATCGCCGTCTCGCGCCGGAAGAAGCTCACCGCGAACGCCGTGATCGTCGCGTAGAACACGCTCACCGTGGGCGAGAAGCCCCACAGCATGAAGATCACGATGGAGACGAGCGAGAGGAAGTGGAACCAGTAGCGCTTGGCGAGCGACCACGCGCTTTCCGCGACCTCGAACGCCGCCTGGCTCATGCCGTACTTGCGCGCATCGAGCTCCACCATGAGCCAGAGCGACGAGTAATAGAGGATGGTCGGGATCGTCGCCATCTTGATGACCTCGAGGTACGAGATCTTCAGGAATTCGGCGATGATGAAAGCGGCCGCGCCCAGCACCGGCGGCGAGAGGATCGCGCCCAGGCCGCCTGCGGCGAGGAGCCCGCCCGCGGCGTCCTTCTGGTAGCCCGACTTGGCGAGCATCGGATAGGCCACCGAGCCGATGGTGACCGTGGTCGCCACGCCCGACCCCGAAGGACCGCCGAGCAGGAACGACGCGAGCACCACCGCGCGCCCGGCGCTGGTGGGCTTGCCGCCCAGCAGCGCGAAGGAAAAATCGAGGAAGAAGCGCCCCGCCCCCGAATACTCGAGGAACGCGCCGTAGATGGTGAAAAGGATGATGAGCGTCGCCGAGACGTCGATCGCGGTGCCGAAGATCCCCTCGAGCGTCATGAACATGTGGCCGACGATGCGCGAGGCGTCGTAGCCGCGGTGCGTCCATGGCGACGGCAGCCATGGGCCGACGACCGCGTACACGATGAAGCCCGCGATGATGATCGGCATCACCCATCCCGAGGTGCGCCGGGTGGCCTCCACGACCAGCAGGATCAGCGCGATGCCCAACACCATGTCGAGCGTGGTCGGGGTCACGTTGCGGTCGGTGAAGTCGTCGCCGCTCGCGACCATGTAGACGACGATCACGACCGAGAGCACCGCGAAGGCCACGTCCCACCACATAAGGCGGTGGCGATAGCGCTTCGCGATCGGGAACAGCATGTACGAGAGGAAGAGCACGATGCCGACATGGATCTCGCGCAGCCAGTCGGTGCGCACGATCTCCTTGGCGGCGTAGAGATGGAAGGCGGAGCTCGCGACCGCGACGGCGGTGAGGAACGTGGCGAGCCAGCCGCGGTAGCGGTTGAAGCGCCCTTCCTCTTCCTCGATGAACTCCTCGACCTTCTTCTGCTGCTCTTGCGACAGCTCCGCGCCCGTCACGACCTCAGGCATTCGCTCTCCTCATGCCCTCGTGCCGGGGCTGGGGAGCATTCTAGCCCGTCA
>WNFL01406133.1_pt5 | contig 26227 bp, 30 predicted proteins | sample 5400361 | NCBI WGS metagenome assembly WNFL01 (sample SAMN13153351, study PRJNA577476) | soil metagenome | isolation source: 40 cm soil on Douglas fir-dominated hillslope | place: USA:California | collected 2013-09-17
TTTCTTAGCGGTGTTTACTTTTTCCATCCTCTTTGGAAGTGTCCAAGCCACAAAACAAAGGTGGCGAGTGCGTAACTTTTCAGCTATCACAAGTGCAGAAACGCAAATCTAAAAAAGAGATAGAAAAAGAATACACAGTATTCCGTCCATCCACGATACGCCCAAACCAGCGCTCAAACATTTCGTCATCGGCGCGTTCTTCCTCCCCGCCTCAAACACAACACTGTTAAAGGGTGGACCCTTAGAAGTACGTCAAGAGTTAGTCGACGATCATTAAAAGTTAACCGCACTTCCTCCAGGATGAAGCGTGAGGGGTGTGTCTGGTCTACCCTCAGATCCAACCTGTGCCATCTTGAGTAAATAATCCCTTATGGATTTTACCACCAGCTAGAGGACTGGTGCTTCAGTGGGAACCCGGTTGAGAATCAGGGAATACCCACAAGGTGATCATCTTGCGAAGATCCACTGTAGACGGCTGAAGATTCCGTGAGATTCCGTCATCAACCATGTCACCCATAGTGACTTACAAACCACGGCAATCGGACAACACGGTGCATTCTGGGGAGTGGCGTTAGACCGCGGCGTTGGTTTGAGCAAAGAAACGTACACTCAGCCAAATTGGAAAGGCACCTCCAGCTATCCGAAACTCGGGAGGTGGCAACCCCATCGCTTCGGGTGTTTTTCCTTGATGAGAATGTTAGATGAAAGGTGCTCGCAAGAGCTGCCACCAAACTCACCGGAAGAAAGCATTTCCCTCTCAACGTAATAACTTGAATGAGATGTTCTCATCACGACCCTATGGAGTCCGTCTGCTATTGCCCAAGCATCTAGAGACGCTTCACCAAATCCGTCTCCGACAGAACATGCGAAAAGTGTATGGCTTGAACGAGTCAGGATACTCCTTATTTTTATGTATCACCCTTACCCAGCTGCAGATTTGATAGAGATCGCCAAGCCCTTGCCCTTTGCTGATCGACCTGACGCTTTGAAGCGTTTACTGCATGTCGATGAGAACCCTCATCAAAGGCCTATAGAACGTAACGATACCGGATGTGTTGTCCAAGAGAATACGCGTCTTCCGACCGGAAACAAGGGAAACGCAGATCTGCACACGACGATCAATGTCAAACCACCATGCAGGACGAATGCGACGCGCCATATTCCTCGGCGAGCGTAAGAGAAGCTAATTCTGCATCCGATGGCATGGTATCGACGACGACTGCGGAGAGGTCGGAGTCAAGTTAAGTTGAAACATCCGCGTGTCCTGCACGCGTTAGGAATGGGACGCAATCGATAATCTGCCAAAGACGCGATTCTTTTCGCACATCCGTGCTTCTTGGCATGACTTGCTTGACCGACGCAGATGCGCTTGTCGCCGTGGTAGAAACCAAGGGCGCATCGGGAGCCAAATATAAAAGGATTTGACCACCTCCACTACGCAGCCAGATGTACTTGAGCGTCGGTACACGATCGGTTTATTGGCACACAATACTGACAAAGAGTTCCAGACGTACGAAGGCCCTCGCCTCCCCGTGGAGCTTTGGCAAGTCATTATCCGCTTCGCCACTCTCGGAACTTTGAACATCGATCGTGTAGTTATCGCTACAGATCTCTGGGACCACAGTGATGTGTGGGACGTCAATGAGTTCTCCTTCTATGGTCCATGGACCGGCGTGCACCACTCGCAACAGCGAACATACAAGACCAAACGGAACCTATGTCTTGTTCACTCTACCTGGCACGCGCTAGTCCTACCTTACCTCCTCGAATGCATAGCTATTTCACATTCGGGTACTTTCCAGTCCGTCCTCAAAGTCTTGAACGAGAGACCAGAGAGACAGTGGTGGGTCAAGCGGGTCGAACACCAGGGACGCAGGGGCCACCTTAATTACGAGGGAAACTACGGCTGGGAATATGAAGCAACGCTTCTCAGGGGGCTGCTCTTTCTCTGCCCTCATCTCCGGGTTATCGGTGGTTGCCCAAAGGAGGCTTGGAGTAAAGACATCCTCCCACATCCCAACGTACACCAATTGACTCACATCCAAATTACTGAATCAAGCCTCTTCGAGTTCGTCAACGACTGCCCAAGTCTCGCTGTGCATCTGGAGTCGTTGCATGTCCAAGCTGGGCGTGATCCAATGTCGCACACCCACGCAAGTACCTCTTCAATCAAATTCCCCAATCTGAAACAGCTGCGAGCGTCTGTTTCTGCATATTTTAGCATCGAATCACACTCTTGCTTTCAGATATTCCGCCATTTAACTGCTCCTTCCCTGCTCTCACTCTCAATCCATTATCACGATATTATATGGGACGACGCGTTGCGCGTTGTAGAGCGTTTTGGGCCAACGCTCGAAATGCTTGACATACAAACGGAACGGTTAATGATAGATCCCGCGCCCGGCACTCTTGAACGGATGCTGTCAGTTTGCCCGAAACTGACAACGCTCGTCCTGGATAAACCTAACGATTGGAATTGGACTGGGGACGTCCCATTACATCCCAGCATCGAGGTGCTTGGCTTCTCCCACTTTACGATACCAGGCATAGCGACTTGGAACCTCCTTCCCGGTACGATGGTGATGCGCCCCTTGAGAGTGGTCTACTCATATACACCTTTCCAGGATACGAGAATATGTTAAAATTCTGCACCAAGGCTGCATTCCCAAATGCGAAATCATTTCGGGTCATCGCTCCTGGGTTCCAACGTCGACTCCAATCCGGCAAGTGGCCAGAGGCGGTGAGCTACTTGCGGAGCCTCGCTCGCACTTGGGCAGCAGATGGGATCCGCTTCGAAGACTGCACAGGGGCACTACCCTTTCGAGACATTGACCCAAGCAATTTTAATCCAAATGGACCGTCAAACGACCCATCAGTGGAGATTGCCTTGGGACTACTACGAGAAGGACGTGGATACTGAGACGCCAAGTAGGCTTTTCATCTGGCTATACTCCTTCCCGTTGTCTGCGGGGGCTGACGACCCACCTAGGATTATAAATGGACCCCTGTCATTCCTACCCTTACCGCACAAGACCGGCGTGTGGCGCGTGTGTCTTCTCTGTGATTCTCGCACAGCGTCGGGCGGATGCTAGACGAACATCGTAAGCAAGAGTACGAAATTGTTTCGTTCATTGTCCCTGTATGGAAATCGCTGCGGTCCTTCACTCCACGTCTTCACAGGTGCACAGGCGTAGACAGGTCGTCACCCTACCAAATGAGGATCGATCAAGTACAAGTGCTCTGGGCGTGCTCAGCTCAGGTGATTTGGGCTTCACCGCAGATGGTCATCGCGTTCTTGGGGCGTGAGCCGTCTGAAAATTCAATTTGAGGCTGTTTTTTGAGGATCAGCGGTTCGCACTCCAATTTTGAGCTAGACAGCCGTTCCGACAGAGGCGGGTTAGAATAGTGGGCGAGGGTTGAGGACTGGTCACTGCCTGGGGACCTGAGTCCCATGTTGAAACACGGTTTGGGATCAGACAGTGGTCCCTTGGGCATGATCGAGAGGTGGAATATTCGCTCTTTGATCAATGCGGGTCCAAGAAGTTGAGCGGTGGTGCACTGGGGTAGATAGGCGATTGAGTATGTGTCTACGGTCAGAAGAGAAATAACCTCGCGGAACAAGAAGAAACGAAGCGGCTGTCGTTAGTGTATCGCGCAGGATCAAGGCATATGACCAAGGAGAGATACGTTGGCCCGTTGGAGAATAATGGGGTGTGCCCGTCGCGCACAAGCCTCGAGGCATACATAGAAAGTTTTGCTCTCGACTGTCGACCTCACTTGACAAATAGGATTTAATTGTTGGGATTGCATCGTACACACGTCTGGGGTTGGCATAGAAGATTTAAGTCCGAGATAAGCGTCGGATTGGGTAAATATCTCGGGTGAAGGACGGGCGCTCTCGCGGCTGTCACAAGGAGAAGAGCAGGTGCGTTATGAGCGTGGAAAGGTGAAGTATGGACCGCGGGAGGAGATGGAAGGCGAGGAGAGGAGGGGAGTGCAGGGGGGGGACCAGGGACGAGCTTGAATGGGAATGGATTGGAGGAATATTAATTGCTTGTCGTCGTCGTCGTTGTGATCGGCTTAATATGCATGATCGAGGGCCTGTTCCGCTGCTGGCGGCGCAGGGCTGGGGCGTTGCAGCTTAGTGGCACTGGGTATGGGTCCATGGGTATGGGGATATGGGATATGGGATATGGGATATGGGAATATGGGAACGGGAGTCAATATAATGATTAATGACTACTACATGTAGCCTACTAGTGAACTAGTTTGAACTCTCAAACTCTCACACTTAGACATACGTGCATGCATCCTGGTCCCATAGAGCGTCGGCCAGCATCCCTTCTGCCTCAGCTGCCTCAGCTGCCTCACCTGGTGCACGCTGCATGTTGCAGACCTCAAAGTTGGTAGGTTAGTCGCTCGGGCGGCGCCTACCATATCGAGTATTTCAGCCCCGTAGCCCCGTAGCCCCCGTAGCCCCGTAGCCCTGTAGCCCCGGAGCGCGTGCATCGCTCTCGACGAATTTCCAACAATCTCCAATCTCCCTCTCTTGAACCCCGACACCCGCCTCTCGCTTCAGCTCACCCAGCCACGCCCAGCCTTCGTTAATACCCAAGCGCTCGCACACCCGTCTTCCCATCTCAGTCTTGTACCCCTTCTTCGCCTTCCCGCGCCCTTCGCGCGAGACATGCATTTCAGAAACCGTCTACGAGCTACCCCAGCGGAAAAGCAGCACATTTTAGAAAATATCGATCCTCAGACGCGTCCATCGCACAAGTCTCGCTATGCGATCCCTCGTTCGCCCGTCTTTGATGCATGGCGGCAGTCACGTAGAGCATACCGCTCCTCCGAACCTCTTCCTGCGGGCTCCCAGAGGCCAGTCACACTATCCAACATCTTCGCTGCCGCCGTTATCGTCCGCTCGTGCATGGTCGATCTCTTTATTCTCCTCTTCAACCTCCATCCGACCAGAACACTTCTCCTTGTTGTCTTCAACATACTCAGGGGTACCCTACCTTCCGTCAGAGGTTACTCTCAAGCACGAATACTCGACGAGGTGCACAACTTCTCACAAATGGGCTGAGTCCTCCTCTGACCGAATAACCCCCAGGCGCAAAATTTGTTCTCGTCCGACAGGTAGATACGCATCCACGCGGCATTCTCTGCATACTGACAATGCCGCGACGGCCTTCGTTTCCGTTCAGATATGATTTTTCGCGACTGTTCAAATTGATACTCACCGACGCCCTCCGTATGTTCGCGGAGACACTTTTGGATGTTATAGCGTAAGCCGGTTGTACCCGTCCCTTCGGCCCTGCCAACCCAACTTTTTTGACAGGAATCACAATGAAGAAATCGTGCAACGATCGTCGCGTTTCCACGTGGAATTCCTTCAAATGCAGACTCGGTTGAGATTGGATCTCCCCGCCTTGGCGAATCCATCCGTCCGGGATGTCCTCTTCGAGTCTGACGCGTTCGTGAGATCATTTTCATCAGGAATGGGAAGGTGAGTCTCGAGCCGTGGGAAAGACTTCATTGAGAATTCATGCTGACGGCCTCTCACGTAAGCTTTTTATTATTGTCCCCCTTTGAGATGATCCGCATTTTCACCACAATATCCGAAATTCTCTCTCAATCCTTTGTTCTGTGGTCAATGTCCCTCTCCTCGGCCCGTGCTTTCCATACGTCGCAGCATTGGGCGGAACTCTTGATTCTCGGTCTTGCTATCTTTCCGACACTCTTCTCTTTTTTCAACTCCTGCTTCGCGTTCCCTCTTTCTGACCGATGGTCCCAGTCGCTTCAAGATTCAGAGGATGCTAGACTAGAGGAGCGGCACGAACGTATGCGGGGCCTCGCATACAGTGATAGTTTCAAACCAGAGGTTTTGCTATTTGGACTTCGAACTTGGATCCTTCAATCATGGGCGGATGCAAAGAGAAGCCTCATGATACGGTCAGTGTCGTTGGGAGAATCGACTGGCACTGCGGCTCGGACATTTGCCCGAACAAGCGCTATTGAATTCTTCTCGTTAATACAAACGGCCCGTTATCCATGTTGCCATGCCACTTTGTTACTCAACTCTCCCTCATGTAGATTCCTCTTGCGCTCCAATTCTCCTCTGCCTCCCTTGGCTCGGTGACTCTATATCGGACTACAGCAGAGATGCTTGTGCAGACGGTCTTCACATTAGCAACCTCTATGAGGCTCTTCTACCAGGGCATCTTTCTCTTAGGCGCTTTCCATATTGGGCTTTCTCTCAAGCCCGCTCTGCGGCCTGATGATGAGGACAAAGTAGAATATACTGAAACACGGAGCCCCAAGAAAGGAATGAAAATAGACATTAGGTTCGTTCACTCCTTCACGATTAAGGGAGGGGCCTCACGGTCATTCAGGGATATGTCCTTCACGTACCCTGGCAAGACTGAACCCACCTTGTACGATATCAACTTTCATGTCGAACCAGGTGAAATAATTGCGCTCTGTGGGCTAAACGGGTCGGGCAAGAGCACTTTTGCCCATCTGATTACCCGGTACGTACCCCTGAATAATGTTGGTGTTCCTGTCTGACCTTTTGTCTGGAGATTGTATGATTACGACGACGGACAATTTACGATTAACGACGTAGACGTACGAAAGTACGATGCTGAAGATCTGCACAGGCACACGACAGTCGTCTTTCAGAATTTCTCACGCTACAACACAACGCTCAGAGAGAATGTTGGAGTTGGCCAGATCGATCTCCTTGAAAAGGATCCATGCCTCCGTGACGCCCTTTGTGCGGGTGGGGGTGCAAGACTCTTGAATTTACCCAGCGGTTTGGATACAAATTTAGAATACTCCGGATTCGACTTCTCGTTTCCTTCGCCTTTCCCACTAGACCCTCTTGGATTCGGTGGCGTTGGATCCACTGTTTCTGATCGATGTGCATTGTCGGGGGGAGAGGTGAGCTATGGTCCCTCGCTTCTAATGTACACCACCTGACAACCCGTTTATCAGTGGCAGCGGGTTGCTATCTCCAGGGCATTTATGCGACCGGATGCAGATCTTTGCGTCTTTGACGAACCGAGCAGTGCTCTGGACGCGGCTGCACAAAATGATCTGTTTGAGCGTCTTACCAAAGGCCGTTACCCATCGCCTCTCCACCGTTAGGCAAGCACATAAAGTTGCAATGTTCGAGAATGGGGTGAGGGCACAAATTTTTACGCACTTCAGAAGCGTGGATGCTGACTTCAATTGCAGACAATTACAGAATTTGGGACCCACAGCGACCTCCTTGCCAAGGATGGATCTTACGCCGCGCTTTACAAGGCATTCATGTCTTCTGACTCACCATAACCATCTAGCAAAATCAAGTATATACCCTTGCTCTTCTGTCACCACTCACCCTGTCCGTACATCTCCGTGCCTCGTGGACTTCCATCGAACAATTCCTGTCTCGTCATATAGTATGTCCTGCAAGCCGCCACATCGCAGCCTGTAACGATACATTATCATAGCTACACGTTGATACCCTGACCCCTCCTGTAGACTATTCAAGAAATTCGAGCGTGTCCGTGATTACATTTGACTCCTTCGTGTCTTATCATACTACAACGAGGTCTGGTCGACGAAATGGACGACGCCGTTAGGGCTGAGGATGGCATCGACGGCCTCGTGCGGGTCGCTAGAGGGGCTCGCCAACACCACCGCATCGGCCTCCTGACCGAACGCGCCCACCACAAGGCCCGCATCCTTGATACTCCAGACCACAGACGGCACTTTCCGCTGTTTGTATATTAAGATGTCAAATAAAAATTCTCCAATTGGGTGGGTCAAACGCACCAATAGTGTCGCATTCACCAGAATGCCGAGCAAGTTGTTCGATTTCGCGAACTCGACAGCGTTAGCCACACTTCGACACCTTCTATCTGTGGATCGAGCAGTGCTGGATGGGTCGTCATGTCCGGTTTGTGGAGCTACTCCGCCATGGGTCGCGAAGAAGACTCCATCTGTCGGTGGTCTCGGTGAGAAGACGAAACAAAAAAAGCCCCACACCCGGCTTACAATTTGGTTGTTTCCAGTTCAGTGCGGTGCATACAGAAGGCGAGTGAGCCATGAATGCAAAACGGCGTCTGGAATGTGGCGTGGATCCAAGAGACGCAGATGCTTGATAAACGGTTTTGAGGATTGCTTCAACATAAGAGTTGACGTCTGCGCAGCGTCCCATACAGAGCTCGTCCCTGCGGGCACACTCTGGATAGGCAACGTGGAGCATCACACCAACTTCCGTTGGAAGGAGCTGAAATCACTTCCTTACTATATGCGACTACCGAAAGATTCTAAAACATACCTTCAAGAGATGCTCGAGTGTAAACATGGGTGCTCGTAATATTGCAGCCCACTCTTGCACCGTTCCGGGAGTGTGCATAGGGTTGATAACCATTCCCTTTCCAACAGCAATGCCAGAAAACTGTGCAGCAGAAACACTGCACACCCCTACATCGACACCGTTGACAGGCAGATGCCACTTGGAGTATACGACAGGCACGAGATCACGGGTAACCTGTACGACAACATGCAGGTAGTCCCCAGAAAGGGACGAAATGGTGACACTGCCAGGGCTATTGGTGACTGTAGATCGATGCGATGTGGATGTATGGGTGGGTGCGAGGAGCCTCGAAACGTGCAACGTAGAACCTAACCCGCCGAGTCCTGAATATTGAGCACTGGACTTCCAGTACGTCTCCACAGCTCCGCCGACTTGTAAGGCCACATCTTGGAACGGGCTGATGATGCAAACTTCGATGGTCAGACGACCGATTATGTGTAGCCGATGGTCCAAGACAGGAAGGTGAATGACCTTGGTATCCTGAATGCCTTGGAAGATGGACGGGAGAAGGGCGGCTCGGCCGATAGTCTTTGAACCGAAGTTTGGGTAGAAGGAGAACTCGAGCGAGAGTTCATCGAGGTTTTGTATCTGAAATGATAGCGTGTCTTGGTGGTCGGAAAGCGGGATTGTCAGGGTAAAAGGTACAGATGGTTTGCCGGATCGCGAAGACATAACAAGCTTGAGAGAGGGCGGCGCATGGGTGTGTGGACGGTGAAGGTCGGGATCTGTAGTCCACGGGGTAATCTCTATTGGTGGTTGCGATGGTTTTGTGGTATATGCGGAGAACGGTTCACCCAAAGCGAGCTGAACTAGGTAGCTCTTCTCGAGGTAATTGTGGCCATAAATACGGAAGGGCATAATGGGAGGTGGAAGCGATAAGGAAGGAATTGCATCGGGTTCAGCGGCATCTGATCCAAGACCGAAAGGCGACATGCAACCGACTGAGGAAGTGGGCCCTCTGGGTGGCAAAGAGGTCCGTCGATGAGGGAACGCGCTAATTGCATCGTAGAGGAGAAACGTGCACGCTATATGGCCGAACCAAGCCGCGTAGTAGATGGCCAAACGACCTAATTCATCAGTAGCCAGCGGGTTGCAGCCAGCTTGGAGCAACACTCTCACGCAACCTTCGTGGCCGTTGTTGGCAGCATGAAAGAGCGGGGTCCATTCGCTGTACTTGTCTGGCATATCCAAAGTTTCTCTAGTTTCCACGCAAAGCCGCTTGCATACTTCAACGTGACCCTCTTTGGCAGCAAGATGGACAGGGTACTCGCCGTTGGTATTCGGCAGATTCTTCGCGCCATACTTAAGAAGGAGGATGGTGACATCAAGGTGTCCAGACTGGCAAGCGAGAGCCAACGGGTTTGCATCGCTGAGAGTAGGCTCTAGCCCGACCTTGCCAACTTCGAGCAAGACACGGAGACATTCCAGGCGTCCGTAGACAACTGCATAATAAAGTGGGTTGAAGTTGTCCATATCGACGGACGAGGGATCGGCGCCAGCAGCTAAAAGTCGCGTGCAAGTCTTCACATAACCACCCATCGAAGAGTAATGCAAGGCGGTTCGGCCATACACATCCTTCCGATTCACTTCGACGTTGTGGTCGAGGGAGAGGTTAACCATCCGAAGTTCTCCAGCTGCGGCGGCCTCGTGCAGGCACGTTCGGCCGTTGATATCGTCGACGAAATGAAAGTCACAGACGGAGTTGGGAGAAGTCATGATGAGGTCGGCCAATTCAGGGGGGGCCTCGATAGCAGCTTTCCACGAAATGCGAGTGACATGCGTCCTTCCATCAGGTAATTTGGCGAGTTCCGAACCCTGGACAAGGGCCAGTTGGATCGCATTAGCGTCCCGTGCGGCAACTGCCTTTCGGAGATCGGATTCCAGATCGACGAAAGCGCGACTTTGACTTGTACGCTCTCGTACGATCCGCTCGCTAAGCAGTGGGTCAGGGTCGTTGGACTCCCTCAGCAGCGAAACGTCTGTCCCCATATTGGAGAGGTTGACGAGACACGCTGCGACGGTATCGGCGAACTCTGTTATCAGCTGAAGCATATGGGTCAGTCACTTAAGCGAAGCGGCCAGTGGAACGTCACCTGTCGATTGAATACGGGCTGTACGTCGACTTGACGCGCCAGATAAAGTTCCCTTGTTGTCGATTTGGACCGTTTGTCCCACTTTTTGAGGATCTTACGGAAACCGACCGCATTGATTTCAACAAATTGCTGAAGGGTATTTATAAGCCTAGTGGATAATATCCGCGTGGTCGGCACGGACCTGCAGCTTCAGGAGGTCGTTCTGCAAGAGCCTAAAACCTTCCTCGACGGCCCGCCACTCGACAAGGTCTTTGGTGGCCGCAGTCTCCTCTTCCAGGTCTGGCTGCATGCGCGTGGCAGCAGAACGCTGCTTCGACACTAGAGTGGCAAGGCGCAATTTAAGCTCTGCTTCCTTCTGGAGGTAGAATGTGTTAATCTGGAAAGTGATGACACATGACATAAGTACTCGACAAAGCTTTGCGAACGGATTGTGCAACACCCCCGCACCTTGTCGAGTTCCCGTTGCAACTTGAAGAAGAATTCCTCTTTGATCATTTGAAATTTTTGCCCGCGGTCTTCGTCCCCCGTCGAACTAGCAGCAAACGCAGGGGTGGTAGGGAGGGTGGTGGCCGCGTGAGCGGCGTCGCCCGTGTCCCATAGCAGGCGCTGGCCTTGAGGAGTGGAAGAACGGGCGATGACCAAATCGGAAGGGCGAACACCCTCTGGCGCAATTGAACCTGAAGTAGGAGCAGTGGTGGCACTGTTCCCGGTTGTATTGCGAAGGGAACCCACGATCTTCTTGAGGCCCTTGTAGTCGAGATAGTACTCTGACCATCCGGGGATCTGCTCCGCCTGGATCTTCTTGCCGAACTGACCCATTTGTGATCAGAAGACCCAAATTGCACAATAGGAACAGGGGACAGTGGAGAGGGGGAACGGGGGAGCAAACGGGGACGATAGAAAGGGAATTTTGGGAGCAGCGGGCGACGGTGACGAGGGGAGTCAGTACATGGGAGGATATGGACGGGATGCGCTCACCTTCATCGTGTTCAGAGGGAGGCACCGTCCGTGGCTGCTCTGGTGTTAAGTCGACTGGCTGGGGAATACAACTGGCTCACGCACGTTCGTTTGTCGACCACGCCAAATATATGCTCTCAAGCCGCGATCCGTACACGGCGAGATCCAGCGCCAGCGATTCGCCAGACAAACCTCATATCGATTGAGCTGCGATCTGCTTCTGCTTCTCAATGTGCTCTGCCCTGTCACTTCGGACTGCGCCAAGCTGCTCGCCGTGATCGAGAAAGACACCAGGGTCTGGTTCCTTCCAACATCCGCATCCCGATTAGAGATCGACAGGCAGCATGAAGTACTAGACATAGTTTACCCCCTCCACCAGTAATTGATAATCTCATTCTGTTGGATTCCCAAATAGTCGAATCTCGTCAATGGTAGATATTGAACACGAATGAAGAGACTATATCGATACTACTCTCCTCCCAAGCAATCCGCTATAGCCGCTGGATGATCAACGCACTCGCCGCACCACCCTAAAACCCAAAAATTAGTATCACAATCTCTCAGGCCCATCACAAACAGGATATAAACGTACACCATTGCATATCGCTGCAGCACCATACTCGCCCGGCTTGAGCGCATGCACAAGGCTCACAATAATCCTCGAGCCCGAGTTGCCAATGGCATGCCCGAGCGCAACGGCACCGCCACGGACATTGATCTTGCTCGGGTCAATGGTGAGGATCTTCTCAGCGGCCTTGACGACGACTGAAAATGCCTCATTGATTTCGAACAGCGTTATATCATCCTTTGTTAGCCCTGCCTTTTTCAACGCGAGCGGAAGCGCAAGCGTTGGTGCGATGGGGAAGTCGATAGGGTCGGTTGCCGCATCTGCGTAGGCTGGGGGAGACAAATGAACGAATGAACGCAAATATTTAGTTCGCGGGGGGTCTTGACTGAAAGGGAAGGAGGGAGACGTACAGACGATACGGGCGAGGGGGGTAACGCCCAGTTCCTCTGCTTTGGCTTTGCTCGTGAGCACCACGGCGGATGCACCGTCGTTGAGGTTGGAGGCATTAGCAGCAGTGATGGTCCCATCGGGCTTAAAGACCGGTCGGAGAGTGGGAACTTTGTCATACTTGACCTGCTTGTACTCCTCATCCTCTATGATGACCGTCTCGCCGCCCTGTTCATCGAAGACAAGTACCGGAAACGCAAATGTTAATAGGACGAAGGATCGGGACAAGAAGGGCTAAACGTCTGATTGGTGGAGAGCCTACACACATACCCTTCTGTCCTTGATCACTACTGGAGCGATTTCCTTCTCGAAATAGCCAGCTTGCCATGCCCTGGCAGCACGCTTGTAGCTCTCGATGGCATGGGCGTCCTGCTCTTGACGTGTGATACCATGCTTGCTAGCAGTCTCCTCTCCACAGTTGCCCATGGGAAACTGGTGGGTGACTTCCCATAGTCCATCGTGCTGCATTGAGTCGATGAGCTTTCCATGACCAAAAGTGGGATTCTGGCGTGCAACCAAGAACCTATCGAGGGTGCATGTGTGAATATGAGCGAGATCGGCGGGTGGATAGCGTAGAGTTGTGCTTACGGAGCGTTGCTCATGCTCTCCATGCCACCCGCGACGACAACGTCCTTGTCGCCGAGCTGAATCTGCTGGGAGCCGATGATGATGCTTTTGAGGCCGGACGCGCAGACCTTGTTGATGGTCGTCGCGTCTGCCTCTTTCGGGATGCCCGCGAGGAGAGCGGCTTGGCGTGCAGGGGATTGGCCTACACCGGCCTGGATGACATTGCCAAGGAAGACCTCCTGGACCGCGGACGAGGGCACCTTTGAGTTTTCGATGGCCTTTTTGATAGCGATAGCTCCGAGCTGGGGGGCGGTGAGCGACTTAAGGGTGCCATTAAGGGAGCCGACCGGGGTACGAGCTGCCCCGACGATGTAGACTTCGATATTGGACGGGTGCTGGGAGGACATTGCGCGAGTGTGGGGGAGGTGGCTGAGAAGAGAAGAAAGGCGGCGATGGGCGACGAACATTTAGCCTATTGTTACTGAACCTGGCGAGCTGTGAGCGGTCGGGTCGTACGAGTATCAACGTCCAATGTCCAGGATAGGAGATGAATACCAACCGTTTACGTGCTATGTGCTCACTAATACCCCGCCCGGTCTTCGCGGAGGTGTTGTTCAACTAGTCGCAGTCTCAGTTTTCACCCGGCGGTTTGTGCGGTTTGTACGGGGTGGTTTGTGCGAAGCGTCCGCGGCGGGTCCCTTAGCCGTTTTTGCGCGCTCCTTTCTTTTCGACTTCTGGTGCTAGTACTCTCACGTATAAGGACCCTCAAATTACCATTAAATCAGAAACAGTTGCAGTTCCTGAGCATATGATGAAAGCAAATCGCACGGATTAGTGGCCGCTCAATCCCGTTTCGCCGTACTACGGCTTGCAAGCGGAGACTGAAACACATGGCCAAATACGTCAACAGGAAGACGGCTGCTAGATGGTTCTCTTCTCGCCTCCTAAAAGTGTAGGGCATGCTCGTCCAGCTGATAAGCGGGCGAAGGGTTGTTCTGGTGAAGGATAGCAAATTAATGCGGCCGGTACTAACCAAGCAAAATTTCACCTCCCCACTACTTGTAGGTCATATGTTCCGTGAAAAGGACACACTCCTCCAAGCTGCGTGTGCGGATTCAACGGTGGCAAAGTACGCGGCGATCAGGGCAGCAGCACAGATCATTTTCAATCTCCGTATCATGTATATCAACCAAGGGTCAAGATCGGGTGATAGGTAGATATATCTCGTGGATGCACCACAACCTTTAACAATTATGATAATCCGCTTGCATACACTATTGTTGAATCAATATCACGCATTCCGGACACCTTGTGTCATGCAAATACCCCCTGGATGAACGTGATAAATGGATCCATGGCGGACTACTGTGTATCATTGGCGAGCGAATTAGGCGCCATGACTTGGTTACTCATCACCAAGCTCTTGACCCATAAACCAAAACGGTGGCTGTGCACAGAAATGACCGTACAGGCTATCAATTTTGTGGCCGCTCAGTTCGCACAATATCTGTGTGTCTACCAATACTCGGGTGATATCTTTCCAATCGCTTTTCAGCTCATTACTGTATCCTTCGGCGTGCCTTGCTCTGAAGCCGTGAGACAAAGCTACTCACAATTCGAAACCAAACCAAGGTATTCCACGAGGAATGGTTTCTTCGCAACAGGGGCGAAACATATCGAGCTGGCCATTACGCTGGAGCTGAGGGTACTTGCACGAAAGCCTATGTCCTAAGGTTTACCACGGTACCGAGCATCGCCATCCACGCCTCCAACCAGTGGCATAGTGTCTTTCGCTCCGCAGCATTTTGTATTCCAACAGCAAGAAGCTCGCCCACTGCCACTCCAGTTTCACATGGGTGAAAGTACCAGCATGGTATTTGCAGTGTCGGGTGTTCACCTTGTGAGAGCAGTGGAAATACTGCGCCTCGTTCTTGGTTGAGTGGCAGTGTCGAGTCGCGCGGTTCGATATGTGTTTCGTGCACAGACGCCCCTGCTAGTGCATCCAGTTTGAAGAGGTTGGTTTGGACGAGACGACCAAGACTCAGCGGTGATCCGTCTGCTAAATGAGTCATCCCACTAACGGACCAAAGAGCGGAGTAACTGACTGGTGTCTGAGATCGTGAAGTAGAATGCTGGTACTTGGAATGACGGTGCATAGATGACATATTCAGTTGCCGTGCATGCCGGACCAATCTTTGTCTCTCGGATGGACGAGGGGACTTCGGCGATATCGGTTTCTTCCAAGTCATTCTCCTCCAACTCCATCACATCTCCAGGTAGCTCCTGATCCGTTCCCGGTGCTTTGATTCGAGACTGCGGCGAAACTGCCACTGTGCGAGTCAAGTAGCTGAGAGACGGGAAAGCCTAGACGCCAGATGAGACAACTTGCTTAACCGTGTTCAATTATTTCATTTACACCGACCGGATGCTCTACCAATGTCCATCCGGAGTAAGACTCCCTCACGAGCTCGAGCTCGTGAGTGGATTCGTGCGTGGAGTATTTATCCACAAATTCCTTGCACGCTTCTACGAATTCCAAAGCATTCAATGTTGCGGCCATAAGGAAGAATAGGCCGAACGATGGTGGCAGGTGATGCGTTGTTTGGTGTTTGGTACATTAGGCCCAACAAGTCGAAAACCTTTGCCGCTGTCCTTCCCCTCCCCTTCTCCCCTTCTCCACCATGGCCGTTGGCAAGGTCAGCGCCTTATACATCGGCACAGTCGCTACCTAGGAACGATCACTGATGCCTTCCGTGTTGTCTACAGAACAAACGATTGTCCAAGGGCAAGAAGGGTGTCAAGAAAAAGGTCGTCGATCCATTCACCCGTAAAGGTTAGCAATTACTCTCAAAATTTCCGTTGCCATATCCGGGCTGAATATCGCTGTGGCGCTGCAGAATGGTATGATGTTAAGGGTCCATCCTTCTTCGAAGTGAAGAACATCGGCAAGACACTTGTAAATCGTTCGCAGGGTCTCAGTACGTGCAGTAAATTATTGAAATTAGATCGTGGCGTGTTGACCTGGAACGCGCAGAAAATGCAAACGACTCACTCAAGGGCCGGATCATCGAGGTCTCGCTCGCTGACCTTACTAAGGACGAAGACCATGGCTTCCGCAAGATCAAGCTGCGCATTGATGAAGTCCAGGGGAAGAACTGTCTGACAAACTTCCATGGCATGGACTTCACCTCAGACAAGCTCCGCTCGCTCGTCCGCAAGTGGCAGTCCTTGATCGAAGCTCACGTTGATGTCAAGACGACCGATGGCTACCTCGTCCGACTTTTCGCCATCGCGTTCACCAAGCGTCGCCCGAACCAGGTCCGGAAGACGACGTACGCGCAGACGGCGCAGATCCGAGAGATCCGAAAGAAAATGTTCGAGATCATGAACCGCGAGGCGTCGTCGTGTGACTTGAAGGAGCTCGTACAGAAGTTTGTGCCTGAGGCGATTGGCCGAGAGATCGAAAAGGCCGCGCGGAGCATTTACCCTCTGCAAAACGTGTACATCCGCAAGGCGAAGATCGTAAAGGCGCCCAAGTTTGATATCAATAAGCTCCTTGAGCTTCATGGTGAGGTAACGGACGTGAGTCGATTTTATTGTCACAAGAGCCCCATACTAACCAATTCTTACAGGAGACTGGCACGAAGGTTGCGAAGGACTTTAAGGAGCCGGAAATCCTCGAGTCTGTATGATCGTTTCCGTGACGCCTTGTCTGGTATATGTCTTGTACGCTCGCCTATGCACTAAAAGGGAAAACTTATGCCCATGCATTTTAAGAGTATATGTAGCTGCGTTGGAACCTCTCTACGTCAAGTTTGCCTCTGATGTAAAAATGTGATACCGCTTCGCCAAGAGCTCGAGCACAGACGCGATCATCAGTCGGTCTTCAGGAAAGCTTAGTCCATCTTCCTCTCTGCAAGCTTGCTCCAATGACATCTCACACACATCGTACTGCTCATACGGGAGCTGCGTGTTCTCCACTCGCGGCACCGGCACTCCCTTCTCGTCCACATCCACCTCTGCCACATACCAATGGATAAACTTTTGCACTTTGATCTTTTCCGCCTCTCGTGAGCGTGAATCGGACCACAGGCGAATGGCGACAGCCTCAGTGTTCAAGATAGACCTGATTTCGGGTTTTGTGCCAGGAGCTGGTGCTAGAGTTGACGCGGGTAGAGGAAGGAAGTTGGAGCACTTGTACCCCGTCTCTTCGAATGTCTCTCGTAGAGCTGCCTCGGCGATCGATTCACCAATGTCCTTGCGGCCTTTGGGGAGTTTACGGAGCTTGCTATGCCGATCGTTGGTGTACACCAGGCTGTATTCTTCTGGGCGTCGTGGTGAGATATCAAATGGGTCACCTGAACCACCAATAAGTTTAAGCGCGGGAGATGGAGCAGAAGCCACAACCAACTTCGTGGGAGGGGTTTGAGGGCCATACAACCCGCAGAGATTACAAAATCGCTTGCTAGATATATACCTGTCACAATGTTGGGCATAGTCGAGCCTGAGGGCATGACGAACAAGGTGGAGGCGGTTGAAAGTGAGCCATAAAGCAAGTCGAATGCCACTACGAAGATTCGACCTTGCTGGTTTCGCTCCAGTCCTCGAAGGCTCTCTGCACGATCCACGAGTCTCTCTGCACGATCCGCGAGTACAGTACCGGTCGAAACAGCTACAGAGGAACACTAACACTGCCTCATACGGTCGATTCGATGCCTGGCCGATTCCGAAGCCAAAGAAGTACGAGTCCCTACTGCCGACAAAAATCGACTCCCGTTGGAGTCCTGTGATGCCCGCCGGGAGGCCTTTTGACTCACCATACCCCACCCGCAATACCAGTTGCCGACTTCGGGCGATTCACCTCCGCATGACACCTGATTGATGAGCGCGATTTCAAAAGTCAACGTGTTTCTGCAAAAACGCTCTTAACCCGGTATTGTAATAATTTTTCCACAAGGAGGTGGTCGCCTCCCTGGCGCCAGGGTAGTGGAGTTGTGGCGTAGGGCGTAGATATCAGCCTTGAAGAATAGGGTGACATCGGAATTTCGTCTTGCCTCCAATGGCATTGCTTAGAAGCTTACCCGGTCGAGCCCGACAGAAATCGGACACCGGCTTTCGCGGTGGGAGAAGTCACGGCAGTCCCGGCCTTAGTATCCACGGCAAGACCAAAGCTTGTTGACGTCGACCTCGTACGCACTCATCGCCTCCGCGCTCCCCTCGATGTCTGTCTAAATTCCTTCCTCTCCGGCCACAAATACGGGAGACGCCGTGTACCACGTTCTCACGTCGCTCGGCTGGAAAACTCCAGAGAGACTGATCACGGGGAACTTGGACCTCTGGTTGAGATTGAGAGTCGGTTATCCTCGCCCGCAGACGATGAGGAAAGTGTGCAATGCTTGAGGCCTTGCTGTACATATCCAGCCTTATGACCTCAGTAACATATACATGGAGCAGTACGGTTGAATTAGTGCCAACGTGGATCGACCGTACAGCCACACGGGTTTGAACTCAACTTGACGACGAAGTTGCCTTTCGCTCTTTTGTTCATTCACAAGAGCGCCCGTCAATTTAATTCCGACCCCCCCTTAGTTTGCGCTGGTGTCTTCGTACCTGCGACCTGTGGCGAACAAAGCGGTGAACTGGAAGCACCTAGTATATTCAACGCGGGACCAGACAACGTGACTCTATCCTGGAAGGTTCTATTGGGTTCCATAGCCCGAACGAGGCTAAATCGCTGCCACCATATCATACGGGGAACCTTACAGATCAGCTTACAGATGTATATTGAACGCTCCTCGAACACCCGGTCTTCAACCACTCCGGTCCCGTACACTTCCCTTCTCTGGGTTTCGACTTTCGTCCGCATCCGGTATGTGCATCTCCCACCTCTTCCTCTTTAAAACCTGAGCTACAGCTCTCATTCATCCTAGTCACCACTGACGTCTCAGCTCCTACAGACCCACTCGTTATAATCACAGGAGCTTCTGTAAGTACCTAACTACATTTAGTTGGGTATTATCGACCATGATCTCATCTGTAAATGTGCCGGCTCCCGGCTCAATAGGCAAACCCCCATTTAGGAGATTAGACGCCGTCTTTGGCTCCACGCAACTTGACCTACTCGAACGTTATATCCTGAGGCTTTTGCCACATAACGTCTTGGGATCACTCGCGGCAATCCCGCTTTCCAAGACGAGTCATCTACCTTCTCCGCATATAAACCGTCGCGTGAGTATCCATAGGCCGGATGATAAAGCCTCCCATCTCCCAAGCTTTACCACGAGACTTATGGCAGAGTTTAGGCAATCTCCGGCAACGCCTCCCTTGAGACTGTCTATGCAAGAGGATTCTGACGCAATATACATGCTCCCTGAACAGTATCCCGTTACGACGTCTCAAACCAGCCATCGCGAGCAACGACGGTCCTATCCGCGCCAATACCTCAGTGGGACGGGCCCTACGAATGAGCGAGTACAACAATCAAGCAACGACCTTGGGCTCCATGCCCCTAATCTTGCTGTACCCAGCAACGCTGGTTACCCGATGTTTGATGGCCAGCCAACGTCTCTGTTTCAACATAGGTATGCACATTTGCTCACCTTGGACGATTATTCTGATTTCTTCTCCTCTAGGAGTAATAGCTTCCCTCAAATGACCGCTTTTGCCACTGCTAGCGGCCAGGGTTGGCCGACAGGCCCTGTGGCAACACAGTTCAGCGCCTCAAGTATGCCAAACCATTTCTCTTTTCAACCCTCTTCCATAAATTCAACCCCTCCTCAAACATGGCCGGCTTCGACGTCAGGGATGTTCAATGATTCGGGCTTACCTTGCTTCACCTCCATAGGAGATGAACCCTCGTATCACGCATTGCTTTCTGGTAACTTCGGTGGAACCAGCGACATATACGCAGCACAGTCCATCCTCCCGGGTCCCTCCACTTTACCCCAACTTCATGCCCACCGTACATTTACTGCCTCGTCGACACAACCATTGCTGACGGATTTACCACTCCCACCACAGTCAGGGTCGGGGTCCATCAGTTACAGTCGCCCAGTGTCCCCTACGCTTTCCTACTCTCCGAGTCCAGGGGAAGACCACAAGCCAACTCATGCACGGCGGCCTGCGAAACTTAATCTCTTCAACCTTTCCAGTGTCCCAGAGCTTCAAAATCTGGCATTGAGCATTCAGGGAGAGGCCTGGTTCCTTAACGGAGAGGAAGAGAGGGTAATATCAGAGAGAGAGGCAGAACGGAATCTTGGTGTCGCCGGACATTCCATCTTCATTGCATTTCTCCAGGAGGTTGTCGACATTCATACGAAGAGGAAAACAGGGTGGGAGTGCCGAATCTGTCGGGCGGCAAATGACGCTGGCGCCGGGGATCGGTACGAAGTCGAGNNNACAGGGCCCTGAAGCACGTTCGGCACCACTTTTCATTTAAGAAGTTCCACTGTGGGGGTTCCTGCGGAGAGCTTGGTTGGTAAGGCATTTCATGGAGCCAAGGTTTTGAGTGGAATGCTGACAATACTTGTTGCTGTTGCCGTTACAGTGACATGCGGTTTATTAGTAAGGCTTCCCTTACTGCCCACCAACGTCGAGAAGAGACTCCGACCTGCCCTGAGTGGTGAGTGATGTTTCTCAATGATAAACTCTCCTTTGTTTGTTCACCTGGCCTTTTCTTTAGTGGGATGGTGGTCCGCAAGCGCAACCTAAAGCGTCACATGGACACTGCGTGTCGCCCTCGCCTGGGATGTATGCCTTAATTTGTCGGTCGTGGCTTATACCGTGACTATGCTCCCCTTCCTCTTTTCAACTTTTTTCCGAGTTTTCTCGTTGTTACTTTAGGGATGGATGTCTGCGATACGTACCACTCTTCTTCATAGCTGTAACTTCTTTCGTCTCCACTATTCCGCTCATATATTTTATGATTTGTTTTATGCAATTTTAGGTCGATATAATAATCAGGGTTTTGTTTTGTGGCAGATAAACAAGCGCAAAAGTTAGACCTTGCCACCTTCCAGCCTCCAGCCAACTCGATGGCGAGGCCAGGCGGCAAAGTGTCAATCGATGACCTCGTTGCAGGTCTCTGTAGCAGCAAGAAGACCGACCGAAAGGCCGCCGTCGAGACACTCGAAGACTTCGCACAATCTGGTGCAATTGAGCGTCTTCCTCTCGAAGCCTTTCCAAACGTGTACAGAGGAATCCTCAGCTGCCTTTCTCTCGATCGTACACTATGCATCTCGAAGGGTCTGCAAAAGGCCACTGCGACTGATCTTGCGCGCTGGGAGAAGAGCGCCGACATGTTGCGACGCGTTGTCGACAAGACGGTAAAGCTCATTAACAATACTGTCGTCAAGTCACTCGTGAAACACCTCCTTGAGTCTATTCGGTTCGGTGGGAAACTCGTTTTTGCCGTTAGCTTGAATTACTGCAAGGTGTTTTGCAAACTCCTTGAGTACCCTCCTCACCTTGATCACCTTGGTTCAGAAAGGTGGCTGGAATTGGCAAAGTTTGCTTGGGCAGTAGTCCTTGGCGATACCCTTACTGCAGACTCGAGTTGGGAGGAGAACGAAGAGGCGGGAAGGGGAGAAGACGAAGATGGTGGTATGGCTTTGGGAGATGGAAAGAGAGGGCAGCAAGGCATGGGACGCAAAACCACATATAGCTCCATGTCGCCCGACCAAATCGCCTGTTGCACTCTGATCAAACTCCTTAACTCCTCTTGCTATGCCCCCCTTACGAGAGCAATCAATGACCTGAAGAACCCACCAAGCCATTCAACAATCGGATCAAATCTCTTACTCAAATTCATTCGTTACTTTGACACTTACCCCAACGAGGCAACGGGTCACGTCGACATGCTCCCTGCCCTGAGGCATGTCCTGCAAAGGATGGAGTTGAATGCGACAGATAGTTTTGTCGGGTTTTCCCGTTCAGTATGGGCCTCACTGGTATCGCTTCTAGGAAGTCGTACCAAAGACATGCGAGAAGAACTCCTCGTCATTCTTCGTATCTTATTACCTTTGTTCGCTTGGGACCAGGGTAAAGATTCCTCTCATCCTGACAGTGCCGATGGCTTGCGCAAATTCGTCAATACCTTTGAGCGGGAGGTGTTGAATCGTGGCCTCGAACCTCTATCACTAGATGCCCTACGACTGGACATACTAGCAGAAGATGCGCATATTGCAGCGTTTTATGCACGAACATATCGATATGGCTCGTTGTTCGGCTTCTCTCAAGCCATGACATGGGTCGCCCTCGATCTGCACTCAAGTTCACTTGTCCATGTGCGTTGTAATTCACCTCAGCGGCGAAATTTATATGTGACTTACCTGTTATCAGATGTATAACATTTCAGAGTCCTTCCATGGGAATGTCAGGATGGTCGCCCAGCCACCTCAAAAACGTAGGAAACTCCAAAACCCTCTCGAAGACCTTCTGAGCGATCTCGCTTCGTCGAGCGCTATGCCTACCCAGAGGGTGATTCGTTTGCAATCCCTACTCTTCTTGATTGAGAGACATTGGATAAAGCTTTACAAACCACAAAGAGAGCAGATTGGAGAAGTTCTCCTGGAAGTCGTCTCACGAGTAGCTTCCGGTGAGGAGGCTTGGGCTTTCCTCTGCTTCGCTGCCATCGCGGCTTCTGAACCTGAAGTCGGTAACCCGTCTGCAGCCAAAATGGAATGGACAGCATTTTGGATGCATGCGCTCAGGAAGTCCACATCTTTATCCTTGCAGATCGCCCGAGCCGCAAGTCATCTCGTTCACTGCCTCTTATATTGGCATCGCATTGATGACCAGCGTGTTCTTGGTGACGTTGAATCGTTCATAAAAGCATTCAAGAGCGACCCTGGCGACGCCGGTAAGCCTGGCAGCTATGGTATAGGAGCAATTTCTAGTCCAAATCATTTGAGTGGAACAGGAATTACCCCACTGTGGCCCTCTGAGAGCATCTGCGCTATGCTCATGTCCTTTATCCGCATTGCATCCTCGGACGTTCGCCTCTCGCGACTCCGACTTGAAGATTCTATCCTTCTTTGGCTCGAAGGATGTCTCACTCGCAGCCTGACGATCGGTGGCACCCCTTCAACCGATTTGAGAGGGGTCTTCCGTGGAGGAATCGCCAGTAGAATTGCATCCCGACCTGACGTTCATACCAACCCTCAGGATTTACTCGCACTCTTGCAAGCCATTTGCTGTCTTCCAAAGCGCCCCCACGTTCATTGTTCCATCCCACTTCCTGACCATGAACTCGTCAGAACGATGGTTCACTACCATGAGCAGGACATCTTGCGGACCTTTATACTTGCGGCCAAGCTGCCCAGCATAATTTGCGACAAGACGGCGGCGAACATCACCTCACCAGACGCCATACAAACGGAATGGGACGCTCCTACTCTAGCAAGCTCGACCGGCGCGATCGCAGGGGGTTTTGCCCCTGCTGTGCGGGAAGGCAAGGTGTCCCGGACGTTAGAATTGGTGTTGAGTGTCCTTTGGAATGAGCTCAAGCTCGGGGACCATGAGGGTGAAGTCAACAGCGGAGACACGAACACTGTCCCAAAACCACCGATAGACAAGGTCCGCGCTGTGTTGGACATTGTGGTTCTGGCATTTTCATTCGAGGGGTCTTTAGAAATCAATGGTACTCGCCCTGATGGCTTCGTCATTGAAGCCGCAAGCCGACTTCTGGATTCAATGATCCCATGGCAGCAGATTGGAATAGACACTACGGGGTGGTGGTGGGAAGACACACAATGGGCCAAGGTTTTGGGAGGGTTAGAACCGCTTGTCTGGTCCGATTTTGAAGAGGAGCTCTTTAAGTCTGGCCCTGATCTGGTTATTTTACGACCGAACAACTTGAGTGGAATTAGGCGTGGAATTTGGAAATCACTCGAGCATTCCCCATATCTCGAGCAAAGGCGTCGGCGCAGGCAGCTCTCGAACATGCTACTGCGTTCTATCTGGCGGCACATTCATGTGAGTTGATCAAGGCTCTTGCTTCTAAGCAGGCTTGAACGTTCCTTGTCGCAGATTCGGGAAGTTGGCGAACACGTCAGTGGTGCTCTTCGACGCATACTCAACAATATCTCAGTTCGGTGGTCCGACGACAGCGCCTACGGCAGCACCGATACGACGTTCGGTAGTCCACGAAGAGGGGGCATTGGTGGAGGCGATGGTGGCGAGTTTTTCAAACGATTTGGACCCGAGATAGTGCCTCCGATGGTCCATTCCATGGCCAAACTTTCAGTCGCATTCATTGCAACAACATCCACGCTCGAGGGCCAGTCAGCGTTACCTATTCGGGATCCTGGCCTTGACAAACTCGTCAGCGAGGCCGAGGGCCAATCCCTGCTTATTGTAGCCAATGCGTATACGGCGGCAGTCCGCGCCGGTACTCTACAATGTGGCCGAGAAGCACTCCAGGAGATTCTACAGGCCATTGGAACCACGTTCAAAGTGTACTCAACTGCGAAAAGCGAGAATGCCTTTTGCCTTGCTTTGACGCTGCTGGAAGCCACCATTCCGACATGGAGCAACAAAGAATACACAAAGAGTGAGCTCAGCGACTTTGTGCGGTATTTCCTCAAGCAATGGTTCTCCGAATTACTGGAAAAGAACCAGATGCACTCCTGGAAATTGCGCGTTCGATTTGGTCAGGTTCTCAACGCTTATGTTGCAGTTGATCCTGTCAATGAGTTTTGGTGCGCTCGAGAGGCACTCTCGATGGATATGGACAGTGATAGTAGGGCCTCGAACCCATCCGAAGAAACTGCAGGGCCCTCTCCCATGCAACTCGTTTGTACGATGCTGGATGATGAAGATGTCCATGTTCGTTACCATGCAGCATCTTTTGCTTCGACGATGTTCTATCAGCTAGCCCGAACGGACTTCCCGGCGCTGTTACTGTACAAGGAAATCTCAGATGCAATCCCGCAGGATCATGATTCGTGAGCTTTCATTCCGTCATCGCGTTGGAAATGAGCTCACACGCGTACAGGGTTGAACGTATGGCAACTCGATTCATCACTCTTGCAAATCTTGCAATTATTCATTCTGAATGTCGTCGTGGGGCCTATTGGCACCTCCTCTCCGTATCCTTCTACAATCCCAAGTACACCTCTTATCTGCACGCCGTCCTTGTATCGGTTGCTTCTCGGCTCGGTATGGACTCATTAGGGGAGCTATTTGAAAGCCATGCTGCTCAGGTTGCAGTACAAGTCAGGCGAATTGATCAGGACCTCCTCACTCTGCCGGCGTCATTGCTTGGCTTTCGTGACCGAGAGGAATGTGTGGACAAAACATTCTCCAAAGTTCTACCTTGCATGCTCCTCGCTCGAGACCCCTCCACAACTCGATCACCTCTGAAGGACCAGTACTTTGAGAATTACTGTCGTTCAGTCAGTCTTGACCCAGTAGACACACTTTCAAAGTGTTTCGCGGACCTCGTGGGCCTCCGAATCGTGTTTACTTACGACTCTTTTGGTACGCAAGACCCTGCCTTGCAAGATGGTCAAGCTGACGCAATGATGCAATGGATCAAGCTATGTCTGCGAGACTGCGGGGTAGACGAGTCTTTTTTCCTTCTTCACGGCGATCGGATTGCCGCTGCTATCTTAAAATGCCTGTGGGACCACGATTACTCTCTTGGCGGACGTATAGAGGCGGATCTAGAAGAGGCGAAGGGAGCAGACGCCGTTAGAACTTTCCGTGATCTTATGCGGTATCGTACACGCGAAGATTTTCCCATGCATCAGCCGAGCCCACCTGGGATCGGCACTCGCCAAACTCTCCACTCAATGTTTTGGCTTGGAACGCAAAACAAGGCAGTCTACGGCAAAGCAGAGATGACATATCATATTCTCCATCAGCTCTTCGCCACTATCAATGCGACGCCTATGGTCAACGAGCAACTCCGTCTGCTTCACGGTATGGCAGTCTGGATATCAATCACTAGCGACCACTTCAACGATGCCGTCCTCCGGCGGAGTCTCCTCATGAATAGCACCCACCTCCTTGCCCAAATTGACCTTGCTCGAGTTGCTCAGTCAATACTTGGCTGGGTTTTCACTAAATACCGGGGGTCATCGCAGATCCACCCCCGAGCCGACTCTGAAAACGTCGATACAGCGCTGATGCGTATCTCCATGATCGCGAGCGACTATGAGACATCGACTGATCCATATACGTCCAAAGTTGGCACTGAACTCTTGGACTGGGTCGAAAGCGAAA
>WNFL01037225.1_pt1 | contig 26216 bp, 28 predicted proteins | sample 5400361 | NCBI WGS metagenome assembly WNFL01 (sample SAMN13153351, study PRJNA577476) | soil metagenome | isolation source: 40 cm soil on Douglas fir-dominated hillslope | place: USA:California | collected 2013-09-17
GCGCAGTCCTTTGCTCTTGCAGTAGCCGCCGAACGTCTGAACGATTGCCGAGGCGCTGCTCTCATCGAATCCCGGATGTGCCTTTATCCAATCCGCAGTCTTGCTCGCAAGATCGCCTAGCGTGATGGTGCGAGCGCAGCGCGCGAATTTATCGTGGTCGGCAAGGCTGTAGCCGTAGGTGATGAAGGTAATCCCATCAAGGACGCCGCCCACATAAACGGCTCTCACGTTGTTCGGGGCCTTGAGGAATTCTGCCGGGGAGACTGAGATGAGCGGGCTCACGGTCGGAGCCTGAGCATCGGCGGCAAACGCGACAGAGGCGAGAATCAAGCACGCGATTGCTTTCATGGTCTCAGTCTCCTTTATTGCGCGAAGAATCGCGCCACCAACTGTCGTGCATCAGCCCTCTAACTTCGCTAGCTCCTTCAAGGCCTTCCGAAAATCGCCGCGCTTTACCGCGAGATTGGCGTGTGTCGGAGTCGCGTCATTAAATCGACGAAAGTTTGCAGCGCCGTCATTGAATGCGCCCTGCCTAAGCAGCACGGCAGACAGAGGCTCTTTAACCGTGGCTGGTGGGCGCGCTCCCCAGATGGTTATGACGGCTGCTAGATGGCCCGCCATCACGTCGAGCTTTTCCTGAGGATTTTGTCCCCACGCATGCGCCATTTCGCCAACGTCAGTGCCGTGCAATTTGTCGAACGCAACCTGACACGCTTCCGGTAGCGGCATGAATTTGTTTCCCATGCCGAACTTATTCCACACCCGTTTGATGGCTGCATAGAGGTCCTCGCCCGCCTTGCCGCCGAGGCCCTTCGCCGCAGCGATTGCAAACGCCCCGGCGAGGGCGACAATACCGGCAAATATCCAAGCAAGCGTCGCGGGATCTATCGAGGGAAGGTGCATACGATTGAGGGCATGTGAGCGGCGGCAATTATCCACCTTCGTTTGGCCGAATGTCGAGAAGCAACCTTCACATAGGATGTTGCGCCGTGGCTCACGATAACCACCATTTCATCCCACGCTTCTTTCTCAGCGCGTGGCATTCCAGCCTAGACGGCAAGCTCCGGCGGATGTCCTGGATTAATGGTCGCTTCGACATCACGCCGAAGAGCGCCAAGTCCGCTGGTCGCGAACTCGGCCTATACGCAATCAGGTCGGGAGCGCATCCGAACATCGTCGAGCAGAACTTCTTCAGCGACCTCGACAACGATGCCGCCTTGGTTCACCAAAAGCTCCTCGCCGCAAAGGCTAGTGCCCTGTCTGCGGACGAGAGGGCGACTTGGTCGAGGTTTCTCGTCTCTCTCATGCTCAGGACGCCCGACAAGGTCGCAGAGCTGCGAGAGAAAGGGCGCAACAGCCTCCTCGATACCGTCGAGCGAGACCCCGAGGAATACGAGAAGCTCCGAAAGGGAACGGACCCGGCGACGCTTCGAGCGATGTTCGAGAAGCTCCTCCCAGGCTTGCCCGACGACTTCGGCGTTCTTACGCTGCCGCAAATCGTGAACTCGGAGAAGCTGAACGGCGCGTATTTAGGTTCCTATTGGAGAGTCATCCAAGTGCCCGCCGCAAGCACCCGATCCTTTGTTATCGGAGACAGACCGATTGTCTACAACGGGACAATGGCCACGAGCTATCTCGTATCTCTTCCGCTCTCGCCCACCCGGATGTTTTTCTCGTTCAACCATGCGCGAACGGGCGATAACCTTCGAGGCATTGGCCCGGTTCGCTTGGTCCGCAATCTCAACGTGGCGCAGGCCAGGCGGCGGCCCCGAGCACGGTATTGGTGGTGCTGCCGCTGCCGATGAGGTGGCCGCCGATTCCGCCGATGGCGCCGCCGGCGAGGCAGCCTTTCTCGCCGCCTAAAAAGGCCGTTCTCCCGCACGTTGCATTGACCCATGCATGGAAACGAGCGCGCGATGCGTTCGTCTAGCTCTAGGTGCTGGCGGAGGTGGGCTCCGCCATCCTTCAGCTCACGGTGCGCGCTTCGCCTCCTCGCGAACCTTGTAGCCGGCCACGAGCTCGAGCACTCGCTCCGGGCTCTCCTCGCAGCGGGTCTCGTCCGAGCGCGGGGACATGCGGGTGATCGCGCGCTTCTCGACGAGGTTCAGGACCAGCGTTCGATCCGCGCAACGTGCGTGCACCGGTTTCGTGACGATCTCCTTGTCGTCCCAACGGTCGACCTCGAAGGCCGTATGCGCCGATTCCATCACCGCCTTGTCGCCCACGAAAACCAGCACCGCGGAAGACTCCTGGCATTGCATTCCCGACTTGCGGCATTCGATCGTCGTCGTCTGCATCGGCCCCGAAGGGCCGCGCTGCGCGACCCATGTTCCGCGCGTCTCGACCGAGCCCATGTCGCCGGTCACCTCGAACTGGTAGCTGGGCAGCGCGACCGGGAACTTGCGCAACGTCTGCAGCTCGCGGTAAGTGATGAGCGCGTTGGCCGCGAGGAAGGTGACGATCACGATCTCGGCGAGGCGAATGGCCTTTCGAAGCGGGGGCTGCACAGGGTCTCCCAATCCGTGCGCGGATGGCGGCCCATGCTACACCCCGTATCGACCGCCGTCCCGAATCTGCCCGGCAGCAGACGGCCGATGGAACCTACGATTGCCCGTTGTTCCGGCGCAGCTCGCGCTCGCGGCGCTCACGCTCGGCGTATTGCGCCGTCTTGGTCCGCTGACGCGGACGCGCATCGCGCTTTTTCCTGTTGTCGGCCACCACGGTGCCGACCGCGCAGCCGGCGGCGGCCCCGAGCACGGTATTGGTGGTGCTGCCGCTGCCGATGAGGTGGCCGCCGATTCCGCCGATGGCGCCGCCGGCGAGGCAGCCTTTCTCGTTCTTGCCGAGCGCGCCGGCGCCAAGGGGTATGGCGAGCAGGATGGCGATGGCGCCAATGGCGAGTTTCGATTTCATGATGGATCCTTTCGCTGTTTCCGACAGCATCGCGCCGCCGCATGTAGGGTGGGAGCGTCCCGCGCGCCCGCGGCATAGCTCTCTCGGCTCACGCCTCGATTCCTACGCGATCGTTCGGGATCGCCCGGCAGTCGCGGCGCGCGGACGGGAGCATGCTCGCAGCATGAAGACCCTCGAATGGTTCGCCCGCCTCGACGCCGCGCAGTCTTCCGACGAGATCCTCGCCACGCTCGGCGCCTTCGTCGCGAGCTGGAGCTCCTACGATCGCGCCCAGCTGCCCGAGACCTGCCGCGTTCCCGCGGCCCCGCGGCGCGAGGATCTCGCGCGCGTTGCGCTCGCCTTGCCGCCGGAGCTCGATCGCTTCGACCTCGACCGCACGCGCGCGCAGCTCCTGAAGCGTCTCGAGATCTTCCTTGCGCACGCCATGGCGCGCGTGTCGCAGCTCGCCTCGCAGCAGGCCGCATCCTTCGTGCCCCCGCTGGGAAATGTGCCGGTCTTCAGCTTCCTTCCAGTCGGACCGCACAGCGAGATCGCCGACCGCCGTTGATGCCCCGAGGGCTGAACCCCCTTGAATCGTGCCATTTGAATGGCATGATATTGACAATCGCGCCAAATAATGGCACGATTCTACTGACGGGAATACCACTTGCCCGTGGGAATCGAGCCAAATCGTGCCAAGGAAGCCACCTCCTGATTTAGCCGGGCGCATTCTCGAGAAGGTCGCTGCCTCGCCCTTGGGAGCGGGCAAAAGGGAGCTCATGGCGTTTCTTGGCAAGAATGCCAGCGAACGCACCGTGGCCCGGCGGCTTTCGGAGCTCGTCGAGACGAGACGGCTGGTCACTACGGGGAAGGCCCGTGCAGTTCGCTATCAGATTGCGCCTAACGTGGGCAACGCGGAGCTCATCCTGCCATCGATCCAAGCAACGGGAGAGGCCGAGGAATACGTGCCAATTTCCACGGATGGAAAGCAGGTACGGGACTACGTGCGCAAACCCATCGCTTTGAGACGCCCAGTCGGATATCGCCCCGAGTTCCTCGAGCGCTACATTCCCAATCGGACGTCGTACTTACCCGCAGCCCAGCGCAAGCGTCTGCTGGCCTTGGGTCAGCCCTTCCGAGAAGTGCAGCCTGCCGGCACCTATGCGCGCGACATTCTCAATCGCCTCCTGATCGATTTGTCCTGGGCCTCCAGCCGCCTCGAAGGCAACACCTACACACGGCTGGAAACACAACGATTGATCGAGATCGGAGCCGCGGCGGAAGGCAAGGATCAACGCGAAGCGCAGATGATCCTCAACCACAAGGCGGCGATCGAGATGATTGTGGAGAACGTGAACGAGATCGGTTTCAACACGTTCACGTTCATGAACCTGCATGCGAATCTGTCGGAGAATCTTCTGGCAGACCCGCAAGCCAGCGGTCGCGTGCGAAAACAGAGCATCGAAATCAGCGGGTCGGTCTATTTGCCCCTTGCCATGCCGCATCAACTGGAGGATTTCTTCGCGCAGATCCTGCGCAAGGCGGACGCGATCGAGGATCCCTTCGAGCAGGCATTCTTCATCATGGTGCAGATCCCTTACCTGCAGCCATTCATCGACGTCAACAAGCGGGTGTCGCGCCTCGGCGCCAACATCCCGCTCGTAAAGAAGAACCTCGTCCCGCTGTCGTTTGTCGACGTACCCGAGCGTGCCTATTTCGAGGGAACACTGGGCATATACGAGCTGAATCGCATCGAGCTGCTGCGCGATGTCTTTGCATGGGCCTATGAGCGTTCCTGCCAGCGGTTTCTCGCGGTGGCGCAGAATGTCGCCGCGCCGGACCCGGTGAGGCTTCGGAACAGGGAGGCTCTATCGGAGGTGATCGGCGAAATCGTAAGGGCGGGAGCGCTCCCCACGCAAGAGGCCGTCTGGAAGCGTGCACGAAAGTTGGTCCGCGAGGCTGATCAGGACCGCTTCGTGGAAATCGCGCTCGCGGAGCTTGCGAACCTTCATGAAGGCAATGTGGCCCGATTTCGGTTGAAGCTTTCGGAATACAAGGCGTGGAAGAAGGCGGTAAGTAAATAGCCGTCGGCCCACACGAGGTCGCCCGGCACCTCTGGGGGTCACGTGAGTGGGACGTGTGGGGCGTTGTGATAAATTCTTCGCGATGAGTGCCTCCGCCGGCGCGCCGGATTCCGCCGGTCCGTTATCCCGCAGCTTCCACTTCTTCCTGTGGACGCGCATGCTCTCCACCGCGGCGAACCAGATCCTGCTGGTCGCGCTCGGCTGGCAGATGTACGACCTCACGGCGAGCGCGTGGGACCTGGGGCTGGTGGGCTTGCTGCAATTCGTGCCCACGGTCGCGTTCACCATTCCCTCGGGGCAGCTCGCCGATCGGGTCGATCGCCGGCGCGTCATCAGCGCGGCGATCGCGGTGATGCTGGTGGCCGCGGTGCTGCTCGCGTGGGGCAGCATCGGTCACTGGGTCGGACGCAACCTCATCCTCGGCGTGAGCGTGCTGCTGGGGCTTGCGCGCGCGCTCCTCACGCCCGCGCAGCAGGCGATCGTTCCGGCGCTGGTGCCGGCGGACCAATTGCCGCGCGCCATGGCGTTGAGCTCGGCGGTGATGAAGGTCGCGGTGGTCGCCGGCCCCGCGATCGGCGGATTCGTCTACGCGCTCGGGCCGCAGTGGGCGTATGGCCTGTGCGTCGCGGTGCTCGTCGCGTCGATCGTGTGCGTGCTCTCCATCCACCACGTGCCGCTCATCAAGGGCAAGGAGCCGGCGACCTTCGCGTCGATGTTCGCGGGCTTCGGCTTCATCTTCCACAAGCCCGTGGTGCTGGGCGCGATCTCGCTCGACCTCTTCGCGGTGGTGCTGGGCGGCGCCACGGCATTGCTGCCGATCTACGCGAAGGACATCCTGCAGACGGGCCCGTGGGGATTGGGGCTCCTGCGCGCCTCGCCCGCGGTCGGCGCATTGGTCCTCGCCGCCTACATCGCGCGCCACCCGCTCGAGCGCCACGTTGGGCGCACGCTCTTCGTGTCGGTCGCGATCTACGGCGCGGCGATCCTCGTGTTCGCGTTCTCCGGCAATTTCCTGCTCTCGATGCTCGCCCTCGCGGTGAGCGGCGCCGCGGACATGGTGAGCGTGGTGGTGCGCCAGACGCTGGTGCAGATCGAGACGCCCGACGCGATGCGCGGGCGCGTGAGCGCGGTGAACGCGACCTTCATCAGCACCAGCAACCAGCTGGGCGAGTTCCGCGCCGGCGCCACCGCCGCCTGGCTCGGCCCGGTCGGCTCCGTGATCCTCGGCGGCGTGGGAACATTGGTTGTCGTGGCCCTGTGGATCCGGCTATTTCCACCGTTAGCGAAGAGAGACAGGCTCGTTCCTTGAACCGAAAGGCTTTGGAAACGCAGATGAACGCGGATGGAGCGCAGATGAACGTACGCCGTTGGATGAGAGATCTATGAGCCTCCTTCGATTCAAGCATCTGGGGTTGGGGTACGTTCATCTGCGCTCGCTCTTATCTGCGTTCATCTGCGTTGAGATTTGCTTGCTAGCGACAGCGGCGTATGGACAGGGGTACCCGTCAAAGCCGGTCAGAATCATCGTCCCGTTCGCGGCGGGTGGAGTGGCGGACCTGCTGCCACGCATCGTGGGGCAGAAGCTCTCCGAGAAATGGGGCCAGCCGGTCGTGGTCGAGAACAAGGTCGGCGCGTCGGGCAACATCGGCATGGCGGAAGGCGCCCGCGCGGCTCCGGACGGATACACGCTCGTCCTCGCGCCCACCGGCAACCTCACCGTCAATCCGTATCTCTTCAAGCTTCCGTTCGACACGGCGAAGGACTTCACGCCGATCACGGTCCTCGCGACCTCGCCCAACGTCCTCGTCGTGCATCCGTCGGTGCCGGTGAAGAGTTTCCGCGAGCTCGTCGCCTATGCGAAGGCCAATCCCGACAAGCTCAACTTCGCGTCGCCCGGCGAAGGAAGCGGCGCGCACCTCGCGGGCGAGCTCCTCAACATCGAGGCCGGCGTCAGGACCCAGCACGTGCCGTACAAGGGCATCGCGCCGGCCGTGAACGACCTCCTCGGCGGGCAGGTGCAGATGATGTTCGCGGGGATTTCCACGGTGCTGCAGCACGTGAAGAGCGGCAGGCTCGTGGCGATCGCCATCGCCTCGCCGCGCCGCTCGCCGCAGCTTCCCGAGGTGCCGACAGTCGCCGAGAGCGGCCTGGCGGGCTTCGACGTGACCTCGTGGTATGGGCTCGTGGTGCGCGCGGGCACGCCGGCCGAGATCGTGCAGAAGGTCTATCGCGATGCCGCCGAGGCGCTCGCGAGCGAAGAGGTGCGCGGCAAGCTCGCCGCGCTCGGCCTGGAGCCCATGGGCAACCCGCCCGACGCGTTCGCGCGCATGATCGCCGCCGAGAGCGGCAAGTGGTCCGACATCGTGCGCAAGGCCAACATCCAGCCGCAGCAGTGAGGCCGATCGACTTCGCCTACCTGAACGGGCCCGACGTCGAGCGGCTCGCGCTCACCGACGCCGAGATCCTGGCGGCGGTGGAAGCGGCCCTCGCGGCGCAGGGGCGCGGCGAGACGGTGATCGAGCCGCGCGTGCACCTCGTCCCGGAATCCTCCGACAAGGGCCACTTCAACATCCTGCGCGGCTACGTGAAGCCCCTGGGTGTCGCGGGCGTGAAGGTGGTCGGCGATTTCGTCGACAACTACAAGCGCGACCTGCCCTCGGAGATGGCGCTCTTGAACCTCTTCGATCCCGAGACCGGGATGCCGCTCGCGGTGATCGACGCCACGGCGATCACCGACATGCGCACCGGCGCCATGACCGCGATCGGCGCGAAGTACCTCGCGCGCAAGGATAGCCGCGTGCTCGGCCACATCGGCGCGCGCGGCACCGCATACTGGAACGTGCGGCTGCTGGACAGCCTCCTCGACTTCGACGAGATCCGCGTGCATTCGCGGCGCGCCGACAGCCGCACGCAGTTCGCGGCGCGCCTCGTGCGCGATCTCGGCAAGCCCGTCACGGTGTCGAACGACTGGGAGTCGTGCGTGCGCGGCGCCGACATCGTGGTCGAGGCTTCGCGCCTGCCCAGGCCCGAGCCGCTGCTGAAGACAGCGTGGATCAAGAAAGGCGCATTTGTCGTTCCGTACGGCACCATGAGCGCCCTCGAGCTCTCGCTCACCGACATCATGGACAAGATGGTGGTGGACGACTGGGGGCAGTGCCGCAAGGGATTGCCCTTCGGTGCATTGCGCATGCACGTCGACACCGACCGCCTCACGCAGGACAACCTGCATGCCGAGCTGGGCGAGATCGTCGCCGGAAAGAAGGCGGGGCGCGAGCGCGACGACGAGACCATCCTTCTCTGGCATCGGGGCTTGAGCATCACCGACATCGCGCTCGGCCACGCGCTCCTCGTGAAGGCCGAAAAGATGGGAGTGGGCCAGAAGCTGCGGTTCGCGTGAGCTCTCTCGTCACCTCGTCGCGCATGTACAACGCCGGCGCGCGCGCGTCCGCGGCATGGCGCGCGCTTTTCGATCGCGTGTTCGCCGACACCGGCATCGCGGTCGAGACGATCGCGCACGGCTGGCCCGAACCGATCGAGGCGCTCTGGGCGAAGCCCGGCCTGGTTGGCGCATTCATGTGCGGGTGGCCCTTCGCGCGCTCGGCGCGCGGCCTGCAGCCCATCGCGGCGCCGGTGCCGTCGCCGGCGCGCTACGCCGGGTTGCCGCGCTACTGCAGTGACTTCCTGGCGCGCCGCGAGAGCGGGTGGACGCGGTTGGAGGACGCGTTCGGGCATCGCTTCGGCTGGATGGCCGCCAACTCCCAGTCGGGATTCAACGCGCCGCGCGCGCATCTCGCGCGATTCGTGAGCGCCGATCGCCGCGCGCTCTTTTCCGAGGTGAAGGGGCCGCTCGGCAATCCCGCGCGCGCGCTCGAGGCGTTGCGCGCGCGTGAAGTCGACCTCATCGCGCTCGATGGGTTCTACCTGGACCTCGTGCGCCACCACGATCCCGAAAAGCTCGCCGGCCTCGACATCCTCGCGAGCACGCCGTGGACAGCGATCCCGTTGCTGGTGGCGGCGCCGGACGTGGACCCCGCGATCGTGGCGACGCTGCGGGACCACTTGTTGCGCGTGCGGGAGCTCGAGGAATACGCGCCGCTCCTGCGCGAGACCCTCCTCGAGCGCTTCGCCGCGCCCGAACCCGCCGCCTATGCCGCGCTCGAGGACATGGCGCGGCTCGCGACCCGCCTGGGGTACGAGACGATCCGTTAGGGGTTACGGACACCTACGCGATTTCGGCGGTTTCCTTTACTCCGGCTTCGTCCGCGCGCTGATGGGAATCGCGGCGCCACGGCTCGATACTGGGGCCGCAGAATAGGGGAGGTGCCCCATGATCGGTTCCTGGCACGACGATCTCGAGAAAGCGGCAACGGTCGATGACGCCGTCGCCTCCGTGAGACGCTACCTGTCCGCGCTTCCCGCCGACGGCCTCCAGGGCTTCGCCCGCTACTGCCGTCCGAGCCGCATCAAGGCCGACCAAGACGTGGACGATCTCACCTTCAAGCTCGCGCAGGCGCAGCGCCATCGGCCGCCGGGCGATCCTCCTGCGGCGCTCCTCGGGGAAGTCTTCGACGTCGTGCTGCACGCGTCGCTACGTATCTCGCAGCTGAACCGCGCCCGCGCGAGCCGCGTCGTGGGCTATGGCTGGCAGCGCCAGATGTCCTCGCAGATGAGAGGCTGAGGCGGGAACCCCGCATGAAAGGCCGCATCCCACCATCATGGCTCCCCGCCGTCGCATCGCGCTGATCGTCGCTGTCGTCCTCCTCCTGCCCCTGGCGCTCCTGGGGGCCGTGGTCCTCATCGTCCAATCGGAGTGGGGTGAGCGCTGGCTGGAGGCGCGCGTGGGCGGCACGACCCACCGCGAAGTCCATCTCGAAAAGATCCGGCTCCACGCCACCTGGCCGCCCACCGTCACGCTCGGCAAGCTGCGCATCGCCAACCCGTCGTGGGCCACCACGAAGGACCTGGTCGACGCGAGCGACATGTCGTTCACCGTCGAGGTCGCGCCGCTCTTCGAAAAACGCATCGTCCTTCCCACCGTGCGCGCGAGCATCGCCAACGCCGGTCTCGAGCAGAAGGGCGACCAGGCGACGTGGCAGTTCGGCGAGACCGAGCGCAACCCCAGCCGCATCGCCCTCGACCGCGTGTTGCTCGAGGACGGGCACGTCGTCTACCGCAACGAGGACGAGAAGACGGCGCTCGAGGGGAAAGTGACCGGGAGCCTCGGCGAGCACGGCGAGCTGGCGCTCGACGCCAGCGGAACATTCCGCGGCGAGCCCGCCAAGGGCACCGCGAAAGTGCCCGGCCTCGACGCCAACAAGCCCACCGATCCGGTGCGCGTCATCGCCAAGGCGAGCCTCGGGCGTACGCAAGTGAACGCCGACGGCACTTTCGCCACCGACTTCAAGAGCTACGACATGAAGCTCGGCCTCGCGGGGTCCACGCTCAAGGACTTGCATCGCTTGTTGGGCCTCGTGCTTCCGGACACGCCGCCTTACAAGCTCGATGGGCACTTGCGCCACCAGGGAAACGAATGGCAATTCGATCCCTTCAACGGCAAGGTCGGCGACAGCGACCTGCACGGCAACGTCGTGTACACGAAGGGCGCCAAGCGACCGATGTTTCGCGCCAACCTGCAGTCGGCGCTGCTCGACTTCGACGACCTGGGACCGCTGGTGGGCGCGCCGCCGAAGACCGGCCCCGGCGAGACCGCATCCGCCGAGCAGAAGGCGAAGGCCGCACAGCTCGCGGCGAGCTCGCGCGTGCTTCCGCACACGGCGTTCGACACGAAGCGCTGGGGTGACATGGACGCCGACGTTCAGCTCACGGCCAAGCGCGTGCAAAGGCCCAGGCAGCTCCCCATCGATTCGCTCGCGACCCACCTGGTCCTCAAGGATGGCGTGATGAACCTGCAGCCGCTCGATTTCGGCATCGCGGGCGGGCGCGTGCGCTCCAACGTGACGGTCGATTCCAACAGCCAGCCGCCGCTCGCCCAGGTGAAGACCGACGTGCAGGGCGTGCAGCTCGCGCAACTCTTCCCGACGATGAAGACCATGGAGGAGGCGCTCGGCACCGTCTACGGCAAGGCCGACCTGCACGGGCGCGGCACCTCCGTGGGCGCCCTTCTCGGCAGCAGCAACGGCAAGATCGTGCTCGCGGCCAACGGCGGGCGCGTGAGCGACCTCCTAACGCAGCTCCTCGAGATCGACGTCGCGCACGCGGCGATGCTCCTCGGCACGCGCAACAAGCAGGTCGACCTGCGCTGCGCGGTCGGCGACATCAACGTAAAGGACGGCGTGGCGACGCCCGAGTCGTTCGTCGTGGACACCACCGAAACCCTGGTGAGGGTCGAGGGATCGCTCGACTTCTCCCAGGAGCGCTTCGACCTGGTGGCGCGCGGCCGCGGCAAGAGCCCGAGCCTCCTCACGCTGAAATCGCCGGTGGTCCTGCAGGGCCCGCTGAAGAAGCCCTCGGTGCATCCGAAGGCCGGGCCGATCGTGGCGCAGGCCGGTATCGCCGCCGCGCTCGCCGCGGCCGCGCCGCCGCTCGCCATCGTCCCTTTCCTCGACGCGGGCCGCGCGAAGGACGCCGACTGCGACCGAATGCTCGCGGACGCGAAGTCGGAAGGCGCGGTGAAGAAGGCGAGCTAGAAACCGAGCGCTTGCCAGTTCCGGGTGCGAATGCCGATGCTCATGCGTGCGCTGAGCGCGTAGGCGGTCCTCAGCGTATCTTCGGAAACCCCCTGCTGTCGCAGCGCATCGTCGATCGACGTGAGGTCGCAAGCTCCGTGCACCACGCACGACATGTAGAACAGTCGGCTGCTCGGGCCGCAGTCGGCACCGAAGTCGCATCCGACCAGCGTCCAGGCAGTGCTCCACGTGACCTGTTCCTGCTGCAAGCTCGGCCGCCCATCGGATCGAAAGATCCTGGTGGCGAGGTATTGGCGAAGGCCGACGATGACGTCGCCATCGACCTTCTCGGACAGGAAGTGGATCGTCATCTTGTCCGCGAGCGCGTTCGCGCCGCCCAACGCCCTGGAGCCGATGGCCCGAGCGACGGCGCCGGGATAGGCGGCGTCCAACGCTTTCTTTTCCATCTCGCTGTGGAGGACCTGAATGGCGTATCGGCGCGGGTCGCGGCCGCCAACGGGCTCGAAACCCTCGCAACGACCCATGCGACGCTTCAGCTCGGCCTCGCGCCTGACCTCGTCGGGATGATCGCCAGCCCTCATGTTGCTCCGGTAGTCCTTCAACATCTCATCGAACGGCTTGCCCATGAAATCCGCGCATTCGCCGGCGATCCCGGCGAGCACGAAGGAAATCTCGCCGCTGGGATCGGGAAGCTGGACGTACCGATCGAAGAGCGCCTTCAGGTCGGGCGACTCGCGCGTCTCCTGGCGAAGTTGCCCTGCCGGCGTGAGAGCGATCGCCGCCGGCGGAGCGGAGCGGTTCGGGGACGAAGGCCGCTTCACTTCAGTCGCGGTCGCGCGAGTTTGCCTGTCGCGCGCGACCGGCGAAGTTTCCGGCGACTCGGAAAGAAAAATCCATGCCGCGAGCGTTGCCGCGAGGACAAACGCTGCGAAGTACGTGCGGCGTCCTGCGTGCATGCCTGCCCTTTTCAGTCGACCACGGCGCCGGATTCCTTCACGACGGTGCGCCACTTCTCGTATTCGCTCTTCACGAATGCGCCGAATTTCTCCGGGGAGCCGCCGGCGGGATCCGCACCTTCGTCGACCATGCGCGCCTCGACGGACTTCTCCGCGATGATCTCGTTGGTCGCCTTGTTGAGGAGCGCGATCACTTCGGCCGGCGTGCCGCGCGGGGCGAAGACGCCGAACCACGAGCCCGCCTCGAAACCGGGAAATCCCGACTCCGCGACGCTCGGCACGTCGGGCATCGAGCGCGAGCGCTTCACGCTGGATACCGCGATCGCGACGAGCGATCCTGACTTGATGTGCGCGATGACGGAAGGAATGGTCGCGAACATGAACTGCAGGCGCCCGGTGAGGAGGTCCTTCAGCACCTCCGCGCCCTTGTAGGGAATGTGCGTGGCGGCGAAGCCCGCGCGCGAGGCGAGCATGAAGCTCGACAGGTGCGACGACGTGCCGATGCCGGTCGAGCCGTAGTTGAGATCCCCCTGGCGCGACCTGGCGTAGGCGAGGAACTGCTCCATGGTCGCCACCTTCAGCGAGGCCGGCACCACGAGGACGTTGGGCACGTCGGAGATCTGCGCGACGGGCGTGAGCTCGGTGAGCGGGTTGCAGCCGAGGTTCTTGTAGAGCGTGGGATTCACCGCCATGGGCCCCACCGAATTCACGATGAGGGTATAGCCGTCCGCGGCGGCACGGCACGCGACCTCGGTGCCGAGGTTGCCGCCCGCGCCGGGCTTGTTCTCGACCACGAAGGGCTGCTTGAAGCGCTCCGAGAGGCGCTGCGCCAGGGTGCGCGCCATGATGTCCGTGGTGCCGCCTGCCGTGAAGGCGACGATGATTTTCACCGGCCTGGCGGGATATTGTTGCGCGAGCGCGGGGAGCGACGCGAGCGCGGCAAGGGCGGCGATCATCCGAAATCGGTTCATGTATTCTCCTCGGGGCGACAGCACAATCTACCGCAAGAACCGGAGAACCCCATGAAGAGAATGCTGGCCGCGGCCTTGGCGTTCGCGGCCGCGCACGCCGCGGCGCAGGTGCCGCCCGATTACCCATCCGGCTACCAGAAGATCATCTCGGCGGCCTCCCGTGAAGCGCGCCTCGTCATCTACTCGAGCACCGACCTTTCCGCGGCCGCGCCGCTCGTCGCGGAATTCGAGGCGATGTACCCCTCGATCAGCGTCGAGTACGACGAGATGAACACCTCCGAGGTCTACGGGCGCTTCGTCGCCGAGACGCAGGCCAGGGGCAGCTCCGCCGACATCACGTGGAGCTCGGCCATGGACTTGCAGATCAAGCTCGCCAACGACCGCTACGCCGAGGCGTATCGCTCGCCCGAGGCGCACAACCTGCCCGCGTGGGCGGTGTGGCGCGACGAGGCGTACGGCACCACGTTCGAGCCGGTGGTGTTCGTCTACAACAAGCGCCTGCTGGCAGCCAACGAAGTCCCGCAGACTCACAGCGACCTGCTGAGGCTCCTCGAAGCGCGCGCCGACAAATTCTCCGGGAACATCACCACGTACGACATCGAGAAGTCGGGCGTGGGTTTCCTCTTCCTGTCGCAGGACAGCATTGCCATGCCCGCTTTCTGGACGCTGCTGAAGGCGATCGGCGCGTCGAACGTGGAGCTCGAGGCCAACACCGCGCCGATGATCGAGCGGATCGCGTCCGGGAAGGACCTCATCGGCTACAACCTGCTCGGCTCGTACGCCATGGCGCGCGCGCGGCGCGACCCGGCCCTGGGCATCGTCCTTCCGCGCGACTACACGCTGGTCCTCTCGCGCGTGATGCTGATCGCGAGGAAGGCGCGCCATCCCAACGCCGCCAGGCTGTGGGTCGATTTCATCCTGTCGCGCCACGGGCAGACGATCATCGCGGAGCGCTCGCGCCTCTTCTCGATCCGCACCGACGTGAGCGGGGAATTCACCGCGGCGGCGTTGATGCGGACCCTCGGCACCAGCGCTCGACCGATCACGGTCGGCTCGGGATTGCTCGTCCACCTCGACAAGGCCAAGCACGAGGACATCATGCGGCGCTGGCACCAGGCGATATCGACTCGCTAGGGCGGTCGCGCGGAAGCCGCACGCGCGCGAGGAGCCCGTCGCCGCCGGGCGCGGAAGCGAGCTCGATGGAGCCTTCGTGGGAGCGACAGATCTCGCGGGCGATGGCGAGCCCCAGGCCGCTGCCTTCGCCTTCCGTCCCGCGATGGAAGCGCTCGAACGCGCGAGCGCGATCGTCCAGCGCGATCCCGGGGCCGTTGTCCTCGACCTCCAGCACGACCGATTCGTCCTCGACGATCACGCGCAGGGTCACGGTTCCGCCCGCGTGCGTGTAGCGAATCGCGTTGTCGAGGAGGTTGGTGACGAGCTCGCGCAGCAGGATCGATTGGCCGCGCACGCGGGCACCGGCCTCCGGGCCTTCGAATGCGAGGTCGATCTTCTTGGCACGCGCTTCGCCCACCCATTCGAGCGCGAGCGCGTGGGCGAGGGCGGCGAGGTCCACGCCCGCCTGCGCGCGCGCCGGCGCGAGGTTCGCCTCCGCGTGGGCGAGCACCATGAGCTGGGTGAAGAAGCGGGTCGTTTCCTCGACGCTGGATTGCGCTCCGGCGAGCACGTTGCGCATCGCGCCCGCGTCCTCGAGCCGTTGCCCGTACTCCACCTGCGTGCGCAGGATCGCGAGTCGCGTGCGCACCTGGTGCGCCGCGTCGGTGATGAACTTGAGGCGCGCGGCGGTCATCGCCTCGATGCGGCCCGCGTGCTGGTTCAACGCCTGGATGAGCGGGCGCACTTCGCTTTGCACGCCGGTATCGGCGAGCGCGGTCACATCGGTCGGCGAGCGGCGAGCGATGTCCTCGCGCAAGCGCGCCAGGGGTCGCAGCATGTATTGCACGCCGAGCCAGACCAGGAGGCCGGCGAGCGCGATGAGCAGGGCCTGGCGCACGAGGCCGTCGTAGAGGATGCGTCGCGACAGGGCATCGCGCGATTCGGCGGTCTCGCCGACCTGGATCAGCACTTCCACGTTGAGCGCCGGATCGTAGAGGGGCTTGTAGAGCGCCGCCTGGTAAAGGCTTTCGCCATGGTATTCGCCGTGGAAGAAGACCGGCTGGCCGTGCGGCGTGCCGGGGGGAGGGGCCGGCAGGTCGTCGTATCCGGTGATGGTCGCCCCCTCGGGCGAGGCCACCTTGTAGAAGATGCGCTCCTTGATGTTCGACTCGAAGAGCTCGAGCGCCACGTACGGAATGTCGACCACGATCTCGCCGTTGGTGATGGTGACCCGGTCGGCGATCGCTTTCACGGACGCGAGGAGGAGGCGGTCGTACGCTTCGTTCGCCGTGTTGATCGCCACGCGATAGGTCAGCACCGAGTTCACGACGAGGAGCGCGAGGAGCGGGACCACGAGCAGCGCGACGAGCTGCCCGCGCAGGCTCCTAGGCGGGCTCGCGCTCGAGGACATAGCCCAACCCCCTGAGGGTGACGATGGCGAGCCCGGAGCCGTGCAGGCGCTTGCGCAGGCGATGCACGTAAACCTCCACGGCCTCGGTACCCGCGGTGTCGTCGAGCTTGAAGACGTGCTCGTGCAGCGAGGACTTGGACACGGCCTTGCCGGCGCGTGAGATGAGGATCTCGAGCACCGCGTGCTCGCGCGGACGCAGGGCGAGCGTCTCGCCGCGCAGGCGGAACATGCGCCCGATGCCATCGTACTCGAGCGCGCCCAGCGTGAGGAGCGGGCTCGACGCGCCCTTGGCGCGCCGGATCACGGCGTTGATGCGCGCTTCGAGCTCCGACAGGCGGAAGGGTTTGGGGAGGTAGTCGTCGGCGCCGAGGTTCAGCCCCGCGACGCGATGCTCGATCTCGCCGCGCGCCGTGAGAATCAGGACCGGCACGTTGGAGCCGCGACGGCGCAGGCGCTTCAGGATCTCGAGCCCGTCCATGCGCGGCAGGCCGAGGTCGAGGATCACGAGGTCGTACTCCTGCGTGAGCAGCACGTGGTCGGCCTCCACGCCGTCGTCCATGCAATCGACCGCGAAGCCGTCATGGCGCAACGCCTTCTCGAGCCAGGCGGCGAGCGTCCGGTTGTCTTCCGCAAGAAGGATTCGCAAGGAGGGCTCCGGCGCCGACTCTACATGAAAAGTTGTTGCGCAAATGTTGCAGTCGGCGGCGCGTGAAAGGAGTTTGAAAGGTTGCGGGCGCAAGAATGCGGCCCAAACAAGAACGAATCGGCCCTTGGAGAAAAGAATGAAAAAGCTTTCCGCCATCATGGCGCTTGCCGTGATGCCGCTCTGCGCGCTCGCGCAGGCGCCCGCCGGCTATCCCGCCGACTATGCGCAGACCATCGCCGCGGCCAAGAAGGAAGGCAAGGTCGTGATCTACAGCGCGCTCGACACCAAGGCCGCGCAGCCCCTGGTCAAGGACTTCAGCGCGCTCTACCCCGACGTCAAGGTCGAGTACAACGACATGAATTCCACCGAGCTCTACAACCGCTTCATCGCGGAAGTGGCCTCGGGGCAGGGCTCGGCCGACGTCATGTGGAGCTCGGCCATGGACCTTCAGGTGAAGCTGGTGGACGACGGCCAGGCGACGACTTATGCGTCGCCGGAAGCCGCGAAGTTGCCCAAGTGGGCGGTGTACAAGAACCAAGCCTACGGGACCACCTACGAGCCCGCGGTCTTCATCTACAACAAGCGCCTGGTCACGGCCGACGAGGTGCCCGCCGACCACGCGGCCTTCGCCAAGCTCATCAACACCAAGGTCGACAAGTTCAAGGGCAAGGTCACCACCTACGACATCGAGAAGAGCGGCGTGGGCTTCATGTTCGTGGTGCAGGACACGTCTATTCGAGCACCGGCAACATGCTGGAGAAGGTCTCCTCGGGCGAGCACCTGCTGGGCTACAACGTGCTCGGCTCCTACGCGCTGGTGCGCGCGAAGAAGGACCCCAACCTGGGCGTGGTGCTGCCCAAGGATTTCACGCTGGTGCTCTCGCGCGTGATGTTCATCGGCAAGGCGGCCAAGAATCCCAACGCCGCCAAGCTCTGGGTGGACTACGTCCTCTCGGTGCGCGGCCAGAAGATGATCGGCGGCGACGTCGAGCTTTTCTCGATGCGTGAGGACGTCGACGCCGAGTACACCGCGGCCAAGCTCAACCAGCAGCTGGGCGGCGCCGTGAAGCCGATCCCGGTCGGCAAGGAAATCACCGAGTACCTGGACCCGAAGAAGCGCCTCGACTTCCTCGGCCAGTGGAAGGCGGCGGTCGCGGCGGGCGCGGGCAAGTGAGATGAGCTGCCTTCTGCACTTGAGGCTCGCGGGCGGCCTTATCGACGTCGCGCGCGCGATGCGCGTGCTCAAGCGCTACAGCATCTCGCAGTCGCGCGTTTCGATCGCGCGCGAGGGCTCGGTGGAGGTGGCGACCGTGAAAGGGACGCTGTACGATCCGCGCCGCTCCACGGGCCTTGCCCACGCGCTTTCGCGCATTCCCGGAGTGCTCGAGGCCCTCGTGTTGCGCGACGACGAATCACTGGCCGCCTTCTACTGCGCGCCGTCGCGAAAGTCTTCCCCAAGCCGCGTTCGCAATGCGGCGCATGACGATGTCTGATTCCCAACCCGAGTGGAGGCACTGCACATGAACAAGAATGGACGCATGCAACGCACGACGATTCACCTCGCGGTCGCGGGCGCGCTCGCCGCGCTCGCGTTATCGGCCGGGCCGGCGCGCGCCGACGCCACCAGCGACCTGAAGGCCGAGATCGCGGCCCAGCGGGCGCAGCTGGAGGAGCAGCGCCTGCGCCTCGAGGCGATGGAGAAGAAGCTCGACGCTGTAACGACGACCGCGCAGCAGCAGGCCAGCGCGCCCGCGGCGCCGCAGCCCGTTGCGCAGGCCAAGAGCTGGGCTCCGCAGCTCATCGCGAGCGCCGACTGGCAGCCGGGCTTCACGTTCCAGGTCACGCCGGAAGACACCGTCACCCTGTATGGCCTCATCGACGCGACCATCAGCGACATCAGCAACGCGAACTCCAAGGGCGACCACAAGCGCAGCTACCAGACCGCGTGGATGAGCGGCGACCGCTGGGGCATCACCGGCAAGCACGAGATCTGGGGCGGCTCGACCAACATCATCTTCAAGCTGGAAAGCGAATTCGACTACCAGACCGGTGAGGAAGACACGCCCGGCGTGCTCTTCAACCGCGACGCGTGGATCGGTTTCCAGAGCGAGGCATTGGGCAAGCTCACCTTCGGGCGCCAGAACGCGCTCGCGCGCGACTTCACCGGCATCTACGGCGATCCGTACACCAGCGCACGCGTCACCCTCGAAGAAGGCGGCTACACCAACGTCAACAACTTCAAGCAGCTGATCTTCTACGCGGCCAGCGCAACCGGCACGCGCTACGATCGCGGCATGGTTTGGAAGAAGGACTTCGGCGGCTTCGTGGCGGGATTGGGCTACCAGTTCGGCGGCGTGGCGGGCGACTACCAGAAGGGCAGCACGCAAACGGTGGCGCTCGGCTACAACGCTCCGGGCGACATCTTCCACCTGGCCGGCTACTACAACCACTTCAACGTGAACGACCTGGTCTTCAAGCAGTACTCGTTCGGCGGCAACGTCCAGCTCGGCCCGGTCGTCAGGCTGAATGCCGGGTACTACAAGCAAGACTCGGAGCAGGGCGGCAACGTCGGCAATCGCAAGGACCACGCCTACACGGTGTCGTCCAAGTTCACGCCGGCCGGTCCCTTCGATTACGAGCTCGGCTACCAGGTCATCCATGCGTCCAACGCGGGGGTGAACGGGGCGGGGAACGTGTTGACCCCGTACGCCGATGCCGCGGGCGTGACGCGGACGGCGACCGGCGACAAGAAGACCACGTACATCTCCGGGTTCTATCACTTCGACCGGCGCGCGGAGCTCTACCTCGCGGCCGATTACATGAAGCTGATGGACGGCTACAAGCTCGCGGTGACCAACGGCCACGCGAGCCAGGTCGAGGTCGGGCTCGGCATGCGCATCCGCTTTTAGGGAGCCTCCGGCCGGTTATTTTCCACCGGCCCATCGCCCGGAAGACAGCTCGTCTTCCGGGCATTTTTTCGCCCGCTTCGCGTCTAGTCCCCGATCCTTCGCGCCAGCTCTTTCGCGACCGCGGCGCGCGCCGCCGCCGATGGATGGCTCGAGTTGAACGTGCCGGGCGATTGCGCCGCGGCCAGCTTGTCGAAGAAGCCCGCCAGCCTCGATGCCGACCAACCCGCGCGATGCGCGAGGTCCATGCCGATCCGGTCCGCTTCGCTTTCCTGCCGGACGGCGATCTCGACCTCGCGCAGCTCTGCCGCGGGGTCGGAGCTCATCGTGTCGCGCGCGGGCGCGCGGCGATGGTCGGCGACGGCGTGCGCGATCTCATGCCCCAGCAACATCGCGAGCTCGGCATCGTCGAGGTCGAGACCCCGCACCAGAGCGCCGCCGACCATGAGTTTGCCGCCGGCCATGCAGAATGCGCCCCTCGAGGGGTCGCTCGTCACGTGGACTTCCCAGTCCCACGCGGAAGTGTCCGGGCGAACCTGCGCGGCGGCGATGATCAGGCGCGCGGCGATCGGGCGTACACGACCCAGGAGCGCCGCGTCGTCGTCGAGCTTGCCCTTCGCGGCGAGGCCCGCGAGAACCTTCCGGTATTGCGACGCGGCTTCACTGCGGAATGCATCCGCATCGACGGAGGCCGGCTGGGCCAGCGCCGCGCAACTGCAGAAGGAAAGCAAGAGAAGCGCAGCCCGGTGCATTTCATTTCTCGACGACGGGTGCGGCGATTCTATAATGTCCCCGTGTCCGACACTTCCTTGCACGATTTCATCGCCCTTCTCGAGAAGGGACCGGCCGGCGATCCCTGTGTGTTCAACCCGTGGCGCGACAGCGACGAGCGCGACCGCGCGCCGCGCCGCGACATGCCGCGCCTGCGCCGCGAGAACATGGAGGCGTATCTCGACGCGCGCCGCAACCACGCGCGCGTGATGCTTCTCGGCGAGGCGCCCAGCCATCGCGGCTGCCGCTTCACCGGCATCGCGTTCTGCTCGGAGACCGAGCTCACGCAGAAGGCCGGCCTCGTCGCGCGCCGCGCTCTCGCGCTCACCAGCCGCGATGCCGAGGTGAAGCCGCAGCGCGAGAGGAGCGCCGCGGTGATCTGGGGCGAGATCGAGCGCGCGGGAAAGCCTTTCGAGATCGTGCTCTGGAACGCGTTTCCGTGGCACCCGTTCCTCGAGGACGGCGGCGCCAAGGCCGGCCCCTGCGGCCCCTCGAGCAATCGCAAGCCGCGGCTCCCGGAAGTCGCGCAGGGGCGCTCGGTGATGGAAGCCATGATGCGCTGCTTCACGCGGCGCCTGCAGGTGTTCGCCGTGGGGAAAGTCGCGGAGGAGGCGCTCTCGCGCTGGGAGGCGTTCGAATGCGCGGGCTACATCCGCCATCCGGCGCAGGGCGGCGAGAGCCTTTTTCGCTCTCAATTCAGAAGCAAGGTCGCGGCTCGTCTATAGTTTCGCGATGTTCGCGAACATCGAAACACCCGCTCTCATCCTCGATGCCGCCAAGGTGGGGCGCAATTGCGCGCGCATGCGCGAGCGCGTGCTCGGCCATGGCGTGGTGCTGCGCCCGCACGTGAAGACTGCGAAGAGCGTCGAGGTGACGCAGCTCGCGTTGGGGGCCCCGCACGGCGCGATCACGGTGTCGACGCTGCGCGAGGCCGAGTATTTCTTCGACCACGGCTTTCGCGACATCCTCTACGCCGTCGGCATGGTGGCGGCCAAGGTGGCGCGCGTCGCGGCGCTGGAGCGGCGCGGGGCGCGCGTCAGCACGATCGTGGACAGCGTGGAGGCGGCGTGCGCGCTCGTCGAGGCGAGCCGCAAGGAGAACGTGCGCATCCCGACGATGGTGGAGATGGACAGCGACGGCCATCGCTCCGGGATCGCGCCCGGGGATGAACGCCTGTTCGCGGTGGCCGACGCGCTGGGCGACTCGCTCCTGGGCGTCATGACTCATGCCGGCGGCTCGTACAACTGCGACAGCACGGCGGCCATTCGGCAGGCGGCGGCACGCGAACGCGAGGCCGTGGTGAACGCGGCGGCCGCACTGCGGACGCGCGGCCATGCGTGCTCCGTGGTGAGCGTGGGCTCCACGCCGACCGCGACTTTCGCCGACTCGTTCGCCGGCGTGACCGAGGTGCGCACCGGCGTCTACATGTTCCACGACCTGGTGATGGCGGGGCTAGGGGTATGCGCGCTGGAAGACATCGGCATCTCGGTGCTGGCGTCGGTGATCGGCCACCAGCGCGAAAAGAACTGGGTCCTCGTCGACGCGGGTTGGACCGCGCTGTCGCGCGATCACGGCACCGCCAAGCAGAAGGTGGACCAGGGCTACGGCCTCGTCTGCGACGCGTGGGGGAGCCCGGTGGACGAGCTCATCGTCGCCGAGGCCAACCAGGAGCACGGCATCGTGGCGCGCCGCGACGGGGGCGTCGTCGACTTCGCGCGCTATCCGATCGGAACGCTGCTGCGGATTCTCCCCAACCACGCGTGCGCCACGGCATCGCAACATTGCGAATACAAGGTGATCCGCGATGGGCGCATCGCCGAGACCTGGGACCGGTTCGGGGGCTGGTGATCGGGATGGGGCCGCACTTTTTTCCTGTCTCCTGTATTTCCTACCTCTTCGCTCTTCACCCGCAGTCGGACTTCCAGAGAGCGAGCACTCGCCCCACGCGTGGGCACGCTCATTGCACATGCGTGGGTTCCGCTCATCCACGAGGATGCCGACATGCCGGAGAAACGAACCATCAAGGCCGCGCAGAAGGACATGCGCGCCGGGAAGTCCGCCAGCACCGCGGCGGGCGAATTCGTGCGCCAGGAGATGCACCACATCCGCGAAGGCAAGCATGGCGCCAAGAGCACCAAGCAGGCCATCGCCATCGGGTTATCCGAAGCGCGCCGCGCCGGGGTGCCGGTGAGGAACCCGGGAGGCAAGACCTCGAACGTCACACGCACCCGCAAGGCGGCCGCCAAGGCCTCGCCCAAGCGCTCCCGGGCCTCGCTCCGCCGCCTGAAGAAAGAGCCGCGCAGCGCCGCCTCGCACCTCGCCCTCTCGCGCCAAGCCCATTCGGCCGCGCGCAAGCGCTCCGCCGCGAGCCGCTCCGCCGCGGCCCGCAAGGCCGCCCGCACCCGCGCCCGCGCGAAATAAACCGGGGTCAGAGCAGGGTCTGACCCCGCTCTGACCCCGGTTTCATTCGGCTTTGATGTTGGCGGCCTTGACCACGCGGCCGTACTTCACGAGGTCGACGCGGATCTGCGCGGAGAGCTGCTCGGGTGTGCCGGGCGTGGCGACGATGCCGAGGGTCGCGAGCCTGTCGACGGTCTCGGGACTCGTCAGTACCGCGTTCAGCTCGCGATTCAGCTTGTCGACGATGGCGCGCGGCGTCTTGGCGGGAGCGAGGATCGCGACCCACGAATCGGCCTCGAAGTCGGGCACGCCGGATTCGATGAAGGTCGGCACGTCGGGAAGCGACGGCGATCGTTTGGCGCTCGACACCGCGATCGGCACCAGCCGCCCCGCCTTCACGTGCGGGATCGCGCCCGCCACCGCCGTATAGACGAGCGGCACGTTCCCGCCCAGCGCATCGGTCATCGCCTGGCCGCCGCCCTTGTATGGGATGTGAGTGAGGTTCGCGCCGGTTTTCATCTTCAGCAGCTCACCGGCGATATGCGGCGTGCCACCGACGCCCGATGTCCCGTAGGAAACGCCGTTGGGTTGCTTCTTCGAATACTCGACGAGCTCCTTGATGGTCTTCGGCGGAAACGACGGATGCGCCACCAGGATCAACGTCGCATCGCCGATCTTCCCGACCGGCGCGAGATCCTTGGTCACGTCGATCGGATAATTCGCGAACACATGCGGGTTGATGACGAGCGTGCCGTCGAAACCGAGCACCAGCATGTAGCCATCCGGTGGCGCGATCGCCACGAGCTGCGTGCCGATGTTGCCCGATGCCCCCGGCTTGTTCTCCACCACGATCGGCTGCCCGAGGCGGCGCGACAGCGCCTCGGCCACGACCCGTCCGCTGGTATCCGTGACGCCCCCGGCGGCAAATGGCACCACCAGCCGGATCGGCTTGTCCGGATACTCCGCGGCAGCCAGCGTTGCGGCCAAGGCGACAACAATCGCGGCCAGTCTCTTCAACATCGAATCTCCCCTCATTCGGCGTGTTTCTTGTCGAATTCCCAGACGTCCTCGAAGCCCATCAGCTTGGTGAGCTCGGTGAAGTCCTCGAGCGGCACCGGCACGCCCTGCGACGATCCGGTCTCCTTGATATGTGCGTACACGCCGCGCATCGCCTTCACCGCGGCCAAGAGCGCGCTCACCGGAAAGATCGCGAGCCGGTAGCCAATCGCCTCCAGCTCCGCGCGCGGCAGCACCGGTGTTCGTCCCTTCTCCACCATGTTCGCGACGAGCGGGAGATCGAAGCGCTTGCCGATGGCGCGCATCTCGTCCACCGACTCGGGGCTTTCGATGAAGAGCACGTCGGCGCCCGCCTTCGCATACGCCTCGCCGCGCCGCAACGCCTCGTCGAGACCGAGCGACGTCCGCGCATCGGTGCGCGCGATGACGAGGAAGTCGCGGCTCGAGCGCGCCTCCACCGCGACTTGTATTTTCTTCACCATATCGTCCATCGGGATCACGCGCCGACCGGGCGTGTGCCCGCATTTCTTCGGAAATTCCTGGTCCTCGAGCTGGATCGCGCTCGCTCCCGCCTCTTCATATCCACGCACGGTATGGCGCACGTTGAGAAGGCCACCGTATCCGGTGTCGCCATCGGCGATCAACGGCGCCGACGCCATCGACGCCATCTGCTTCACGCGATTCACCATGTCGGTGTACGTCGCGAGACCCGCATCAGGGAGGCCCAGGTACGACGCGACCGCGCCGAAGCCCGTCATGTAGAGCGCATCGAAGCCGAAGGTATTCGCGAGCCGGAGCGACACCATGTCGTGCACGCCCGGGGCGACGGTGAGCTTCGGGGAGGCGAAACGCTGGCGCAGGAGTGGGGAGGCCATGGAGACTTCGAAATTACGGCAAAAACCGTTATAATTCCACCTCTTCAAAGCGCCCGTAGCTCAGATGGATAGAGTACCTGGCTACGAACCAGGGGGTCGTGGGTTCGAATCCTGCCGGGCGCGCCAGATTCAATCAAATAGGGCCAGCTTCGCTGGCCCTATCTGTTTTTGCGGGACCCTTGTCGCTTTCAAAAGAAGAGTCGAAAGACCAGCAAGAAGGACGTCGAGCTTGCGGAGACGCGCTATCGAGCGGTCGTGCGTGAAAGGACGGTGAGACGAGTCGATCGCCGGATTCGAGTACAGCCTCCGCAATGTTTCGGCCCAAACCGTTCACGCTGCCGGTGCCTAACCATACTTTGTTCACAAATTCCTGCATTTCTTCCTGCACCTATTGCCTAGTTTCAGATCGTCTGAGCGCTGCCCTCAACTGGGAGGGTGTCGTCCCCTCCCACGTTCGGAAAGCTCGATAGAAAGAATTCGCATCCTCGTAGCCGAGCAAAAATGCCACTTCCGTGACATCCATCTCCGGCCGGTTGAGGTACTCGTGCGCGAGCTCCTGCCGCGCCTCAAGAAGCAACTGCCGGAAGGTTGCGCCGCCATCGATGATTCGCCGCTGCAAGGTCCGATCGCTCAACCCAAGCTCGCGCGCCACGGCCGATATCTCCGGCCGGCCTCCCGCGAGCAGGCGTTTGAGAATCCATTTCACCTGCTCACTGATCGAACTCTGCGCACGGCGCTCTTCAAGCGCGCGTTCGAGCTGCGGATTCAACATGTCAAGCAACTCGGCGTTGTAGGTAAGGAACGGCCGATCGAGATCGGTCGCGCGTCGCGCTCCGAACGTGATCGGGCCCTTGAAATAGGCTTCGTGGAAGCCGGTCGCCTCGGCGCTGCGCTTCAGCTCGACCCTTTTCGCCGTCACCAGATGCCCTGTGCCGCGGCGACCGAGTTCAACGAAGGAGACAAAGGCGGCGTCTGTCAACAAATTCGGCGTTTCTTCCTGCACGTGGAGCCACACGGGCTCGATCACGCACTCGTCCTTGCTCACCTTTACTTGCAGGGCCTCGGGCGAACAAAGTTGCTTGAAGCGAGCAAGGCGGGTGAGGGCGTCTCGGTAGTCACGGGCGTAATAGGCCGCCATAGTTGATGGTGGCCGATTGGCAACGTCGATTTGGGTGGCGATTCTTAGGCCTGCGGCCGGATCAGCGGAGAGCGCGCCCACGGCACGCCAGAGTGCGAAGAACTCCGCCGTTGTGACGAGGTTCTTCTTGCCGTCGTAGACAGTCAGTGGCAGCCGAGCTTGGCTCAGCACGGCTGCTGGCGTAAGCCCGATCTTAGCGAGCCCTATCCAAAATGCGTTCGCGACTTTGAAACGGTCTGGCACGTGGACGGTCATTTTTTCCTCGCCGGCATTTCGTCTGGAAGCGCGCTTTCAGGACATTCCTCGGGTTAGCCGATTATCGCTTTGGGTTCCAGGTACTCCTGCAGCCCGAAGATCCCGCCTTCCCGACCGATCCCCGATTGTTTGAAC
>WNFL01153353.1_pt1 | contig 26208 bp, 23 predicted proteins | sample 5400361 | NCBI WGS metagenome assembly WNFL01 (sample SAMN13153351, study PRJNA577476) | soil metagenome | isolation source: 40 cm soil on Douglas fir-dominated hillslope | place: USA:California | collected 2013-09-17
CGAGCCCTTGACCACGAACTGGCCGCCCACGTACTCCATGTCCTTCGGGTTCGCCTCGAGCAGGTGCGCGGCGATCTTCTTGCCCTTCTCCTTGATCTTATCGAGCGACATCACGATCGCGGTGCCGCCCACCGAGGCCGAGCGGCTCCCGTAAGTGCCCATGCCGAACGGCACCCGGCCGGTGTCCCCGTGCACGATCTCCACGTCGTCCATCGGGATGCCGAGGTGGTCGGCCACGATCTGGGCCATGGTGGTCTCGTGGCCCTGCCCGTGCGAGTGGGAGCCGGTGAACACGCTGACCTTGCCGGTGGGATGCACCTGGACCTTGCCGGACTCCCAGAGGCCGGCCTGGGCCCCGAGCGAGCCCACGACCTTGGACGGGGCGATGCTGCAGGCCTCGATGTAGGTCGAGAAGCCGATGCCCATCAGCCGGCCCTGCGCGCGCGCCGCCGCCTGATCGGTCCGGAACTTCTTGTAGTCGAGCATGCCGAGCAGCTTGTCGAGCGCACCCTGGTAGTTGCCGCTGTCGTAGGACAGCGCGACCTTGGTCTGGTAGCCGTTGGAGAACTTCGGGATGAAGTTCTTCTTCCGGATCTCGACCGGGTCCATCTTGAGCGCGGCCGCGGCCGCGTCCATCATCCGCTCGAGCAGGTAGCAGGCCTCGGGCCGCCCGGCCCCGCGGTAGGCGTCCACCGGCGTGGTGTTGGTGAAGACGCCGGTCACCTCCGCGTGGATGGCGGGCCACTCGTAGACGCCGTTCAGCAGCGTGGCGTACAGGTAGGTCGGCACCGCGGGGGCGAACGTCGAGAGATACGCCCCCAGGTTGGCGGTGGTCTTCACGCGCAGACCCAGGAGCTTGCCGTCCTTGGCCACCGCCACCTCGGCGTCGGTCACGTGGTCGCGCCCGTGGGCGTCGGTCTGGAACGCCTCGCGGCGCGAGGAGGTCCAGCGGATCGGCCGCTTGATCTGCTTGGTCGCCCAGGTGCAGACCGTCTCCTCGTTGTAGAGAAAGATCTTGGAGCCGAAGCCGCCGCCCACGTCCGGAGCGATCACCCGCACCTTGTGCTCGGGGATGCCCAGCACGAACGCGGTCATGAGCAGGCGGTGCACGTGGGGATTCTGCGAGGTGACCCAGAGGGTCCACTCGCCGGTGGCGTCCTCGTAGCGGGCCACGCAGGCCCGGGGCTCCATGGGATTGGCGACCAGGCGCTGGTTGATGATCCGCTTCTTCACCACGACCGGGGCCGCCTTGAACGCGGCGTCGGTGGCGGCCGCGTCGCCGATCTGCCACTTGAAGGCCTCGTTGCTGGGCGCCACCTCGTGGATCTGGGGCGAGCCCTTGGCCGCCGCCTTCTCGGTATTGGTCACCCCGGGCAGGACGTCCCAGTCGACCACCACCATGTCGGCCGCGTCGCTGGCCGCCGACTGGCTCTCCGCGATGACAATGGCCACCGGGTCGCCGACGTAGTGGGCCGCGTCGGTCGCCAGCGGCATGTGCGGCGGGATCTTCAGCTCGGGCAGGAGCCACCCGCAGGGAAGCGAGTTCACCCCCGTCATGTCCTTGCCGGTGAAGATCGCCACGACCCCCGGAGCCTTCGACGCCTTGGCGGTGTCGATCTTGCGGATCTTCGCGTTGGCGTGCGGGCTGCGCACGAACACCGCGTGGGTCATCCCGGCCAGCTTCAGGTCGTCGGTGTAGTTGCCCTTGCCGGTGATGAACCGGGGATCCTCACGCCGCTTGATACTCGCGCCGAGTAGTCGGGCGGTGGCCATGGTCGCGCCTCACTTCCCCGCCATCTTCTCGGCGGCGTACTGGATGGCCTTGACGATGTTGTGATAGCCGGTGCAGCGGCAGAGATTGCCTTCCAGGTCGTGGCGGATCTGCGCCTCGGTCGGCCGCGGGTTCCGCTGGAGCATCTGGTGGGCCGACATGATCATGCCGGGCGTGCAGAAGCCGCACTGGAGCCCGTGCTTCTCCCAGAAGCCGTCCTGGATCGGGTGGAGCTTGCCGTCCTTGGCGAGGCCCTCGATGGTGAGCACCTGCGCGCCGTCGCACTGCACCGCGAGCAGCGTGCACGACTTCACCGCCATGCCGTTGACATGCACCGTGCAGGCGCCGCACTGGCTCGTGTCGCACCCGACGTGCGTGCCGGTCAGGCCCGCCTGCTCACGGATGTAGTGCACGAGCAGGAGCCGGGGCTCCACTTCGTGGGACTGGGGGGCACCGTTGATCGTCATCGACACGGTCTTTTTCACCGCGCAACCTCCTGAGTGATAAGGGTCCGAGGCCGGGAAAGCGCCCCCAACCGTATGCCGGGCCGGGGACGGTGTCAAGGGGTGGCGAGGAGGCGACGGCCGTCGACGCGCGCCTGCTCGAGCACCTCCCGGACCGGAAGGCCGCGGTCGCGCGCGATGCGCCGCACTTCCTCGAATTCGGGCGTGACCGTGACCACCCGGCCCTCGAGCCGGGAGACCTTGAAGGTCACGGGTCCGTGCGCGGTGTCGAGCCGGACCATCTCGCGCTCGAGGCGGGCGCGCTGGTACGCGGTCCAGCGGACGCCGATGGTCGAGGACTCCTCGAAGAGCAGGCGCGAGAGGTCGGCGACCCGCGCCGGCTCGCACAGCGCGGTCAGGACCACCCCCGGCCGGCTGCGCTTCATGATCACGGGAGTGAGCCAGACGTCCAGTGCCCCGGCCTCGAGGAGCCGCTCCAGCAGGGGCTCGTAAAGCTGCGGCGACATGTCGTCCACGGTGGTCTCGACCTGGACGATGGTCTCGACGGGCGCGGGGCCGGACGCCCCCGAGGCCTCGCCCATGAAGAGCCGGAGCACGTTGGGCGTCTCGAGGTCCATCGTACCCGCCCCGTAGCCGACCGCGGTGATCCGCATGGCCGGCATCGTCCCCGCCCCGGCCGCCAGGGTCGTGAGGATGGCCGCCCCGGTCGGGGTGACCAGCTCCCGGCGGATGCCGGTGTCGAGCGTGGGGAAGCCCTTGAGCAGCTCGGCGGTGGCCGGGCCGGGAACCGGCATGCGGCCGTGCGGGCCCTCCACGAACCCCCCGCCTACCGGCAGCGCGCCCACGTGGACCGCGTCCACGCCGAGCAGGTGGAGGCCGATGCACGCGCCGGTGACGTCCACGATCGCGTCCACCGCGCCCACGTCGTGGAAGTGCACGCGCTCCGGGGTGGTGCCGTGCACCCGGGCCTCCGCCTCGGCCAGGCGCTGGAAGACGCGCGAGGCCATGTCCCGCACCGCGGGCGCCAGGCGGCCGCCCTCCAGGATGTCGAGGATCTCCCGGAGGCCGCGATGGCCGGCCTCGTGGTGACCGAGCGCGACGTCCACCTTGGTGGCCCGGAAGCCCGCCTTGATGACCTCGCGGCGCTCGAGGCGATAGCCCGTCACGCCGAGGCCGGCCAGCTCGCGGGTGAGCGCCTCGAACGGCGCGCCCGCGTCCACCAGCGCGCCCAGGATCATGTCCCCCGAGGCGCCGCTCGGGCAATCGAAGTACGCCAGGCGCATGAGAGTTAGCGGAGCTTGGCCGCGAGCTTGTTGATCTGGTTCGCCTGCGCGGCCGCCCCGTAGCCGTTGTCGATGTTGACGACCGAGACGCCGGGGGCGCAGGAGTTCAGCATGGCCAGCAGGGCGGCCACGCCCCCGAACGAGGCGCCGTAGCCCACGCTGGTCGGCACCGCGATCACCGGGCGATCCACCAGGCCGCCGAGCACGCTGGGCAGCGCGCCCTCCATCCCGGCCACCGCGATGATCGCGTTCGCCTCGTTGAGGCGGTCCAGGTGCGGTACCAGCCGGTGCAGGCCCGCGACGCCGCAGTCGAACACGCGCTCGACATGGTTGCCCATCGCCTCCGCGGTGACCGCGGCCTCCTCGGCCACCGGCTGGTCGGAGGTGCCCGCGCTGACCACCACGATGAGCCCGACGCCCGCGCGCGCCACCGGCTTGACCACGACGAGGCGCGCGGCCTCGTGTACCCGGCAGGGTAAGCCGCTCGCGAGCAGCGCGGCCACCACCGCCGGCTCGGCGCGCGTGGCGAGCACGTTGTCGTGCGCCTCCGCGAGCCGCCGCACGATCGCCACCACCTGCTCCGGCGTCTTGCCCTGGCAGAAGACGGCCTCGGGCACGCCGTGGCGGAGCGAGCGGTGCAGATCCACCCGCGCGAAGCGCAGATCCTCGACGGGCAGCGCGCGGAGCCGGGACAGCGCCTGGTCGGGGGCCAGCGCGCCGCCCGCGACCGCCTCCAGCAGCTCCCTTACTTTTTCCCGATCCACTTCAGCACCTCGTTGGCGCTGCCGCTGCGGAAGCCCTGCAGGTCGAGCGTCACGTAGAGATAGCCCAGCTCGCGGAAGCGGCGGACAATCGCCCCGTGCCGGTCCTCCTCCCAGAGGCGCGGCATCTCCTCCGGGACCAGCTCCAGGCGGGCCAGCCGGTCGTGATGGCGCACCCGGAACTGGCGGAAGCCCAGGCTTCGCACGAAGGCCTCGGCGTCGTCGATGCGCCGGAGCTTCTCGGCGGTGATCGGATCGCCGTACTGGAAGCGCGACGACAGGCATGCGAAGGACGGCTTGTCCCAGGTCGGCAGCCCGAGCTCGCGCGAGAGCGCCCGGATCTCGTCTTTCCAGAGCGCGGCTTCGATCAGCGGGGCGCGCACGCCGCGCGCCTCCGCGGCCTTCATGCCCGGCCGGTGGTCGCCGAGATCGTCCATGTTGGCGCCGTAGATGACCTGCGCGGTGCCCGCCGCCTGCGCGATCGGCGCGAGCCGGGTGAAGAGCTCCTCCTTGCAGTGGAAGCACCGGTCGGGCGCGTTGCGCGCGTACTCCGGCCGGTCGAGCTCGCGGGTGCGGATGACCTCCTGGCGCATGCCGAGCAGGGCGGCCAGCCGCCGCGTCTCCTCCAGCTCGGAGGCCGGGTAGGTCTCCGAGTCGGCGGTGACCAGCGTCGCGCCCTCCCCGAGGGCGTCCTTCGCGGCCCGGGCGAGGAAGGTCGAGTCCACGCCGCCGGAGAACGCCACGATCACGCGGGTCATCCCGCGGAGGAGATCCAGCAGCCGGTCGTACTTGGCGTCGAGCTGATCCTGATCGGCCATCGTGGCTCCCTATCCGAGAATCGCCCTCGCGAGCTGGGCCAGGGGCACCATCGGCCGGGCGCCCACGTGGGCGATGACCTCGGCGGCGGCCAGCGAGCCGAGCCGCCCGCAGGTCGGCAGGTCGAGACCCTGGCTGAGCCCGTAGAGCACCCCGGCCGCGTAGAGGTCGCCCGCGCCCGTCGTGTCCACCACCGCGGTCACCGGATGCGCGGCGACCGCGTGCGTCCGCCCGCCTCCCGCGATCACCGAGCCCTTCTCGCTCCGGGTCAGCGCCGCGATCTCGCAGTGCCCGAGCACGCGGGCCAGCGCGGCGTCGAACTCGCCCACCTCGTACAGCGCGCAGATCTCCGCCTCGTTGGCGAAGAGGATGTCCACGTGGTGCTCCACCAGCTCGAGGAAGGCCTTGCGATGCCGCCCCACGCAGAACGGATCGGACAGGGTCAGCGAGACCTTGCGGCCGGCCGCATGCGCCATCGCCGCCGCGGCCCGGAAGGCCTCCTGGGCCTCGGGCGGATCGAAGAGATAACCCTCGAGGTAGAGGATCTTCGCGCGGGCGATGAGGCCTTGGTCGATGTCGCCCGGACCGAGCCGCACCGAAGCGCCCAGGAACGTGCCCATCGTGCGCTGGGCGTCCGGCGTGACCAAGATGAGGCAGCGCCCGGTGGGCGGCCCGTCGGTGGCGCGGGGCGTGTCGTAGCCCACCCCGGTCGCGCGCAGGTCGTGGCCGAAGACCTCGCCGAGCTGGTCGTCGCGCACCTTGCCCACGTAGTGGGCCCGCGCGCCGAAGGAGGCCACGCCGACCACCGTGTTGGCGGCCGAGCCGCCCGATACCTCGACGCCCGGCCCCATCGCCTCGTACAGCTCGCGGGCGCGCGGCTCGTCCACCAGGAGCATGGTCCCCTTCACCAGGCTCTGGCGCGCGAGGAAGGCCTCGTCCGCGTGGCTCAGCACGTCGACGAGCGCGTTGCCGATCCCGACGACGTCGAGCTCGGGCCGATCAGCCACGGCGGCCCTTGCCCTTCGGTGGGAAGTAGCGATCGAGCAGCAGGCCGAGCCGCTTCCGGGTGCGCGGCGGGAAGGCCTTGGGGCTGGTGATCACCGCGCTGGCCAGCGCGTCGCCGCAGGCCGCCCCGCAGGTCTTGCCCACCCGCGGGATGACGCGCTTGAGCACGACCTTCGCGGTGGCCACGTTCTTGAGCAGGTTGGCCACGACCGCCTCCACCGTCACCGCCGCGTGGCTCTCGTGCCACACGTCGTAGTCGGTGGCCAGCGCCAGCGTGGCGTAGCAGAGCTCGGCCTCGCGGGCCAGCTTGGCCTCCGGCATGTTGGTCATCCCGATGACCGACACGCCCCAGCGGCGGTAGATCTGCGACTCGCCCTTGGTGGAGAACTGCGGCCCCTCGATGCAGATGTAGGTGCCCCCGCGATGCACGCGCGCGCCCGCCTCGCGGCCGCCGGCCTCGAGCAGGTCGCCGAGGGCCGGGCAGACCGGCTCGGCGAGCCCCACGTGGGCGACGATGCCGTCGCCGAAGAAGCTCGAGACGCGCCGCTTCGTGTGGTCGTAGAACTGGTCGGGGATGACGAGATCCAGCGGGCGGATCTCCTCCTTCATGCTTCCCACCGCGCTCACCGAGATGACCCAGCGGGCGCCCAGGGCCTTCAGCCCGTAGATATTCGCGCGGTAGTTGATCTCGGTGGGCGTGATCCGGTGGCCGCGGCCGTGGCGGGGTAGGCGTCCGACGGATCGCCGAACGGGGTACGCACGCGCACCCAGTGCAGGTCCTCGATCCCCTCCATCTCGTAGAGCCCGCTGCCTCCGATGATGCCGAGCGCGGGCTCGCCGCCCGCCTTGGTCCCGGCCGCGCTCATGCGCCGATCTCCTCGAGCTGCCCGTGGGTGCGGTCCGCGTGGGCTTCCGTGATCGTGAGCGGCACGACGCGGCGGCCGAGGGTGTCGGGGCCGTCGAAGAGCACCTCGATGTAGTTGTCAGTGAGGCCGGCGAGGAGGCCGGTGCGCCGATCGCGCGCGCCCAGCACCACCGCGTCGCGCCGACGGCCGATCAGCCCACGGCGGAAGGCCAGGCTCTTCTCGTGGCCCAGCCGGCGCAGGCGTCCGCTCCGCTCGCGGATCACCGCGGCCGGCACGTGGCCGGGCCGGGACGTCGCCTCGGTCCCCTTCCGCTCGGAGTACGCGAACACGTGGAGCGACGAGAACGGCAGCGCCTCGACGAAGCGCAGCGTCGCCTCGAAGTCGTCTTCGGTCTCGCCGGGGTGGCCGGCGATGACGTCGGCGCCGAGCCCCAGGCCGGGAATCGTCGCGGTGAGCCGGTCCACGAGGGCCCGGTACATGCCGGTGTGGTACGGGCGTCGCATCAGGCGGAGCACGCGGTCGCTGCCGCTCTGCAGCGGCAGGTGCAGATGGGGCGCCACCACCGGCAGGGTCGTCACCGCGTCGACCAGCTCGGGCGTGAAGTAGGACGGGAGCACCGAGGACAGGCGCAGCCATCGGAGCCCGTCAATCTCCGCGAGCTCCCGGAGGAGGGCGGCGAGGGTGGTGCGGGGGTAGAGATCCCGGCCGTAGTGGCCGATGTCCACGCCGGTGAGCGTGACGTCGAGGTAGCCGACGGCCACGAGGTCGCGCACCTGGTCGAGCACGACCTTCGGCTCCTGGCTCCGGCTCCGCCCGCGCGCGGCGGGCACGATGCAGAAGGCACACCGGTGCTGGCAGCCGTCCTGGATCTTCACGAACGCGCGCGAGCGGCCGGTCACCCGCGCGAAGGGCGCGATCGGCACGTCACGCGCGGCGCCGATGTCCGCCACCGCCACGTCGGGCCTCGCCCGCTTGGCGAGGGACCCGAGCAGCTCGGGCAGGCGGTACTTCTCCTGGTTGCCCACGACCAGGTCCACCCCGGCGATCGCGGCGGCCGCGGCCGGGTCGGTCTGGGCGAAGCAGCCGGTCACGACCAGATAGGCCTCGGGGTTCTCGCGCGCGATGCGGCGGATGAGCTGCCGGTCGGAGAAGTCCGCGCGGCCGGTCACCGTGCAGGTGTTGATCACGAAGACCTGAGCGCCGGCCGCGGGCTCCACCACCCGGAAGCCGCGGCTTTCCAGCAGCGCGCCGATCTCCCGCGACTCGACCTGGTTGAGACGGCAGCCGAGGGTGGCCAGAGCCACCGTCACCGGCGCGCTCATACCGTGACCGTCGCCTCGCGGAGCTGGCCGCAGGCGGCGCCGATGTCCTCGCCCTTGCTCCACCGGACGGTCGCCCGGATGCCGTGCTCGAGCAGGACGGTCTGAAAATCGAGGATCCGCGCCAGCGGCGGCCGCGAGAAGCTCGAACCCTCCCAGTCGTTGAACGGGATCAGATTGATCTTGCCGCGGATGCCCTTGAGCAGCTTCACGAGGCGGCGCGCGTCCTCGACCGAGTCGTTGACGCCGTCGAGCAGCACGTACTCGAAGGTCATGCGCTGGCGGAACGGCAGCGGGAAGCGGCGGCACGCGGCGAGCAGCTCCTCGATCGCGAAGCCCCGGTTGACCGGCATGATCCGGTCACGGATCTCGTTGCTGGTGGCGTGGAGCGAGACCGCCAGGTTGACCCGGAGGTTCTCCTTGGCCAGCCGCTCGATGCCGGTCACCAGGCCCACCGTGGAGACCGTGATCCGGCGGGGCGAGAACGCGAAGGCCTGCGGGTCGGTCAGGAGATGGAGCGACTTCACGGTGGCGGTGTAGTTGGCGAGGGGCTCGCCCATGCCCATGTAGACGATGTGGGTGATCCGGAGGCCCTCGGCCAGCCCCTGGCGCGCCGCCACCACCTGGGCCACGATCTCGCCGGCGCTCAGGTTGCGCTCGAGCCCCATCGTGCCCGTGTAGCAGAAGGCGCAGCCGAAGCCGCAGCCGACCTGGGTGGAGACGCAGAGCGTGAGCCGATCCGCGTCGGGCATCAGCACCGCCTGCACCCGCGCGCCGTCGCGGTAGCGGAGCACGAGCTTCTGGCTGCCGTCCTGCGACGGGGTGCGCCGCTCGACCTCGGGCACGTCCGCGCTCGCCGTCGCGGCCAGCGCGGCGCGGAAGTCCCTGGGCAGGTCGGTCATCGCGTCCGGGTCGGTCACGTTCTTGACGAAGATCCACTGGGCGAGCTGGCGGCCCCGATAGCGCGGGGCGCCCAGACTCTCGGCCAGGGCCTCCATCTCGGCGGGCGACAGATCGAGTAGATTCGTCGAGGACATACGCAACGTTGGATGATAGCACAGCGCCCCCTCGCCCACCGGTGGGCGCGGCCCTCATCGGATCTTAACCGCCGCGTAACCGTCCGGCCGGTACCCTCACCGGCGATGTGGCCCGATCACCCGCTGGGCGTCGATCTCGCGCGGATCTTCGAAGCCGACTGGTGCCGTCGCGTTCCCGCCGACGCCCTCGTGCTCGGGACGCGCTGCGAGGGCGAGCGCATCCTCGACCGGAGGCGGCACCGCTGCCGGCTCGACCCCGCGCACGAGGGGGAGCACGTGTGCTGGTGCGAGCGCACGCTCGGCAAGCCGGATGGCCCGTCCACCGCGCGGGCCCTCCGGGCGATCGTGGCCTCGATCGGGCTGCGCCTCGCGTGGATCGTGCTGATCGTGATCGCGCTCGGCTGTGCCGGCCGGGGCGCCGGCACGATCACCGCCCCGGCCGAGTTCGCCGGCACCTGGCTCGGCACCTTCTGGCAGGTCAACGCGGGTGACACCGGCTACATCCACGGCGATCTCGCGTTCGAGCTCAGGCCGGACGGCCGCTACGCGGGCACGTGGACGACGCGGGTCGTGGCGGGATCGTCCCGGGGTGGAACGACCCAGGTCGCGGGTCGGTACACGGTGGCCGGCGGCCGCGTGACCCTGATCGATTCGCGGCGACTGACGCCGCGGCGCGCGGGCGAGACCCTGTATGGCGTCACCGTGGATCCCGGGAGCGGGCGCACGGTCCAGGTGCGCCTGGATCGGACGGCGCGGCCTAGCGGCTGAACTCGACCGCCGGCGCGCTCTCGTGGTATCGGCCGCATCCGGACACGCTCAGGGCGATCAGGACGAGGGCTCCGGACAGGGTCCCGCGGACCATGCCGCCGCCGAGCGCTTCATCGGGTCAGCCCGGCGTCTCCGTCTCGTGTCCGGCTTTCGTCAGCCAGAGCGGCATGCCCATGTCACGGTACATCGTCGTCGCGGTCTCCAGGTGCTCCCGGGCCTGCTGGCTCCCGCCCGTCCGTCGGTACTGGTTGCCAAGCCCGAGATGGCAGTGGGCCACGAGCGGTGACATCCCGAGCTCCGCCGCGAGCGCGAGCGCGTCACGGTAGTGGTCCGTGGCCCTCTCCGGAGGCTCGTGAGCGGCGGCGACCTCGCCGAGCAGGCGGAGGGCCCACGCCTCGTGGCCGCGTTGCCCGCCCTCGCGGGCCAGCGCGAGGGCTCGCGTCGCGCAGTCGTGCGCGTCATCGAGCCGGTCGGCGAGGACGTACGCTTCGCCCAGGTAGACGAGGACGAGCGGCTGGAACAGTCGAAGCCCCATGGACTCGAGCGCGCGCAGCGCCTGCTCCAGCAGCGGGAGGCCCTCGGCGATCTGCCCCGAGAGCGCGCGCACGTAGCCCAGGCTGGCCGTGTTCAGGACCGAGTAGAAGGTGAGGGTCCACTCACGGCTCAGGGCGAGCCCGCGCTCGAGCAGGCCAAGCGCGCCGTCGAGCTTCCCCCGGACGATGTGGAGATAGGCGAGGATCCAGCACCCGGAGGCCAGGCTGTACGGGTGACCGAGGGTCTCCGCGCGGAGGATGCCATCCTCGACGTGGACGATCCCTTCCTCGAACCGGCCGAGGTCGGCGAGGATCCAGGTCAAGTAGGCGCGGGCCATCACCGCGGGAAATCCGGGGAGGCCGAACCGTTCGCGGCTCCGATCACCGTCTAGGAGTTGCAAGACCTTGCCGAGAAGGAGCTCGGCCTGTCGATAATCCCCGGTCGCGAGGCAGGCCACGCCGAGGTAGAGGTTCCCGGTCACCTGGAGCGGGACATCCTGGAGAGACTCGGCGATGGTCCGGGCACTCTCGCCGAAGCCGAGCGCCTCCCCCGGCCGACTGATGACGTAGAGGTGCTGGCACATGGAGACGGACACCTGCGCGAGCCGGCGCTGGTCGTCGAGTGTCCTCGCCAGGCCTTCCGCTTCACGGAGACAGGCCAGGACCCGCTCGAATTCTCCGAGCGGGAACAGAGCCGTGCGCAAGCCGAAGCGCAGGTCGACGGCCTGCTCCAGGGTCTCGCGCGCCTCGGGCAGACGGCCGAGGGCGGCCAGCGCCTGGTCGAAGCAGCCGACCGCCTCTCGATTGGCCGAGCGGGTCAGGGCCTTGGCGCCGGCCTGCCGGAGGTACCCGACCGCTTTCTCCCACAGCTCGCCGCGCACCGCGTGGTGAGCGAGTCGCTCGACGTGCTCGATCAGCCGGTCCGGGTAGCCGGGCTCGATGGCGCCGACGATGCGGGCGTGGAGCATCCGACGCCGCTTCTGGAGCAGGGTGCCGTAGGTCACCTCATGGGTGAGCGCGTGCTTGAAGGTGTACTCGACGTCCGGAGCCGGGCGCTTCTCGTGCAGGAAGTCGGCCGCCTGCAGACGTCTGAGCCCCTGCTGAACCGCGTCCTCCGGCCTCTCCGCCACCGCGTGCAGCAGGGCGAGGGACACGTCCTTGCCGATGACCGCCGCGGTCTGGAGCAGCTGCTTGTCGGCTTCCGGCAGCCGATCGATCCGAGCGGCCAGGATCACCTGCACCGTCGACGGGACCTCGATGGTCTCGATCGGCCGGATCAGACGATGCGCGCCGCGCTCCCCGGCGAGCGCGTGCGTTTCCACCAGTGTCCGGATGCTCTCCTCGATGAAGAACGGGTTCCCCCGCTTGACCAGCAGCCGCTTGAGCGGCTCGAGTCCCGGCTCCTCGCCGAGGAGAGCGCTCAGCAGCTTGCCCGTGCTGGCGGGCGGGAGCGCGTCGAGCCGCACTTGACCGTGGCAGGCCTTGCCGACCCAGCCATCGTGATAGCCGGGCCGGTAGCTGACGAGCAGGAGGAGCCTCGCGGCGGGCAGCCCTTCGACGAGGCCGTCGAGCAGGGCCTGGGTCTCGGCGTCGATCCAGTGTAGATCCTCGAAGACGAGGAGCACCGGTTGCTCCCGGCTCTCGCGCAGCAGGAGGAGCTTGACGGCCTCCAGGATGCGCTGGCGGCGCTGAGGGGGATCGAGTCCCTTCCAGCTGGCGTCCTCGACCGGAACATCGAGCAGGGCGAGAAGGGCGGGCAGGATCGACCCGAGCGCGTGATCGAGGGAGCGCAGCCTGGCGGTCACCTTCTCCCGGATCTCGTGGTGACTGTCGCGCTCGTGCAGCTTGAAGTAGCCCTTGAGGAGATCGATCACCGGCAGGTAGCTGGATCCCTTGCCGTAGGAGACGGAGGCCGCTTCCAGGGTGAGCCACGCCTGGATGCCGTCGGAGTGAGTGAGCTCGTACAGGAAGCGGGACTTCCCCACCCCGGGTTCCCCGACCAGGGCGACGATCTGGCCGTGGCCGTCACGCGCGAGGGCGAATGCCCCTCGGATCTGCTCGATCTCGGTCTCGCGGCCGACGAAGCGGGTGAGCCCCCGGACCGCGGTCGCCTGCAGACGGGTCCGCTGCGCGCTGGCTCCGGTGAGCGTGTAGACGATCACCGGGTCCGCCAGGCCCTTGATCGAGACGGGAGATCCCGCTTCGACCTGCACGTATCCTTCCACGAGCTGCCTGGTCGCCGGGGCGAGCAGGATCGTGCCGGGAGCCGCGAGCTGCTCCATGCGGGCGGCGAGGTGGGTCGTCTGCCCGACCGCCGTGTAGTCCATCCGGAGATCGTTGCCGATCGCGCGGACCACCACGTCGCCGGAGTTGAGCCCGACGCGGATCTGGACCTCCATCCCGTGGCTTCCCTGGAGATCCTCCCGGTAGCGGTGGATCGCATCCTGCATCCGGAGCGCGGCGTGGCAGGCGCGCAGCGCATGATCCTCGTGGGTCAGCGGTGCGCCGAAGAGCGCCATGATGCCGTCGCCCATCACCTGGTTGACGGTCCCCTCGTAGTGGTGGACGGCCTCCATCATGCGCTCCAGGACGGGATCCAGGAGCTTGCGGGCCTCCTCCGGATCCCGGTCCGCCAGCAGCTCCATCGAGCCCTTCAGGTCGGCGAAGAGCACCGTGACCTGCTTGCGCTCGCCTTCGAGGGAAGCCTTCGAGGTGAGGATCCGTTCCGCCAGATGTCGCGGCGTGTACGACTCGGGCGTGCCGAACTGCGATTCCGGGATGCTGGGTGGGGAGACGAGGCGGCTGCCGCAGCCTCCGCAGAACCGTTCACCGCCCTCGTTCCGGAAGCCGCACGCCGGGCACGCCGAGGCGAGCGATAGCCCGCACTCGCCGCAGAACCTGCGACCTTCGCGGCTCTCGGTGTGGCATCGAGGACACCGCATGCCGTGGTCTCCGAGAAGCGCGAATTCGTGAAGGGTCGGACAGGTGGCGCGAGCTTAGTCTCGGTGTCGGCTCCGGTCAAGACGGAAGGATTTCCTCCAGAGAGGAGAATCCGGAGGCGGCGGTCCCGGGCAGATTGGGCAAGGATTTCTCTACCCGAGAGGCGCAACCCTCGATCGTCGTCCGGTCATCGTTGGCTATGCACCATTTCCGTGGGCCGGTGGTGGATAACCCGGTGGGTCAGTGGGGGGGTGCTACACGATTTCGCGCACTAGGAGCGCATTGCCTTCGCGGTGAGCAGTCGCGTGAGCGCGCCCGCCCGCGCCTACTTCAGCGCCGCCTCGTGGAATAGCATCCACTGGTCGCCGCGCGGCGTCCACGTCACGCGGTCGCGGGTGGCGTAGATGTCGACCTGCTGCATGAGGAAGACCCACGTGGCGTCCTCGACCATCGCGCGCGCGAGATCCGCGTAGATCTTCTTCCGCTTGGCCGGGTCCAGGGTGGAGCGGCCCGCGTCGAAGAGGGCGTCGACCTTGTCGTTCTTGTAGTAGAGGCCGCGGCCCTTCGAGGAGACCAGGTTGTAGAGCTCGTCGCCGTCCTGCATCGGCCCGCCGAGCCCGAGCAGGTAGGCGTCCTGGAACTGCTTGCCGAGATAGCGTTTGTAGTAGGCGCCCCACTCCGCGATCTGCACGCGCGGCTTGAAGCCGGCCTTCTGCCACTGCCCGCCGAGCGCCTCCGCGATCTCCTTGTCGCCCTGGTAGCGGCCCGCGGGCGACTCCAGCGTGATCTCGACTCCGTCCGGGTAGCCGGCGTCCGCGAGGAGCCGGCGCGCCCGCGCCGGGTCCGGGCCGTAGCCCTTGACGGCGGCGTCGAAACCGAACATCTGCGGCGTGAAGGGCCCCGTCATGCGGCGCCCGTTGCCGTCGAGCACGCTCTTCACGAGCGCGTCCACGTCGGTCGCGAGGTTGAGCGCCTGGCGCACCCGCACGTCCGAGAGCGGCTTGTTGAAGGCGTTGAGCCCGAGATAGATGATCCAGGTGCTGGGGACACGCTGGACCCGGATGCCGCCGACCCGCTCGAGCTCGCCGGCCAGGTTGGGAGGCACGGTGTCGATGACGTCCACCTCGTTGTTGCGGAGCGCGGCGGCGCGGGTGAAGGGCTCGGGGATCGGCTTGTACACGATGCGCCGGATTTTCGGGGCGCCGCGCCAGTGCCGATCGAAGGCCTCGACGATCAGGTGGTCGTCCTTGACCAGCTCCACGAACTTGAACGGACCCGTGCCCACCGGGCGCAGGGCCAGGCCCTGGTTGCCCTTCTCCGCGGTGTAGCGGGGCGGCACGATCGGGAAGTCGACGAGACGGTTCAGCAGCGGGGCGTAGGGCTGGCGCAGCACGAGGTTGACGGTGTGGTCGTCGACCACCTCCACGCGGCCGACCTCGCCCACGTTGGCGCGGTTGGGCGACTTCTGGTTGGGATCGAGCACGCGCTCGACGGTGAAGCGGACCGCCTCGGCGTTGAACGGCTCGCCGTTGTGGAAGACGACCCCCCGGCGCAGCTTGAGCTGGAGCGTGAGATCGTCGAGCGCCTTCCACGATTCGGCGAGCTGCGGCACGATGCGGTTTAGGGCGTCGCGCCCCACCAGGGAGTCGAAGATGCCCACGCCCACCTTGGCCCGGATGGACGAGAGGTTCATCGTGGGGTCGAGATTCTCGGGCGTCCACGGCAGCGCGACCCGCAGCTCGCCCGGGGACTGGGCGCCCGCCGGAGGCGCTACGAGCAGCAGCAGGAGCGCCGCGGCCAGCCTGAGCGCGGCGCGCCTCGTCACGCCGCCGACTGCACCGCCGCCACCACCGCAGCCAGGTTGGCGTCGGGCGTGGCCAGAGGCAGCACGCAGCCCGGCCCGATGATCACGCCCAGGCCGCCGGTCTGGGCGAGCGCGTCGCGGACCTCCGCCGCCGCCGCCTCGGGCGTGCCGTGCAGGAGCGTCCGGCCTTCGCCGAGGCCGCCGACGAGCGCGCCCGCGAAGCGCCGGTGCGCGTCGGCGAGCCGCGGCGCGGTGAGGCGGTCGTGCCAGTTCACCGCGTGCACCGGCAGGCCGGCCGCCTGGTCGAAATAGATGTCGCGGCCGTGGACGTGGAGCAGCGTGAACGCGGAGCGCCCGGCCACCGCGTCCAGCATCCGGCGCATGCGGGGGAGATCGAAGCGCGCGTTCTCCTCCGCGGTGACCACGTCCGGGGCGGCGGCCTGGGTCGCGAAGAAGAGCCCGTCGGCGCCCGCGTCCAGCGCGGCCCGCGCGTGGCCAGCCATGGTCTCGGCGATGGCGTCGAGCGCGGGCTCGACCGCCGCCGGCTCCTGCCGCAGGTCCTCGACGAGCCGCTCGCCCGCCAGCTTGCGGGCCACCGTGAGCGGCGAGAACACGGTGTGCAGGATCGGCGCATCGTCGGCGCGGCCGCGGGCGATGAGGCGCACCGCCTCGAGCTCGCGCCCGAGCGCGCCCGCCCCCGGGTCGAGCGCGCGGATCCGCGCCCAGTCGCCGCGGCCCTGCACCGCGTGCTTCGTGCACTGCTTGGCTCCGTTGGGCGAGCCCTGGTAGGCGACCGCGCACCCCCAGTCCTCCACGCAGTACACCCCGCTCGACATCACCTTGACGAAGTCGAGGTCCCAGCGCCGCTGGAAGGCCAGCATGGCCTCCGCGAGCCCGGGGGCGGTGTGGTCCACGTCGGGGACGTGGCGCCAGAAGGAGAGTGGCGGGCGATCTACCGGCTTGCGGGAGAGGGCGGCCATCACGCGCTCGCGCTTGTCCATGATGCCGCGGAGTCTACCACGCAGGTGGACGGCAGGCGCCCGGCCCTCCGGGCCGGCGGCGGCATTTGTTGCGTCGGGAACTTCCCGGCCGCGGTATGGTCTTACCGTGCGAGAGGCGGAGGCAGGCGACGCGCCGCGCTTCCTGGACCGGCTACGCGCCGGCGACGCCCCCGCCTTCGAGGAGCTGGTGATGACGTACCAGCATCGCGTGTTCGGTGTGGCCCTTCGCATGCTGGGCAGCCGGGCCGAGGCGGAGGAGGTGGCGCAGGAAGCCTTCGTCCGCGCCCATCGCGCGCTCGGCGAGTTTCGCGGCGACGCCAAGCTCTCGACCTGGCTCTACGCCATCACCTCGCGGCTGTGCCTCAACCGGCTCGCCTCCGGGGAGCGGCGCATGACGCGGCAGGGCGAGGACGCGCTGCTGCGGCTGTCCGACGCGGGGCCGCGCCCGGACGCGGCGCTCGAGCGGCGCGAGCTCGAGTCGGCCCTCGGGCGGGCGATCGCCGAGCTGCCGGAAGATCGGCGGATCGTGGTGGTGCTGCGCGATATCGAGGGTCTCTCCTACGAGGAGATCGCGCAGGTGCTGGAGCTGGAGCTGGGAACGGTTCGATCCCGCCTGCACCGCGCGCGGGCGGACCTGAAGGAGAAGCTGGAGCGATTCCTTCCATGACCTGTGACGAGACGCGCGAGCTGCTGTCTCCCTACCTCGACGAGGCCCTCGCCCCGGACGAGCGGAGCCTGGTCGACGCGCATCTCGAGGGCTGCGCCGAATGCCGGGGCGAGCTCGAAGCGCTGCGCGGCACGATCGCATTGCTTCACCGGCTGGAACCGGTCAGGGCTCCGGTGGGCTTCGTGGACCGCGTGGTGGCCGCGGCGCGACCCCGGCCCTGGTACCGGCGCGTGGCGGACGCGGTGCTCCTTCCGCTCTCGGTCAAGCTGCCGCTCGAGGCCGCCGCGGTCGTGATGGTGGGATTGCTCGCGGTCTACCTCTTCGAGCGCTCGCCCGAGCTGCAGCGGGCCGCGCGCGAGGATCGGCGCCAGGAGGCGCCGGCGCCCGCGCCGGCCAAGGAGAAGCCGGCGGAGGTCCTCGCGGACAAGGCCCCGCCCTCGGCGGCTCCGTCCACTCCGGCGCCCGTCGAGGAGCCGAGGCGCGCGGCCGGTATGCGTGATCGTGTCGACACGCCCCGGTCCCAGGACGTCAATCCACAGATCACGGCCTCCCCGCCCGCCGTCGCCGCTCCCGCGCCAGCGACCGTACCGGTGCCGCCGCCCGCTCCCCCGCCCCCGGCCGTCTCGTCGCCCTCGGCCGGCTCCCCTCCTCCGCCGGCCGCGGCGCCGGCGCAAGAAGCCAAGCCCCTGGCCAAGACGGAGGCGCCGGGTGAGAACGTGGCCGGCGCGGTGCGCCCCGAAGCCGAGAGCCGCCAGCGGACGCTCCAAACCGCTGAGGACTCGCGGGCGGCCGCGTCCTCGGCGAGGCTCGGCGCGAAGAAGGTCGCGCCCCCGGCCGACGTGGTGGCCCGGGTGGCGGTCAAGGACCGTGACGCGGCGGAGCGCGAGCTCACCGCGCTCATCGAGCGCCTGGGCGGCGGCGTCACGCAGCGGCGGCGCGAGGACGAGGCGACGGTGGTCGAGGCGGTGATCCCGCAGCCGCGCTACGCGGAGTTCTCCGAGAACCTCAAGCGCATCGGCTCCTGGCGGGTCGAGGCCGAGCGCCCGGACCTCCCCGCGCAGATCCGCGTCGTCCTCCGCCTGCAGTAGCCGGGAACTTCTCCGGGCTCCCCGGGTCTAACCGGACAGCAACAGCCATCCGGATCCCGGAGGACCACGATGAGAACGCTTCCGAAACGCCTGATCGCCTTCACCCTCGCCGGACTGCTCGGCGCGGCCCCCGTCGCCGGCGCGGCGCCGGTCAAGATCACCGCCGCCGACCAGCGCGACGTCATGATCACGGTTTACAACGGCAACCTCGGCCTCGTGAAAGATGTGCGCGAGGTCCGGCTCGACCCCGGCCTCATCGAGACCCACTTCATGGACGTGGCCGCCCAGATCGATCCCACCTCGGTGCTGCTGCGCTCGCTCACCGACCCGGCCGGGCTCAAGATCCTCGAGCAGAACTACGAGTACGACCTGCTCTCCAGCGAGAAGCTCATGGAGAAGTACGTGGGCCGGAAGGTGCGGCTCTACCAGAGCAACGGGACCTTCCAGGAGGCCACGCTGCTGTCCACGCGGGGCCCGGTCTACGACATCGGGCCCGCCCTGCCCGAGAACCTGGTCTCCAAGCCGACCCTGGCGTGGCTGCTGCGCAACACCCGTCCGGCGCCGCAGCGGGTGGAGGCCTCCTATCTCACCGCCGGCATCAGCTGGAAGTCCGACTACGTGATGCTGATCAACGCGGCCGACTCCCGGGCCGATCTCACCGGCTGGGTCACCATCAACAACCAGAGCGGGGCGACCTACCGGGACGCCGCGCTCAAGCTGGTGGCGGGCGACATCAACCGGGCCGCGAGCCGGGACGACACGCGGCGGGCGATGGAGATGGCGGTCAAGGCGGCGTCGCCCGCGGCGGCCGACCGCGAGTTCAAGTCGGAGGGCTTCTTCGAGTATCACCTCTACACCCTCGACGGCCGCACCACCATCAAGGAGAGCCAGACCAAGCAGCTCACCCTCCTGTCCGCGGCGGACTTCCCGGTGGAGAAGCACTTCATCTACTACGGGGCCGCGAGCTACCACCGCACCCAGTACGGGGTGCCGATCGCGAACCAGAAGGTGGGCGTCTACCTCGACATCCGCAACACCAAGGAGAACCGCCTCGGTGTCCCCCTGCCCAAGGGCAAGGTGCGCGTGTACAAGGCGGACGCCTCGGGCAGCCAGCAGCTCATCGGCGAGGACTGGATCGACCACACCCCGAAGGACGAGCGGGTGCGGATCAAGATGGGCGAGGCCTTCGACGTGGTGGGCGAGCGCGTCCAGAAGGACTGGAAGAAGATCGGCAGCAACCTCTACGAGATCGAATGGGAGATCACCCTCCGCAACCACAAGAAAGAGGCGGTCACCGTCGAGGTGATCGAGCCCATGCCCGGCGACTGGGAGGTCCTGAAGTCCACCCAGCCCCACGAGAAGCTCGAGGCCTTCACCGCCCGGTGGAAGGTCGCGGTCCCCAAGGAAGGGGCGACCACGCTCGGCTATCGGACCCGCGTGCGCTTCTAGTCGGACGGCTTCCGGTTGACAGGCGCTGCGGCTTAGGTGACCCTAAGCCGCAGAGGCCTTTTACGGATGCCGATACGCCCCCTGATCACGCTGCTCCTGCTCCTCTGCGGGGCCACCGCCGCCCACGCCCAGGGCGAACAGCTCGCGCGGGGGCGGCAGGCGGTGCAGAGCATGGCCGGCTGCTACCTGGTGGACTACAGCTACGTCGAGGTCCAGGACCTCAAGCCGGGTTACGTTCGGGATCCCCGCGTCTACGACGTCAACCGGGACAAGTCTGCCAAGGAATGGATCGTGGCCGAGACGCTCTCGGCGAACCGCCTGCGCCTCCAACGCATCCTGTTCCTGAGCGATCTGGCCGGAAACGTGCGGGAAGACACGATGATCCGCCACCAGTCGGAGGACTGGGAGTACGACGCCCCGTCGCTCTACGACTTCATCGCGCCGCTGCACTGGCAGGCGCGCGACCTCCGGGCCACTCCCGGGCTCTGGACCCGACGGGTGACCAACCTGGACGACGGGCTCCGCTACCAGTGCGCGGCGCGCTGGACCGAGGACCGCGCCTACCCCGAGTGGGCCTGCTCGAACTACGCGCCGATCCCCGGCCGCGAGACGCGCGACATGGGTCGGTCCGACTACCAGACGCTGCAGCGCGGGACCCGCATCATGGTGTACGGGGCGGCCCAGGGCGGGAGCTGGCTCGAGCGACAGGACAACGTGAAGACCATCCACAGCGACAGCGGCCGCGTCCCGCTGGTGCGCGAGCTCGGCAAGAACTGGTACGTACGACTGCCCGACGCGGAGTGCGCGGCCGCGCTGGTCTTCGCGGAGCGGCGGCGCGACTACTGGGCCCTCCTGCGGGAGACGTGGGACGGCATCCTCGACGGCTCCGGTCCCTTCGTGGAGCGCGCCCTCGCCGGCCGGCCGCCGCGCTTCGTGAAGATGTTCGAGGTCGAGGACGACGCGATCGCCCGGAACCTCGCCGACCCCAAGGTGCGCCAGGGCGTCCGCGAGCGCATCCTCGCGGTGATCGAGGAGTACCGGGCCCGCTAGCGCGGCTCGATCAGCAGCAGGTAGAGATCGAGCAGGTTGGTGTTGGTCGGGCCCGTGACTACCAGGTCGTCCAGCGCCGCGAGCACCGGGTTCGAGTCGTTCCGGGCCAGGCGCGCCCGCAGATCCTCGCCGCGCTCGCGCGCCCGCTTGACGGTCGCGCCGTCCGCCACCGCCCCCGCCGCGTCCGTGGGGCCGTCGGTGCCGTCGGTTCCCGCGGCCAGCGCCACGATCCCGTCCACGCCGTCGAGCTCGATCGCGGCGGCCAGGGCCCATTCCTGACAGCGGCCGCCCAGGCCCGTCCCCCGCACGGTGACCGTGGTCTCGCCGCCCGCGATGAGGCAGGCGGGCGGCGCCACCGGACCGCGGCCGGCCTGGATCTCGCGGGCCAGGCCGACGAGTGTCCGGGCCACGTCGCGCGCCTCGCCTTCGAGAGCGCGGGTGAGGACGTGGGGCGCGTAGCCCAGCGCGCGGGAGCGCTGGGCCGCCGCCTCGACGACCAGCCGGTTGTTACCGATCACGGTGTTGGTCACGCCGCGGAAGACCGGATCTTCGGGCTTGGGGGTCTCCGGGATCTCGCCCCGGGCGCCCCGCTCGAGCCGCTCCACGATGGTGACCGGGGCCCGCGCCCGGAGCTCGAAGCGGTCGAGGGTCGCGAGCGCTTCCGCGAAGGTGGATACGTCGGGTGCGGTGGGACCGGAGGCGATGACATCGAGGGGATCGCCGATCACGTCGGAGAGCAGCAGCGCGTGCACCGGGGCGGGCGCCGCGGCGCGCGCGAGCTGCCCGCCCTTCAGCAGCGAGCAGTGCTTCCGCACCGCGTTGAGCTGGTTGATGTTGGCGCCGGCCGCCAGCATGAGGCGCGTCATCGCCTGCTTGTCGGCCAGGGTGATGGGCGGCACCGGCGCGGGGGTCAGCGCGGAGCCTCCGCCCGAGACCAGGACCAGCAGCAGATCGTCGGCTCCCGCCGATTCGGCGAGCGCCCGGATGCGATGGGCGGCGGCCTCGCCGCGCGCGTCGGGGACGGGATGCCCGGCCTCGACCAGCAGCACGCGGTCCGTCGAGGCGAGATGGCCGTCCTTGACCACCACGAGGCCGCCCGCGATGCGGTCGCCGAGCGCGCCCTCCGCAGCCGCGGCCATGGCGCCCGAGGCCTTCCCCGCCCCCACCACGACCACGCGGCCGCGTGCGGCCGGGCGCACGCCGGTCAGGGCGCGGCGCACCAGCGGGTCGACGTCGGCGGCGCGGAGCGCGGCGTCGAAGACCGACCGCGCCGCCTCGCGGAGGCTCAATGCGCGAGCTTCTGCAGCCGGCGTCCCGCCTCGATCAGCATGTCGTCTGTCTTGGGGAAGCAGAAGCGGATCTTGGTCCGGCCCAGCTCCCGGTGCGCGTAGAAGGAGGAGCCGGGTACCGTCGCCACGCCGACCTCGCGGATTAGGTAGAGCGCGAACTCGTGGTCGTCGCGGCAGCTGAAGCGCTTCAGGAAGTGCTCGGCCTCGGTGAGGATGTAGTAGGCGCCCCGCGGCTTGTAGGCCACGAAGCCGGCCTCCTCCACCTTCCCGAGCAGCAGATCGCGCCGGGCCTGATAACTCTCGCGCAGGTGGACGTAGTACGGGTCGGGCAGGCCGAGGGCGGTCACCGCGGCCTCCTGGAGCGGATGCGGCGCGCCCACCGTGATGAAGTCGTGGGCCCGCCGGATCCCCAGCGACAGCTCCGGACTCGCGACCGCGTAGCCCACCCGCCAGCCGGTCACCGAGTAGGACTTCGAGATGCCCGAGATCGTGATGGTGCGGTCGGCCATCCCGGGCAGCGTGGCGATCGGGGTGTGGCCGAGGCCGTCGTAGACGATGTGCTCGTAGATCTCGTCACCTTGCCGGACGGGTTGTTCGGGCTGTTGAACACGACCGCGCGGGTGCGCGAGCTGACCGCCTTGGCGAGCCGGTCCGGATCGAACGAGAAGTCGGGCGGCTCGAGCGGGACCCACACCGGCTCGGCCCCCGCGATGATGCACCCCGGCCCGTAGTTCTCGTAGAAGGGCTCGAAGATGATGACCTCGTCGCCCGGGTTCAGCACCGCGAGCAGGGTGGCCAGCATGGTCTCGGTGGAGCCGCAGCACACCGTGACGTTGCGGTCGGCCTCGACGTCCATCCCGTAGAACTTCCGGTACTTCTCCGCGATGGCGCGCCGGAGCGACGGCGTGCCCCACGTGATCGCGTACTGGTGGAAGTCGCCGTCGATGGCGCGGTGGGCCGCCTCGATCAGCTCCCGCGGCGGCGGGAAGTTGGGCATCCCCTGGGCGAGGTTGATGCCGTCGTACTGGTTGTTGACCCGGGTCATCTCCCGGATCACCGACTCGGTGAACCCCTGGACCCGCTTGGAGATCATGCGACGAGAGCGGGAGGCGCTACCGGCCGCCCGCGATGGCCGGGACGATGGAGACCTCGTCGCCCTGCTTGAGCGTGGTGGTCGCGCCCTGCAGGAAACGGATGTCCTCCTGGTTGATGTAGATGTTGATGAACCGCCGGAGCGCGCCGCCGTCCTCGACCAGGCGCTCCTTGAGCCCGGGGAACTGGCGCTCCAGGACCTCGATCAGATCGGTGACGTTGCCCGCGTCGGCCTGGACCTCGGCCGCGCCCTTGGTGAGGGTGCGGAGCGGAGTGGGAATGCGGACCAGAACGGCCATGTGAGGGGTCTCCTTCGTCCGGGCTACGCCCCGGTCTTGGACTTGAGGTCGGCCAGCGCCCGGTCGAACGCGGCGAGCGAGGGCTGGATGGTCACGTCGCGGTGGAGCCGGTCCTGGAGCGCGTCCGGCGTCTTGAGCCCGTTGCCGGTCACGCACATCACGATGGGCTCGTCGCGGGGGATGCGGCCGGCCTCGATGAGCTTCCGGGTCGCCGCCACCGTCACGCCCCCCGCGGTCTCGGCGAAGATGCCCTCGGTGCGGGCGAGCAGGCGCATACCCTCGATGAGCTCCTCGTCGGTGGCGTGCTCGCCGTAGCCTCCCGAGTCCTTCACCGCGCGGTAGGCGTAATAGCCGTCGGCCGGGTTGCCGATCGCGAGCGACTTGCAGATGGTCTGCGGCCGCACCGGCTCGAGCACGTCGGTGTCCTTCTTGATCATGGTGACGATGGGGCCGCAGCCGGCGGCCTGCGCCGCGTACATGCGGGTCCGGCTCTCGGGGATCAGCCCGAGCATGGCCAGCTCCTGCATCGCCTTGGCGATCTTGGTGAGGAGCGAGCCGCCCGCGCAGGGCGCCACCACGTGGGCGGGCGCGCGCCACCCGAGCTGCTCGGCGATCTCGTAGCCGTAGGTCTTCGAGCCCTCCGCGTAGTACGGGCGGAGGTTGATGTTCACGAAGGCCCAGTGGTACCGGTCTCCGACCTCGGCGCAGAGCCGGTTGACTTCATCATAGTTGCCCTGCACCTCGACGACGGTGGGGGCGTAGATCAGCGTGGCGATGACCTTGCCCTGCTCGAGATCGGCCGGGATGAAGACGTAGGCGGCCAGCCGCGCCTCCGCGGCGTGGGCCGCCACCGAGTTGGCGAGGTTGCCGGTGGAGGCGCAGGCCACCGTGTCGAAGCCGAACTCGCGGGCCTTGCCGATCGCCATCGCCACCACCCGGTCCTTGAACGAGCAGGTCGGGTGGCAGACCGCGTCGTTCTTGATGTACAGCTCGCGGACGCCCCACTCCGCGGCGAGGTTGCGCGCGCGCACCAGCGGGGTGAAGCCGACCGCGCCGCCGATGGGCGGCTGGCCGTCCACGAGATCGAGCGGGAGGAGATCGGCGTAGCGCCAGATCGATTTGGGGCCGGTCTCGATCCGCGCGCGGCTGATGCGCGCGCGGATCACCTCGTAGTCGTACTCGACCTCGAGGGGACCGAAGCAGAACTCGCAGACGTGAGACGGGGAGGAAGGGTAGCCGCGGCCACACTCCCGGCACTTCAAGCCCTTCAATCTGTCCAATGGCCTCTCCAATCGGTAGGGGATTTGAGCCCCGGAATGAGCTGCACGATCCGGGTTGGCCGTCCCGGATCACCGACCCAGCGACAACGATTTCGTCTACTTAACACTCCGCGCCGCGGGTTGTCAACGCGATGCCGTATCATCGGCAGCCGTGACCCGCGTCTGGCTGCCTCCCGCGCTACTCACCGGCTACGCCGTGGCGTTCGGCTGGCGCGCCCTCGGCGGCGGCCTGCTCGTGTTCGACGATCATCCCGGCCAGCTCTACCGTCTGACGCACGCGATCACGCTGGGGCTCGCCCCGTGGCGCTTCAATCCCGGCTGGTGGGCCGGCTACGCGGAGCTCCAGTACTACCCGCCGGGCTTCGCCTGGCTCGGCGCGCTCGTCCACCTGGCCGCGGGGGGCGCCCTCGACGTGACCATCGTCTACCAGATCCTCCTCTGGCTCGCGTGGCTGCTTCCGGGCGTCGCGGTGTTCGCGCTGCTGCGGCGCGCGCTCGGCGATCCGTGGCTCGCGCTCCCCGGCGCGTTCGTCGCGCTCACGCTGTCGGCGGGCTGCCGGAGCGGCGTCGAGGAGGGACTGCGCTGGGGGCTGATCGCGGCGCGGCTGGGCTGGGGCGTCCTGCCGCTGCTCGCGTGGGGCCTGTGGCGCTGGGCCGAGGGCGGCGCCCGCGCGCCGCTCGCGAGCGCCGCGCTGGTCGCCGCGGTGATCGTGCTCCATCCGGCTCACGCGCCGGCCGCGGTGTTGCTGGTGGCGCTGGCCGCGCTGGCCGCGCCGCCGCGCCCGCGTCGTCTCGGCGAGGCCGCGCTCATCCTGACGGCCGCCCTCGGGCTGGCCGCGCTCTGGCTGCTGCCGCTCCTGGCGCACCTGCGCATGGCGCTGCCGCTGGCCTGGGCCGACGCGACGCCCCTCGCGCTCGGCCGCCGGCTCGGGTCGCAGCCGGTGCTGCTCGGGCTCGCGCTGCTGAGCCTGCTCGCGTGGCGCTGGCGCGCGCGGCTCCCCGCGCCGGGCGGGCGGTGGCTGCTGCTGGGGCTGGCGCCGGCCATGCTCGCCGCCGTCGCGCTCGACGCCCTTCTGATCCAGCCGCTCGGCCTGCAGTGGCTGCCCGCGGACCGGCTGGTCGACGGCCTGCACCTCGGGCTCGTGCTGGGCGGCGCCGCGGGATTCGGGGCCCTCGCGGCTGGGCGCGCCCGCTCCGCGGTCGCCGCGGTGATCGCGCTGGTGATCTGCGTGCCGCTGGCCTGGGGTCCCGACGAGCCCGGTCTCACCCTGTGGCCACAGCCCCGCGAGTGGCCGCGGGAGCACGAGGTGGCGCGCGGGCTCCGCATGGACGCGCTCTGGGGCGCGATCCGCCAGGCGCCGCCGGGCCGCGTGCTCTTCCTCCGCTCGGCCGTGCCGCTCGACTGGCGGCCCGAGTGGTGGCGGCCTCACACGCACCTCACCGCCCTCACGCCGCTGCGGGCCGGGCGCGCGATCGTCGGCGGTACTTTCACGCATCCGTCGCCGGTGGCGGGACTGGTCTACACCGGGTCGGCGTCGCCCCGTCCCTTGACCATGCTGGCCGAGCAGCGAGACGGCCAGAGCCTGTTCGGCCGTCCGCTCGAGGCGCTGCCACCGGAGACGTTCAA
>WNFL01054910.1_pt1 | contig 26206 bp, 35 predicted proteins | sample 5400361 | NCBI WGS metagenome assembly WNFL01 (sample SAMN13153351, study PRJNA577476) | soil metagenome | isolation source: 40 cm soil on Douglas fir-dominated hillslope | place: USA:California | collected 2013-09-17
CAAGACTCAAGATTGCTTGTGCGGGTGCCGGAGGACCTGGCTAACGATGCGGACCTGGCTAGGAAGCAAGGAATAAGCGTCTGGGATCGTCGCATCCTCGATGGAACAAGGCACCCAGTGTTCACAAAGTAATTGTCTTCCTCGTAATGTGAGTCCGTGCTCATCCCGAGGCAAAGAGAAGCAGCATAACGATATCGCTTCAGAGATATATTCGCGGACTCTACGCAAAACCGTAGTGTGACATGTCCTTATTATGTCGATACCACTGGTACCTGAACCACATTGAACATGACCCCTATGCGGGCTTTCTTCAGTAAAATTTAGATAAACAGTGTACGACTTACCGACGTGTGCAATAAAGCGATTGAGATTCTTCTCCCTTTGTGCATCAACAGGCAACCCATAATCTTCAACAAGAGCGCGAGCCTTCTCAGCATCGTATTCGAAGAGGACCCTCATTGTAGCCGGGTAGTACTTCGACTCTGTTCCGTCAGGTCGAAACACGACCGCTAGGCGCTCGTCCAAGTTATGCGCACGGAGTGCATTGTTTTTGCGTCGCGCCTCACTGTAGCGTTGGTCAATCAACAACCATGCTAACAACAATCGGACCAAGCAGCACTCACGAATTCTGCAACGCATTCTGTACTTGAATCAATTGGCGTTTGGACTGCTCGGCTTGCTAAAAGGAGGTCAGGGAATGACCTTGTTTTCGATAATACCTTACCTCGTCGAGGAGAATGGGAAGATGGGAGCGAATCTGCGACACTACCTGCTCTCGGACCTGCAGGGCAATCTCTTCATGAATTTGATCCTGTATTTGGGCCCTATCAACCAAGAGGGTCAGGTCTTCCACCTGGTAAGAAATTGAGAAAAACCAACTTCATATTGTCGACAATCTGGTCCTTTAATGCATCCTTTACAATGCGTTTAACCTCCGCTATCCGTGTCTCTTGTCGTTTATCTTGCGTCTTGATTTGCTTGCGCAAAGATAAGATCTGATCATTAGGGTTCTTCATGGCGACTCTCGTAAGTACAATCGCGCCGACTGGGTGGGAGTTTGGCTGACTGAAGAGGGGCCTAGGGCGTTGATCATCGCCGATTGCTCTCCGAGACTCTCAAATGTCTGGGTGCTGTGTGTGCATTAGGAGGTGAAAGCAGAAATCGAGCAAACATACAGAGTCGTCAGAGTGGCTCTCATGTGCTCCAACACATGCTTGACCCCATCATTATCGAGTGGCATAAACGGGGTCATTGGTGTGATTGGACTCCTTGGGGGTCGGAAACGGCGCGGGCTGAGGAAGAGATCGTTGGACATATCGAGTGGCAAGGTGAAGGGACAGAGATTAGAGGCGTAAATATACGGTTGGGTCCCTATATACCTATAGGGGCAGGCTCCTTACCCCGAAGACCGTGTGAGGGCGTGGTGTCCGGCCTGTTACCTCGAGGCGATACACAAGCGTCTTACGCACAGAGGAAGTGATAGCCTCGGATTGGTGTGTCGTGCTTCTTGCTTCTGTGTGGAATGCGCGATTGCTCTTGTCAGGCCGCGTTGCACAACCGAAGAGGGTATCGCATCCATACCTCTGTCGGTGTTCTTGTTCTTCAGGGTCGAAATATAGGACCCTTGTCGAGCCGGTCGAGCCGGTCTACCGTAGCCCAACCCAAACAGCACCGTCACGGTCACGTTTCTCAAACCTTGAACACTCCCACATCACTCGACGCGCCTAAACCAGGTTCAACGCGTTTCTCAATAGAATATCACAGACACATTTCATGGAAGAGAGTTTCCCCTTGTTGCCGCCAATCCGTTTGCGGTCAAATGCGACTCTTCAACCATCAAGGTCGTTTGAGGACCATGACGTGGCGTGCACGTATAAAGTCACGCACGCAGACAAAAAGGCGTATCCACAGTATGATATCCCCCCCTCGGAGCCGGCTTTTGACTCCCGTCCGCAACAGTCGGTCCCTTCTCTGATGGTACTATGCGTACGGCAGCTGGTGCCCCTTGTTCACGATCTGGACCAGTCCACGCTGTATGATACGTGGACGCCTCGGAGATATGAAACCATCAGAGACGTGGTGCATGATTTACTGCCCAGCATACTGTTCGACGAATCCGTGGACAGACAGGTAATTGATGCTGCACTTTCGAGGGTACACCCCAATAAGTGGCTTCTCCTGCACCTTTTGGTGATTCCCTCCAGCCTGCCACGGGGCCTTCAGCGGTACAGATTACCCCTCTCGGACGCCTTTCTACCTTCGCTGCAAACGCACTCTGCTATCAACTCCTCGAACTTCGAATTGATAACAGCACTATTGCTAGGCGATAGCGATGTGAGAGTAGTCAATGATGACAACATCTCAACCCTCCAAGCACTTCATCACCTCACAATCCTTGATACCTCTGGGACAGCGTTGACTAGCCGGGGGGTTAGACGTTTTGCATCGACTTTGCGCCGGGTGGACGAAGAGGGGTTCTCTGGGGAAGCCACGTTGCGGGGCCCTTGGAGATTGCGGGTCTGGAACTTGAGGAGAACATATGTTGATAACGATATTCTCACCACTGATTTGGGACTGCGGAAATGGCCGTTGTTGTGTGCAGTGGGTGAGTGGTTCGTCACATTAGGTTTTTTGAACCTCAACTCCGGCAGATATTCGTCAAACAAAGTGCATAGAACCAGCGATATCACTCTTTAGGAACGAGTGGGGATGTAAGGGCACAGACAATGAGAGTCTCCTCTTTGATCCGGTGCCGCCACTGCAAGTCGTCAATAATTTGGTTGCATTGCTCCATGAACATAGTAAAGAAAGCCGGCTCGCTCAAGCCGAATTTGCACTATTGCTCATCGACTGTTTAGACCACTCGGTATCGGTCCCCACAAATACCTCCAGTCCTTCCGATACCGCCTGCGCCAATCCGGCAACCCTCGTTCTAACGGGCAAATCCATAATCCGCGGTACAGTTACAGAAGTCCGGGAAGAGGTTGTATTTCGCGTAGAATGTCCCAAGATGTCACCACTCACGACAATGAGCGGTATGCCTCTTGGCCGTCGTCCGACCCTTGTCCCGCCGCAGTTGCTCATCCGAGGGTCGGTTTTCCGACGACACCTGACCGCATTACCACCTGCTTGCAACAGTTTTCTTCTCTGGCGAACTCCCCCACCAACACACCTGATACTCGTGAAACCGAAATCAAGAGCAGAAACCGGCTTCAAACTGCGTCCTAACTCTGAGAACTGCCGCTCCGAAAAGAGAAAACGGGCAAGTGACGAGACCCTTTATGTCGTGAAGAAGCTAAAGACGAACCCGCGTCATGATCTGTTTCCCCCACGCGTTGTGGAGCAGCGAGCATCTCGACTAAATGACGGTATCAGCAATACAAATCCATTCGCTACATGAAGTTTCTCGTGACCTTGCTTCGATGTCATCGTTTACGCACTCTTGTCCTCTCCTGCTTTCGCGCTGCTCTCCTACATTGCACGGCTTATCGATTGTATACCTACGCACCTCTCCATAGCATAGTATAATGTCGTCTCTAAAGCCTCTTGGTCGACGGCGCCCATCAACTGGGTCAAGTTCGGGAGAACATTCTTCGTCATCCTCTCCTCAACAGCGGGGGCACACGCGCAAACGGTTTCGGAAACTTTTCACTGGAATACGGTTCTATGTTGTCCTTGCAAAACTCTCAGAGGAATTTATTGGAGACCTTCTCGAAAATATTGAGAAGAATGGAGGCGAGACCACTTCTGACCCAGAACAGAGCGATATTATCATCACGGTCGTCAGCATGAAAGCCAGACTATTACGCCACGTCCGCTGGGAGCTTGTGGTGTGTGCTAGATGGCCCCTTGAGTCCTTTGAGCTCCATTGACAATTCGAAACAGAACGAGAAGCCACTGGTGACACCAGACTGGGTCCTTCACTCTGTTAGGCATCAAAAGCGCCTGCCATTCGACGAATTTCTTGCAATCGAGGAGGTCATTCCCAGCCAGATCCCAGTGGAACTACATGGAACTTCTTCGCCACAAGTCGAAGAATCTAATATATTGGATCATCCTAATCGACCGACAAGCACAGCCCCACGATTGCCACCTAACCCTCATTTTGTTCCCGCGAGCATGCCGAATTACTGTGTACAAAGACACTCTCCATTGGAATGCGCCAATCAAGAACTTGTGGTGCAGTTCGCCGCGATTAGACGTGCTCGCGAATTGGACGGGGACAGTCGTGGCGCTCTCAGCTATGCCCGAGCGATTGCCGTGCGTAAGGTCTCTCTACACGTACAATAGAAACTCCTGAACGTGAATATAGAGTCTCAAAGGTGAAACCTCCTTCCAACAATCAATATGCGTTCCCTTCACTGAACTCCGCAGCACATCCCAATCTCATCAAGTCTGTCTCGGACGTGGAGGGGCTGCCATTTGTGGGGCCAAAGACGTTACAGAAGGTCAGACAACGTTGAACCCATATCATTATGCCGACTCGCTTCAGATTTCGGAATACATCAAAACAGGCCACATTCGAGAAACCTTAGATATCCAACAAAGTCCATATTATCGTTCACTAGTAGTATTTAGTTCCATATATGGAATTGGACCTACCACCGCTCGACATCTGTACCGAATCGGACTACGAACCATGGAGGACCTGAAAGACCACTACGAAGGCAGAGCTGCGCGCAACCCAAACGATAGCTTCTCAGAAGGTATGATAAACTCGATTCTGCTTCGCGAGGACTTGGCAAAGAAGTAAGTTTCTAACCGCCTTCTTTCACTCTCTGACATTGAGCAGGATCGCCCGTGAAGAAGTTGAAGCGATCGCAGGGCTGTTAAAGGATGAGCTCGATCAATTTCTGCCTGGATGTGACTACACGATATTAGGAGGGTGTGTGCTAATGGGTGTGTGATGGGGCGAAGTGCTGAGACTTCTGGCAGATACCGACGCGGCAAAACAGAATCCAACGATATTGACATTGTTTTTACTCATCCAGACCCGGGTCAAGAAAAGGGCGCGCTGGGGACATTGGTAAAACGCATGAACAGAAGGGGTCCGTGCACTCCTATTTGGTTGATCTTCCTCACTGATGGTCCACCAAGGTCTCATTACTCACATACTCCGTACGTTTTCATATCCACGCCCCAGCTCAACCGCCTGAGGCATTCGAAAGCAACCACCTCTTTTTCGACCCACGAGGGACTCCGCGCGTTTGGTCACGATGAATCATTTGATCGGCTCATGACAGTCTTTGCTCTTCCTCCCGACCATAGACCATACCCATATAACCCACAAGGTCCCAAGCGGACTCGTCGCCGTGTGGACCTCTTATTCCCACCGCCTGAGGCCTACTGGACGACTATTGTCGGATGGTAAGCTCTCTGATGTCCAAATGGAAATGAACCATAATTCATTTCAGGACTGGTTCTATAATGTTTGAGCGTGATATACGGAGGTGGGCAAAGGATAAAAAGTGAGTGTATTGGGAAGATTCTACACCAAATCTTCTCAAGAAGCGCCTCGATACCTCTTAGGGGATATAAGTTCGACAGCAAAGGCCTAGTTCGCCGACGGGACCTTGCCCGAATCAAAGTGAACAATGAGAAACACCTCTTCGAATTACTCGATCTTCCTTACATTCCGCCACAATGGCGTAACTGTGACGCCTAATGGAATGAAACCTGATGTCCCGGAATCCGTTTTGTATCCCGCTTGAGATGTCCCAACTTCGAATTCGGCGTGGGGTCTAATTTCTCTAGCAATTTCGAAGATACTAAAGAGATATTAGATCCTGAATTGATTATTATGGTCGCAGCGAGCCCGTATGCGCTTATAGCCATCATTCCTATATCTATCTATTCCGTAGCGCTCTCCTTTTCAGGTATTTCCTGGGTAGGTGAATCGGAGTAGACCAGTTAAATGACATAACGATTGGTGCTGAATTGCCTCCGTGACCCAATGTTGAAACATGGTGGTCGGTTATGGGTGGATAGACGACCAGTCACACCACGTCGCTTGCAACTATCGTTCGAGTGACCCGCTTGGACTTGCATGACAATAAGGGTAGGGTTATACCTATGATTTGGAATAGTGCATTCGAGCATAGTCGGGATAGTGGGAGTGAGAACTATTGATTGGAACCATTGCGGCATAATGGCCGGTCTGGTGGTTAATATAATGAACGTACTTATTTCTCTACGTATCTCTCTACTCTTGTTCTGTCCTCGGCGCAAAGCCAGGTCACAATTACTCAGATATCTGGCAAGGCTGTTCCTCGCGTCCATTTCATCTCGTCTTTGAGTTTTCTTAGTTCTAATATGATTATAATATAAAATCCCCGACTTATGATAGATTTCAGCTAACAGCTGACCGATGTTAGGGTTAATCGTACAAAGCAACCAAAAAGAACCGTCGCCCCAGCCCGAAGGCCGAAAGCGAACGATGAAATATTGAGCGAGTGCACGCCCCCTAAGAGACGTACAACGAGTAGGGCCCCAGTGGTAACCTACTGGTCGCTGTGCTTTGCCAAGACTCTGCCCGCCGCACCCACAGGACATGAAGGCAGGCGCGCCCACAAGGTAAGTATGAGTCTTCATAAACTTACACTCACTCCCTTTTATACTAAACCCCCCAATACACCAGAGCACAGATCGCACAGACGGTAAGCCAGACGCAAAGACTTGATGAATCACGCTCAAATATATGTGTAATGCATTCCTTACTTGCTGGAAACTAAAACTACGTATACTTCCATCCGATTGTCCAACTCTAAGAACTTCCCCAGACACAAGCTGCTGGTTCTTATCGAAGCCCCTCATTCGTTTGTGTAAAGTACTCACCTTATCATGCGTATACTGTCCCTCCTATGCTGAAGAAGCGACCAGTCCGACGCTCAGGTTTTGAGGTTGAGAGGATCTACTTGAAGGACCTCAGTTGCACATCGCTCTTCTTTTCACTGACACTGGACATTGACTTATTCTGGGCTAAATTGTTCATCAAAGCTGTGATCCCACCTTTGAACCGCCCAAAGTGCGACATTGGTAGCAAGTGGTTGCAAAGCAAGACTTGACCTTGCCACTTTTGTGGAATGCCTTCAGCGTTGGTGTTGCATTTATTCCTTTCGTTAACTCCTTTTGTAACATCGGCCGTCCTTTCGACTACGCCGGGTTCTGCAAAACTACGAGGCGTCGCGCCACCGAAACGTACGCTCTACCATCCCTCGGACACTGCGACGTGGAAATGCCTCGACGGTTCAAAAGAAATAGCTTGGGCAAGGGTCAACGATGATTTCTGTGACTGTCCAGATGGGAGCGACGAACCCGGTATGCTGCCACTTGGCGTGACGTTGGAGGTCGGTCGAAGGGCTGAACCATGAACCATAGGCACGAGCGCGTGCGCCAACGGCACATTTCATTGTACAAATGCCGGCCATATGGGTGCCGATATACCTAGCTCACGGGTGAACGATGGGCTTTGCGGTAAGTCGGAACCATTGATTTAAATGCTGTTTTTCAGACCTCGAGCAGAAAAGGAGTGCTGTGATGGCTCAGATGAGCCCGAAGGCATATGTCCTAATATATGCGAAAGAGTGGGGAACGAGTATCGTGAACGGATCGTGGCGGAGACTCGCGTGCGCAAGACGGTGAGTGATCACCAAGTGTCCTCATATCACCCTAACCTTTCTCATACTCTCAGGGCTCCAAAATCAGGGCTTCATACATCTCATTCGCTCACAAAGAGCGGAAGCGCCTCGAGGAATCCGTTGTAAAGCTCAAAGCGGAACTGGAGGCGAGGCGGCGAGAAGAAATCATATCAAAGAGTATATTTTGCTCTCCACATTTTGCTTCAATATTCTGAAATTCTTCCAGACACGCTCGAGCACGCAGAATCAATCTCCCAAGCTTCACTAGAGCATAAGAAGAAGTCCCGTAGGTTCTAACAAGTTGGTGGCTCTCACCGGCGTCTGATGTGCACCACATTTGTTAGCTCTCTATTCCTCGATCAGCTCCCATTCTGAGGCCCTCAAATCGCTACTCCACAAGTATAATGCCCTGCAAGAGAGGGAAAACGCGCTGTCAGACGTGCTTCGCAACCTCAAGGAAGGATACAATCCAAATTATCAAGATATGGCAGTCCTTGAGGCTGTCCGTGGATGGGAAGGTTTAAGCGGCGAGCAAAACCCGGCAGGTTGGTTCTAGTGTTGCTAGTCTATTCACCGTACACCTAATGACTATTTTTCAGAAGAGATCAAGGCTGACGATACAGCTGCACTTGACCCACAGGGTGAGAAGGTTGATTGGGATGAGAATGAAATCAACAAGCTTCTCGGCTCCGATCTCGTCTCCTTACTTTTGCAACACGAGGCACATATCATAGACACTGATTCAGAGACCAGCGAAAGTACGTAAGGGGCTCCATGGTAAACCCAAGGCTTACGTGTTGCTCAGTATTCGACCTGGAATCCTATATTCCCGATTCAATCTTCCCTACGTATGACAAGGCCCGGACGTCGATGGTTGGCTTGTTGACAACCTTTGGTATTGTTCGGGGCACATCTCAGCCATCTGAAGGTATTTGCTTTTCCCTTAATCGTCTTGTCCCTCATTTTCCGATCGAATTTCCAGAAACCGCGAAGGCGCGCGACGCACACAGTAAGGCAATTAACGCCCTCCACACCACCGAACGCAAGGTGGAGGACGAAACCAGAGCATTTGAAAAGGTATTTGATCCTGAATGGTTTGGCAGTGAAGGAGAGTGGAAAAAGCTGGAGGGCACATGCCTGACGAAGGATACCGGTGGATATGTTTATGAGGTCTGCCTTTTCGGCGCTGCGACGCAGCGTTCGAGCAATGGTGGTGGAACTCATAGTCTTGGGTGCGTACGGTGTAAAAGGTGCTGGTGAACAGATACTTATGTCCCCTCGTAGCCGCTTTTCCTCGTGGAACACTGATGCGCCTCTCGGGTCACCTGAGTACTACACCAAGCAACTTTACACCCACGGGGCAAAATGTTGGAATGGCCCCGAGCGGAGTATCACGGTACGAAAGACCTTGCAACTTTCCTTACAGATATTGACTCCGACATTCAGGTGGAATTTATTTGCGGTATTGAGAACGCCTTGCTAGCGGTCTCTGAACCCGAAAAGTGCGAGTATAAGGTTACAGGAACCACCCCGGCATTGTGCCAGCCACTGAAAGATGCGGAAAAGCCTGGAGATTCACCGGCTGTGAAGGTGGATAGCCGGGCGAAGGAAGATTTGTGAAAGAGTAGGGCCCTGCAAAGCTAGGTTGGAGGTACCCCCTCATGGTGGGCGGGTGTTTCGCACAATCCATGTCATTGCCCGTACAATACTAAAACATTGCTGCGCCGTCCAAGCGAGCTCGTGCCCAAGAAGACACCGCTGTGAGGCAGGCTGCTGCAAGGAATGAACCATCGAACAATGCACCGAACATTTGGTACGCCGGGAGAGTCGCAAAGAGGTTGCTTTTTGGAGACAATTCCATGAGTGGAAATGATGTGCGGATCTGCACAATTGTGGATAGGACGTAGGACCCCTGTGGAAATTGGAATCACTAAACTGGGCCTGACCCAAAAACAAAGGGCACACCATGAGCTGGGCTAGCAAAAGGAGTAAAAACGCCGCAGACAGGGTCCGGCTCGATACTTTGAGAACCCGTCCCACCCGTTCGAGGATCAGCCGTACACTACTGAGAATTATGAACCCAACGAGAAGCAAACTGAGCTGCCTTGAAACCGAGGCGACCTCATCCATCTGGATGTTTATGCTCGGAACCAGTGCAACTATATGGATCACCACGCTGGCGATTAGATCAGGAGATGAGTTTCCTTCGCTATTTGTTGGTATTCCGAAAAGAAGATTGCGAATGGACTGTTAAAAAGCTCCAGATCCTTCAATAGAATCGAAGAGACGACACGCACGCTTATCACGCGAATAACGCAATACAGCGCAAAGAATTTGCCACAAAGTAGCCACAATTTGCCTTTCCAAGTGCGAGAGTATTCTTGTTCTTTGAATTGTCTCGCGATGGCACTGAAATTACGGGCCATCTGGTCTTCTAAGAGACACAGTCCCTCAAGCTCACGCTGAAGTGACGAGGATGCTGTAGAGAAGGCGTCAGGGATCGGCAGGTAGAGGTTTGGTCCTCACCAGACTCCCTAAAGAGACTCGAAGGCAGCCAACCTTGCGATGCCTGTAGATCATCAGACATTGTGCGGTTGGATTGCACATGGGGACGGGACCTCTGGAACACCACTCCTTTCGGCGTCTTCTCGCCTGGTCGCTAGGTCATTTCGCACGCGCTCCAGAGCTGCCAATGCGGCTGCCACATCACTCTCAGAGACGATTCGACTAGTAAAGGGTGAGCCATTGATTACAAAAATGGACGGCCACGTACTTTGAACGTCCAAATGGGTAAAAAGACCAAACAGTTGTGACGGCACCGAAGCCGGAAAGAAGACCAAGGAGAAGTGTACCCAGCACCGTTGTTCGAGAGATGGCATTCATGGTAATACCTAAATTGGTCACAATAGAGTATTGCAGGTATATGGATCGCTTACTGGACGTATCAAGGTGGGAGGGTAATGGAATCTGCGAGAAGGCGACAAGATATAGGATGAAAGGGATGGCAGTAAATGCTGCACGACTAGTTAATGAGGTGCGGTTTCGCGCGTCTGAATTCTCGTCGTTAGTCGTCAAAGATGGTTCTCTGCATGCATTCTCAAGCAAACCTTTTGGCGAGGACCAACGATACGTAAAGAGGAGGCATTGTACTAAAGGAATAAACAGAACGATGGAGGTCACAAGTATTGCAAGAGAGATTCGCCAATTCAGTAGACGAGTCCTGAGAGCGAGTGTAAATAGTCGATTCTCGCAAAGAATGGTCCGCACCTGAAATCGAAAAGACCCAATGCTTGCGCCATGACAAGGAGAAATAAAATACAGCCCTCCTCGAAGCACAGTGCGAATGCGGTTCGAGCAATGCTCGACTGCACTCGAAGGGCTTGATTCTGCGGTGCTCGTGACGGTTTCACGGCCTTCCCTGAGGGAGCAGAAAATGGTCTAGATGGTCTTGTGCTCGTTGAGGTTGCCGGAGAAGGGAGGATGTTGAGCACGATGTCGGAGCCCGAGTAGGGGATAGAGGGCGAGGTGTCTGTAGTGTCCGCAGAGAGGTGTTGTAGATCATTGTATAAAGAATTCAGGAGGTATTTTCGACAGCAGAAGAACAGGGAACCCCTAAGATATCGTTTAGACGATAAGGAGTGGATCCAGACCTGTCCTCTTTCACCTTACAGCAACAAGTGTTGCATTTTCGGCCCAAAAATTCGAAGTTGTTTCCATTCCTGCACAGAGTAGCAAAATGGAGAGCGGGTAATTGGAGCTTAGACGGGGCGGAGGACAAGGTTGGACTCCGCCAAAGGAGGCGGCGCACATAAGTAAAGTATGAGGCAAGTGGTTGTAAGAAGTCGTAAGAGTCCGTGCATTGTACCTGAAGGTATACACTCGAACCGACCCTGAATATGGTAACAGTAAAGTAGGCCCGAGCCAATGGTTAACCTATAAAGCCGCTTTCATCAAGAAGAGACGGTTCTGAACAGTTTAGCAAGACCTAATGCGCCACCTCGTGCGGCGTCCTCCACGTAAACGACGGATGCGAAGTTCTGGCCAATGTCCTTCAGCTCATCGATAAGTAGTTCTCGATACCTGGGGACGCCGAACAAGGAGCCGCCTAAAGCAAGTATCGACGTTTTGGCCGCGACCGACTGCTTGTGAGGGTGGATAGATTCACCCTCTGGGGTGCAGAGGCGCGCAACTTGTTTCGCCAGGCCTCCTACAGACACGCGAAGGGCTCGGATGGCTGTTGGGTCTTCGAGTTCAAAGGCCGCCTTGAAGACGAGAGGGGCCAGTGAGACTAGCCTTTGCTTTCTGTCCACGAGCGCCTGTCAATCGAATCATCTGCGTGAGAGAGTGCACGGAAGGGCACTATAACGTAACTGAGCGTACCCATGACGGAGTGTTCACCATGGTTGTCACCCCAGGCTTAGGGTCAGGTGCGTAGACTACTGAGAATAGTTCGTCGGGGGAAGAAATGCCAAAGTGAGATAAAAGCAAAGTTGTAAGGGTTTCCTTTTGATTCGTGGCCACGGTTGGGCTTTGAGGGGTGAGTGCGCGTTGATCGATGTCCTCGGGTTCCAAAAGAGAGTCTGCTTCGAACTGTTCCAAGACCTGTCGCACGGCTTCCCTCCCGGTAAAAAAGCCGGCTCCATCGTCCCCGAGCAAGAAGCCCCAACCGCCTGCACGCGCGAGTTGTCTTACTTTATGGCCACCAGTTTCAAGAGTCTCTTTCCTGAACGAGACCACTACGCTCCCGGTCCCCGCAATTGCTACAATGGCGCTTTCGATGGGAGGTTCTGCAGTCAGGAGCGGACTTGCAAAAATATGTGCATCGTTTGCGATGACGAGTCTGTGGTCTTGTACAAGTTCTGGTATTAATGACCGCGAAGATTAAAGACCAGTTTATTTCCCTCACTTTTGAGTGGGACCTCCAGTAATTGAGAGAGCAAAGGCTCAAGGGTCTTCACATCCTGAGCAGCGTCCACTCCGCTGGCACCGATCCAGGCCGAAAAAAGTATTCCAGAGTTCTTGGGCTCAATATCATAGGCTCCGGTGAGCACATCGTCGACCTCTGGCAACTCAATTCCCGGACCCAGATGACTTCGCAGGGCAATCAGTGCTGCAGTGCGGACTGCCGACAAAAACTATGTGTTCCACATTAGCGATGGAGGACTTTCCTGCTTACTACCTACCACCCGCAGGCCGTTATCCTTGTAATTGCTAGGCCCTGCATAACCACGGGCAATAATTTCGGTTTCGGTGGCGGAGCTTGATAGACAGGCTGCAGTCTTGCTCCCACCGCAGTCAATGCAGATGTGAAGGAGAGACGATCTGCCCATCACCACCGTCGGTGAAAGGTGGAGTATACGAAGTGGTTCTGCTTGCTTCCAACTTCGTTCGTCCCGGTCGTGTGCAAGTTCTCCCGGTCGTGTGCAAGCGGGACGATTTCTTTTCAGTGTCCGGTTCAGATCATGGAAATCAAACAGTCGCACAGGTCTTTGAGAGTTTCGAATGGGAGAGAACGGCGGATAGACACCGGTGCACCTCACGTCACTGGGCGTTCTACTCTCTTTCAGTGCATAATTATGTCCAGCACGTCGAACATCGAATCGGTTGAGAAAACTTGCAAAATTGCATCCTGGGTCGCCTCCATGCTGATATCACTTCGGAAACCACGAAATCATTTGAGAGTGACTGGAGCACACCAAGTACCAAGCTTACGGGATCGAAAGTCCTCGGTTCACGTAATATGGGCTAATGTGTTGGTCGCCTGTACTCGAGACGGATCCTAAACTGCGGTGGGGAAACCAAGGACGGACACCTGGGCTCACAAGAAGTCTGAAGAGCCATGGGAAACGAGAATGTGCCCGATATCCCCACCGTCAGAGTGTATTGCTCCTTTGCGGAGAAGCCTCCACACAAAACGCGCTTCCTTGTCATCTGACCAATTGTTCTGAATGTACATCAACGGTATTCAGCGTTCATTATCACGGGTGGGGTGGGGCGTCTTCGAAGGGGGTCGGGTCATTGCAAAGGAATCTAGGGGTCATTATTTACAATCCAGGAACAAACCGCGACGCAATGGTGGTCACAATCACATCACAAGATGAGTTCCATATACGTGCACTTGCCAGTGCAACACAGGGACAGGGACTGGCACATGTCCTCCACCACGACCCGGAAAAGGAGTACTGAACGATTGCGTTGTGGAAAGGGAATATGAGCGAGTTATAATTGTGTGGAACCAGTGGTATTTGATTGGGACTAGCCTCCTTACATACAGCTAAGTGAGTGAGTGCGAGTGCGTGAGTGAGTGGGAGGTGATTTGGAGGTGATTTAAACATTACATCATCTCCTCGGGACTAGTCTGAACTCGGAACTCGGGTGGTTGTGGGCCGTAACGGCCGAGGAGGCTGGGCGGTGATTTGTAATCGAATGTTCGAATGTTGTTGGTAACACGTCCGATGGCGTGCTTGCTCAGCGCTCAGTAGCCACACATATAAATGGGTCGAGTGGAGCGGAGACTGCAAACTACAAACTACCTTCCCTCCTCATCCACACTCTCAGTCTCAGTGAGACTCCGTCGTCAGTCCCGTCGTCGCGCTTGCCAGTTCCAACTATTCGCTTCCCCTACCCTACTACCACACGCACCCACTTTACCATCAATAGACACTATGGTCAACCAGTTCCACCACTACGAGCAATACGGCTTCAGCACAAAAGCAATTCACGTCGGTTCGGAACCGGATGCCGTAACTGGCGCGGTCATTCCGGCAATCTCCCTCAGCACAACCTACAAGCAGGACTCTGTTGGTGTTCACAAGGCATGTACTTCTTTGTTGTTGTTCCACCTCCAACGAGGTTCTGACCAGCGATCCCTCTTTCAGGGCTACGAATACTCCAGATCGGATAATCCCAATCGTCGTGCCCTCGAAACCCAACTAGCTATCTTGGAAGGAGGAGAACATGGTCTTGCCTTCGCTTCCGGATCCGCTGCCACCGCCACCGTCTTCAATGCACTTGGCCCTGGCTCTCATGTAGTCTCAGTCAACGATGTATATGGTGGCACATTTCGATACATGAGTAGAGTCGCCAAGGAGAATCAAGGCGTCGATGTTACTTTCCTCGACCTAGAGAATGCTGAAGAGGAGTCCATACATGCCGCTCTACGACCTAATACCAAGGTATGTATTCAACTGTACCGACCCTCATATTCTGATACTGACTCATTGCGTGATTAGCTTATTTGGATAGAATCTCCCACGAATCCGACTCTCCGACTCATCGATATTAGACATGTCGTTCGTATCGTCGCCCAGCATCCTTCTCGCCCACTCGTGCTCGTCGATAACACGTTCCTCTCGCCTTATTACCAATCTCCTCTCAAGCTCGGCGCCGATGCTGTTCTTCATTCTCTCACCAAATATGTGAATGGCCATTCAGACGTTATCATGGGCGCGGTCATTCTCAAGAACCCCGACGAAAACTCCAGTCCCCATCTAGGCGACTTCATTTCCCGTCTCCGCTTTCTTCAGAATGCGATCGGTGCCGTCCCCAGCCCGCACGACGCTTGGTTGGCGCAAAGAGGAGCAAAGACTCTACAACTACGCATGCGCCAGCACGGCCTGAATGGGTTGGCAGTCGCCAGGGCTCTGGAGAAGGCCAAGGGCAGTGGTCTGGTCCGTGATGTCATCTATGTCGGATTGCGCAGTCATCCACGATTCGGCGTCGCGTACAAAGCCAGCTTGAGTGACCAGGCAAGACATTGGATCGACAGCCTACGGGGTAGCCGACCGCTCGGCTTGGTGTTGGATAGTGAGAGCGATACTTACGACCCTGATCGTCACGGCATTCCGTTTGGGGGGATGATCAGTTTCCGTATCAACGGCGCAGAGAAGGAAACAGACCGGTTCCTTGCCAATCTCAAACTCTTCTCGTTGGCGGAGAGCCTGGGTGGCGTCGAATCCTTGATTGAAGTTCCAGATAAGATGACACACGCGGTAAGTGCGATATCGCTGAGCACCACGAACTGTATCCTGATGATTTCTCTTCAGTCTATCCCTCCGGCCGAACGCGCCTTGCTCGGTATTGGGCCCGATCTCATTAGGCTCTCGGTTGGTGTTGAGGACCCAGAGGACTTAGTCCGAGATATAGAACAGGCATTGGAAGCGGCGGTGAAAGGAGACACCGCCTCTCAGTTCATCGACGATGATCCTACATCAATATCGCGTTCAGAATACGACTCGTCTCGGCCAGACTCAGAGGTGACAAGCGAGAATGGAGACACCTCTTTGTAAGGACATTTCTGTAGAGTTTTTCCCTGAGGTTGTATCGGGAACACCTGTATAATCGATATTTATGTCCAGTGTGAACATAGACTTTGTTTTCATGCAAATGACGAAGAACCGCGGAGTTAGGTGTACGACGAGACCTTGATGAGGGTGCTGCGACCGCTTGTCCAAAAAGAAAAAAGAATGACGCTAGGGTGATTCGAACACCCGTCTGCTCGGCCACAACGAGCTGATCTAACCACTAATCGATAGCGTCTCACAATGATGGTCTCACCCAAATAAGTTCATATACTGTTGAATTAGCCGCTGGTCAAACCTCGATTTTTGCAATGACCTTCCTTGACCTCTTTCCACTTTAGTTATGCGACGCGCTACCTCGAAAAGGGTTGCACTTCACCCATGTAAACGACAATCGGCTCCACATATACCATGGCACAACCCGCCACCGCCTAGTCGAACATTGTACCTAGCGGCAAGAGAGCGACTACCAGGCGCTTCTTACGGTATTCCCAGTCAATCACAGCAAGGAATGGAAACGATTCGTGGTGGTCTTGAAGACGTCTCAATGCAAAAGCGAATCCTGAACGTACGACCTTGGAGGAGCGATTACAATCTTCTACACGCGATGGCTTTCGTACGGGAACTTGAGAGGCGTTTTGGAGGTGTGTTGCATATATTCTTGGTCAAAGTAAGCCGATATAAGTGTCTCACCTCCGCCTGAGCTGATGTTTCGCGGGACGAAGGATCCAGTCAACCCTCGAGACTACCAGCAACAATTTACTGTCGTATTTGAAAATGTCATCCCGACAAAGGAGATTAATGGGTTGCGCAAAGGCAAGAATTCCACCCCTGTGCTCACCGCTAAATGGTCCTTAGAACTGGAAAAGGAGGCCTTCCGGTGCGGCGGCCCTTCACTCGCCAGTCTGCGAGAATACCTCTCTCATGCCCCAAAGCGTGAGGAAAATTTGTCGAATCACTATGGCGTGATGGAGACAGACGCAATTGAAGCAACACTCCATGTACCTTCCAAATGTGCGTAAGACTCCAGCTGGTGTCCACTAAAGTGTATTTAGAACCCTTTTTAGTTTTTTTCCTCCAGCCTCGACCTATACGAAATCGCTTTATTCAAACGCTTCTCGACTTTGGTGGATTTGCTCCCAATCCCACTCAACAAATGCGAGGCATACTAGAGTATCACAAAAGGAATCTACAGCAGCACGCTCACGTCAACGACGCCTGGGAAGAGGCCTTCCGAAGCGACGGTGAACTGCAGGGCACGCGGCATGCGCTTTCGCGGATCGTCCACGGCCTCCCAAAAGCAGCTCAGTTACGCGAAGGTGTCAAGGATAATACAACGAGTGCCGCCTCTCAGGACAATCACTTTGACAAACCAGTCCACGACCTTTTGGATGCTACTGAATTGAGGGATCTATGCCTTGGAACTTCCGAAGTAAAAGAGGACTTCTCGTTGCTTGAGGAGCTGACATCCCATATTGACAAAATTCAAATTGACGACCCATCAGGGGTAGCAGAAGATGGGATTCCACGTGATATACCTGCTACAGAAGCATGTGGTGTGTTGGGAGAGGAGGGTACACATCATGAAGTGAATGCACCGCATTCCGCGGCGCCATTGCCAGAGCAACTACGCCCATTTAAAGTACGGTCGGTTGGTGCTGGAGCCGACAGAGGTCCGCAGCCATCTATACCCTCGCCACCCTTCGACATGAAATCAGATGCTCAGAGGCGACAACTAATGCAAGTGCCCCTGGACTCCGCGACCGAAGGGGCACCATTCCGTAGACTCGAGATCCCATTGCCGTTGACTGAAGATGATATTTTCAAACTGGGGGGTACATGGTCGGAGGATACCCGTGATGCTCGAGCGGCCGACGGCGGTCGACTCAAGGATCATTTCTCGGCGCCGAGGCAGCGTGTCTATGAAGAAGAGCCATGGCCGGAACCACTGCCCGTATCGGCATTTGCAGAGAGACGAAGAGAGGTGTCTGTGGAGACAGTAAAAACACCGAGGAAGCAGGAAAGTGATGAAGAACGGGCAGTTATTCGGACATTGAGGAAACGGCTATCGAAGGCGTAATTTTAATTTACGTTCGGGCCCGGAGCCTTCTTTGTTTTTGTGTGTATCGCCTGTCCCTAGTCGATCGGGTTGTCCCGGATTACTACCCATCATTATGCATGCACAAGATGCACAAGGCTCGGGCGTCACATCTGTAGTGCAAGTGGCAGATAATGGATCGCGTGGTTGATTTGGCACCGGAGACAGGCTCGGGTAGATGCGAAGATGCGAATCTGTGGATGGCACCTTGGTGACTGTTGTGGATGAAATGGGAAATGGAATTGTATATATGTGGTGGGATGGCCTCCCTTGCGGTCAGTTGACCCTTAGATTGGACCCTTAGATACTCGTCACCGTCACCGACCCTTCACCCTTCACCTGCCCTCGGTCCTCTTCTGGTCTGTCTGTTGCAAGTGTGCCGTTGGTCCTCTTGGCCAGCGCTCTGTTCTGTTCCCGAAAGCAGCGGCGTTTGCTCTTCCAAACCCTTGAAATCTGGTTTACGGAAGCATTTATTTTCGCTACACCATCGATGGAAGACACTTTAACACTTTATCCTTCCCCAAGGTGGAGGCTACTCTCTTCGACGTTCCACTTGACGGGTGCGTACATCGTTGGTGATCCCACTCATAGCTTACCGTAGGGGCCCACCACAGCTGTTGTTGTCCTTGCTTTCTGCCTTGCGCGCCGAAAGCCATTCTGCATTCTGCCCAAGCCACACACCCTGAAGTTGGATGGTTCAGTGGCTCTACAGTCTTACGGACAACACGCTAGTCATCAATCCCGTCCCCCTCCAACCCTCCCACCATTGCACAAGCCGATTCCTCCACTTAAGGCCATTACATCTTCCTTGCGGGCCAAGCTTTCTGCATTTCGCGTTGTTACAACTTTTACCCGATTCACTTCATGGACAACCATCTTCACGTCCTTCGCGTTCGCGACCGGAACAGCCAAAGCCTGACGCCGATGAGCAACTTACAACCGACAAGTAATTGCCGAGGTGCAATTTATGCCTCTGTGACTCTTTATGTGTTGACAAAGGTAATGCACGACGCCATTCAAACGCTCGGCCCGTCTCCTGATCTAATTACTCTACTGGATGTCAACTTGTTCTGACGCATCCCTGTATCGATCTGATCTACAGATATTTGTCTACACGTGTTTAATTGAACGTGTGCACATCGTTTCGTATGCCGGACGTCAACCCCCCCGACTGTCGACTGGCATTTACAGGTTCGGAATGATAGCAATCTGCGTTTACATCGCCATCTTCGCGCTGATGATCCATGGCCGCGTCGTAGAACTCGCCACACCGTCGTGGTTCCTCGAATCGTTGGAAAGTCAGCCAGGGTTTCCCACACTCCCCACACTACCGGCCGTGTGTATTATTGGTCTCAAGGTTTATGCGGCCATACCACTGCTTGTTTACGACGTCATTGCCAGCATAGCACTTACCGTCATGTTCGTTGTCCCATTGGTTACCGTAGGCAGGATTGATCTGCACTCGGCGGGGGTAGAACAAAATATCATACCTCCTGAAGCCATATCTCCTCACGCACGAGATAATTTCGATGCACCAGCCACGGTTGTGCTTCCACCCTTACCCAGTAGCCAGAAAGCTCGAGCCTTGAGTGTGGGAAGCGCAGCAGAGGGGATGGAGGACGGATCAATTTTACCTCGGTGGGGTCGTGTCCAACGGGAGCGTTTACGCTCTCTTGCTAAGAAAAGCTGTTTGTAAGCGATTCGAATCCGACATACCTGCCTCAATCTAACCATAGGACCAATTCCGCTAGGGCAACAATCGCAGCCTTGGCGTGCTCTACTGTCAACATCATCGTCCTCATCCGGCGCGGGGGAAGAGAAACTGGATGGATATTCCTGCTTTGGGGCACGCTGGACGTCACCGTCAACGCGGTCGCAGTCTTTTTCATGACCAGGGGCTCAGTCGACCGAGATGACGACAGGAGACCATCAATTCGCGATGTTGGTCCTTCTTCGTACCCCCTGACCGTTGTCCCTTCCAGCGTCCCTGCAGTTTGCGCAGCTAGCGTTGCCCGTCTCCCATGGATGCGCGATGCAAGTGGGGCAAACGCATCTCCAGACTCACCATCAACAGACGAGTCCGACGTGTTGCCATTGGCATCACCGAGGAGCAGATTTTCATGGCAATCCACGAACCATTATCGAGGGTCAGTTATCACTATGTTCCCCAGCCCGAAACGTACTCCGCAAGCACGGGGGTCATCCGTATCTGAAGAACAGGTACACCTAAAACCTCACCAATCCCGCGAGAGTGCAGAGTCAAACTCGCCACAAGGAAGGGTGATGCACGCAAAGCTCAATATAGAAGGGGATATTGTAGAGGAGCACGGCGCAATGGGAGATTTGTCTTCACACTGGTGGGCACCTTCACCACCTGCGGTGATCCCAGAAGGAGAGGTGGAAAAGTTGAGAATACCAGATTCAAAAGTCGGTGCGAGTTCGTCCTCGCAATGGCGGATAAGGGAGGGCCCGAAACGATGGAGCCTACCACATTAAGGCCGGATCAAGAGAAAAAATGACCATATTCACAATATTTTGCACCCTACAAACCGCATTCATTGTCCATTGACTTCATATCTCTCCATGATCCTGTCTTTCATATGTATTCCGTCGAGTTTATACAGCTACCTTATCACCCGTGCCTTTGTGAATCTCGCCAAAGTCCAAAACCTCCATAGACGAGACATTCACAGCGGTGTCTGTCTGGAAATTGGTCGTAAATCCGCTTCGTTGGTGTGATTGATGGCACTTTGGGGAGAAGTAGAGCTTAGATCAAGGTATTCCAGGGACCGCTTGATCTCTTGGACGTAGCCTGCGTGTTTGGCAAGGTTTTTTGCGGTGGGCAACAGATTGGACGTCTAGATGGAGTGAATAACGAAATTCTACGTCCATGATGATGTTATACTGGCCTCAAGGATCCGTTGCGGTATAATATTGTTATCGATGGCTTGAAGGCAGTCATTGATTTCCCCTTGTATCTTAGAAATGTCAAATGAGGCAGCCAAGTGGAACAAAGTTTTTACTTCTTCTGTGATTTCGTTAGGCTGCGACTTTGCTCGCACCATCGCATGGATCCATTTGCCAAACCTCTTCTCTGCAAGGAAACCTCAGAATCGTGTGTGGCACACGCAACCAACACGCGTTACCCCAGATTATAAACTCAGTGTGCTGGTCGATCCCATCAAGGACAGGCTTGGATAATTCGCGGGGGTTCACCTGTCTTGCGAGATGTTCCGCAGTGAGTAGGGAAGACACCACCTCATCGATTTGCATGGCCGCAGCCCGAAAGCCAAGGGTTTCTGGGGCCACACACAGTGCGGATGTAAACGCGGCGTATGCTCGGAGGAGCGGCGGAGTAGCACTGTCTGCAAGCAGACCCGAGAGGATCGTGGGTGCGTTGAGGGCCAGGCCTCGATATGGTGCTAAAACTCTGTGGAAGGACTCCACTTAAGGTGGGTGAGGCGTGTGCAATGTGCCTGGGTACGGACCGAGGGGGGTCTACTGTCTGGTGCGGATCGTTGGCGGGGAGAGCCGCAATCTGGCGACATATCGACAGGATTAGGGTGCGGGTGGGCCTACAGACGAGCTGGAGAGTTGTCACAGGGTCCCAGAGGCGGTATTGGCGGACGCGCTGGTTGAAGACGAGCGCGTAGATGAATTGCCCGATGAGAGAGGTGAAGATGGGGAGGAGGAGCTCATTCGGGAGAACAAGAAGGGACATAGCTAGTGTCCCACAGCAAGACTGCGGGCGGAAGAAGAGGAGTTCAAGGAGAAACGGGATGTGAATGCACGTGGAATTCCCTATACTGTAATAGGTTGTCTTGTTGTCATGCTATTCAGACCTTGTCGTCGTTGATGTGTGCAACCGACGAGCAGGGCAAAGGGTATGTGCATACGATACGGTACGTGCATACGACAGCGAGTTAGGGAAATACGGTACGCGGGGGACATATATGCTCATGTTAAAGTGCCACAGGTACCTGGCCGCGTATATATGTCGCCTCAATTGTCCACGTCCCCCCTGGGACCTGGGAGAGGTGTTCTCACTGTTGTCAAAAATGGTAGTCATGAAGGTTTTAGTAGAGCCTGCACAGCCGCAATACCCGGCTCATTTTAACCGCTCACAGGAACCGCTCAGAAGCTCCCACCGGCGGTGTGGGCGTACTGACGCTCGATTTCAGGTAAATACCTTCAAAATGGAGTCCAACGGACGTGTTGGCATATATCAGGTCGATCGCTCCGGGCGCATGCCACGTCCCTGGCTTCTACTTTTAGTGCATCAAGGCCAGCTGTCTTTCCGGCCTTCCCATGCATTGAGCCTTGACCGGTGAGCAACGGTTTTAAAGGCTGCGCTGCGTGTATAAATAAATAAATAAATACAAATACAGTCGCCGTTCTCGCCGTGCTTCTCTAGACTTGTCCTGCACTGAAAAGCGTCGTCTCTTGCACTCCTCTGTCAGTCCTCCTGGTGGCTTGTTTCGCGACATATTTGCCCGTGAGTCTCTGCACTAGCTCGTTCCTAGCATGTTCCTACTTGTTCCTGGTATGTTCCTATGTTTTATCCGAGCCGAGCAAGCGATGTATAGCCTGGGGATATGGATATGCACCATTCCGGGATTCCCTTTACCCACCCAGTTCCCGTTCCCAGTTCTGGCCGCTGACATCTGACACAGATTTCTCTTCATTTGACAGATCCCATACCCACTCTTCGACACAAGCCAGCCTACCTTGAACCCTCCCACAACCTCCTACTTACTACAACTAATAGGGTTGACCTTCCATCCTCATCCTCCACTCTTTCTACTTTACTGCCTCTAAGGGGATCTACTGCCAAACCGACCTCTAATATGGATGTACAACACCAGTTCTTCTCTCTCGCCCAAATTGCTCCGCCCCACCATCCCATCTCTCCCGCCGTCCTCCCTGCTACCATATCCCCTGCCGCTATTTCCATAAAATCAGAGCCCCCCCTCATCACTGTCAACGACGTCAGTATGATGGATTCGGACTCGGACCCTTCCTCGGGCTCGGACATGGACGACGACGACGACGACGACGAAGACGACGAAGACGTAGACGACTCGTACAAGGAACGCTCGCGCGGCAAGCGCACGGGTCCTCCTGGCTCGAAGAGCCAGCGTTCGTCTGGCGCCGCGTCCTCACAGCGTAGAGCGCCCAAGGTTGATAGCCATGGAAAGCTGGCGCTTCCAGTGAAGCGGGCTCCGCCGGCGTTTCCTCCGCCCCGAAAAAGCGCGGGAACGGGAGGATCACCGTGGCCGAGTTTGTGCCGCCAGATGTCACTGGATTGAGCAAACGAGAGGCCAGACTTGTTAAGAATCGAGCTGCCGCCTTCCTGAGCCGCCAACGCAAGCGTGAGGAATTCGAAAGCATGGAAGCGTACGTCTTTTCCCCTGCTTTTTCAAAATTTCACTCTCATCGATTTATTGGCGCCCGCGCTGACATACTCTATTGCCTCGTACCTTTAGTCGCCTTACCGAGGCGTTACAAGAGAATGCGCGGCTGAAGACCCGACAGGGGCAAACCGGATCGCCCTCACCTACACCGCAGGACGATGCTCAAGTTCAACGTTTACGCACGCTACTGCGGGAGGCCGAGGATCGGGAACGAGCACTGCGGATGGAAGTCGAGCAGACCCGGCAACAACAGGTGCAGCAACCAACACAGCCTACTCCGCAGACTGTAAAAACGGAGGAACCCGAGTTCTTCCTTCGCATGCCTGGTAGCCTGGATATAGGATCTCCCGAACCCATGGTGCAGGATCGGCGCGTCTTTAGCACCAAGGAAAAGGAGAGGCATGGTGGTCCTGGCCTTTCGCTCATGGTGGGTTCCATCGCAACTCTGTGAATCAATTACTGATTTAATCTCAAACAATAGTTCCTCGTCTTCTCGCTTACCCTCCTCTCTTTGCCGCACGGCCAACAATTGCAAGGTCGCCTAAACGACGGTCAATCAGCACCAACTCGGGTCTCCTTTGCGCCATCTGGCACTGCTGCCACGCCGTTTCCTGTTCTTAGTAACCTTATTGATAAATGGGAAGGCGGTATGGACGTGATCGACGGCGTTGAAGACGAAGGCTCTGACAACGAGATGGAAGTCGAGCTCGAGGCAGACCATCAAGAAGACAACGGGGACGGGGAGTTCAACCAGGACAAGAAAACGTACACTGTGGACTTTGAAATGCCGGTGTTGGCGGACAACTCTCAAACCGATGAGGAGGGCAAGATCCGTGTTCGCATACAGCCTTGCGGAGCACCAAGGCCCCGACGAGAACCTCGAGTACCTCAAGCACAGGTTACCGCGGTGGACGGACTTAGACCATTCACCATCCCTCCTTTCACTGCCGACAATATGTTCGACCCATCTGTATATGCTGCTGACGCGGAAAACTGGGCTGGCTGGACCGAGTTTCTCAACGAAGAGGTATTCTCCGCCGACTCACAAGCCAATGCGCACCTTGTCCCGGCAGACATGCCCGCGGCTGCGCTTTCGCCAATGTCCGAGCCAGAAGCCACCGTTTTCCTCGGAAGTGACACCGCATCGGAGCGATACCTGACACCTCCACCATTTGCGGGGGATACTGAGACGTCGGGTTTATCACCGTCGCCTGACACAGAGCCCGCGACAGGTGCCGCAGTTGCGACGGGTGACAAGGAGTCCTTGGACGTGGATGTGCCGTTGTCGCAACTTCCACCTTGGTCGCGGGCGCTCGTGCGTGCCGTGGCTGGGGAGAAGGTGCGCGCCAAGATCCGGATGAGTCGGGGGCCCAAGTGGGGAGCGCAAAAGACTGCCAAGGTCAAGGCGCGAGCGGGTTCTACGTCCAAGGTTGGGTTCACTCTCCGAGTATAGTCCACCGGATAATTATGTGGAAGCGGTCGCCGGCGATGCTGTGCCTATGCTCTGATGAGTGACGAATGGACACGCGACGACAATGGACGATGAGGCAAGAACTAGAAGCACACCCGTATAACATATGGTACCTATATGGAGGCCCGTTGGCACGAGGTCGAGATTCCCTTATGCGCAGATAGTCACCTTTTCTTTTTCTTTTTCTTTTTCTTTTTCTTTTGTTTCTTTTGTTTCTCCGTTTATAACTTTTCGCTGCCTACACCGCTCGCGTCTCTTCCAAGAATATGGTATGTCTCTTCTCAAGTACTTTTGATACTCAAGTCTCCCTTCCCCTGTCCATTTTTCTTTCGACCGATCTGACCTTGCCATCTTTTCATTCGTTGTTGGCCGAAGTCGCAGCCTCTGCGTCTACTTTCTCGCTCTTGCAGAAGAGCTGTACCTTGTATTTATTGTTTGCAGTGAGCGCCTGTTGTGTAGAGCTGCGAAATACAGTCTAGTCCAGTTTTCGAGCGAGCGTGCTGTGAGACTGACGGTCTATGGTCTGGGGTCTGGGTCTGGTGGTTGTCGCATAGCGCGTAGTCGCGGACGCTTTGGCCGGGATAGATGTGGGAGATGCGGGTGGCCAGAAGGCCAGAAGACTTGAACCGGATGTACCGGATGTACCGGATGTGGCACGGCGAGAAATACGAATACAGTCATTATTGATATTGATTACCACCATCACCCATTAATTTCCCATTATACGGATGCGGGGGATGTGGGGGCAGCTGACCCCGTTTGTTGTGGAATTACAACCACAACCACAACCACGACTACAACTACAACTACAACTACAACTACAACCACAACGTTGGACTCAGACTCATCGCCCTTTTGCTCATTATCAGCAGGACCGAGGTTGTTAGTTGTTAGAACGCCAACTTGGGTTTGTTTTTGTTTTCACGTTGACGCGCGGTTGGTTGGACCCACTCAACTGCCCCCGGCCTCAGCCCTCCTCAGTCCAGGCGGTCTCTCCTCCCCTCCTCATTCCCTCAACCACTAGTTCTACCACCTCCGACGCCCATCAGGCAAACGCGTCAGCCACTCCCCGCCACTCCCCCTCCCTCCTCCCATCGCCAACGTTGCCGCTCACGCAGCAAGCAAACCTCCAATTCTTCATTCGGATACGGGAACCGCGGCTACTCAAACACTGCTGCTTCGTCGTGTATGTCCGCCCCCCAAACCTCGGCTTCCACTCCAATGCCACCCCGCCAAGGCTGGCCCCCACCGCTCCTCCCTTCGACCGTACGCAACGCAGCACAACA
>WNFL01079322.1_pt1 | contig 26204 bp, 20 predicted proteins | sample 5400361 | NCBI WGS metagenome assembly WNFL01 (sample SAMN13153351, study PRJNA577476) | soil metagenome | isolation source: 40 cm soil on Douglas fir-dominated hillslope | place: USA:California | collected 2013-09-17
GCGGGCGGCGTGCGTGCTATTTTCAATTGATAGCCCGGAGTGGCGGAACTGGCAGACGCGCTGGACTCAAAATCCAGTGGTACTTAGTACCGTGTGGGTTCGACCCCCTCCTCCGGGACCACCGTCGCACGTCTCACTCAAGAGTTCACAGACAGTGGCAAGGACCGGCGCAGAAGCGGCGATCCAACGATCTGGGAATTATCTCTCGCCAGAATTGCTTCCCAAACTTACACGAGATGACGTAGTTTTGACTCAAGCGCAACCTGATTTCTTAGGGGCCGATCAGCATAAGACACAGAACGGTCGGATTTTAGGCGACAAACAAAAAAGGTTAAGGGATTGCCCGCTAAGAATCGGGGAAGGCTGTCCAGTAGAATGCTGGGTGAAGTTCTACTATAACTCTTAGTACGAACCGTTCGACTCCGCCCTGAACGTTGGCTCCATTCAGCATTCTGTCCTCGCACCGGGCCGCCAACAATCACGTTCATCTTCTATATGTGGAGGGCTCCTATGGTCTCCAACGTTCTGCTCCGCTCCAGCGGACATCTGAATCCTCGTTTTCTGGTGATCTTAGCGATGGCAGTAGTAGCTTTGACGGCTGTCGGCTGTGGCGGAAATGTCTCCACCGTCCTGGGTCCAAGCATGGGCACAGTTCAAGTATCCATCAGCGATCCGCCGAGCTGCATGCCGCCCAATGACCATTTCATGCACGTGTTCGTCACAGTGCGATCGGTGCAGGCGCATACCAGTGTAAGCGCAGGTGACAACAGCGCCGGATGGCAGGAACTCGCGCCGCAACTTGCATCGGCGCCAATGCAAATCGGTCTTTTTTCCAAACCCGATACCAGATGCGTGCTGGCGCAACTCGGGTCCGCGAGCCTGCCTGTTGGAAATTATCAGCAAATCCGGCTTTCTTCTTTCGAACACTCCTGCTGCTGGAGCCGCACTGCCATCTCCAAATAATTGTGCTGGGCACGGCTTCAACTGCGCCATCCTGGTTGACACAACCATTCATGAGATTGTCTTGAGCAGCCAGGACGAGACGGGACTGAAGATTCCTCCGGGACAGGTTTTGGGAGGGCCGATTCAAGTAGTCGCAGGGCAGAGCGTGGATTTGAACATCGACTTCAACGTCTGCGCATCCCTCAAGCCACAGAAGGACGGCACATTTCGCTTGAAGCCCACGCTGACCGGGGGTGTAGTGAGTGCCAATGCCTCCGGGATCGGCGGGCAGGTGGTGGATTCTATAACCCAGAAGCCGATCTCCGGCAACGTCATAGTGGCCCTCGAACAGCCGGACAGCATGGGCATTGACCGTATCGTCATGCAAGCGGCCACAGATTCCCAGGGGGATTTTCGTTTCTGCCCGCTGCCCCTGGGAACATTTGACGTTGTAGTGGTTGCGCTGGGTCCGGCGAACTTGCCCTACAACGCGACGGCCGTTGTGAATGTGCCGAATGGAACGAATCTAAATGCAATTCCACTGGTGGCGGAAACCGGGGCGGCGGGTCCGTCGATCTTGCAAGGCTTCGTTACGGCGAAAACCGCCACCGCTGGAGCGACGGCAGACGTGACCGTAGCGGCTCTGCAGACTATCAACGTATCTGCGGGCGTCACGCGACAGTTAACCATCCCGTTGCAGAATGCACAGGCAACTGCCACGACCCCCGCGGTGATGTCGACGGGGCTGATTTCCATCACCGCCAGCACGACCTGCCCGGTTGGAAGCCCTACGGGTGCGAACTGTGCGCAATATACCCTTGTGGTTCCCGCCAGCGGCGACGTGCTCTTCAGCGTCGACGCCAACGCGTTCGTGGCGATGAGCGGGGGGACCGCCGACTGTACGCCATCCGAAATCGTGACTTCTACAGATACCAGCACCCCGCCTCAACCATTAAAGGTGACTCTGGGCACCACTGCCAACGTCGCGCGCACTGACTTCACCGGTTGTACCTAAGGGGATCCACGAGGTGAGGCCGTGCCTCCGCGCGGCCTCGCCGCGCTCACATTTCCAGCGAATCAATGACCTTCTCCCTGGGAGTCTCATGACCCCTTCGCGTACGTTTTTTCATTCCAAAGAAAATGTTCAACGTTGGCATTGAAACGGTTTAATATCGTGTGCGGTGGTTTCTCGGACGCGAGAGGCCGAACGATTACCGCTTAAATTTCGAATCTTTTTCGGGAGATCTATGCCACGTTCGCGGAAATTCTCGACCTGGGCGTTGGGTGGAGCGTTCGTCTCGTTGATGTTTTCGGTGATCGTTGCGGGCGCCACGGAACCACTGCCTGCGAGAATCTATCTTCATAAGAATTGGCAGATTCAATCGTCGTGCGATGTGAAGGCCGCCGGTGAACAGATTTCCTCCGTTGGCTTCGATGCACAGGGCTGGCATAAAGCAGAGATTCCGGCAACGGTGGTGGGCGCGCTGGTCACAGACAAGACGTATCCCGACCCAAATTTTGGGACAAACTTGAAGTCCCTTCCGGGGATGAATTATTCCGACAAAAATCTCTTTGCAAATCAGGACATGCCGGAGGGGAGCCCTTTTCGTTGCTCTTGGTGGTATCGCACGGAGTTCACGCCGCCTGCTAGACAGTTGAAGAAGACGGAGTGGCTCAATTTTCTCGGTATCAACTACCGCGCGAACATCTGGGTCAACGGGCACAAGGTGGCGGATGCGGCTGACGTAGCTGGCACCTATCGCTCCTACGAATTCGACGTGAGCAGGGCTTTGCAGCCGGGGAAGGCAAATGCGATCGCGGTTGAGGTGTTCGCTCCGGAAAAATATGATCTGGGAATCACATGGGTGGATTGGAATCCGACACCAGCGGATAAGGACATGGGGATCTGGAAAGAAGTTTTTCTGACTTCCAGCGGCAGTGTGGCGGTGCACAATCCCTTTGTGGCCTCGAAGCTGGATGGGGAATACAAGACCGCTGAGCTAACTATCAGCGCGGAATTGCGCAACGTTTCGAATGAGCCAGTGAAAGGAGTGCTGCGCGCGGAAATCCAAGGAATCGAGTTGCAACAGCCTGTGGAACTGAGCAGCGGCGAATCGAAAATTGTGAAGTTTGCGCCGGAACAATTTGCAAAGTTGAAGCTGGCGCATCCGCGATTGTGGTGGCCGTATCAAATGGGGACGCCACATCTTTATACCGCGAAGTTGTCGTTCGAGATTGGCAAGCAGGTTTCGGATGCGGCGAACGTAACGTTTGGAATACGCGAGGTGACTTCGGAACTGACGGATAAGGGGCACCGGTTGTTCAAGGTCAATGGGAGAAAGGTGTTGATCCGTGGGGCCGCTTGGGCGCCGGATCTTCTTTTCCGGTGGTCGTCAGAGAGGCTCGATGCGGATCTGGCGTATGTACGCGATATGGGCATGAACACCATCCGCCTGGAAGGGCGTTTGGATCGCGACGAGTTTTTTGAGAAGACGGACCAGTTGGGGATTCTGGTCATGCCGGGATGGACTTGCTGCGATGCCTGGGAGCGCTGGAAAAATTGGAATGGCGATCAGAACAGAGTTGCGGCCGCTTCGCTGCGTGACCAGATCACCCGGCTGCGGAATCATCCGAGCGTTTTTGTGTGGCTGAACGGCAGCGACAATCCGCCGCCTGCCGACGTTGAAAGAATGTATTTGAGCATCGAGAAGGAACTGCAGTGGCCAAACCCAACTGTCTCATCCGCTTCGGAACAGAAGGCCGCCGTGAGCGGCGATTCTGGCGTGAAAATGACCGGCCCTTATGAGTACGTGCCTCCGGTGTATTGGCTGGCGGACACGCAAGCGGGCGGCGCTTACGGCTACAACACGGAGACAAGTCCGGGGCCGGCCATTCCGCCGCGGGAATCGCTTGAGAAATTCATCCCCAAGGAGCATCTCTGGCCGATCGATGAGGTTTGGAATTATCACGCCGGCGGCGAGCGCTTCACGACCGTCAATGTTTTTACCGAAGGCTTGAACCGGCGCTATGGGCAGGCGACGTCGCTGGATGATTACGAGCGCAAAGCGCAGGCAATGACCTACGATGGCCAGCGCGCGATGTTCGAAGCCTACGCGCGGAACAAATACATTTCCACGGGCGTGATTCAGTGGATGCTGAACAACGCGTGGCCCTCGCTGATCTGGCATCTCTACGACTATTACCTTGTGCCGGCGGGCGGGTATTTCGGAACCAAGAAAGCCTGCGAGCCTGTCCATGTGCAATATTCCTATGACGACAATTCCGTCGCGGTGATCAACGGAACTTACGAAGCGCTTAAACGAATGAAAGTCAGCGCGAAAATCTACAGCCTTGATGCCAAGGAAAAAGGTTCGCGCGAGGCGACAATGGATTTGGCTGCGGACAGCAGCACGAAAGCGTTCGATCTTACGAATCCGGACGGACTGACGCCGACCTATTTCCTGAAGCTCGAGCTCCATGACACGGCAGGAAAGCTGGTCAGCGAGAATTTCTATTGGTTGTCGACCAAACCAGATGTGCTCGATTGGGCCAAGAGAAGCGACACCGTCTATACCCCGCAGAAAGAATTCGGCGACCTCACCGGTCTAAATAGCCTTCCGAAAGTAAAAGTGACGGTCACCAAAACGGTGAATGTGAGTGGGGGCAAGCCCACGATGACGGTGACAGTCGAAAACAAGAGCGACAGCGTGACGTTCATGGTCCATCCGCGACTAACACGCGGCAAAGGCGGGGATGACGTGACGCCCATTCTCTGGAGCGATAACTATTTCTCGCTGATGCCGGGAGAGAAGAAAGCGGTGACGGTAAGATTTGATTCCGCTTCGCTCCATGGCGCTGCACCGGAACTGGTGGTAGATGGCTGGAACGTGGAGCCAACCACACCCTAGGCGGGGAGCAATTCGAGCGCCAGCGCTTTGCCAATCTGGCGGGCTACCTCGGTTTGGACATCGAGTGCGTTGTGCAAATCGTGGTCATAGGTGGCCGACCACAGATTGGTCTGGTCGTGCGCCCCGATCAACTGGCCGGTAATGCGCACGCGCCGGCCGTTGCAGCGCACGCTTCCCTCCAGAACGCAATCGACGTGCAACTCCGCGACCATTTCTCCAATGGATTTTTTCGTGGCCTTGTATTGGACGGCCGAGGTTCGCGCGATCACGCCCAGTTTCTTGGGATTGAGCTGCCCGAGCTGCGAAATCATCTCCTCCGTCAACCCCTCCACAAAGTATTCCTGCTCGCAATCGCCGCACAAATTCTCGAAGGGAAGCACGAGCAGCATTTTCTTCTCCGCCACCGCGGCTTTGCTAGGTCTGGTCACCGGAGCAATGAATCGATAACCGAGCCGAGGGACGGTCTCGACGAAACGGGGACTCCGCGCGGAGTCTCCCAGGAGGTCGCGAAGTTTGTTGACGGCGGTATTCAGCCCGTGCTCATAGCCGACAACCGTATCGGGCCAGAGTTTTTCGCGGAGCGTTTGCCGGTTTACCACGTGTCCGGGACATTCCAATAACAGCTCCAGGATTTGGAAAGGCTTTTCTTCCAGCCGGATGCGCATCCCGTGCTTGCGAAGTTCTCGCGAGTGGAGATTGGCCTCGAAGGTGCCGAAACGCACTACCGGGGCTGCATTCTGAGCGTCTTTCATTGGTTGTTCGCAGCGGCCTGCCTGTCCTCGGCACAGAGCTGCCTGCTGCTCCCATTCCTTCCCGATTGACCTTTTGTCCTAAGTCTTGTCGGCCACCTGCTTTGCACGTGGATAAAGACTTGTTGTCTCCCTGATTTATTCCCAGCGATCCTTTTGCCATCTAAGTCCCTGGAACAGTTTCGCTGGAGGGACGAAACACTACAGGGTTCTACGTCGTTCCGGAGTTCTCTTCACTTGGGGTCAAGTCACGATTCGAAAAGGGGAAAGACCGATGAAGAAAGAAACGAATATATTGACGAAGGGCAGCACTCGGCGTTCATTCTTGAAGAGTGGAACGGTGGCAGGCGCAGCAACTATGGGCGCTGGGCTGCTGTCCGCGAAAGCGTTTGCGTTCGACCGCGAAGACGAGGACGGCCGCGCGCCAATCACCAAGGGCGATGTCGCGATTCTAAGGTTCTTGCAGGCCCTCGAACAAGTCGAAGAAGACCTTTGGCGGCAGTACGCGGAACTCGGTGGTACTCAGGACAACGAATTCAGCGGGCTCACTGGCGGAAATGCCGCCTATACGCAAGCGCTGCAGCTTCTCGATGGGGACATGCCGCAATACATCCACGACAATACCGACGACGAGATCAGCCATGCCAGCTTTCTTAAGAATTATCTGGAATCGAAAGGGGCGGCGTCCGCTGACCTTACCCACTTCAAGGTGTTGCCGAGCAGTACCGCCGATGGGGCACAGCAAATCGGACGGCTCACTAACCTGACCCAGCTCACCATCGACACCAGTTTTTGGTCGCGGTACCGCAGCATTACCAATCCCGATTTTGATCCCAATGCACCATTTGCCCAGGCGGTCCCCAGTCTAAACATTAATCAGCACACCGCTATCCCGAGAAGCAACGCTGACACCCAAGGAAGCGTCATCAATCTCGGCGATCCAACGCAATCAACCTTTACTGACCACCTCAAAGCGATCGCTTTCACCGCGGGATTCCACTTCGCCTTCATCGAGCAGGGCGGCACCAGCCTTTACCCGACGCTGGCACAACACGTGACTAACCTGGAAGTGCTGCGCATCCTCCTTAGCATTGGCCCCAGCGAAACCATGCACTTCCAGACCTGGCAGGACAAAGCCGGCAATGCCACTCCTCTGACGGACGTCGATCCTGTGAACAACTCGACGGTGACCTTTTCCACCCTGAGCGCCGCCCAGGGCGAGACGGATCCGGAATCCTTGAACGGGGATACCTTGCAGTCCAACCTGATCATGCCCGAGCCGACCCATTTCCTGGACAAGAAGTTCGGGCCGGTGGCCATTATACGTCCCACCTCGACAGCTTTTGGTGGCGCGGCGGCCGCTGTCCAGTCTTTTTTGACGGACGGGCTTTTCATTAATCCCAAGACCAATAAGAGCGACACGGGGATAGTGCCGGTGCTCATGCGCCTGGCCACTGAAGCCGATGATGCCCGCCGCCAGCTCTAAGCTGCACGGAAGGCAACAGTTACCCACTCATCTTAACCGCTCATGATGTATAAGGGCTCAACCAGTTCGGTTTGGGCCCTTGTCATTTTCCTTCAAGATGGTGGTGAGCCGCTCCCGCTGAGCGCCCATTTTGGGCGCAACCATTCGTCACGTTTCCATCATCCAATGCGGTAGAATCGCAAAGGTGTCTTTGGGCTTGGGGACGAGTGCGGAGGTCTTCGGGAATCGTGATTTCCGATCATGGGAGGGAGACGATGAGCAAATTCTATCGATTCTTGGCCGTATTGGCTTTGGGACTATTTTATGTGGGCACAGCGGCTGCCGACACGCTGGAACTGAGAGATGGCCGCGTTTTGAAAGGGAGATACTTGGGCGGGACTCAGGCGGTGATGCGCTTTGAAGTCAACGGGGAAGTTCAGACCTTTAATACCACAGACATCGTGGCGCTTACCTTCACCGGTTATTCCGGATCTTCTGCTCCTGCTGCATCCCCGTCTCCGGCGACGTCTCCATCAAACAGCTTTGCGGGCACCGCTGCTTCCGGTGGCCCGGTGACCATCCCCGCAGGACAATCTCTGCTCGTGCGGATGATCGACGGCGTGGATTCCTCAAAAAACCACGTGGGTGACGTGTTCCACGCCAGCCTGGAAACCGATTTGACTATCGGAAATACAGTGGTCGCCAAGAAAGGCACGGACATTTATGGGCGTCTGGCCGAAGCCAAAGAGGCCGGGCACTTCTCCGGCAGCTCGGAGTTGCAGCTCGAACTGACCCGCATCGTGATTGATGGGAAGGACTACCCCGTCGTCAGCAGCGACTACACGTTGCAAGGGAAGGGACGCGGCTCGAACACCGCCAAGAAAGTGGGCGGCGGCGCCGTAGCCGGTGCCATCATCGGCGCGATTGCCGGCGGGGGCAAAGGCGCGGCGATCGGCGCGGGCGTCGGTTCGGCAGCTGGTGCGGGCGTACAAGTGTTGACGAGAGGCCAGCAGGTGAAGGTACCCAGCGAGACTCTGCTGGAGTTTCGCCTGCAACAGCCGGCGACGGTGGCGCCAACGCAAAGCTAATTGTGATTCCCGCGGTCGCGTATTGAAGTCTGGGAGAATGTTCAGAAAAAGGCGAGCTTCGGCTCGCCTTTTTGCTTTTCCCCTCGTCGCTTGCAGCGGTGCCATCCCTATCACGCTCTCCTTAGACGTTATCGGATTGGAACCACTCGCTGGAAAATCTCTCTTGCCACTCCTGCTGTTAGTGAGTAAGATACCCCCTCTAGTGGGGAGACCATGCCAAAAGAAAAGCCTCGAGTGAACATCGGAGAAGTGATCAAAAGCTATCGCAGCCAGCGAAGCCTGTCGCAGGGCGACATCGAGCGGCGTACGGGATTGCTACGTTGTTACCTCTCGCGCGTTGAAAACGGACACACCGTGCCATCTCTCGAAACGCTCGCCAAAATCGCGGAAGCCATGGACATTTCCCTGGCGGACTTTTTCCCCGGCACCGAAACGCCGCGCGACCGCGAAACGCAAAAAGCGCTTGGGGAGCTCTCGCAAGACGAAATTCGCTTTCTGGCGGAGATCAAGAAGTACAGCACAACGCTTTCCGACGGGGACAAGCGGCTGGTGCTGGCCATGATCCGCAAGATGGCAACGCTCATTCCGCCCCCCGCGGCGAAGAAGTTTATTGTTCGCCGGCCCACCGCGTAACCGTTCACGCGCGGCAAGCATCCAAATTGCTGATGCCATCAAACCAAAAAGAAGATTTGTGATTTGAGAGGCTCTCGCGTATTCTGAGCAGCGAAATGACTTTCGTCCAAATGGCCGGCGTTTGTTGTTGTCCGCACCCAACGGTGACGGCCGCCGCATCTTGTTTGGATAGAGAGCCAGCTTTCTAGCAGCTATCTACTCCAAGATTGAAGCGAACCCACCGCCAGATATTCCGGCAGGTGGGTTTTTTGTTTTTGGGGGATATTCATGACCACTGCATCAGAAGTCTTGGTCCGGAAACCTCAACTCGCTACCGACGAGTTGGTCGCAACGCGCGCGCTCCGGCGGCTCAATCACCTGCGAGCGCTTGAGTCCGAGAGTATTCACATTCTTCGCGAAGCCGCCGCCGAATTCGCGCGCCCGGTGATGCTCTATTCGATCGGAAAAGACTCTTCGGTCATGCTGCGGCTGGCGCAAAAGGCTTTCTTTCCGGGAAGAATTCCTTTTCCCCTGCTGCACGTGGACACCAGTTACAAATTCCCCGAGATGATCGAGTTCCGCGACTCGTATCCCCGGCAGATTGGCGCGGAGCTCATCGTTCACAAAAATCAGGAAGCGCTGGACGCAGGCGCTAACCCGTTTTCCCTTGGCACGCAAAAATGCTGCGGGTTACTGAAAACGAAATCCCTTCTGGACGCCCTGGCCGAGGGCGGTTTCGACGCGGCTTTCGGCGGAGCGCGCCGCGACGAAGAGAAGTCCCGCGCCAAGGAGCGCATCTATTCGTTCCGCGATGGGCTGGGCCAGTGGGACCCGAAGAACCAGCGGCCCGAGTTATGGAATATTTTCAATTCCCTCCTCGGCAAAGGGGAAAGCATTCGCGTATTTCCTCTTTCCAACTGGACCGAGCTCGACGTTTGGCTTTACATCCACGTGGAGCAAATCCCGATCGTGCCGCTTTACTTTGCACGCGAACGCGACGTGGTTCTCCGCAACGGTTCGATCGTCGTGATCGATCACCTCTCGCAACTTTTGCCGGGAGAAAAAACGCAACGCCTGAAGTGCCGCATGAGGTCCCTCGGATGCGTTCCCTGCACGGGAGCGATCCGTTCCGATGCCGACACCGTGCCGAAGATCATCGAGGAAATGGTTTCGTTCCGGCGCTCCGAACGCGAAAACCGCGCTATCGACCACGACGAGGAAGGTTCCATGGAACTCAAAAAGCGGGAGGGATATTTCTGATGATTTCTCCCTCAAACAGCAGGTCTGCGGATGCCTTCGCCGGTTTTCTCGAACAAAACCTAAGCACTGAGCTGCTTCGCTTCACGACGGCAGGGAGCGTCGACGATGGCAAGTCAACGCTGATCGGGCGTCTCTTGCATGATTCCAAGGCCGTCTACGAAGACCAGCTCGCCTCCGTAAAAAAGAGCCGCATCAACCGCTCCACCGGCCCGATCGACTTTTCGCTGCTCACCGATGGCCTTCGGGCCGAACGCGAGCAGGGCATCACTATCGACGTAGCTTACCGGTATTTCGCCACGCACCGGCGGAAATTCATCATCGCCGACACTCCTGGGCATGAACAGTACACGCGGAATATGGCGACGGGAGCGTCCACGGCGGACCTCGCGGTCATTCTCATAGATGCCACCAAGGGGCTCCTCCCGCAGACGCGGCGCCACGCTTTCATTGCTTCGCTCCTGGGAATTACCAATGTCCTTGCCGCTGTCAACAAAATGGATCTCGTTGAGTATCGCGAAGATGTTTTCCTTGAATTGCAGGACGAATTTCTCGCGCTCGCAACTCAGTTGGGGATCGCAAACGTTCAGTGTGTGCCCATCAGCGCCCTTGAAGGAGACAACGTTGTTGACCGCAGCAAGCGCATGCTGTGGTATCAAGGCCCTACGCTGCTGGAACATCTCGAAACAGTTCCGCTTCCAGAAAAAGACTCTCTGCAAAGCTTTCGTTTCCCGGTGCAAACCGTGATTCGTCCCGACGCCACGTTTCGCGGCTTCGCCGGCCGCATTGCGAGCGGCGTCGTTCATCCCGGCGATCCCGTGGTTGCGTTACCTTCGGGACGAAGAACCAGCGTGCGCTCCATTGTGACCTACGACGGCGACATGCCGCAGGCGTATTCCTCGATGTCGGTAACCTTGCAGTTGGATGACGAGATCGACCTGAGCAGGGGTGACATGCTCGTTTCGCCTGATCGCTTGCCCAATGTCTCGAGGAAATTTCATGCCAGGGTCGTTTGGCTTCACGGGACATCCCTCGAATTGGGCCGCACTTACCTTGTCAAACACACGACCCGGCAAACGAAGATCAGGGCGCTTCATATCCGTCATCGCGTCAACGTCAATACCCTGGCCGAAGAGCCGGCCACTCGATTGGAGATGAATGAAATCGGCTCCGTTGAATTCGAGGTGCATGTGCCCCTGTTTTTTGATCCCTACTCCAGTAACCGGACGACGGGCAGTTTCATTTTGATCGACATTGCCACCAACGCTACGGTCGGCGCGGGGATGATTCAGGAAGACATTTCCGCAGCGGCGGGAGAAAAGGAATTTGCCGCCTACGCTGTGGATAGAACTTCCGTTGCGCCGGAGGAACGCTACGCCCGTCATGGCCATTTTCCCGCAGTTGTTCTTCTTGAAGACCGTCCGGCGCTTGCAGAGCGGCTCGAACGTTCCCTCTTCGACCTTGGATTCGAGGTATTGCATCTCAGCCGCCCCGAATCCTCCAAAGACAACTTTGTCGACGTGGTTCGCGTGGCACAGTCCGCTGGGCTCATTGTGCTCTATTCGGGTGACGTTCTCGCTGAGGAAACAAAACAAGGACTCGCTACGGAGTTTTCCGGTCGTGTTTTTGACTTGGCTGGCGCGCCGGAACCCCAAGCCGACGTGGAGCAAACCACTCGGCACGTCGTCGCGTTTGCGCAAGCTCTCTGGCTTGAACACCGAAAGCAGGGAAGCGTGAACTGAAATGAACATAGACCACATATCAGAAGCAGTCGAGAATCTCGCGCCCGAGCAAGCACTGGACGCTGTGCTCGCCGCCAAGCAGAACGCCCGAGTTTGCCTGACCAGCAGCTTTCAAGCAGAAGATATGGCGGTCCTGGATATTCTGCGCAAACGTATCCCAGACGTGCCCGTGTTGTTCCTGGATACCGGCTATCACTTCGCACAAACCTACGAGTACCGCGACAAGATGGCGAAGGAGTGGTCGCTGCAGCTCGTCAACGTTCTTCCTAAACAAACGGTCCCGGAACACGAGTCGGCCTTCGGCATTCTCTACCAGTCCGATTCCACCCGTTGCTGCCAGTTGCGCAAAGTCGAGCCTCTTCTCGGCGCACTGGAGCCATTTGACGTTTGGTTTACCGGATTGCGGCGCGAGCAGTCCCCAACGCGCAAGAACCTGAAGAAGCTCGAACTGCACCATCTCCCCACCGGCAAGACCTTGTGGAAGGTAAGCCTCCTCGCGGATTGGAATTGGGAACAGGTTTGGCACTACGTGAATGCGAACGGCATCAGCCACCTGCCCCAATATGACGAGGGGTATCTCAGCATTGGATGCGAACCTTGCACTGCTCTGCCGGTTGACCCTAACAATCCGAGATCCGGCCGTTGGGGCGGAACGAAGCTGGAATGCGGGATTCACACCTTTTCGAAGCAGGCAGAAGGATGAACTTCCTAATAGGTTTCCTGATTGCCGTCGCCGTCGGCCTAACCGGCATTGGAGGTGGCAGCTTCACCGTGCCCGCGCTCGTCCTAATCGTTGGATTGACGGCCGGTGAAGCAGTAGGCACAGCATTCGTATTTGCTGGCGTACTGCGCTTGATCGCTGCTCCTTTCTATCTCGTGGGAAAAAACTTTCATGCGCGGTATTTGTGGTTGCTTCTCGTCGGAGCGATCCCCGGTCTCCTCCTCGGCACGTTTGTGCTTCGCCTCATAGGTCAAGAGGGAGGAAATCCCGTCGTCATCATCCTGCTCGGAATCCTGCTCGCCGCGTCTTCCAGCGTGACGTTTGCTCCACGCGTGCAAAATCCAGGTTTCGCCCGGAAGAATCCGCGTTGGTTGCCATGGCTCGCGCTCCCCATCGGGGTGGAATCCGGATTTTCCTCCGCCGGGGCCGGCGCGCTCGGGACCGTTCTGCTTTTGAACTACTCGGAAATGACGCCGCCCCAAGTTGTTGGCACAGATTTGATTTTTGGTCTCGTCTTGGCCGTGATTGGCGGAGCATTTCATTGGAAATTTGGTGCAATCAATAGCCTCGTTCTGGGCCAGCTTCTGGCCGGCGGAATTCCTGGTGTTGTATTCGGATGCGCACTGGCGCGGCACGTTCCCGCGCGAAAGCTAAAGTTAGTCATCGCCGCGATCGCCATTTTTGCGGGAGTACAACTTGTTTGGAACGGCACTCGCACCCTGCTGGCAAATCGAGCGGTGGCGGCGGTCAAAGTGGCGGCTCGGCACCAACAATAGAATCGCCGCGATCCACTGTCTTGCCGAAAGTTAATTCACACGGGAACTCTAGCTGGATTGCCCGCGAATGATGCGGATGGCATCGGGGAGCGCAGCATCGCCGCGGCCATTCGTTGGTGATGCCACTGGCGTGGCGTCAGGCTCGTCACTTTCGACCGTGCTTTCCCCAGGCGCCAGGAACAGGTTGGCTTCGACAGCGTGCTGCTTGGTGTAAAGATCGTAGTAACGGCCGCCGAGCGCGTAAAGGGTTTCATGAGTGCCGCGTTCGATGACACGACCAGCCTCGACAACTAGAATCTGATCAGCTCGTCGAATGGTCGACAGCCGGTGCGCGATCACGAACGTCGTCCGCCCGCGCATGAGGTACCGCAAACCCTCCTGGATGAGCGCCTCCGATTCGGAGTCGAGGCTCGACGTGGCTTCATCGAGAATAAGAATGCGAGGATCAGCCAGAATCGCGCGAGCGATCGAGACCCGCTGCTTTTGCCCGCCGGATAGCTTTACGCCGCGCTCGCCCACGACGGTGTCGTACTTGTTCTCGAAAGACTCAGCGAATTCGTCCACTCGAGCGATATGGCACGCGGCCAGGATTTCTTCTTCTGTGGCGTCAGGCCTGGCGAAAGCTACGTTTTCCCGGATCGTTCCATCGAAAAGAAAGGTTTCCTGTAACACGACGCCGAGTTGCGTCCGGTAGGAGTTCAGTTTCACGGTCGAAAGATCCACGCCATCCACAAGCACGCACCCGCTCGACGGCACGTAAAATGCCGCGATCAATCCGATGATCGTCGATTTTCCTGCTCCAGAAGGGCCAACTAGAGCTGTGACCGTTCCCGGTTCCGACCGGAAACGTACCTCGTGCAGAACTTCTTTCCGCGTGTCATAGGCAAAGCTTACATTTTCCATTTCGACGAGCCCGTTCACGCGATCGAGCGCCTGCGTCCGGCCCGGTTCATCATCTTCCAGCTTCTCGTTCAGAATTTCGCGCGTGCGCTCGAGCCCGGTAATAGCCTCGGTGATTTGCGTGCCGATGGCCACGATCTGAAACACTGGCGCAATCAGAAACGCAAGGAAGGCGTTATATGCGAACCACTGGCCGGGAGTCATACTCCCGGAAAGCATCTTATGGCCTCCAAATTCCATCATTAGAACGCTGACGATGCCCAGCAGCAAGGCACCGGATAGGCTCATTAACGAGGTCGCGGTGAGGGTCTTTAGCACGTTCGCGAGCAATCGTTGAACGCCAGTCGCAAATATCTTTTCTTCTCGCTCTTCGGCGTGGTAGCCCTTCACCACGCGCACGCCCCCGAGAGATTCGGTTAGCCGTCCTGTAACTTCGGCAGTAATCTTTGGGCGCGCCCTGAAAATCGGGCGAATGGTCTTGAAGGCTATGCTTATCCCAAATCCAAACACGAGTAGAATCGAGAAAGCTACCGCCGTCATCGTGGCGCTCGTGTGAATCAAATACACTAGCGCGATCGCCGCCGTCATGAGCCCGCCGACGAATTCCACCAGTCCGGTGCCAACGAGATTGCGGACACCCTCAACATCACTCATGATCCGCGAAACTAGCACGCCAGTCTTGTTCGCGTCGTAAAACGCGATCGGAAGGCGCCCGATGTGCGCCTGCACCTGCCGGCGGAGATCGGTGATCATTTTTTGGGCAGACTTGGAAAGCAGTTGCGTCAGGCTGAAGGAAGTGAGGCCCTGCACAATCGTCGCACCGAGAACGGCGAGGACAATCGGCGTCAATAGCTGCACCTGTCTGTGCAGCACGACGTTGTCCACGAAATATTTCATGGAGCCCGGCAGCACCAAACCTGAAACGCGGTTGACAGCCATCAGCACGAGGCCCAGCGCCAACAGCCCGCGCCTCGGCTTCATCAGTGCCCAGACATCGGGAAGATTCTTCCACGCGTTCTTGCGTTTTCCACTCTTGGCTGGTGATGGGGATGTTATCGCTGTGGCCATGATTTTGGGCGAAGTGTACTCTCCGGGGTTAGATGCGGGAGATGTCTATACCACTATATTGCGAAAGAGCCGTGGAAGGAGCGGATATCTTCAGTCGCCCGCGGTTCCTGCACGGGGCACGCTGGCCCTGGCGGGCCGGTCGAGGTTCAAGACGCTGGAGATGAACTCGCTGACGGTGATTCCCAGGTGGCCCCAAAGCCTGCGCTTCAAACTGGTGTAATCTTGCGTGCCGCTGAAGAGATCGCCCATCAATTGCCGGAATACCGGGCTGCGGCGCATGAACTGCACCATGCGCGTTGTAACCGCGCTGCCCAGGAAGGAGCCACGATAGAATCTCCGCACGATGCGCGCCGCGAACTCCAGTTCGGCGCAGAAGGTAGCCTTTACCCAAGCCGGGTACTTTTCCGGGCAGCCTTCCGCGAGTGAGCGGCCCAGCAATTCGCCGGAGCGAATGGCGTAAAAAAGTCCTTCGCCCGTCAAGGGATCGACCCAAGCCGCCGCATCCCCGATGAGCGCCCAATTCTTTCCAATCACTGTTCGTTCGGAAAGCGTTCGCTCTTTCGGCGATGGCAGCACGTGACTGTAAAATTTTGCGCCCTCCGTCTGTATGCCGTGCTTTTCCACGAAGGTTTGCAGATGGCTGCGCAGCTCCGTGCTGGTGTGTGAGGACATACTCCCGCAAATTCCAACCGAGAGATGATCGCACCGCGGAAACGACCAGATGTATCCCTCGAAATGAGGCAGAAATTTGATCGTGATGGAGTCGCTGGTCTGTGGCACGAAGTAACCCTGCGTCATCTCCAACTCGTCCCGTTGCAATGCCCGTGTTTCAGGAACCAGCTGGTTGCGCGCGCCGGCCGCAAGAACCAAAAAATCAGCTTCTTGCCATTCGCCATCCACGCAGTAGCGCGGCTTCGGCGTAGTCGTGTCCACGCTCATTACGCGCGACCGCTGCACCTTGCAGCCCGCATCCCGCGCGCGATCCAGGAGCATGCCGTTCAGCACCGTGCGCGAATAGATCACGATCGGGTGGGGCATTTCGAGCGTGGCATGCTGCTCCTCGCTGCTGATCAGCTCGACGGAATTCACCAGTTTTTTGGGATAGGAATTATCAAGCAGGAAAGGGAAGCACTGAATGGCTTTGTGCGTCAATCCGCCGCCACAGGGTTTTTCCCAAGCCAGGTGCTCATCAAAAAGATGAACCTGGTGGCCCGCGCGCGCGAGTTGCTCACCGCACATTGCGCCGGACGGTCCGCCGCCGACGATTGCTATCTGGGCCATGGTCGTGTCTCGCTGCGCGCTTTCAGTCGTGTTCGCGCGCCGGGAACCTCTGTCATGAGGTCCCTTGGTGATTGGTCCTATCGTGATGGGGCGCTAGGTGAGGGGAAAGATCACCAGGCAAAAGCCCGCCTGGAGTATAGCACCGAATAGCGCCGCCGCTGCTGCCGAGCCGGTTTCATTTCGCACGATGTTCATGCCGCTCCGCTGTACCAAATTGAACACTCCCATATACAGCGAAAGGAGGCCCATCAGAATCTCTCCGTTGTGCAGAATCAGGACGCCAGCCATGAGCGCTCCCCACGAGATGAGCCGTAAAGTCAGGGCTCGCGCTAATCTGCGCCATTTTTTCCCGTTCTCCACGGGACCAAGGAGCGTTTCTTCGGCAAAGTGGTAGGGAAGCAAGACCGCCAAGAGAAACGGGAAACGCGCCCACTTTGCCGCAGTCAGCCAGGCTTCGTAAAACATCAAGTCGAACCATGTCGTGGTAATCAGTAGCAGCACGATTCCGGCAAATCCCCCCGCCAGCAGGTGACGACGAGGGATGTTCGAGAGTGCGGAACGCACGCGGCTCCCATGGGCCACCAGCAGCAAAGCCCCAAAGAGAAGCAGGAAGCTGGCTAGATAGTCACCCTGAAAGAGTCCGATCGCCTTCAAAGGAATCCAGAACCGCAAAAGAAACACGATCAGCAGCGATCCCGCTCCAAATTCCAGAGAAAGCCGCGGCATGCCGATGACCGCGGGGGTCGTGGCGATTTCTTCGCTTCTGTTTTTCCCTGCCGTTTCCCGAAGAAATGGTCCTGCAATCATCAGGATCCCCACGAAGCCCGCCAGCGCCCCGATGAGTGGCCGGTGCGAGGGCAATACTCTGGTGGGAGGCAAATGCAGGACTTGCGCTGACCATTCTTGCGAAGCTCGCATGGCGATACTGCTGAAAAGCACGCTGACGTGCGATGCGCCAGGGATCTCGATGTACTTCACAGTTCCCTCGCCTCGCGAGGCCACCACGTCGGCGGCATTGCCACGCATCGACTCGAGTTCGAGGGAGCCAACTATCACGAGAGAATTTGGCGGCAGGTCCGGGGGATCGTTGAAAAGCAGTTTTTCGGCCGTGACTCCGTGTGCTGCTCGCATCGGCGCCGGCGAAATAGCGATCAAGCCCGCAACGGGAACACGAGAGGCGACGCGCTCGCCAATTGCGCCACCCATCGAATGTCCAGCGAGAATCGTGCGAGCGGGATCGACCGCTCCGCGCGAAAGAAGTTCTCGCAGAAGCGCCTCACCGCACTGTTCCGCTCGCGCAGGAGAAAACGGCCCCGGCGTGCGTCCGTGTCCCGGCAAATCTGGAACGTAGACGCGAAGGCCCTGCTCGGCAAGACCCCGCGCGAAGTACGACATGATTTTCTTATTTGCGGAAATTCCGTGAAACAGCACGACGGAGCCCTGCGCCGCTCCCCCCGGTTTTTCCACGATGGTAGTTTCCAGTCGGCAGCCGCCAGCGTCGATGAGAAACGTCCGCTCGCGGTAAGGCGTCGGCAGGGCAAGCCACAACCCTGCGCCGCAAAGTAGAACTCCCGCAATCGCCCGGACCGCCTGCCGTGATTTCATCGCCCGCCGTTAGTAGTCGGTCAGTTTCGGATTATCCGACCTTTCAGGCAAGTGGAATTACTTCCGAGTGGCCCGTAACCCAGGAGAAATCCAGAAACAGTCCTGAACTGCTTTACAACCTAGCCTTTGGTGTCTGGAACCTTAGGCTGCCACAATTCGATTCAGGGTCATGCACGCGGGCAAACCGGCCGTTGGGATAAGACTGCGGGTCCATCTTGACCTCCATTCCAGCGGCTTGTAGCTGGGCCGCCATTTTGTCGAGATCCCGGACTCGAAAGTTCAGCATCCAGACTTTCTGGGTATCCCCGAAATAGTCGCTCGTCTCTTTGAATGGAGCGAAAGCGGTGGGTCCGGCCTCTTGCTGCCAAGGGGATTCCCCGTAGCTCGTGGGTATGACCGAGACTCCCAGGTGTTGCTGGTACCAAAGCCCCAGCGCTTTCGGATCTTTGGCTCGGAAGAAGAATCCTCCGATTCCGGTCACTTTTTCCATTTCCGTTCCTCCAGCGATCCCATCGCGGACAGCGGCCCCCGCAGGAGGAGGAGAGACCTTTGGCTGTATGGCTGTCTGCGCAGCGATGCCGAGTTGGTTCCGATTCCAGATGAAGCTCGACCCGAAAGCAAATGACAGCGTTCGAAGCAGTTGGCGTCTTTGAAAATGCATCCCACCCTCCTTCCGAAAGTAGCGCAATTCGATCCACGATACCTCTGCAAGCTGGTTCTGTGAAGTGTGAAGACGAGGTTCTGGGACAGTTGTCGGCAAACCGGAATCTTTGGACCCCAAATGCCTTGGAAGAAGTTGCCAACTCCTGATGAGTCATGTGATCGGACATCTGACGTACTGGGACTTCTCCGGTTGATGCCGCGTTTACCAGACTTGACTAGCCCGTTGGTGCAGAGACTACTGTCGACTTCAAGTTGATGGAGGCGCTGAGTACGGCACCCGCTATTAGGGTTCGGATTGGCGGAAATGTCCAAGCACCAAAGCTCCTGAATCGAGTCAACCCGGAATATCCCGTGCAGGCAAAGGTGGCCGGAATTCAGGGGACGGTGAAACTGCATGTGATCCTCGCGAAGGATGGGAGCGTGCGGCAGTTGGATGTCGTGAGCGGTGATCCGCAGCTGGTGGAGTCTGCGATCAAGGCTGTTAAGCAGTGGAAATACGAACCAACGCTGTTGAATGGACAGGCGATTGAGGTCGATACGGTGGTTGAGGTCGTTTTTCAGCTGAGGAATTAGAGTGCAATCTTCCAGAACACACAACTACTGGTCGAGTAATCGGAGACTGACCCACCACCCCGCTCCCGGCCCGCGGGCGCCGGTCCTCCTGCGCGTGTTAAACTAGCCCTTCGCGGATATTACTTTGTAGTTTTCCGGCTCGCATGGAGACCCCTTGAATTCAGCAGTCCTGACGCTTGAGGAAGCGATTGCGCAGTTTGGCCGCGAGAAACGCAACGGCCGCCGCGTCGTTTTCACCAACGGCTGCTTCGACCTGCTTCATCCCGGCCATATTCGCAGCCTGGAACTGGCCCGCGCGTTGGGCGATGCGCTGATCGTTGGGTTGAACAGCGACTCGAGCGTACGTCAATTGAAAGGCCAAGGGCGGCCCGTTATCGCCGAGTCCGAGCGCGCCGAAATTCTCGCCGCTTTGGAATCCGTGGACGCCGTCGTGATCTTCGACGATTTGACGCCGCGCGAGGTCATCGCGCGTCTGCTCCCCGACGTCCTCGTCAAAGGGGGCGATTGGCCCGGCGACCAAATCATTGGCCGCGAGGAAGTGGAAGCTGCCGGCGGCCGCGTTGTCTCTATTCCCGTCGTCCCCGGCTATTCGACGTCTGCAATTCTGCGGAAAATTCGTGAAGGCTTCGGCGAGAAGCCTCAGCCTAAAGGGGCGCGCGCCTCTCGCGCGGAATCCTGACCAACCACGCATGATACTTCCTGCCGTCCGCGAAAGATTGGAGGCCTTGCTTCGCCATGCGGCGATGGAGGGCGCGCTGGCCGCTCTCCGCTCCGGCGCAAGCCACATTTCCATCAACGGCCTGCACGACGTCGCAAAGGCCCTCGTCGCCGCCTATTTAACGCATGAGCTGCGGCGTCCCGCATTCTTCGTCACTGCCTCCAATCGCCGCGCCGAATCTCTCGCGGAAACGCTGCGCTTCTTCGGTGGTATTTTTCCGGGGGCAACGGGCGGCGTCGCCACTCTCCCCGCCTTCGACCGGCTTCCCTGGGAATCGCAGAGTCCCCACGCGGACATTCTCGAACGGCGCGCGGCCACGCTCTTTCGCATCGCGGACGGCCAAATTTCCTTGGTAATCGCCCCTGTCGCCGCCGCCCTTTGGCGTTATCTGGATCCCGCAGCGTATCTCTACCTCACGCGGACGCTGACAAAAGACACTGAGATTCCTCACGACGAATTGATCACCCATCTCGGTTCCGTGGGCTACACGCGAACTGAAATGGTAGAACTCCCCGGCCAATTCGCTGTGCGCGGCGGCATCATTGATGTCTTTTCTCCCGAGGCCGCCCGCCCCGTCCGCATCGAACTGCTTGGCGACACCGTCGAATCCGTCCGCGAATTTGATGCCCGAACACAGCGCTCCATCGCGCCCGTTCAACGCACCACGCTGCTCCCTTTGACGGAATGGTCCGTGCCGCCGCCGGAAAAATCCGATTTGAACAACGCCGCTTGGGAAACGCCATCCTACTTTGGCTCCTCTGGCGAACCGGGCACCAGCACACTCTTTGAACTGGCGGAAAGTTCGCTGCGGCCGATCGTGTTCCTCGACGAACCGCAAACCTTGCATGAAGCTGCGGAAAAACATCTCACGGCCGCCACTGAGAATTACGAGCGTCACGGACATGCCAACTCACCCGCAGCCTCTCAGTATTTCTGGTCCGAAGCGGAATTCGCCGCCGCCCTCGAAAAAACGTCGCAGATTCATGTCGAGCAGCTCGCTCTGGGCATCGGTTCCACACCGCAGTTTGAACTTTCTTCTCGCCCCAGCGCGCGTTTTCATGGCGATGTCGTCGCCTGCATGGCAGACGTGAAGTCCCAGCTCGAATCCGGCGGAACCGTGTTCTTGACCGCCGCCAGCACTGGCGAAATCGAGCGCTTCGCCGACATCTGCCGCGAATATGAAGTGCCCTATGTCCTCGGCGAATCCGAGGACGCCGCCGCCGGCTTCACCGCCGAAGGCGCGCAAGAATCCGCGGCGATGTTGCTGATTCGCGCCCCCTTCGCCGAAGGCGTCACGTTTCCAGACGCTCGTCTTACGCTTTTCGGCCACGCCGATCTCTTCGACGTCACTCCCACTGTCGAGCGGCCCAGCCGCAAAATTCGCACTTCCGGTTTCTTCGGTGATTTCGCCGAACTGAAGCCCGGCGACTACGTCGTCCATGTGGATCACGGCATCGGCCAGTTCGAGGGACTTCGTCAGATTGAGTCCGGCGGCCACAGCGGCGAGTTCATGCTGCTGAAGTATGCCGACGACGCTCGCCTCTACGTTCCTCTCGAACGCATGGACCTTGTTCAAAGCTATCGCGTCCTCGAAAGCACGCATCCGCCGCTCGACAAACTCGGCGGCACTATCTGGAACGCGCGCAAAACACGCGTGCGCAAGTCCGTCGAAGACATGGCCGACCAGCTTCTCGCTCTCTACGCGCAGCGCAAAACCACCGAGGGGTTTGCCTTTTCTCCTGACGGCAATTTCCAGCGCGAATTCGAGGACGCTTTCGAATTTGAGGAAACCACCGACCAGATCACCGCCATCAGCGACATCAAGCGCGACATGGAGCGCGCTGAGCCCATGGACCGCCTCCTTTGCGGCGACGTCGGCTACGGCAAGACGGAAGTCGCCATGCGCGCGGCCTTCAAAACTGTCGTGGACAACAAACAGGTCGCCATCCTCGCGCCCACCACGGTTCTAACTTTCCAGCATTTTGAAACCTTCAAGAAACGCTTTGCCGCTTTCCCCGCGCGCATCGAAATGCTCAGCCGCTTTCGCAGCACCGCGGAGCAGAAAAAGATTCTCGCGGATCTGGAATCAGGCAAGGTCGATGTGGTTATCGGTACTCATCGGCTGCTCTCGAAAGACGTCAAATTCGCCGACCTCGGCCTTCTCATCGTTGACGAAGAGCAGCGCTTCGGCGTCGCCCACAAAGAACGCCTCAAGGAAATGCGCAAGAATGTGGACGCGCTCGCTCTCTCCGCGACTCCCATCCCGCGCACTCTCCACATGTCGCTCGTCGGCCTTCGCGACATGTCCGTCATCGAAACGCCTCCGCGCGATCGTCTGGCTATTCAAACCGTCGTCGCTCCCTTCCAGGAAGAGCTCGTCCAAACCGCCATCGAAACCGAACTCGCCCGCGACGGCCAGGTCTTCTTCATCCACAATCGCGTCGAATCCATCTATTCGCTCGGAGCCATGGTGCAGAAATTGGTGCCGAAAGCACGCGTTGTCGTTGCTCACGGCCAAATGGCCGAAAAAGAACTCGAAAGCGTTATGCTGAAATTCATCCGCGATGAAGCCGACGTGCTCGTCGCCACCACCATCGTCGAAAACGGACTGGACATTCCCCGCGCCAACACCATTTTGATCAACCGCGCCGACCGCCTCGGCCTCGCCGAACTCTACCAACTGCGTGGCCGCGTCGGTCGTTCCGCTCAGCGCGCCTACGCCTATCTCCTCGTCCCCCCGGACACTTCGCTCTCCGACATCGCTCGCAAGCGCCTCGCCGCCATGAAGGAGTTCAGCGAACTAGGCGCCGGTTTCCGTATCGCCGCCCTCGACCTTGAACTTCGCGGCGCCGGCAACATGCTCGGCCGCCAGCAGCACGGCCATATCGAAGCCATCGGCTTCGACATGTACTGTCAAATGTTGGAACGCGCAGTTTCGAAACTCAAGGGCGAAGAAGTCGCTCCTGACCTTCGCACCACCCTCAACCTCGGCTTTGACGTTCGAATCCCGCAGGATTACATTCCCAGCGAAAACCTGCGCCTGCGCACCTACAAGCGCGTCTCCTCGATCGCCTCCGAAGCTGATAAGCAGGACGTTCGAAAGGAGCTGGAAGACCGCTTCGGTAAACCGCCATCCTCCGTGGAAAACCTTTTGGAGTACGCCGCCCTCAAATCCATGTGTGAGCGCCTGCGGATCTCCGCCGTCGAGCGACAGGGAACTCGCATTGCCGTCCGCTTCCATCCCGAAACGACCTTGGACCCTGCCAAGCTGGTCTCCGTGGTACGCTCTCGTACGGGCATCAAACTCGACCCCGGCGGCGTGCTCTGGATGGAAGTGAAACGGGGAGAATCGATCCCCGCTGCTTTGAGAAACGTATTGCTCGGCCTTCAGGGGCAGGGCTAAACTTTAGACGTGAGGGAATTGATGCGAAATCTAGTAGTCATCGCGGCGCTCTGCGCTGCACTGCCGCTCGCGGCGCAGGATCAGCCGCAGGGTTCTCAGCCGAAACCGGCGCCCGCGCCGACTCTTGAAAAGCCGGGAATGGCCGCCCCCGACGCGAAATCCGAAAAGCCCGTGAAGCCTGCCGCTCCGAAACCGGTCAATCCGGATACCGGCAAAACCGTTGAGGAAATCATCGCTCGCGTCAACAATGAAATCATTACCCGCTCCGAATACGAGAAAGCACGCCTCAGCGCTCAGGAAGACGCCAAGTCCGAGTGTCAGAACCGTTGCACCCCGGAACAATTGCAGGCCAACATCGAAGACCGCCAAAAACACACCTTGCGTGATCTCGTTGATCAATCTCTTCTGGTTCAGCGCGCCAAGGACATGGGCGTGAGCGTGGAGCCGGAGCTCATCAAAAGACTCGACTCCATCCGCACCGAAAACAAGCTGGGCAGCATGGAGGAGCTTGAAAAGGCCGTCTCCAGCCAAGGAATGAACTGGGAAGATTTCAAGAACAACATTCGTAGCACGCTGCTTACCCAGCACGTCATCAGCAGCGAGGTCGGCTCGCATATCACCATCGGCGACGAGGAAGTTACGAAGTATTACGAAGCGCACAAATCTGAATTTGTGCGTCCCGAGCAGGTGGCGTTGCGCGAGATCGTCGTTAGCACGGAAGGGAAGAGGCCGGAAGAGCTCCCCGACCTGAAGAAGAAGGCGGAGACCGCCCTCAAGCGCGTCCAGGACGGCGAAGACTTCGGCGAAATTGCCAAGCGTCTTTCCGATGGCAGCACCAAAAGCCAGGGAGGCTTCCTCGGCATTTACAAGCGCGGAGAGCTTTCGAAGGAACTCGAGGACAAAGTCTTCCAGATGAAACGCAATCAACTGACGGACGTCATGGAAACCAGGCAGGGCTACCTGGTTCTGCAAGTCCTCGAGCACTACGACGAAGGCGAGCAATCGCTCCCCAAAGTCAAAAATGAAATCATGGACAAGCTCTACAGCGGCCGCATGGAGCCGGCGATGCGCGAGTATCTCAAGACCTTGCGCGAGCAGAGCTACGTGGTGATCAAACCCGGCTTTCAGGACATCGCCGGTGGCGGAGGCTCCGAGATTCAGGAAGTCAGCGCTACGCCCGAAGCGACCAAGAGCAAGAAAAGCCACAAGAAATTCCTGCTCTTCGGGAAGCGCTCCGGCTCGGCATCCGCCACATGAAGACGCCGCTCGTTTCCGATCTCAACTCCGAGCAATCCATTACTACGTTTTTTCTTGTTCACGAAAAAGAGATTCGCAACACGCGTGAGGGGAAACAATATTTGCGCCTCGAACTCGGCGACCGCAGCGGCACGATCGAAGCGCGCATGTGGGACCAATTCGACGTTGCGGTGAAAAACATCAACCGCGACGATTTCGTCAAGGTGAACGCGCGCGTCGAAATCTACCGCAACCGGCCGCAGCTTGCGCTCCTGCAGCTTCGGCTCGCGAAACCGGAAGAAATCGACCTCGCCGACTTTCTCCCTCATACGAAGGAAAATGTTGAAAAACTCTTCGCGCAGCTCCAGGAATTTGCAGCTTCCATCGCCAATCCCTGGCTGAACAAACTCGTCACGGGAATTATCTCGAATCCAACCATCGCCGCGAAGTACAAGCGCGCTCCCGCCGCCAAAGTCATGCATCACGCTTATCTCGGCGGCCTTATCGAGCACGTTCTCAGTTTGTGCGGCCTCGCGAAGCAAGCTGCTGCGCATTATCCCGAACTCGACGTCGATCTTCTCCTCACCGCCGCGATTCTCCACGACGTGGGGAAGCTCGACGAACTCTGTTACGAACGCGCCATCAGCTACACCGTGGAAGGCCAGCTCCTCGGCCACATCATGATGGAATTTGAAACCGTCTCCAAAGCCATGGACGCCATCGAAGGTTTCCCCGCCAACTTGAAAACCGTCGTCCAGCATCTTCTCATCAGCCATCACGGCCAATACGAATTCGGCTCGCCCAAGCTCCCCATGATCCGCGAAGCCCTTGTGTTCCACTATCTCGACGATCTCGATTCGAAACTTGCCGCCGCCCGCGCCGCCCTCGCTATCGACTCCGGTGAACCCGAGTGGTCCGCGTACAGCGGCGCCCTCGGCCGCAAATTCCTCCGGCTGGACGCCTTCCTAAAGGATTTCGCTCTTACACCGCCGAAATGACGGCTCGCGAGGTCCACATTTTTTAGAGGGTCGTTAATCTTCCCGATAACGGATGCGGTCGTGCTCCACAATCCAGAGCTGTTGTTTAGGTGATCGATTCTTGAAGACGGGGAGTAGTCGTTTAAGCCTGAATTCCGAAGTTGAAGGGATTTTCGTAAGGGCTCCTCGGTCGATTTTGGGTTCAGGTTGCGGGTGCAGGATTCAACTTCGGCGAAGTTGGAACACCGGCCGCCCCAGGAGGCGGACAGGTGCAGGACCAAGCGGTGACCGGCCCGGCCGAGCAAAGCACCGCAAAGGAAAACTTGAGCGCGCAACGTGGCCGGTTGGCGGTAGGTGCTAAAGCCACTGGCGCGCTGGAATTCTCCAAGCAGATTGAACAGCAGCAGGATGCTGCGGAAGGCTGCTTCGGTAGCAAAAAACTCCTGCAAGCAAAAATCATCGGCGCCCAAATCGTGTTTCAGTTCGGCGATGCGATTTTCCATGTCCGCCCGGCGATTGT